>WNFU01000083.1_pt1 | contig 168360 bp, 143 predicted proteins | sample 5400121 | NCBI WGS metagenome assembly WNFU01 (sample SAMN13153360, study PRJNA577476) | soil metagenome | isolation source: 100 cm soil or saprolite under grassland replicate 1 | place: USA:California | collected 2016-06-15
CCGCCAAGCGGAACTGGGACTACGTGCAGGAAACCGGAAAAGATCCCAACGCCGTGCTCGACGCGACCACCGGCAAGAAAGTTCATCTCAAGCTCGACGATCGGCAGAAACAACAGTACCGCGACGCCTTTGTGCAGGCTGAGGCGGCCATGCACAGCGCCGAGACGGCCGTTCAGCAGGCACAGGTGGCCTACGACACCGCGCGCCAGGCCGAAATAAGCGGCATCCAGGCGACCGAGCAGCAGGTGGCCAGCGCCCAGGCGAGCGTCGACAAGCTGAGCGCCGGCGCCGACGCGGCTGATCTCGCGGCGGCGCGCGCCGAGGTGGCGAGCAGTCAAGCGCAGCTCGACAAGCTGGTCGGCGACCAGCGCAGCGGCGCGCTCGACGCGGCTCAGGCGGCAGTAGACCAGGCCCAAGCGAATCTCGAGCAACTGCGCGCCGGTGCGTCGAAGAGCGATCTGGCGGTGGCTGCCGCCGAGGTGCAGAGCGCCGAGGCCGCGCTGAAGCTCGCCCAGGTGGCGGCGGCCGAAGCCGAACTGCGCGCACCGTTCGCCGGAACGGTCGCCGCAATCGACGTACAGGCCGGCGAGTATGTTGCGCCAGGTACGCCGGTCGTGCATATGGCCGATTTCTCGGCATGGCAGGTTGAGACAACCGACCTGACCGAGCTGAACATCGTGCGCGTCGGCGAGGGCAGCCAGGCGACGGTGACGTTCGATGCCATTCCCGGACTCGAACTGCCCGGCAAGGTTAGCCGCATCCGAGCGCTGGGCGAGAACAAGCAAGGCGATATCACCTACGCGGTCACGATCAAACTCGACCGGCAGGACCCGCGGCTGCGTTGGAACATGACCGCCTCGGTGACGTTTGCGCAGTAGGGCAGGATCGAATCGAGAACCGCGGAAGCTCTAGCGGTCGACCACATTAATAGTGACGCGAGGAGTCGAGGCTTCAGCCGGATGATTGGCAACCACACCCGGCCGAAGCCTCGACTCCAAGTACCCAACATTGTAACCACTACGCCGCGGCGAGCGCCGCGCGCGTACGCGCGAGATCGAAACAGTCTTCCTGGTTCGTGCGCATAAAGCGTTCAGCGAATGCGATTGCCTCATACTCGTTGAGCAAGCCCTCATCGATCTCAGCCTGGAGCGCCCGCGTGAGATGCGCGCGGGTTTGCGTAGCATAGGCCACGCTGGCCGACGGCCAGAACGAATCGCCGCCGAAGACGAACAGCTTATGCGCGGGCACGCTGTGAATCGTCCGGCGCACGAACTCGCAGGCATTGCGTGGGTCGATACTCCAGGCCCAGCACATATCCATATACACACTGGGATAGTGCTTTGCCAGCGCGATCAACTCGGCGCTATACGGGTAAGCGGTGTGCATTAGAATGAAGCGCGCCTGCGGATAGCAGGTCAGCAGGTCGCACAGCAGCCCAGCGCGCAGCCAATCGATTGGCATGCGGCTGTGGCCGGCATGGTAGCCAGTGTGAATCTTAAACGGCAGGTCGTAGCTGATCGCCAGCTCGACGCCGCGCGCCAGGCACCAGTCGCCCAGGCACAGCCGCTCGGCTTCGCTCAGAGGGTAGCCGGCCAAGTGGCGCTGCAAACTGCTCTCGGCGCTCGCATCATCTTGCTCGCGCCACTCCAGCGTGCGGGTGTAGGCATGCTGCGTTTTTACGGCCACCGCCAGTGTGCCATAGCGCTCGAAGATCTGTTCCATGGCGGCGCGCAGGCTCGCGAGATCGCTCACCGTCACGCCGGTTTCGGTGTAAATTTTGTCCGGCTCGATCCGCGCCTCGCAAAAATTCACCCAAGAGATATCATGAAGAAAGAAGTCCGGATCGGCGGTATCCGGCGCGCAGGGCCAGTTAAAATTGTCGATCTGCACATGGTCGAGGCGCGCGAGGTCGCGCAGGAGATAGAGCCGCCCACCCGGCTGGCGCAGGGCGCGGTTGCGCGGCTCGGCCGCCGCAACCGCGTCAACGGTGATCTCGTCCATATCATACACGAGGCGCGCAATCAGGCGCGTGGCTTCGCCATAGCCAGTGTGCCGGCAGCGCTCCCATGCGGCGCGCACGCCCGCGAAGCGCGCCTCGATATCACGATCGTGCTTGTCGATCAGGCGTTGCACCGCCGCGGGCGCCGCACCGGCGACGACGAGGTCGGCCGTAATATAATTGTCGAACAAGTCTTGAAGGACATCCGGCCCACGCTCCACAAAGCTCGCTTCGCTATTCAGATGCTCGTGGGTATCGACCAGCGTGGTCGTTTGAATAAATGTGGCCAGGTCGTTCATCGTACCGCAGCTCTCCGCTATCTGCTTGTCCTTCCTTATATTATGACATGATTTTATCGTATGATCGTGGCAAATTAGTTGCAGGACTGATGCAGTTATCTTAGTTAGGGGATCTCGAAACACACGAAGGCCGATGGCGATCGTATTGCGTAGGGATATGCTCGATACGCAATACGAAATACGCAATACGTTTGGCTCGTTTTCTTCGAGAGTCCCTTCAAGAAAGGCAGTGACTACGGAATGAAACACATCACCCTGCATATGATCGGCAATGCCCATCTTGACCCGGTCTGGCTTTGGCGCTGGCAAGAAGGTTTTCAGGCCGTCAAGGCGACATTTCGCTCCGTGCTCGATCTTATGCGCGAGTGTGGCGATTTTATATTTACCTCCAGCTCAGCGGCGTGCTACGAGTGGGTCGAGCTGAACGACCCGCCGATGTTTCGCGAAATCCAGGATCGCGTGGCCGAGGGCCGCTGGCAAATTGTCGGCGGCTGGTGGATTCAGCCCGATTGTAATCTGCCGGGCGGCGAGTCGTTCGTGCGGCAGGTATTGTACGGCCAGCGCTACTTCGATACCAAGTTCGGCGTGCGCGCCACGGTTGGCTATAATGTCGATAGCTTCGGGCATCACGCGATGCTGCCACAGATCTTGCGCAAGAGCGGCATGGACTCATATGTGTTTCTGCGCCCGGCGCCGGACGAGAAGGGCCTACCGGGCCGGGTGTTCTGGTGGGAGGCCGACGACGGTTCGCGCGTGCTTGCGTTTCGGATTCCCTTTGAATACCTGACCTGGGGCAAAGATCTCGAACCGTATGTGCGCCGCTGTATCGGCGAGCTGAAAAGCCCGCACGACGACACGATGTGCTTCTATGGTGTGGGCAACCATGGCGGCGGCCCGACACGTGAAAACCTTGAGAGCATCCGGCGAATGAATGCCGATCCGCGCTTCCCGACACTGATCTTTAGCTCGCCGCGGCGGTTCTTTGATGCGGTGCTCAGCAAAGATCTCGCGATACCGACTGTGCACGACGAACTCCAGCACCATGCCAGCGGCTGCTATGCGGCGCACTCGGGCGTCAAGCGCTGGAACCGGCAGGCCGAACACCTACTGATCGCCGCCGAGAAGTTCTCGGCGATCGCCGAGCATGTGACCGAGCAGCCCTACCCGACCGATCTGACGCATGCCTGGAAGCAGGTGCTGTTCAATCAGTTCCATGATATTCTTGCGGGAACCAGCCTGGAGGCGGCCTACGACGATGCACGCAATAGCTATGGCGAGGCCATGGCGATTGGCGGCCGCGCGCTCAACTACGCCACGCAGTCGCTGTCGTGGAACATCGCGATTCCGCACGAAGAAGGCACGACGCCGATCGTGGTGTTCAACCCGCACGCCTGGCCAAGCCGGGCGTATGTCGAGATGGATTTTGGCGGGCTGGCCGAGACTGATGCCTTGTTCGACGACGAGCGCCGGCAGGTGCCGCTGCAGCTGGTGCACTCGGGCGTGATCGCACGGATCTGGCGCAAGCGGCTCGCATTTACCGCCGATCTGCCGGCCATGGGCTACCGGGTGTACCATGTGGTGCGGAATCAGGCGCAGCATCCGGCAGCGCCAATGATCGCCGACGATACGGCGATGGAGAACGAGCGCTTTCGGCTGGAGATCAACCCCACGAATGGCTTCGTGCAGCGCCTGTTCGACAAACAGCGCCAGTTCGAGGTGCTGCGCGGGCCGGCGCGGCCGCTGGTGCTACGCGATGAGAGCGATACCTGGGGGCATGGAGTCTACCAGTTCAACGACGTGATCGGGTCGTTCACTGCGACAAAGATCCGGCGCGTCGAGCATGGCCCCGTCAAAACGACGCTGCGCGTTGAGAGCACGTATGGCGCATCGCGCCTGACGCAGGACTACAGCATGTATCCCGACCGCGATCTGATCGAGGTGCGCGTGGTGGTGGACTGGCGCGAGCAGTGCAAGCTGCTCAAGCTGGCGTTTCCGATCAATCTTCACTTTATCCGCGCGACATATGAGATTCCCTACGGCCATATCGAGCGCCCGACCAATGGGGAGGAGGAGCCGGGCCAAAGCTGGGTCGACCTATCGGGCCTCGCGCGCGAGATCGATCTTCCGTATGGCGTGAGTCTGCTCAACGATGGCAAGAATAGCTTCGACATCAGCGGATATGAGCTGCGTATGACGGTGCTGCGCAGCCCGCTCTACGCCCACCACCTGCCCAACCTGCCGTACCTCGACGAGCAGTATCCGGTGATCGACCAGGGCATTCAGCAGTTTACCTACGCGCTACTCCCGCACGATAATGGCTGGGAGCAGGCTGGCACCATCCGGCGCGCGCTGGAGCTCAACCAGCGGCCAATCGCGCTAGCCGAGACATACCATCCAGGCGCCTTACCGCAGCGCTGTTCCTGGCTCGTGGTCGACCAGGAAAACATTATTGTGAGCGCCGTCAAGCGAGCCGAGGATAACGACGACCTGATTATTCGCTGCTATGAAACAAACCGGGTGATGACGACGGCGACGATTCGCTTGGTGGCCTGGGAGCGGACGTTTACCACAACGTTCGTGCCCTGCGAGATCAAGACGCTGCGTGTCCCACGGGACGCAAGTGCGGCAATCACCGAGACAGATCTTGTGGAGTGTGAATGATAGTGCGTAGTGCGTAGTTGGCATTCCTATGCGCTACGCACTATCCACGACACATCACGACGAAGTGATCCGCAAGTGTACTAGCCACCCACCGCTCTCGCCCGCTCCGCCTCCACGACCAAATCGCGCCGATGGATCACATACAGCACCCGGCACTCATCAAAGAGCACATCGTACAGATCGACCGTAGGAAAAGCCCGTTGTACTGTTCCATTAGTGCCTCTCGGCAGATGGGCAAGCGGGCGAAGAACGCGCACGCGGTCGCCAACGCTTAATAGTTGGGGTCGATGCATAGCTGCTTCTCCATTCATGATTCGGCGAGCGATACAGGCACATGCAGCAATAAACGTGCCGTGTCAGTTGTGAGCAATTCCAGTGAAGCGAGCGAGGCTTAGGAGAAACTGTCGCAAGCACTGGCGCGGAGCTTGCAATGATCGAGTATATGTATCATATCATGGAAATCTGATCAATGCACCACCGAAGCGGCTTCGGCTGCTGCTCCCGCGGCATGATTCAGACAGAAGGCAGGTAGCATATGCCAAACGCGCATCTCGCGACCTATTTGAACGACCATCTGGCGGGCGCCGTGGGCGCGCTCCAGCTCCTGGCTCATCTCAAAGCGGCGCATGCCGGCACGGCGCTGGAGCCGGTGCTCACCGAGGTGCACGCCGAGGTGGCGGCGGATCGCGAGGAGCTGGAGGCGCTGATGGCCCGGCTGCAGATTGCCGAGAGCCGCCCGCGCCAGGCGACCGCTTGGCTCGCGGAGAAGACTACCCAAATCAAGCTGCTGTTGGACGACCCGTCGGGTGGACCACTGCGGCTGCTCGAAGGCCTTGAGGCTGTGGCGATCGGAATCGAAGGGAAACAGGCGCTGTGGCGATCGTTGGCCGCCGTGGCCGCGGATGTGGCTGGGCTCCAGGGAGTCGACTACGAACGCCTGCAACAGCGCGCCCAGGAGCAACAACAGCGGGTGGAAGTGATGCGCCTGGATGCCGCGAAGGCGGCGCTCACGGATGCGAGCTAGTACGCGGCGGCGAATAGTTCCCGTAGTTCCTTGGCTGGGCAGCCAAGGAACTACGGGAACAACGGGAAATGGCAAGACAGTTCCGCAACTACAAAGCGACCTGGTCACCTGAGCAGCAACGAAACGCCGTAAATGACGAGCCCGGCCAGGCCGCCAACGACAGTGCCATTAATGCGAATAAATTGTAAATCGCGGCCGATCTGGAGCTCAATTTTCTGCGAGGTCGCTTCGGCATCCCAGCGGCTAACAGTATGGGCGATCAACTGGCCGAATTGGTGGCGATACTCCTGGCTGGTGTACACGACAATGCGCTCGACCCAGCGATTGATTTTGTCGGCCAGCACGTCGTCGCGGAGCAGCAGATCGCCAAATTGGCGCACGGCGCGTTCGATCGCCGCCTGCAGCGCCGAGTCCGGGTTGGCGCTCTGCGCGAGCAATGCCGCTTTGATGTCGAGCCAGAGCGACGCCGAAAACTCGCGCACAATCGGATTGCCGAGCAACTCGTCTTTTAGCACTTCACCGCGGGCAATCGTCGCCGGGTCGTGCTGCAGCCGCTCGATGAACTCATATAGCAGCGTGTTGAACCGGTCGTGAAACGGGTGGTTGGGATCGACGCTGACGGCGTGGAGCGTCGATTCGACGGTGTCGAACAGCCGCTCGGAAATATGCCGGTCGACCGTGCGCGGCAGCCACCAGGGCGTTTCCTCGCGAATCTTGATCCGAATCGCCTCCTTGTTTTCTTCCAGGAGGTTGGCGGTCACTTTCACCAACTCATAGACCAACTCGGGCTGGCGCCGGCCCGCCAGCACGGCCGCCAGGCCGCGGCCCAGCAGCGGCGCGGGCTGGATCGACTGAATGCGCGCGACGAGGCTATGCTCGACGAGCGCCTGCACATCGGCGTCGTTGATGACCTGCAAGGCGTTATTGATCGCGGTGGTGGCGTGCCTGGCGATCTGGGCGCTCACGTCGGGCTGGCTGAGCGCCCCGGCGGCGCGCTGGCTCACATGCTGCGCGCGCAGCCGGCCTATGAGCACCTCTTCCGATAAGAAGTTATCCTCGATGAATCGCCCGATGCTCACCCCGATGCTGTCCTTTCGGCGCGGGATGATCGCGGTGTGGGGAATGGGCAGACCGAGCGGGTGGCGAAACAGCGCGGTGACCGCAAACCAATCTGCGAGCGCGCCGACCATCGACGCCTCGGCGAATGCCCGAATGAAGCCAACCCAAGGGTAGCGCCGTTCCAGCACCAGCGCAATAATGAACAGTATCGCGACCCCAATCAGCAGCCCGGTGGCGAGCTGCTTCATGCGATCAAGGTCGGTTTGCCGTGTGGAATTTTCGCGGAGCTGCATTGAGCCTGCGCCTTTCTGGTTTGCCGCCACGTTCTCCCTCTTGGGCGGCGCGGAAGTTCCGATAGTTCCTTCAGTTCCTGCTGGAAACGCCGGGAACTATCGGTCTCTATAGGAACTATTTTACCTGCTGATCCACAACGGCCCGACGATCACCTGCGCGGGGCTACGCGACAGTTGCAGGCGCCGGCTGGTGCGGTACGAATTCTATATTCATTATATTACGCCATCTGCCGACCGCGCGCTGATCTGGATTCCAACGGCCGCACCGTAACGAGTGCGATTGCAAATTGCAAATTGCAGATTGCAGATTGTGCTTAGCTCATATCATCGAAATCGACATATACTTGAAGCCCGAAGAGGCTGCTTGATTCTGCACTAGGTACAGTTCAGCACCACGTGGCGTGCATGCGTCAGCATCATAGGGTGCAGTGTTGGCAAGCTCTTTGTGCGCGCGCAAAGTCGCGGGTCGAGCGATACACTGTCGCTCGACCCGCGTTCGTGTTGGTCTACGCGGTGCCTATCGCTCGGCAACCACGCGCACGATGCTGTACGGAGTACTGGGAGTAGGCGGCGTGCTGAAGCGCGCGTTCACGGCGTAAAGCGCGTTGCCGAACGCCGCGATGGTGGTGGGCACATCGAAGTTCGGGTTGGTGATCGTTGCGACGACGTCGCCGCTGCTGAGATCGGGCGCCAGCGTGATAACCGCGATCTGGTTGAGCTGGTTGCGCACGACATAGAGCGTGTGCCCGCGCAGCAGCAGGCCGTCGCCCGCGCTGACCGAGGCGCCGCCCAGGTCGATCAAGGTCGCCACGCCAGTCAGCGGCTCGACGCGATACAGCGCTCCGGTCGTCGAGTTAACGATAATCAGCTCGTTGCCGTTGGGCGTCGCCTCGATACCATTGGCGTTGAAGCCGGGCACCTGCTGCCACTCGCCGCTCAGCGGGATTGTCTCGACGTCGCCAGGAGCCGCGAGCTGGCCGCCCGGTCCGAGCGGCACGCGGTAATACTCCGGCAGGTTCGATTGGGTGAAGTAAGCCGCCTCGCGCGTGACGATCACGTCGTTGACGAAGGTGCCGGGCGCCGTCAGCGTGTACTCCTGCACCAAGGCGCCGGTATCCGCGTCGTACACATACGCCTTTCCGGTGGGGCCGCCCGCGACAAAGATGTAGTTAGTGCGCGCGTCGAAACTCAGCCCGACGGCGACACGCCCGGCCTGCCCTGGAACGAGAATCGCGCCTTCGCCGGTGCGCAGGTCGGCGGCGTAGATCGCGCCGTTCGCGCGCGATCCGGAGTAGATCACCGGTCCGTGCCCCGTCACAACTCCCTCCGGCAGCCAGCCGTTCGGCAGAGCGATCACGTCCGGGAACGTCTCGGCGGCGCGCACACCGGCTGGGGCCTGCGCGAGCACTAGCAGCGCAAACGCGAGCAGACCCGCCAGCGCCCAAGATAATCGTCGCATAGCTGTCAACTCCTTCTCTCATACTCCAACGGCGTTACCTACGGCCGGTGGAGAATCAACTCATGGAGTATACGAAGCGATGCCGAGCGATAGATCCGTCAACATACGGTAGCTGTGGCTCAAGCGAATCCATCCCGACGATCAGGCACGTGTGATGGCTCAAATCGCCGATCTGCAGAACAGCAACGCGCCGATTCTTACGGAGTTTCGTATACTGGCGCGCGACGGCCGGATCGTTTGGTTCCGCGAAGAGGCGCAGGTCGTGCACGGCGACGATGGGCAGCCGCTGTGTGTGCAAGGGATCATGTTCGATCAAGTTCACTGGGCGCGGGCTGGGATTAGCCGCCGCGCTGGGGATCGTGCGCGGTCATCGCGGGGCGCTAAAGGTGCGCAGCGCGGTTGGGCAGGGCACCACATTCACCATTCTGCTGCCGGCATTCGGCCCGCGCGCCGACGCGCATCCTGTGGCCCACGACGAGCGGCCCACTGAGGCGCCGCTGCTGCCCGCTACAACTACACCGCAGCGCAGCGGCACCATCCTGGTGGTGGACGACGAGGAGAGCGTGCGCTCGGTCGCTATGCATATGCTTCAGCGCTGGGGGTTCAGTGTGCTCGCCGCCGCCGACGGCATAAGCGCGCTAGAACTTTTGCACGCCCATGCCGATCGAATTGTCTGCGTGCTGCTCGATCTGACAATGCCGCATATGGATGGCGAGCAGGCGTTGCACGAAGTTCGCCGTATCGCGCCGGCAGTGCCGGTATTATTAATGAGTGGCTATTCGTGGGAAGAAGTTCGCGATCAGTTCGGGAATGTCGAACTGGCCGACTTTCTGCAGAAACCATTCGATCCACGTACGCTGCACGAGCGCCACTGGCGCCTGCTCGATGCGGCGGGCTAAGTCGGCGGTTGGCGGATCATACGCGGGGGCGCCGTCCTCAGCGAAGCGCTCTAGTTCGGCCCAGCGCGCGGCGCGCTCGGCCTCGAACGCGGCCCGCAGCGCAGGCGACAGCCGCTCGACGATCGCGTCGAAGTCTTGCACACCCATAGATCCCTTCTGGTTTTGGAGCGAGCAGCCATATTCGTTTTTCTCGTCCTGGTACACTCTAGGCTCCCCTTGGAAGAGTGACATGTTCATGAGAATGAATGCATAAGATGGAAAAAAATCAACGCGGAATCGTGCTCGCCTGGGGCATCCTGGCGCCCATGTGCCCGTTGCGCTGCGCCAGTAGCGCCACGACGGCCTCCTGCAAGGTTGGATACATGGCGATGGTCGCGAAGTCGATGCCGAGCGCAATAATCGTCTGGGCCACCTCTGGGCGTACCCCGACGAGTGCGGCGCTGGTCCCCAAGAGCCGAGCGGCTGCGGCCGTGTCCAGCAGCACTCGGGCGACATGCGTATCCACCACCTGCACACCCGTGATATCGAAAATAACGTAGTGCGCGCCCATGCGCTCGATCGCGCCCAACACATTCTCGGTCAACACCTTCATGCGCGCGGTATCCAGCGCACCGATCAGCGGGGCGGCCAGCACGCCTGGCAACACTGGGATAACTGGGGCGCTCAGCTCACGCACTGCTGCTTGGCTGGCGCGCAACTCGGCCAGGGTCTGGGCCAGCGAGGCCTCGCGCTGCTCGACATCCTGGAGCGCCTGCCGAAGCGCAGCGGTTCGCTCGCCCACCTGCTGCTCGAGGGAGATACGCAGCGCATCCAACTCCTGTTCGCGGCTGCGGGCCTGCCAGAGCGCTCTTTGGAGGGCCTGCCCGAAACGACCGACCAGCAGGGCGAGGACGCCGGCGGCCACCACAAATGTCACACACGTTAAGACCGGGTCGTAGGTCTGATCGCTGTAGCCGACCAGCGTCGGAGCGGCGACCTCGAGCACAGTCACGCCAACGACGGCCAGCACGCTGAGGACGAACGCGAGCATAAGGATGCGGCGCCCGCCGAGCAGCCCAGCCAGGACGATCGGTAGGGCCAGCAGCGTAAAGATCGCGCGACTCCCCTCCAGCCCGGTCGGTAGCATATTTACCACCACCATCGCGATCATACCGACGATCACCAGCGCCACCGCCGGCGTGAAGTGGCCACGGCGGAGCACGACGACTGCGCCGATGAGCAGCAGCCCCAGCAGCAGCGAGGTGCTAACGCCGATTAGCCGATCGCTGGCGGAGATGGCCGTCAGCGGCGCCAGCGCACCCAAGAGGGCAGCAGCAGTCAGGATGAACAGGAACGCCTGCAACAACACGGCCTGCTCGCGCCGAAGCGGGTCGGTAAACGGGACATCCTTGAGCCACATTCGAAATGATACGAACATTCTACAGATTTCCTTTCCGAACGACATTCCTTATCTCCGTGGCAAGCCAGATCGACGGTAGCATTTTCATTACTGTCCACGAAGACACACGCAAGTACACGAAATAGTGCAGCCTATTTATCCATGAAAATGCGGTGCCCATTCAAACGGTGGTCATGTGAACGCCTGGTCATCTCGGCGTAACGCGCCAGCGCATCCTGCGGGTTGCGTACCGATGTGACACCCTCCAGCTCGATTCCGAGCCGCACCAGGGTGCTCGCCACATCTGCGGCGATCCCGCTCAGAAAAACTCGGCAGCCGAGCAACCGCAGCGCCTGTGCGGTCTGAAGGAGCGCGTGCGCGACAGCGGTGTCGACCACGCTCACGCCTGCGATGTCGAGAATGACGAGCCGGGCGCGCTGCGCGTGGGCTTCCTCCAGCAGCCGCGCTGTCAGTACCTCGGCGCGCCGGCTGTCCAGGTGCCCAACGACCGGGGCTAACAGCGCCCCATCGGCCAGCTGGATGGCCGGCGTCTCGAGCGCTGCGACAAGATCGAGAAGATTCTGCTGCTGTTCGTTGCGCTGGGCCAGCTGCTGTGCTTGCTGCTCGAGCTGCCGCGCCTGCTGCTCTGCCTGTGTGAGCGCCTGCTCGGCCCGCGTGCGCGCCTCGGCCAAGCGCTGAGCAGTGTCGTTCGCCAGGCGGCTGAACACCAGGCCGGTAAAAATGGCCGTGCATTCGATCAGATTACTGGCGTTCGCGTAGACCCCTTGACCGTTCGCCCGTGCCAGCAGGATACCAAGAATCGTCATGGCACTCGCGACCATCCATCGCGGCCCGGTGAAGGTCAGCGCAATAAGCGGGGCGATGAAGATCACCGGATCGAACTGCCGGGTCACATCGAGTATCCCCAGCCCGGTGACGAGCGTGAGCAGGATGACTGCGCCGTGGCAGGCGTAGTCCCAGCCTCGCCAGTAGGCGGCCCAGAATCCAGCAGACAGCACAGTTGCGATCAGAATCGCGATCACAGCAGTTGGATCTAGCGAGCCGGCGAGCCCGCTGATAAAGAGCAGCAGGCCGCCAACAGTGAGCACACCAAAGACGCAATGATTAATTTGGCGTTGAGTGAATTGCGCAATACTACTCCTTACTTGCAATCGGTTAGCTGCGATCCATCAATTATGTCCGCAAGATCTCCCACACTTTGCGCGCCAGGGCATCGGGCGTGAACGGCTTCTGCACGAACGTCTGCCCTGGGGCGAAGAGCGTCCGCGTCATCGCTGTATCGATATAGCCCGACATATAGAGCACCTTGATCGCCGGGCGCTGCGCGACCATCTGTTCGGCCAACTGGCGCCCGCTCAGGCCACCGGGCATGATCACATCCGTCAGCAGCAGGTGGATGGGCGCCGGATGCGCGACGGCGAGCTGCAGCGCCGTGGGGCCATCGGCGGCCTCCAGGATGTGATATCCATACCTGCTCAGCACGTGCGCCGCCAATTCGCGCACCAGCGGCTCATCTTCGACCAGCAGAATGGTAGCGTCTCCGTGCGACGGCGCGAGCAGTGGCCCATCGGCGCGCGGTGGCTCCTCGGCTGCTTCCACGCGTGGCAGGTGGATCGTAAAGGTCGTGCCGTGGCCGGGCGCGCTGTCGACCCAGATATGTCCGCCGCTCTGGCTGACGATCCCATGCACCGTTGCCAACCCGAGTCCAGTTCCCTTGCCGATCGCTTTGGTAGTAAAGAATGGTTCGAAGATGTGCGCGCGGGTCGCGGCGTCTATGCCGACACCGGTGTCGCTGATGATGAGCATGATGTATGGCCCACGCGCCTCGCCGACGTGCTCGCGAGCGCCGGCCTGGTACATGGCCACATTTGCGGTCTCGATCGTCAGCGTGCCGCCCGCGGGCATGGCATCGCGGGCGTTGACGGCCAGATTCATGATCATCAGCTCCAGCTGCCCAGGGTCGGCGTGCACCGTCCCAAGGTCCGGCGCCAGCCTGGTGACCAGCTCGATATCTTCGCCGATCAACCGGCCGAGCAGCTGGCTCATGTTCATCGCCACCGTATTGAGATCGAGCCGGCGCGGCTCCAGGACCTGCTGGCGGCTGAAGGCCAGCAGCTGGCGGGTCAGCGCCGCCGCCCGCTTGACCGTCTGCTGAATCTGCTCGGCGTCGCGGCGGAAGTCGCGCGGATCCGTGCGAGCATCGAGCAGCAGCTCAGCATTGCCGATGATCACGGTTAAGAGGTTATTGAAGTCATGGGCGATACCGCCGGCCAGCCGGCCGATCGCTTCCATCTTCACGGCCTGTGTGAGCTGTTGCTCTAACTGCTTGATATGCGTGATGTCCTGCACGGCGCCGTAGACGCGCGCCACCCGCCCTGCCGCGGCATCCCGCACCGGGCGACTATAGAAGCGCAGCCAGAGGGTCCGGCCATCCTTCGCGACCATCCGATACTCACTGACATCCGATTGCCCGGCGTGGAGCCGTTGCCGACGCTGAAGCGCAATTGGGAGATCTTCCGGATAGGTCGCCTTGTGCCAATCTTGCGCCGTTCGCATTTCTTCGGGCGTATAGCCTGTAATACGCGTCATGGCATCGGTGACCCAATCGAGGGTTACGGCGCCATCGGCGTCAAGCCGGTACGCAAAAGCGTAATCGGAAACCAGCTCAGAGATGACACGGTAGCGTTCCTCGCTGTCGCGCAGCGCCGCTTCCGAGCGCCTGCGCTCGGTCACATCGTGAAAATTGACCACAACGCCCGCGATCGCCGGATCGGCCAGCGAATTCACCGCAGTCGCTTCGAACCAGCGCCAGGACCCATCGGCGTGCTGGGCGCGCAATTCGGCGGTGAACCGGCTGGCTGGCTGGCGTACCAGTTGGGCAAGCTGATCGATGGTGGGTTGCAGATCATCAGGGTGGATAAACTCAAATGCGTTCTCGCCGACGTAGGCATCCAAGTCGTACCCCAGCAGCCGCGTTGCCGCCGGGCTGACATACTGCACGACTCCGTGGCGATCGAACAGCGCGACGGCATCCGCGCAGTTGTCGATCAGCGCGCGAAACCGCCGCTCGCTGCGCACCAGCGCCGCCTCGGCGTGCTCGCGCTCGGCTTCGGCACGCTTGCGCGCGGTGATGTCGATCAGCGTACCGGCCATGCGCATCGGCCGGCCAGTGTCGTCGCGGTAGATGCGCCCCTGCACTTCAAGCCAGCGCAGGCTGCCATCCGGCCACTGCATGCGGTGCGCGACATAGTAGTCGCTGCCTGCGCCGGCCAGCGTCGCGGCGAGGGCACCCGCGACCGCCGAGCGATCGGATGGGTGAATGTGGCCAAGGTAAGCCGCCTGCGTAGCGGGGCAGGCGCCTGTCGGACGGCCGAAGAGCCAGGCGACCTGCTCTGACCACGTAATCGTGTCGGCCGGAATATCCCAATCCCATGTGCCCATGTGCGCGGCGTCGAGCGCCAGCCGAAGGCGTTCCCCGCTGGCGTGCAGTTCGGCCTGCCGGCCGCGCTCGATCTGGTCGCGATGCTGCATAAAGACCAGCGCGAGCGCTGCGCCGATCGTGTTGATCGCGAGTGGCGTAACGATTCCGGCGAAGTTCGGGATCGCGACGGGGGCAAGGATGGGCAGGAGCAGTACCCCGACAACGTTGACGCTGGCGATGATGGCTAAGCCGCGGATGGAGAGGAAGATGCTAGCAAGTAAAATGCCGAGAATCAGGTAGTGGAGCGTGTTGGCGGCACTGGGGGCATCACTCCAGGGTGTGGCGAAGACGACCAGCGGCACCATGGAGAGTGTCAGGCCGGCGGCCAATATGTAGAGTCGGGTGCGATTGAGAGCATACGCAGTGCCGAGAAACAGATACCCATACCAGGGAACGCGATACTGTGGAACAGTCAGGCTGCGGGTCGTGTCAACCAGCATAAATATCGCCGTCATGAGCAGTAAGAAGATCGCCAGCAACCGCGATTTGTGGCGCAGCGCAACATCACGGATCGCCGGCGCGGGCTCAATCAGTACCTGTCGGAGCGTATCGAAGCGTGTCGTGCGTGGCTGTGTATCCTTGGGAATATACCGATTGATATTCATATCCTTGTGGTGAGGCACAGCTGTCGTAGTGGCAACCGGTGCGTCCGTGATCGCGCTGAGAATCGGCGCGCGCCAGTTCATTGGCGTGGTTGAGGGTGGCGGCGAGCAACTGCTGGTAACCGCTCGTCTACGGCGAAACAGTCGCCAGAGAGCACCATCATGACGGTAGATAAAAATCAATCGTCTCGCGGTAGCGTCGCTGGCGACCAGGCTCGATGTGCATGCGGATTGGGAACACCTCGACGAGCGCCTGCCCTTCGGTTCTGGCGCGAGCGCTGATCTCGTGCGGAGCGGTGCCATGGAGCCCATCGACTGCCCCGAGCGCCAGCGCCGCAGCTCGCAACTGCCATAGCGCGCCGGTCAGCACCACCTCCGTATCTTGTTCCAGATTAAAGAGGTGCTCGGCTGTGGACGGCAGTAGGACATAGATGCAATCAGCGCGTACGATACAGGAGACGATCGATGCCTGTAGGCCGGCCGGGCCAATCGTCGAGAGAGTGCATTGCGGAGTGGCGGCTATCAGCGCCAGAGCCTCATCACGCAGCTTATCGAGCATGAGAACCTCCAAAATCAAATGTTGCGGCGGCATGGCTGCCGTTCTGCCTATAGTTTACCCACGGGATAGCGCCCGCGCTATCCCGCGACCATGCGATTGCGTGTGGTATCGTGGGCGTGGCATGGGGAATGCTGCCTGGAGGAGCAACGCTACGCCGCAAGTGCGGTAATGACAAAAGCCAACAAGTGGCGTCAGTTCCTGCACGGCTGCATGCGGCGCGTCATAGCAGGTGCAATTCGCGGGCACGTTCGAGGGCCTGTACACGGTTGTGGGCGTCGAGCTTGGTATAAATGTTCTTGACATGAGTGCGCGCGGTGTGTGCCGAAATAACCAGCAGGGTGGCAATTTCCGGAACCGAGCGTCCAGCGGCGAGCAGCTGGAGGACGCTGCGCTCGCGCTCGCTCAACAATTGTGAAATTGCGAACTCGGTGGGGACGGCCGCAACATCCTGCGGGAATGCAGCCAAGAGCCGGTCGATATAGCGCAGCAACCGATCACCCGATTCACTGGCGGGATTCTGCGCCGGCTGTGCTAGCCGCAATCGGCAATCGGTAATCAACGCGCGCATGGGTGCGCCCTCGTCGACAAACGTGCGGATATATCCCTCCGGCTCGGCCAGCGCGAGCGCCTCGGCGAGTGCTACCAGCGCCTGGTTGGGATCGCCTTGGACCGCGCGGGCGAGCGCCGTGAGAGCGAGAATCGCGATCCGGTCGGACAAGCGTTCATCGGCTTCCGCCGCCTTGCACAGCCGATCCAACAGGCCCACAACAGCGCCCAGATCGACGGATCCCGGCGTTTGCCGCTCCTGAGCCATCCGAATGCGTACGAGCATCAGCGCCTCCGCCTGACGTTCGTATGGAACCTCGTTGTCAGTGTTGAGCGCACGAGTGCTCAGCCAGCGCGCCGCCGCTGCGAGGTCAGCCTGCGCGAGCCATAGCCATGCCTGCCGCGCCTCCGCTTCGGCGATGTCGCGCCGGCTGTCGAGCAGCTGTGCCGCCGCCAATGCCTGCTCGACCAAGGCGGTGGCCTGCGCTGTATCCCCCTGCGCCCATAGCACCTGCGCGAGTGCGTTGTGTGCGCTGGGCCAGTACCGTCCGCGCCCGGTTCGCTGGCCGACGGTGACGGCCGCGCGCAGCACTTCTTCCGCCGCCGCCAAATCGTTCCACTCATAGTACACCAGGCCAAGGAAGATATAGACCGCCGGCTGCTGTTGATGTGTGGCGCCACCCGCGCGCCGGATAACCTCCTGGTGGAATGTGGCCGCGCGCCGCAGCTGGCCCTGAAATTGGTATGCGGCCGCCAGCCCAAAGGCCGCCGCCAGTAAAAAGAGCGGCTCACTAGAATCCTGGAGCGCCGCGTGCGCCGCAGTCAGCGGCTCGATTGCAGATCCAACATGACCCAGTGCGAAATCGCCAAATCCCAGGATAAAAGTGGCGATTCCGTGCTGCTCAATCGCATCCGCCGGGAGGCTGGCGAGTGCTTGTCGCGCGAGCATTATCGCGCGGGGCAAATCGCCCGTAAAATATGAAGCGAGGGCACGTAGCCCCAGGATCTCGCCCACCTTCGGCTGATTTCCGGTTGTCTGCCAAACCGCCTCGGCCAGGCCCATGGGACGCTCAGCCGCCTCGGCATGCCCAGTGAGAACAAGAATCCAGGCCAAACGGAGGCATACCGCAGGGTCGGCCTGGAGCGCGGCATCCGGCAGCGCCGCCAGCCAGCGTGGCCACTCAAGAAAATACTCGTAAAACCGCTGGCTGGCCATGAGCGGGGCGACGCAGCGCATGGCGTCCTCCCAGGCCTGGGCGCTCAGCGCATGGTCGATCGCCTCGCCAACCAGGCCGTTCTGCTCGAACCACGCGCTTGCGCGGCGGTGGAGCAGCGCGCGGCCCGTGGGCTCAAGCGCGCGCTCCAAGTGCTCGCACAAAAAGTCCTGGAACAAGTGATGGTAGCGATACCAGTGCCGCTGGCCGTCCAGGCGGATGAGAAACAGGTTGGCCTGGTCCAGGTACTCCAACATAGGCTGGCCGGTCTCTTGGCCAGTCACGGCATCGCAGAGCGGCCCACAGATGCGCCCTAGAATCGCAGTCTGCATGAGGAAGCTACGCACAGCATCGGGCTGGTGCTGAAACACCTCGTCGGCCAGATAATCGAAGACATAGCGATGGCTGCCGGTGAACTCGGCCAGAAAGCTAGGAAACTGCGCGGCGTCCTGCTGCTGCAGCGAGAGCGCGGACAGCTGCAAGCCGGCGACCCAGCCTTCGGTGCGCGCTTCCAAGGCCGCCACCGCATCTGAAGGCAGGCGTACACCATGGACCCGATCGAACAGATATGCCGCCTCGTCGGGCGTGAAGCGCAAATCGGCGGCGCGCACTTCAGTGAGAGCGCCGCGCACGCGCAGCCGGGCAAGCGGTAAGGGTGGATCGGCCCGGCTGGTCATGATCACGTGCATCTGCGCCGGCATCCGATCCAGCAAGAACGCTACAGCCTCGTGTATGGCCTGGAGAGTAATCGTGTGATAGTCATCCAGCACCAGCACGATTCGATCGGCGGGATCGACCAGGGCGTTCACAAGCATCGTCAGGATGGCATGGGTCGGAGGTTGCGCCGCGCGCGTGCGCAGCAGGGCCCACGCCTCTGCGCCGATCTGCGGCCGCACCGTTTCCAAAGCGGCGATCAGATACGCCAGGAACTGACCGAGGTGATTGTCGTGATCATCCAGGGCAAGCCAGGCCACGTGTGGGACTTGAGGCTTGAGGCTTGAGGCTTGTGCCGGATCTTCAAGTCTCAAGTCTCTAGCCTCAAGTCTCACGGTGGAGAGCCATTCGACGACCGCGGTGGTCTTGCCAAAGCCAGCCGGCGCCGAAATGAGGATCAATTTCTGGTTCTGGCCGATCGCCGCATCGAGGCGATCCACGAGGCGCGGGCGTGGCACCAGGTTCGGGCGCGATAGCGGGATCACCAGCTTGGTGGCCAGCAGGTGCAGGGATCGGGCGTCGTCCGGCGCCACTGGCTCCGCATCACTCTTCTGGGTGTGCTCAGCGGCCTCGATCACATCCTGTGTGATGTTCGGCGACGCTGCGCGGGCGCTGGGCACGTCACCGATCACACCACCGGCGAGGTCGGCCGCAACCGTGTTGAGCCGCTCAAGAGTCAGCTCGGCCGATTTGCCGAGGTAGGCCCGATAGAGCCGGCCCGAGCGCCGGCGATAGGCTTTCCAGTATTCCTTGGCGGGCCCGCGGCGTTCCTTGTGAGCCGTGAAGGTGCCGCGTTCACCAAGAAACGTGAAGGAGGTGGCGTCCGCAAGCCAAGCATACCAGGGCGGCGAGCCAACCACGATCGCGCCAACTGCGCTCTCTGGTTGCACTAGGAGAGTGCGATCCACCAGCGGGGGTCTGGTCGCGTGTGCCATAGCCGGATCCTTCCACACGAGTTGGTGATACGTGGGGAACTGCTATGCACACTATACGCCCATGTGGGGAACTGCACAAGGAGCGTGGACTTCTGTATAGGCACATACCATATCTGGGATGACTCATGCCTGGCCGGGGCGGCAATCTTCATTGGCTCGATCGTTCCGCTTCGCGGGAACTATTCACTATTGGGGTCATGGGACGCGGACGAACGCGGGTCTGTCTCCAGTTATCCGATTTATGCGCGGCCATCCGCGTCCAATTCCTGCGGCAGCTCCAGCAGCGCCGTTGTTTCGCCTCGGTGCGTCTGAGCGGTGTAGGATAGGCCCAGTCGATGCACCAGCTTGATGGTAGCCTGGTTCTGGGCCAGCATGTCGACGCGCAGCGTCGCGACTCCCCGCAGCATCGCCAGGCGGATCAGAAACTGGGCGAGCATATGCCCAAGCCCCTCTTGCTGGTAGTCGTCGCGCACGACGATCGCGGTCTCGGCCAGCGCCGTGTCGCCCTGGTCGTGGGCCAGTTCGGCCAGGGCGACGGCGCGAAGCGCACCGTCTTCGATGACCGTCGCGATCAGCGCGGCATGCAGCCGCCGGTTGCCGTCGGCGACGCGTTCCGCCTCGCGCCAGATCGCCTCCCTGCTCATCGGCGGCCGGAAGAAGCGCAACTGCGCGCTGCGCTGCGACAGGCGGGCCAGCAGGTCGGCCAGCAGCGGCGTGTCGCGGGGCGTTACCGGCCGGATGGCCAGCGTGCGCCCGCGCATCGTGATCACCGGAATAGCATCGCATTCGGGCCGACAGGATTGTTTGCCAGCTGGCCGCGCGCGTACCAGGGGCGCGGGCGGATGCAGGATGGCACAGAATGTAGAAAGCATAGTCTTTACCTTTATTTGGTTACGATGGAATACATGGCAATGTCTCCTCTTGGCGATAATATGTCTCGATTTCCTCCGCCAGCGCAGCCAGCGCTGTATCGAGATCGGCATGGATGGCGAGAATGTTGCTGAACGGGGCGCTCGCCAGCGCCTGGCGGACCGGCGAGTGCGGGTGCACTACGGCCAGGGGCCGCAGCGGCGGGTGGCCCTCGACCAGCGCGCGCAGCGCCGCCCAGCCCGACTCCGCGTCGAGCTGCGTTCCTTGCGCGAGCCGGGCAACTGTGTACAGCCCGGCCATGTCGGCGCTGCCCACGCGCTCGACGTCACTCAAGTCGACGATGAGGTCGTGCGCGCCGGCCGCCTGAGCTGCCCAGGCATGCGCCAGCAGGTCGTGGTAACTCGACCAATCGAGCGCGCTGGCAGGGCGCAGGACTGCCACGCAGGCGCCTTCCAGGTCGGTATAGGTGATGCTGATATGCGTGATCAACTCACTGCTATAGGGATTGGCCTCGCGGTGTGCGCTACAGTGTGAGCAGCCAATCCAGCAGCTTGCCGGGCTGGATGATCTCGCCCCCACCGCGCCCGCCTTCCAGCTCCAGGGTCGTGACCAAGGTCGTCCCGCAGCGTGGGCAGACAGGCTCGGTCGCAGCGACATTCCATACGCCGCCGTCCGTCGCATGAGTCAGCTGCCAAACATCCGACAGCTGCGCAGCGCGCTGCACCAGCCATGCCCCACTAGCGCACCAGCGCTCTGGGCAGACAAGGCGTTGCGCTTCAATCGTATATTCCTGAGCGCTTGCTGGGTTCGTCATTGTCGTGTCTCCACTTCTATTGGTAACTGTGTCAGTTCTTCGATCAGCGTTGAGCGAGCAATATGCACCATCCGGTGCAACCTCACGATAGCATGCCGGCGGCACCAGCACGATGGACATGCGGCCGATCTTGGCTAAGGAAACGGCGTAGGTCCAACGATGGACCACTGACTTCCTCGACGATATTGGCGGGCACGTACCCTCTTCGATCATGCGAACACGGGCGCGCGCAGCGGGCGCAGCGCGGCTGCCATGCGTGCCAGTTCATCGACTATTGCGGTTGCGGCGGTTTCCATTTGATTACAGAGATACCGCTTTGGAATGGGGAGAAATGCGAGGTAAATCCTAACATGGCAGATAAGCCGAATTTGACTCGTCTTTCCTACTGATTCGTGGGATGGGCGAATCGCTTGCGCCTACTCTTCCAGTGTAAGATAATGGGCGAGGCGGACTCGCTAAATGTATAGTTGGACAGCCGCCATCATATCTTTACCAGCTTCCAGACACCAAATATGGTGCTACAATTATGCAAAGGCCTGTGTAGGCGGTTCCAGGCATATGCCGGTTGTGAAGAGGCTCAGTCATGCTCGGATTACCACGCGGCGCGGTTCAGCTGGTTCCCTACACGCCAATGTGGGCCACCCTCTTCCAATCTGAACGTGCCCGCGTACAGGATGCGTTGGGCGTCGATGCGCTGGACATTCAGCATATTGGCAGCACAGCGGTGCCAGGACTAGCCGCCAAGCCCATTCTGGATCTGGGGATTGCGGTGGCGGCGGAAGCTGTTGTGGCGGCATGTGTCCCACCCCTGACCGCACTCGGATACATGTACCGTGGATACCGCGGGTCAGACCAGGGGCATTTCTTTGACCAAGGTTCCGAACAGCACCTCACCCATTACCTGCATATGCTCTCAATTGGCGATCCGGCGTGGTCAAACTATCTGCGGTTTCGGGATTATTTAATCACCCATCCTGCTGTCCGGGATGCCTATATGCAGCTCAAACAGGATCTAGCCGCCCAATACGCAGACAATCGTGCCGCCTACACCGCCGCGAAAGCTGCATTTGTCCAACGCATCCTTGCGGCAGCAGCGTACCCTCACGCTGCTGAGTAACTATCATGCGAGAACAATCGTTGGCTTGTGGCTCACTCGGGCGGCGAAACCACATGGGGAAAATGTCGTGTTGCGGATGCCAGTTGCTTGCGGAGCTACGAACGTACGACGCCGCGCTGCCAGCTACCGAAATGCGGCCCACACTGGCAAGTGGTCGGACGCACGCCGGGTATGCTCGCCCATGTCGACATCACTGGCGTACAGTTGGGCGGCCATGGGTGCGGCGGCGAAGATGTAATCGAGGCGCATCCATGGATGCGCAGCTGGATAGGTGTATCCGGGCATGGCGCGGTGCAAGTGCCGGTAGCAGTCGGTATAGCCCGCAGCGAGGAGCAGTTGGATGGGCTGGCGAGCGAAATACCCGCGTGTCTCACCGATTGGTGGCTCCCCGAGCGGATCGGCAGGGTGAATGGCATTGAAGTCTCCGACCAAGATATGAGGCGTATCTCGCTGCACCTGGAGCACATCGAGAATCGCTTGCACCTCCGCTTCGCGTCGTCCGGCACTGGCCCGTGTGCGGCCATGAATCAAGTGGGTGACAAAGAGGAAAACATCTGAACCGCTCCATCTGACTGCCACCTCAAGCAACGTCTTGGACAGGACTGGCAATCGATGGTTCCGGCTCTGCACAATCGGCAATCGGCTCAGCCATGCGAGCGCCTCCGGACTATTGGCCTCGCCGTAGACCAGGTGCATGCCCAACTGGTGGGCCAGCGCCTCGACAGGACGCTTGTGCGTTGCTTCGAGCAATGCGACCGCATCCGGCTGCTGTCGACGAATGATGTCACCAAGCATGCCCAGACGACCCGCACCGCCGTTCTCAATGTTGTAGCTCATCACTTTGAATGTCATAGGTTTTGTGCCGCCGTGGTGCCTCAGGATATGCAGATATTCGACGGTGAGATGACGCGACACCAAGCCGTCCAAGGATGCATATAATACCACGCGCACATCATGCCGCTGTCCAACAGGCGCTTCAGCTGACCGCCTTCTAGAAACTATGGCATTGAAATTGGTGCTCAATTATCCAGATGGTACCGCTACAACAGCCTGAAAGAAGTTCTGCCCCTCAGCAGCACCAAGGAGCAACTATGCCGATCATTCGCCATCGCGATCAAGCGCTGATCCAACACTCGTATCGCCGGATTGTAGCCCGCACCGAGGGCGCAACGACCTGTACGGTCTGGGATCAAACGCTCCCGCCAGCGGGACTCATCCCGCTGCACGCCCACGATACGGAAGAAACGCTCACCATTCTTACGGGCCAACTCACTGTCACGCTCGATGATCAGACAACCGTCGTCGAGGGGGATACCACGGTCTTGATCGCGCCAGGGGTCCTCCATAGTCTCCGCAACGACACTGCTGCACCAGCCCGTATGCTGGTATTCTTGCCAACGGCATCGCCGACTATAATCACCCCTGAAGGCACATCCCGCCCAATGGAGTAAGACACGGTGGCATGTCAGATCATCGTATTGGCAGCATTTGCATGATCGAAGAACGCTACTGCACAACGAATGTCGCGACGACCTCGATCCCACTGTCGCGGCCGTGGGCAACCATCTGCCATGTTCCCAACGGCGCATCGGAAGGCGCAATCCAGCCCCAGCCGGCATGGCCGTCCGGCCCGGCCTGCGCGCGCCCCTCGATCCGCGCCTCCTGCACGCGGCCATTCGGCAGGTTGAGCCAGACGCTGATATGCTCGTTGGCATGAAACCCCGACGCCGAGAAGACGAACCGCGCGCCCGGCGTGCCGCTTGTGGGCGAAACAGCCAGCTGTGCCGGCGGACTGGTGGGCGCAGGATCGATCGCCACCGAGATCGTTCGCTCCACCTCGCTATTCGATCCTCGCACCACGATCTGCCAGGCGCCCGGCGTCGCGTCTGTTGGCGAGGTCCAGCTGCCGTCGATCCGTCCTTCCGGGCCGGCGGCGTTTGGGTTGCTTACGATCGGATGTTCCAGCACTCCTGACGGACCGCGCACAGTGATACCGATCGGCTCGCGGAACTCGAAGCCAGTGGCATAAAAGCGAAACAGCGTCCCAGGCACGCCATGCGCCGGCGCCACGCCAGATGGCTGTTCAGTGCCAGCTGGTGGGGCTACCTGACCAATGGTGAATGGAATGACTTGAGTCTGCGTGCTCTGTATGCCGTGGATGACCATCTGCCAGGCGCCGTCGATCGCGTTGTCCGGCGCCGTCCAGGTCCAGCTTGCATCGCCATAGGCGTTCGTGTGCCGCAGCTCGGGCGCGCTGGCCGGCACAACCTGGCCATCGGGCGCGTTCAGCCAAATACCGACGCGCTCATTCGCGGCGAAGCCGCTCGCAAAAAACAAAAAGCTGGTTCCAGGCGGGCCGGCCGGCGGCTGAACGTTCGTCACCGGCGCTGCGAGCGCCGCCTGCGGCAGCACTAAGGCGCAGAGCATCCCAACCAGTAGTATCGATCGACGAAGTTTATTCATGAGGTGCCTCCAATTGCAGATTGCAGATTGCCGATTGAACTTTACCTCGAACAGTCTAGCACACGCTCTTGGGATCATCAATTCGATCGCTTCTTCTTTGTCTTGCGGGCGCGCCGCTGCTTGTTATCATTTACGGGACTTACGTGGTCATTCACAAAACACGGATTTTTGTTCTTCGTATCGAACGTTTTTTCGTTCACAAAACGAAAAAACGTTCGATACGAGAGATTTTTTAATCCGTGGTCCAATGTTCGCGTCCATGGCGTAGGTTCCGTTATTATACGATCGTTCGGGTTGCCCTGAGGCATGCGCGCCGGGCATTGAAATTGCAGGAGCATTCTTTTCAGATCGTAAAAAACGACTCAACGCTTGCGTACTTTTGTGTAATCGGCTACGCTACCCGAGTCGTGGGTCAGGGGCAATAGGCAATCGGCAATCGGAGCTGCCCATCGCCTCTAACCTATCGCCTATCGCCCGCACTGAAAGAGGTTACTGGTGAAACTCCATGTTCTTTACTCACGCGGCGTAGCGTGCACGATACTCGTGACAGTGATCTGCTCCGCGCTGCTGGCGCTGCCGACCCCCGCCAGCGCCCTCGGCCCGACCGTCGCCGGGCAAAATCTCTCGAACACGCCCGATCAGTCCGAGCTGCCGAAGATCGCCTATGGCGGCGGCCGGCTGGTGGCGATCTGGGGCGAGCGCAGCCGCAGGCGGCTAGGTTTTAGCAGCGCCGCGCCCGACGGTGCATGGTCGCCGGCCGAGTTTCTTAGCACCGGCACCAACACCAAAGTGCAGCCGCCCGACATCGTGGCCGACGGCAGCGGGGCGGCGCATATTGTCTACTCCGTGGGCGATCAAGTGTTCTATCGCCACCGGCCCGCCAGCGGCGGCTGGTCGGCGCCGGTGCTCATCGCCAATAGCCCGTTCGCGAATCAGACGCGCATCACCCGCGCGCCGGACGGCACGCTCTGGATCGTCTGGCGCGACCGCGACGGCACCGCGATCTTCTATCGCTTCTCGACCGACGGTGGACAGACCTGGCGTGCGAACAATGCCGAAGGGATCGTCGCGAAAGAGGATAACAATATGATCGCGCCGGCGATCGCAGTCGATGGCGGCAACGCGCCACATGTGGTCTGGTACATTCGTGCGAGCGGGTCGCGGCAGGGCGAGATCCGCTATGCCGATTGGGATGGGTCGCGCTTCGTCACCGGCAGCGTCACACGCGACGGCGCGCAGCCCTACGACGCCGACCCGGCGATTCTGGTCTCGCCAGATAATGTGCAGCACCTGGTGTGGCGCAAACAGCTTGGCGTGCGCTGGGCGATCATGCACGCGATCCGTAAGCCTGGCCACGGCTGGCAAGACTTCGAGCGGCTGACGATCACATCGCGCGACGCACAGTACGCGCCATCGATCGGCACCGACGAGCGCGGCGATATCATCATTGGCTACTCCGAGCCGATGAGCGACCACGCGCGCCGGATTGTGCTGGTGGCCAAGGCGCCCGGCGGCAAGTGGGCATCGTTCGCGGTCTCGAACGGCAACTTCGACAGCCGCAGCGCAGTGGTTGGCAGCGTGACGGGCAATAACGTGTTCGCCCATGTGCTCTACCAGCACGAGGCCCGCGTCGACGAGGGCGAGATTCTGTATGCGCGGGTGCAGATCGATTATCTGCCAGCGCCGTTCCCCGCGCCCGCGCCCCAGCCCGCTCCGCCAGCCGCGCCGCCGGCCGCGCCGATCGAGGCCGCGCTGCTGCCGGCGGCGCGGCGCGGCGACTGCACCTTCTTCGAAGCGACCCAGCATAATCTGTGCGGCGCATTTCGCAACTATTGGCGCGCATTCGGCGATCTGCCGATCTACGGCTACCCGCTCACCGAAGAGTACGTCGAGAATGGTGTGGTGACACAGTATTTCGAGCGGGCGCGCTTCGAGTACCACCCGGCCACGATCCCGCAGCGCTTCGACGTGCTGCTTGGCCTGCTCGGCAGCGAGCGCGTGGCCGGGCGGCGCGAGGCCGGCGAGGGGCCGTTCCAGCCGGCGGCGCGACGTGGCGACTGCACCTTCTTCGAAGCGACCCAGCATAATCTGTGCGCCGGATTTCGCAGCTACTGGCAGCGCTTCGGCGGGTTACCGTTGTATGGTAACCCACTGTCAGAGGAGTTTGTCGAGAATGGTGTGGTCACCCAGTATTTCGAGCGGGCGCGCTTGGAGTACCATCTCGGCGCAGCCCCGGCGCGCTTCGACGTGCTGGCCGGCCGGATCGGCGCCGAGGCGATTGGGCGCTGATTGGCGGCGGGTAGCTGTTCAAACTTAGCGATATTGGACGCGGACAAACGCGGACGAACATGAGAAAGCTAATTATCCGCGTTCGCCTGCGTTCGTCTGCGTCCCATGAGCCTGACGGCAAACGTATTCGGCGGCGGTTGAATTTGGAGCTGCGGACATGGCCAGATCGCCCCATCGCACCATCCTGCTGATGATTCACGAATTGCACCGCATGGGCTACCAGCGGCTGCGGATCACGCCGGGCATGGCGCCGTCGGGCATGCACTGGCGCTGCGCGATCGCGGCGCCGGGTGCGGCGGCGGCGACCTACACCACCGGGCAGGCGCGCGCCTACTTTGGCTGGGACGATGCGGCCGCCGACACGCCGCAGCAACTGGCACAGAAATTCGCCGCGCGCTTCGCCGAGCTGTGCGCGCAGGGCCGCGGTGCCGACCAGGCCTACGCCGACTGGTTCGCCGAGCTGCTGCGCCCCAAATAGGGGCTATACCAAGTTAGCGCGCTCGGGTTAAGCCAGTGTCTACGGCGTCGCTGGTATGCTCCAGGAAGGGTCTCAGCAGGTTCGTAAATTCGACCGGTATCACAAACTTGGTGGCTGTGCTCGCGCCCAGGGCCTTCAATGCATCCAGATACTGTAGGCTCATCGTTTTGCTGTCCACGGTGTGCGCCACATCGAAGATTTTCGCTAAGGCCAGAGCGAACCCTTCGGCGCGCAGAATGGAGGCCTGCCGCTGGCCCTCGGCTTCCAGGATCGCAGCCTGCTTCTGGCCCTCGGCGACCTGCACCGCCGCAGCGCGCTTGCCGTCCGCCTCAGTCACGGTGGCGCGCCTGCTGCGTTCCGCTGCCATCTGCCGGGTCATCGCGTCCTGGATCTCCTTTGGTGGGAGGATCTCGCGGATCTCGACCGCCGTCACCTTGATGCCCCAACGATGGGTGACCTCGTCCAGCTTCCCGCGCAACACGTCGTTAATCTGCTCGCGCTTGGACAATACTGCATCCAGCAGCATATCCCCCACCACTGCCCGCAGGGTCGTCATCGCGATGCCGCGCGCTGCCCCCTCAAACTGCATGACGTTGAGCACGCTCGACAACGCATCGACGATTTTCATATACACCAAGAAGTCGATCGCAACCGAGGCGTTGTCCTGCGTGATGCAGGGCTGCGGCGGAACATCGAAAAAGCGCTCCCGCAGGTCAACCCGCACCCCGCGATCGACCGCTGGGATCAGCAGCACCAACCCCGGCCCGCGCGCGCCGGTCACCCGGCCGAGCCGAAAGACCACCAGCCGCTGATATTCGGGCACAATCCGGACACTTGCCATCGCCAGGCCAGCCACCAGTACCATGAGCAGGACGAATCCAATCAGGCCTTCGATACTCATCACATGCCTCCTTGGCCTTTCTGGCCGGATTCTTCTCCTTCAGAGCGGCTGGACCCATAGGGTCACGCCTTCGACCGCCACGATCTGTACCTGATCTCCTACATGGATCGGCTCGCCGTCAGCCACAGCGCTCCAGACTTCACCGTCCACTCGTACCAGCCCCTGCGGCGCGAGATCGGAGATCGCCACGCCAACCCGCCCAATCAACGATTCGATTCCGGTGAGCACCGGCCGCGCGCGGTTGCGTACCGCTGCCCAGATACTGCATGCCGCGAGGCCACCCAACGCCAGCGCCGCAACCGGCACGACCCACAGATTGATGGTGATGCCGGGCGCTTGGACCGGGTCGATCAGATTGAGGGCGCCAACCAACACGAGTGCAATCCCGGTGACGAGCAAGGCGCCGTGGATCGGGACGAAGAACTCGACGCCGATCAGCATGAATCCGAGCAGCAGGAGCACTAGACTCCATCCATGGATTGGCAAGACCAGCAGGCCGGCGACCGCCCCGGCGAGAAGCACAACCCCAACCCCCGCGAACAGACTGGTGCCGGGCGCACCAAGCTCGAGGTAGATCGCCAGGGCGCCCATGGCCAGCAGGAGAAACGCGATCGTCGGGTTGGCGAGCGCCAGCCGCAGCCCTTCCCAAAGCGTTGGCGCTACCGGCGTGACCGTCTGGCCGAGGGTCGCGAGTTGAACCATGCGGCCATCCGCCAGCTTGACGGCTCGCCCCTCTAGCAGGGTCAGCAACTCATCCAGATCGGCCGCGACGAGATCGACCGCCGGAGGATCCACGGCAATGGCCTGCTCGTTGCTCAGCACCACGCCTTCGCGCACGGCGCGATTGACCCAGTCGGTGTTGCGACCGCGCGCCGCATTCCAGGAGCGCAGTTGGTTGGTGACGCTATCAAGGACAAGCTCACGGGTTTGCTGCGAGAGCACGGCATCGACCTGGGCGAGCGGATCGGGACTGCCGAAGCTGGTGCGCGGCGCGAGTGCACTGATATGGGCGGCGCTAAGGAACAGCGCGCCGGCGGCGCCAGCTTGCGTCCCCTGAGGCGTAACGTAGACGACGACTGGGATATCGGCGTTGGCGATTTCGCCGGCAAACGGGCGCACGTCGCGCAGCACGCCGCCAGAAGGACTCATTTGGATAATCAGTACGTTGGCATTGGCCGCCTCGGCGAGCTGAAGTACGCGGCGTAGATAGGCGATCGTCACAGATGTGATCACCCCATGGATCTCCGCGCTATAAATCGGGCCACGTGATTGTCGTACAGGCGGCGACAGAGAGCGCGGAGCCTCGGCTGCGCCGTGAATGCTGAGCGTTTCGCGTCCGCTGATCAGAAACGTGTGCGGCGAGTGGGCGACCGCGCCATTATCGCCCGAACGGAGCGATGATAGACCGAAAAGCAGCAGCAGCATGAGTAGCGTCATGCGCAGAAAGGCGCTCGCGCGGAGGTTTCGCGCCTTCCAAGGAGATCCTATCATCGTGCCCCTCGATTCTGCGGTTGCCGACGCAGGTTGCAGTGGTCAGGGCGTGCCTGCGCTACAGCACCATCGATGGATGAATTCGGATAGGGAGCAACATGTCATGGCATATTATATACGGTTCAGCGGGGCTTGGGGGAAGTTCCTCCGATCGGCGTTCATTCGAGCGCCACTGTGCGGCTCCTCTGATCACAATCCACCGCACCGAGGATAATGCCGCACTTATGTTCATCAGGAATAGCAGAACCAGCTTCTATCTGCCTTGCAATAGCCGCGAATGTGCTTGCTCTCCCTTGTCGTGGTACATAAAACGTGATACAATTTATGTTAACCTGCCGAGATACCCCAGACCCCCTGCCAATGCACCCGCTTGACATGGCACTCCACACCAATCAGCCGTGAGGTCTGTCGAACCGCAGTAGGGAGACCTTATGAGGAAGTATGCGCTGGAAGATTTGATCACGGTACGCGACGGGCATGCACGGGCCGTACCGTGCGGGCTGAGTCCCGCGCGGGGCTGGCCCAGTCGGTGCGTGGGCAACAGCGCAGGTGCTGACGTCAGGCAGTCCGGTCTCGTGATGTAAAGATCCGGCCGTCTTGCACCGCCCGTGCGTGCCTGCCACAGCGTCCAACCGCCAGCAGAGAGGGGGTGAAGAGTTATGGCAACGCAGAAACCGTTCAGACGGTCGTGGGGCGGGTGGTTGGGATTGCTCACCATGATCGCCGGCCTATGGTTCCTGATCTCGCCTTGGGTCCTTGGCTTCGGAGCCACGAACACCGCCGGCCTCAACGCGATCATCGTCGGCCTGTTGATCGCCATCTGCGGTGCGCTTGATGGCTTTGGTATCGGGTATTTGCCCGTGCGCGCGATGCGCGTGTTCGGGCTGCTCGCGGCGATCCTCGGCCTCTGGGCGATCGTCGCGCCATTCGTCCTGAACATTGATGGCATCGCGCGCTGGGACGCGGTCGTGACCGGCGTGGTCACCGTCCTGGTCAGTGGCTACGACGCGTGGAAGCTGCCGTCGTTCGCGCAGGCCAGCCATGCGTAATGGCGTGGACATCCTTCGTGCCCGTGCGGGCGCGGTGGCAGCGCCGCCACCGCGCCCGCACGGTTCGCGTGCACAAGACTCTTTCGGGAGCATCGTACGCTACGACAAGGAAGCTTACGACCGCATGGCTATGGGCATCCTGTTAACCTTGGTGTGTCATCCAGGCAATCACCGCACAAGCAGTAACCCCGCGCCCAAGGTAGCCATCAAGGTCGAGCGGCTGAACCCCTGCGGCCTGGGGCACGGCGCCTTATGTCCGAGCGGTTTCTCTGTGATACCTGAGACAAACCTGGCGGCCAGATCGAACGCAAAGCTGGCACATGAAAACGAGGACCGTATGGACTGGACGCACCCCAAAGCGGGCTATTGGCGCGCCGAGCAGCCGATTCCGGTGGGCATCCTCGTCGCAAAGGTCGTGTCACGGCGCTACCTGAAGGAGCACGGGCACTACGAACCCGCAAATGACCCACAAGGCTACAGCGCGCGGGTAGAGCTAGAGTTTACCGACCCACACTTTGTTGGCCGGCAGGGCGACATTGTCAGCCGCAGTGACTTCGACAACGTCGACCAGGCGAAGGCAGAAGCAGAGCGCTGGGCAGTGCGTATCGCACGCAAGTACGCTCGTTTGCGCTAGCCCCGCTCATGGCCGTTTATCTTGCTTGTTATAGCACTCTGTGGAGGGGGTGACTGCTCTGTCGCCTAATGAAGATGAAGAAATGAATCGGGTAGCCCGCTTCAGCGGGCTTGGGCTGTTAGCGCGGGCGCTTTAGCCCCGCGCGTGCGGCGGTGCGAAATGCCCGATTTAATAATAAAAGTTCATTAGCCGTCAGTAGATGACAGCGTAACTCCTGGTTTGAGAGTAGCCTGCCGGGCCTGTGCCACTATCACAGGCTCGACGCTTCAGACCTGACCGGCCAGGCGGGTCTCATTGCCCCTTGAGCTCCTGCCATTTCTCGGCCATGTTCTTCAGGGCCTCCGCGGGCGCGATGGTCCCCAGCACCGCGTCATGGATCTGCCCGCGCGCATAGATGTCCCATGTGCCCCACCACGGGGTCAGGCCTTCTTTGACCCGCGCCAGCTTGGCTTGTTCGCGCTCCAGCTTGACATCGCCCCACTTGTTGATTGATGCAGCCACTTCAGTGTCATCGTAGAGCGGTAACTGGGCGAAGCCCAGGCCCTTCTCCAACGCCCAGCGCTTGACCACTTTGTACTGGCCGTCGGTGCGCCCGCCGAAGTACTGCAGGAATTTCCAGGCCGCGTTCAGCACATCCGGGCCACCGGCGACCGCGTCTTTGGTCAGCGCATAGAAGCGGACGAAGCCGACCGTGGAGTGGGTCTGCCCCGGCATCAGTGCTAGTTTGAAGTTGCCGGCTTGTTCGTGCTTGCCGAGGTTGAGTTCGGCCAGATTGTACTTAGCCAGCACGGTATAGACCTGCTGGCCAGCACCCAGCGTCTTCACCACGTCCGGTTCGGACACCTCCAGGGCTGACGGGTCCATGATCTTCCAGGTGTAGATTGCGTCGTGCAGCCATTGCAGGGTCTTCTCGGCCTCCGATCCTGGCTGGTTGAAGACGGGGTTGTTATTCTCGTCGAACATCTTCCCGCCGCGCGAGTAGACCATGGAATAGAAGATTTCTACCGTCCACGGATCGTCCTTTTTCAGCGGGATGTACACGGGGAATTGGGAGATGCCGGCCTCCTTAATCTTCTTGGCCTGCTCGGCCAGTTCCTCCCACGTCTCGGGCGCCTTCGCGACGACGGCCTTCTGAGCCAGAGCGGCATTGTACATGAAGACGACCATGTCCGAGTAGTAGGGCAGCCCATACAGACGGCCATTGGCGGTCATCCCCTGCACCGCGTACGGGGCGAACTCACTGACGTAGTTCTTCGCTTCAGGGAACTGCTCGTCAAGCGGGACGATCCAGCCGGCCGCCACCCACTCCTGCAACCAGTGGTCCGAGGAGTAGGCCACCTGGGTAGGCGTGCCGCCAGTAAAACGGGTCGCCAGGGTATCGTGATAGTCATTCCAACTGAAATCAGAAAGGTTGACTTTCACCCCTGGCGTCTGGCTTTCGAATTTCGCGATATTATCTTGAATGGTTTCGATGCTGTACGACCAGACCACGAAGTTCAGCGCGACTTCCTTCGTGGGTGCCGCGGCCGCAGCTCCTGTCGGCGCGGGAGCCGCTGCTGGGGCTGTGGCTGCCGGGGCCGCCGTTGGCGCGGCGCCACACGCGGCGATGAGCAAGGCGAATACAGCCAGGACACCGGCACCAATCCACAGCCGTCTTACCTGTTTCTGTGGATTCATGATCCCCCTCCTTTCGGTTGTTCAGGCCACCAGTCACGCCATTGAAGATGGTTTTGCGATCAGCAGCTTGAAAAGCTATCTGGCATACTCCTCGATAGGGCATGCGGATACAAGCGCTGTGCCAGCCGTTCGGCCAAGGCATAGCAGATAGCGGCGTCGGTTTCCAGCGTCATGTTGCGGCCATGGCGCTCGCAAGAACCGGTGAGGATGATCGCGAGCCGCACGCTCTCCAGCGCCGACCGAACCTCTGGCCAAGACATGTGGGTCAGCACAAACGTGGGCATCGTGGTCATGATGCACCCCTATCGTCCGTGTCGGGCAGTGTCCCTGGCCCGGTTGCACCACACCGTGCGGGCAATGGGTGTGGATAGCGACGATTGAGGAATCGCTAGCAGGGGGCTGGTGTGTTCCGGTAGGTTAAGGGACTATTATTTCACAAATTTCGACATGATCGTCTTCCCTTGTGGCGAGCTAGACGCCCATCACACGGTTGACGGTATCAGCCATCGCGCCCTCGGCGATCAGCTGGCGCACGCTCTCGACATAGCCGGACATCTCGCGGTCGCGCTCGATGAATGGCACGTGCGCGCGGATCAGCGCGTAGGCCGCGCCGGTGCCCTGGCCCATGCGCGCCGCTTCGCCCAGTTCCTGGCGGCGGAAGTCGATCCCCTGCGCCGCCGCCATCAGCTCGATCGCCAGGATGCGCTCGACGTTGTACAGCACATCGCGCAGCTTCAGTCCAGCGGTGACGCCCATGCTCACGTGGTCCTCGACGTTGGCCGAGGTTGGGATGGTGTCGACGCTGGCGGGATGCGACAGCACTTTGTTCTCGGTCACCAGCGCGGCGGCGGTATACTGCAAGATCATGAAGCCGGAGTTGAGCCCGCCGGCCTGGGTGAGAAACGCCGGCAGCACGTGCAGATTCGAGTTGTCGTCGGTCAGGCGCATGATCCGGCGCTCGGCGATATTGCCCAGCTCGCTGACTGCGAAGGCCAGGTAGTCCATGGCGATCGCCAGCGGTTCGCCATGGAAGTTGCCGCCGGAGAGCACGCTGATCTCGCCGTTGGCGTCGTCGATAAACAACAGCGGGTTATCGGTCACGGCGTTCAGCTCGATCTCGAACACCCAGCGCGCATAGGCGATCGCGTCGCGCACGGCGCCGTGTACCTGCGGGATACAGCGCAGCGTGTAGGCGTCCTGCACATTGGTCGAGCTGTGATCGCGGGTGAACTGGCTGCCGCGCAGCAGGTCGCGCAGGTAGCGCGCACACTCCTGCTGGCGCGGGAACGGCCGCAGCCGGTGGATGCGCTCGTCGAAGGCCAGGTCGGTGCCGTTGAGCGCCTCAAGGCTCATGCACCCGGCGATATCGGCGGTCTGGCTGTAGCATTCGGCGCGGGCAGTCTCGATCACGCCGAGCGCGCACATCACCGAGGTGCCATTGGTCAGCGCCAGGCCCTCTTTGGCCGCCAGCCGGATCGGCGCGAGCCCGGCCCGGCGCAGCGCCTCGTCGCCGGGCAACACTTCGCCGCGGTATTCCGCCATCCCGCGGCCGATCAAAGGCAGGCTCATATGCGCGAGCGGCGCCAGGTCGCCGCTGGCCCCCAGCGAGCCTTTGCGCGGGATCACCGGGTGAACCCCGGCGTTGAGCATGTCGAGCAGCAGCTGCAGGGTGCCGAGCCGAATGCCGGAGTGGCCGCGCGCCAGCGTGTTGGCGCGGATCAGCATGATCGCGCGCGTGGTTGGGATGTCGAACGGCCGGCCAACGCCGGCGGCGTGGCTGACCAGGATGTTGTGCTGAAGCTGCTCGACCTGGTCCGGCGCGATGATCCGGTCCTTGAACGCGCCAAAGCCAGTGGTGATGCCATAAGCGATCGTGCCGCGCGCCAGCAGCGTCTGCACCGCCTCGGCCGCACGCGACACCTGCGCCTGGGCGCCGTCGCTTAGGGCGATGCGCGGCTGGCCGGGCTGCCCATGCGCGACCGCCAGCACCTGCTCGAAAGTTAACGACTCGCCGTCGAGAATCACGTCGTCGTGATGGTTCATCTCCTGTTCCTCATACTCGGTTGGGAACAAAGGGCAAAGAACAAAGAACAACATACAACGTTCTGTTCTCTGTTTTTTTGTTCTTTGTTCTGAAATGGCATCAGCTGGTGCTATAGTCGATCGCGAATTCGGGCGTGGAGCGCAGAGTCTGATAGATCACACAATATCGCTCGGTCAGGCGAATCAGCGACGCGACTTGCTCCGGCGCGGCGTCGGTGTCGAGCTGGAAATGCAGTCGAATCTGCTTGAAGCCGACCGGCGCGTCTTTGGCCACCGCCAAAGTGCCGCGGAAATCGAGGTCGCCTTCGGCGCGCAGCGTGCCATCGCGCACTGCGATGCCAAGCGCGGTGGCCACCGCGCCTAGTGTCACGCCAGCGCAGGCTACCAGCGCTTCAAGCAGCATGTCGCCGGAACAAACTGACAGTCCGTCGCCGCCGGTGGCCGGATGCAGGCCAGCCTCGACCAGCGCTTTGCCGGTTGCGACTTTGCAGGTCAGCCCCTCGCCGAGCCGCCCTTCAGCCTTAAGCGTGATGAGCGCCGTCTCGGGCGCGGCGCGGTACTGGTCTTTCAATGGCGCTTGCAGCGCGCGGAGTTGCTCGGCGTTCATGATTCACCTCATTCTTTATTCTGGGTTCTCAACAGTTGTACAATTCGTTAGCCTGCAGCATTGTAGTGCGTAGTGGCAAGATTTACGTACTACGCACTACGAACTACGCACTATGTTCCACGCTTGATCACGCGTTCGACCAGGTTGCCGCCGAACTGATAGGCCAGGTGCCGGTAGTCCGGCGCGGCGACGATCAGCATGTCGGCCTGCTTGCCGGGCTCCAGCGAGCCAATTCGCTCGCCCATGCCGATCGCGTGGGCAGCGTTGATCGTGCTGGCTATTACCGCTTCGGCCGGCAGCAGGCGCTGGTAGCGGCAGGCGATCGCCATCACCAGCGGCATGGAAGGGCATGGCGCCGAGCCAGGGTTGATATCGGTGGTCAGCGCCAGCGCTGCGCCGGCGTCGATTAAGGCGCGGGCATTCGCGAAGTGCGTGCTGCCCAGATTGAAATTCACCGCCGGAATCACCACGCCGACCGCATCGGAACGCGCCAGCAGCGCGATCCCCGCCGGCCCGCTGGCGTCGAGATGGTCGACCGAGGTCGCGCCCAGATCCAGCGCCATCGCTAGCCCGCCGAGGTCGGTGAACTCGTCGACATGGGCCTTGAGCCGCATTCCCAGATCGCGCGCGGCCGCCAACACGCGCCGCGACTGCTCGACGTCGAAGGCATTCTGCTCGCAAAAGACGTCGGCGAACAACGGCACGCCCTCGGCGGCGAAGTGCGAGGCGCGATACCATTCCACCGCGGCCGGGATCATCTCGCCGATCACAAGCTCCACGTAGGCGTCGGCCCGGCCCGCATACTCCGGCGGCAGCGCATGCGCGCCCATGAACGTCGGCACGAGATCGAGCGGGTGCTGCCGATCGAGCATCTGGATCGCCCGCAGCAGCTTTAGCTCGGTCGCGGTGTCGAGCCCATAGCCCGATTTGACCTCGGCGGTGGTCGTACCAAGCGCCCACATTATGTCGAGGCGCGGGCGCGTCTCGGCCACCAGTTGTTCGATTGAAGCCGCGCGAGTGGCGCGCGTGGTGGCGGCAATGCCGCCGCCCGCCGCCATGATCTCCAGGTAGCTGCGGCCCTGGATGCGCTGCTCGAATTCGTCGATCCGGTCGCCGGCGAACACCACATGCGTGTGCGGGTCGACGAAGCCGGGGCATATGACTTTTCCAGTTATGTCGAGTTCTCGCACGGCGGCATAGGTCGCCCGCAGCTCGGCACTCGGCCCGACCGCCACGACCCGTCCATCGGCGACCGCGACGGCGCCGTCGGCAATCAGCCCGACCTCGCGCATAGACGCGCCGCGCTTCGGCCCGCCGGGGCTGGCGCATGTGACGACCTGGGCGGCGCTATGGACTAGCAGATCAACATTCATATCAAGGTAAAAGGTAAAAGGTAAAAGGTAAAAGGTTAATGCATTTTGCCTTGTACCTTTTGCCTTTTTACTTCACGAAAGCATTGGAATTTTGACACCATGCGCCTTGGCAAACGCGATCGCCTCGGGGTAGCCGGCGTCGGCGTGGCGCGCCACCCCCATGCCGGGGTCGCTGGTCAGCACGCGCTCGAGGCGCCGGGCCGCCTCGGGCGTGCCATCGGCGACGATCACCTGGCCGGCGTGGATGCTATAGCCGATTCCCACGCCGCCGCCGTGATGAATACTGACCCATGTCGCCCCGCCGACGGCGTTGATCAGCGCATTCAGCAGCGGCCAGTCGGCAATCGCGTCCGAGCCGTCGCGCATGCCCTCGGTCTCACGGTTGGGCGACGCAACCGAGCCGCTGTCGAGGTGGTCGCGCCCGATCACGATCGGCGCCTTGACCTCGCCTGTAGCCACCATCTGGTTGAAGCGCAGCCCGGCCCTGGCGCGCTCACCATAGCCCAGCCAGCAGATCCGCGCCGGCAGGCCCTGGAACTCGATCTGCTCGCCGGCCATCTTCAGCCAGCGCTGCAGCTGCTCATTCTCTGGAAACAGCTCGATCACCGCGCGATCGGTGGCGTAGATGTCGGCAGGATCGCCCGAGAGCGCGACCCAGCGAAACGGGCCTTTGCCCTCGCAGAACAGCGGGCGAATATAGGCCGGCACGAAGCCAGGATAGTCGAAAGCATGCTCGACGCCGTGGTCGAAGGCGCGCTGACGCAGATTGTTGCCATAGTCGAACACCACACTGCCATGCCGCCGCCACTCCAGCATCGTCTCGACATGCTTGGCCATGGAATCGAGCGCGCGCTGCTCGTAGGTGGCCGGGTCGCGCTGGCGCAGCTCGGCCGCTTGCTCCAGCGTCAGGCCGGCGGGGATGTAGCCATACAGCACGTCGTGCGCCGAGGTCTGGTCGGTCACGACATCGGGTACGACCCCGCGCCCAAGTAGCTGGGGCAGGATCTCGGCGGCATTGCCAATCAGCGCGATCGACTTGGGTAGGCCATTGGCCAGCGCCTCCTCGGCTATCGTCATCGCCTCTTCGACATCGTCGCTGATCGCGTCGAGCTGGCGCAGCGCCAGGCGGCGCTCGGCGCGCCAGCGGTCGATCTCGACCAGCACGCCGACACCTTCGTTCATGGTGATCGCCAGCGGCTGCGCGCCGCCCATCTCGCCCAGTCCGGCGGTGACCACCAGCTTGCCCTTGAGCGTGCCCCAGCCCTGCTGCCGCGCCAGCGCGCCGAAGGTCTCGTAGGTGCCCTGCAGGATGCCTTGGGTGCCGATGTAGATCCAGCTGCCGGCGGTCATCTGGCCGTACATGATCAGTCCTTCGCGCTCCCAGCGATCGAAATTTTCCTGGGTGGCCCACTTCGGTACAATGTTGCTGTTCGCCAGCAGCACGCGCGGCGCGTCGGTATGCGTGTGAAAGATCGCCACTGGCTTGCCGGATTGCACCAGCAGCGTCTCGTCTGGCTCGAGCGTGCGCAGCGACTCCAGTATCGCGTCGAGCGACTCCCAGTTGCGCGCGGCGCGGCCGCGCCCGCCATAGACGATCAGATTGTCGGGGTCGAACGCAACCTGAGGATCGAGGTTGTTCTGCAGCATGCGGTAAGCAGCTTCGATCTGCCAGTTCTTGCAGCTGAGTTGCGTGCCGCGCGGGGCGTGGATCTCACGTTTCATGTTCTGTTCCTTCGTACAGCCGATCGATCGCGGCGAGCATGCCGGCCTCGTCCACCTCCACCTCCAGCGGCGCGCCGATCACGCGCTCGGCCTCGCGCCAGACATACTTCGTCCAGACCCAGAGCGCTCGCGCCGCGCGGCGGTTCTCCTCGCGGCTGAGATCGCATGGCCAGGCTGCCGCGAGTAAGGTATGCTCGTCCGGCGTGAGCAGCATTTCGACATAGCGAAAGCCGTAGGTGCGCCGCCCGCGCAGCCGGCCCATCAGCTGGTAGACGAGCGAACACTGGTAGACAATATTGCCGCGGGACTCCCACAGCGCGCCGCGGGCGTTGTTGCGAGCCTGGTACAACAGATCGCCGATGGCCTCGTGGATGACCGCGCCGGCGCTGGCCGGCGTTTCGACGATCTCCTCAGGCGTGCAGTTCGCCGCGTAGGCCGCCAGAAAGCCATCGGAATCCTTGATTACGGTCGCGCCGGCGTAGCGATGGCTAGGCTGAAGTTCCTCGCGATGGGCAAACTCAATGTCGACCTGGGTCCAGTTCGGCCCGACGAACCCGGTGCCCTTGGGAATCAAGAGCCAGCGGATCTCGCCGAACAGCTGGAGCAGCGAGACCAGCTTCTCCTGGTACGGCTCCGTAATGCTGTCAGGGACGACCACAAAGATGTCGAGGTCGGAGTGGCGCGTGGCGCCGCCGCGGCCCAGGGAGCCGAAGTAGAACATCCCGAGCACCTCGGGATCGGCCTCCATCGCGCGTTCGAAGTCGTCGAGCCGGATCGGCGAGGGGATGGACATAGCGCCTCCGGATATTATGTGTCATGGTGGGCTCGTATCTCTATGCTAATATTACCACGAAGGCACGAAGGTACGAACAGAGGATGGCTGACATAGCCATCCTCTGAACTGATGCCGATCTTACATTAATCAGCTGCGAACAGCATAAGCAGGTAGGAATGTCAGCACAAGCGCCATTCCAATAAAAGAGGCTGGACATATGTCCAACCTCTGCTGTGTGCTGCCGAAATCCGGTTTACAACGCAACTGCCTGCGGGCCGCCAGTGCCCGCGGATTGCCCGCCACTCGGCTGCTCGCGCACGATGCCGTTGCGCACGATCGTGACATCCGGCTCAGCGCCATCGGCGAGCTCGCGCTTGAACGTGTAGTAGGCCTGGCCCGGTGCGGTATGCTGGATGCCGGTCAATTCCCAGCCATCGGCGCCCATCCCATTCAAAAAGCGCCGCGCGAAACCGCTCGTGCGCTCGCCGTGTTCGGGGTAGCTTTCTTCACCCTCAACCGAAACACGCTTCCATCCGGCAACATAGACAACCTTGTACTCCCAACGTGCTGACATGACCTGTCCTCGCTTTCCTGACGTAACATCGGCAGTCTGCCGCTCGCGATCACAACAGTAGTATACCACGAAATATTGTAATTGTGTAATCACGTAATCTAAGATTTTTGAGAAGTCACTGCTTCATATCCGCTACAAATGTAACTGTTCCCTCTTAGGGAAATGGGACGCAGCCAAACGCAGATCAGTCTTCAGCAAACCGCGTTTGTCCGCGTTTGTCCGCGTCCAATCTTGGGGGAAATCTCCTTCTCGCGCAGATTGACAATTAGCGGTATACTTTACAGCAATCCACAAAGCTATGCTTAACTTCATATGCAACCATATCTATGCAAAAGATAGTGACCTTCCGCGTCGAAGCTGATGTGAGTGAACTTGCGAAGATCCGCGATTTTGTCGAAATGCAGGCCGGCGCATTGGGAGTGACGGCTGACGCAGTGTACGATTTAGTGCTGGCGACCAACGAAATCGCAACCAACATCGTCATCCATGGCTATCGTGGTCAGCCGGGAACGATCGAAATTAAGATGCAGTCGCAGGGTGACACGATTACGATCGTGCTGCGCGACCAGACGCCGCTGTTTGACCCGACGTTGGCGCCGACGCCCGATATTCGTGTACCGCTCGAAAAGCGAGCCAGGGGCGGGATGGGCATTCATCTCGCGCGCAGGCTCACCGATGCGATACTCCATCGGGCCACTTCTGAGGGCGGCAACGAGGTCACGCTGATCAAACGCGGAGTAGTAGCTGGCGATCTGAAGGAGTAATACTATGCTTTTGACGATAGAATCGGCGCGTGGCCGTGTACCAGTAGCTATCCTCGCCATCCATGGACCGCTGGATGCGTCGAACTTTGAAGTGGTGATCGCGAAAGTGAGAGAGCTGTATCAGAACGGGACGCGCTATCTATTGCTCGACCTGAGCGATGTGCCGTTTATGGGTAGCTCCGGGGTAGTGGCGATCCATAGCGCCGCCTTGCTGATGCGCAACCAGGAACCGCCGAATCCCGAGCACGGCTGGCAGGCATTCCACACGCTTGGCGCGGAACGGAATCAGAGAGTTGAACAGTTTGTGAAGCTGCTCGGCCCACAGCCAAAAGTCAGCCGGACGCTGCAGATGACCGGGTTAGAGGAATTCGTCGAGATTCACACCGATCGAGAGCTTGCGGTCGCATCGTTTTGATTAGAGTAGGACTTAGGCAGTCGGCGTTGTAGCCTGCCCTTCGACCCTTCGACAAGCTCAGGGCAGGCAGGCTCAGGATAGACGGCAGAGCAGTACGTTATCTTCATTAGTGTTTTCGTTTTTGCGCTCACAGAGCGCAAAAACGAAAACAAAAAGAGAAGTACCATGCTGCCGCAGGCTTAGAGCATCGATAGTGGCAAGTGCGTAACTCTTATATAGCACAACATCAAGCAGATCATGAAGCGTACGCTGGCATATTGATGGCGTTATAATGAGCCGCAATAATCTGCACTTGTAACCGGGAGGGAGATCCTATGGACATTACAATATCGGAAGAGCAGGCGCGCGTCCCAGTGACGATTTTGAAGATCACCGGGGCGATCATCGACAACCAAGAGTTAGAGCAGCAGGCCAAAGAAGTGTTCGGGCGCGGCGGGCGTAATCTGTTGCTTGATCTGTCGGCAGTGCCGTACATCGCCACATCCGGGCTGCGCGCGCTGCATGCGATCTACATGCTCTTGCGCTCCGCTGCACCTGAGGAAAGCGACGAGGCGATCAAAACCGGGATCGCCGCCGGCACCTACATGTCGCCGCATCTCAAACTCCTCAACCCCAGCGCACATGTACTCGAGGCACTCAAGGCGGCCGGCTACGATATGTTTCTCGAGATTCATCACAACCAGAAGCAAGCGCTCGCCTCGTTCTGAGTGCAGGCTATTACCGTTTCGAAATCCGCCAGTTCCTGTAGAAACCGAAAGTTCCGTGTCAGGGAACTACAGGAGCTAGGATCAGACTTCTGACGGGGTGACTTAAGATTCTTACTATGAACACATTGAAAGAACGCCTGCGAATCGATCTGGCCACGCTTCAGCGCGTGCCGCTGTTCGCCGACTTGCCGATTGACGAAATCGAGCACCTGGCCGCAACGCTTCAACCGGCTGTGTATCCCGCCAATACACTGCTCCTCCGCGAGGGCGATATCGGCGATCACTTTTATGTCGTGCTGGAAGGCACCATTGCAATCATCAAGGCCATGAACACGCCCGACGAACGGCTGTTCGGGCTGCGCGGGCCGGGCGAGTTTGTTGGTGAGATGAGTCTGTTGAGTCAGGATGGCCTGCGCACCGCCAGCGTGCGGGTGCTCGAGGACGCGCGGGTGCTCGAGCTCACGCGCGCCGATTTCGATGCGCTGCTCTATCGTTACCCAACGCTGGTCTACTCGATGCTGCGGGTGCTGAGTGTGCGCTTGCGCACCTCGAACGACATGGCGATCCAGGATCTGCACGAGAAGAACCGCCGGCTGGCGCAGGCGTACGCCGATCTACAGGCGGCGCAGGCCCAGCTGATCGAGCAAGAAACGCTGGCGCGCGAGTTGAAATTGGCTCGTGAGATCCAGGAAAGCATGCTGCCGCAGCAATTGCCGGACCTACCCGGTTTCGAGCTTGGCGCGCGTATGCTGGCGGCTCGCATGATCGGCGGCGATTTCTATGATGTGATTCCGCTCAGCGGCGATCGCTTAGGGTTGGTGGTCGGCGATGTGTCCGGTAAAGGGGCGCCGGCGGCGTTATTCATGGCGCTGACGTGCAGCCTGCTACGTGCCGAGGCGATCCGCACCGAATCGCCCGAGGAGACCTTGCGCTCAGTGAACCGCCACCTGCTGACCTACAATACGCACAGCATGTTCGTTACTGTGCTGTTTGGCATTTTGCACCGTGATACGCTCCGCTTCGACTTCGTCCGCGCCGGCCACGATCTGCCATTAATTCTTGACCCGCACGGAGAGCAGCACAACTTTATTCTCGGGCGCGGGCATCCGCTTGGGTTGTTCCCCAACCCGGCGCTCGACGTGCAGACAGTTGTATTGCCTCCTGGCGCCCTGCTGCTCCTGTACAGCGACGGCGCGACCGAGGCGATGAATGAACAAAACGAACTGTTCGGTGCCGAGCGGATCGTCGAGACGGTTCGCCAACGCTTGTATGCCACTGCCCAGGAAGTGTGTGCGCATCTGCTTGCAACTCTGGCGGCCTATTGTGGCGACGCGCCACAAAGCGACGATATCACACTGCTGGTGCTGCGCGCACCCTAGTACACGATGTTTGAAGATGGAGGATAGAGGATAGAGAATGGAGATCGTAGATTGTAGCGCGCTGCATTGCGATTTTCCATCTTCCATCTTCTATCTTCTATCTTCAGAACTTCGGCTGATTACGGCACCGTCAGAACAACCTTGCCGGCGTTCGCATTGGCCTCGATGGTGCGATGCGCCTCGGCGGCCTCGGCGAGCGGATAGCTGCGATCGATCACCGGGCGCAGGTCGCCGCGCACAAAGCGCTCGATCGCGAACTCGCTGAAGGCGCGGGCTAGCGCAGTCTTTTGCTGCAGCGGCGTGCGGCGCAGCGTGGTGCCTGCCACCGTGAGCGATTTGCCGTGGATCGCGCCGATATCGAGCTCGCCGCGCGAACCGCCTAACAATCCAATCATCATCAGCCGGCCACCGAGCGCCAGAGCGGCCATGTTCGCATCCCAATACGGCGCTCCCACGAAGTCGAGTACGATGTTGGCGCCCTGCCCGCCAGTGGCATCGCGCACGCGCTCGGCGAACGGCTCGGTCTTGTAGTTGATTGCGGCGCTGGCGCCCAGCTCGCGGCAGAGCGCCAGCTTCGCATCCGACCCGGCGGTCGCAATCACCTGCGCGCCAGCAGCCCGCGCCAGTTGGATCGCGGCGGTGCCGACACCGCTTGCGCCGGCGTGGATCAGCGCCGTTTCGCCGGCCTGCAGCTTACCGAGGGTGAAGAGGTTTAGAAACGCGGTGAGAAATGCCTCGGGAATCGCGGCGGCCTGTTCGAACGAGAACTGATCGGGAATGCGGATCGCCATGCCGGGAGGTACCGCCGCCAGCTGGGCATAGCCGCCGCCGGTGACCACCGCCATCACTCGATCGCCAGGCTGCCATTCGCCGGCCCCCTGCAGCACCTCGCCGGCCAGCTCCAACCCCAGGATCGGCGACGCGCCCGGCGGCGGGGCATACCCGCCGCGCCGTTGCAGTATATCGGCGCGGTTGACCGCAGTGGCCCGCACGCGCACGAGCAGCTCGCCGGGGCCGGCCTGCACATCCGGCGCGTCGTCGTAGCGCAGCACATCGGCGTCGCCCGGCCGATCGAATACAATCGCTTTCATCCTTATGCTCCTTGCATAGACTACGGATGTGATGCGTAGTACCGAATCGTATTACATATTGCGTATTGCGTATCGGCAGCGCGCTTACGCAACACGCAATTCGTAATACGCACTATAATACCTCCAAACTCCCGCGCGTGTATGCTGGTGCTGCGCGCTCAAGCGCAGACCAGAGGAGGCTGTATGGCTCCCGCATTTCTGGCTGAAGCACAAGCACTCGCCGACGAAATAGTTGCTATTCGACGCGACCCACACACTCACCCGGAGCTTGGGTTTCAGGAGGTCCGCACCGCAGGGCGTCGCGATTCTGTGTGAAGCTGCTATGCGGGTACTGGATGAAGAAACTCAGATAACGCCTTTTCTCATATGGTATAATCCGGCTCGAATAAATCGGAGGACGCCTTGAAAGCTCTCTTCATCGGCGGTACCGGCATCATCAGTTCAGCGTGTGTTGAATTAGCAGCCGCGCGAGGGATTGATCTGGTGCTGCTCAATCGCGGCCACGCGACGCGCCCGATACCTGCGACGGCGCCCGTCTTGCAGGGCGATATCCGCGACAAAGCAGCAGTTTCCCAAATCTTGAAGGATTTGACCTTCGATGTGGTGGTGAACTTTGTTGCCTTCACTCCCGAACATATCGAAACGGATTTGGAAGAGTACCCGATTGCAGATTAAGATGTGCACCTTCTGATGTGATTCAACAATGCGCAAGGCCGAATAGGTCACTTGGAATTGCACTAGGCTCAAACGTACGCGCGCCGACGCGGCACATGGAGGCACTGCATGAGCGGCTACCCACCCTACATCCAGCGAATGATCGACCAGGCGCGCGAGCAAGGTCAGTGGTACTGCGGGCAGGCCGATGCCGCCGCGATCTGTTTCGATGTGCTGGCGCTGTTTCCCGATCACCAGGCGGCCGCCGAGTTGATCTACGAACTGTTCTGCGACGAGTGGCTGATCTACGATACTCGCAACGCGCTGCAGCAGCAGATCGACGAGTGGGACGACCGCCCCTGGCAGCAGCGCCGGCGTTTGGCGCTCTCGCTACGTTTCATGAGCCGCTGGGAGGGCTGGCACGCAGAGATTCAACGCGGCGACTTGCGCCGAAAATACGGACCCGACGATGTGGCCGAGTTGCTGCATAAGGGCCACGATCTGTTGCTCGGGGCCTACTGCCTGGGCGATGAAGAGTGCACCGACCTGGCCTGGCCGGTGTTTGTCGAGGCGTTTGGGCGCACCAGCGACCCGCACGGTGCGTTGATGTGGGTCGGCAAGCAGTATGCCGATCTGGGTTTCTTCGCCGACGCGGTCGAGGTGCTGGCAGAGCTTTGCGCGCGCTTCGCCGACCCATCGGCGATTGGAGGGCAGGCGCGCGCGCGCCGGCTACTGGCCGAGGTGCGCTGGTGGCGCGACAACGCCCATCGCCTGCCTTGGCTGCCACCACCCGGCGACGGCTCGCGCTACCGCCGGATGATGTCGTTCATCGACCCCGACGCGCCGAGCGACGAGGAGATTATTCGCGAGTTGCGCGCCCGCGTCGAGGCGCGCCGCGCCGAGCAGCCTGCGCCAAGCGACCAGTGGCGCCCGGTCGTCAGCCCAGATATCGCGATGCTGGTCGAGGCGGCGCTGCCCACCCCGACTGCGCCCGACCAGCCAGGCCCGACGCTGGTCGACTGGAGCTTCCTCGATCGCGACGATGGCCAGCCGGGCGAGCTGCCCGAATGGGCTAAGCGGACCATGCGCATCTTCAAAGATCATCTTCCCGACGACCTCGTTCACCGCTACCGCTGGAGTCGCCCGATCGCCAAGCCCGGCACCCCGCCGCGCTACGACCCCAACCAGCCGCCGTTCGACCCGGATGAGTTCCTCGACCTCGACGATGACGCAGCGGACAGCGACGAGGATCTGCCGTTGAAATAGCCATCAGTTCACGATCACACACATCCGCACCTGCACTGCCCCAGCTATGCCGTTATGAGTCGGTCGAGCCCGAGCCAGCCACGGCGGTCGAGAAACATGTGCCCCGCATGATCGCGCGGGCGTAGAGGTAAAGCAGTGTGATTTACGAAGCAGATGTCTAAGCAAAGGAGCTTGTATGCCACGGCGTTTTTCTCATCTGATCGGCGGCCAGGCCGTCGATAGCCAAACCACATTTCTTTCGCGCAATTCCAGCAATCTGGAAGATGTCATCGGCGAATTCCCCGAGGCGACGAAAGGCCAAGTACGCCAGGCCTGCGAGGCGGCGCGGGCCGCATTCGGCGCCTGGCACAGCACGCCTGCCCCGGTGCGCGGCGAGATCATCGGGTCGATCGGCAAGGCGATCGAGCGCGAGAAAGAAGCGCTGAGCCGACTGGTGTGCCGCGAGATGGGCAAGACCCTCAAGGAGGCGCGCGGCGATGTGCAGGAGGCGATCGACACCTGCCACTTCTTCCAATCGGAGGGCCGGCGGCTGTACGGTCAGACCGTACCGTCGGAGATGCAGCGCAAGGAGCTGATGACCTACCGCCGCCCGCTCGGCGTGGTCGGCATTATCACCGCCGGCAACTTCCCGATCGCCGTGCCAAGCTGGAAGATCATCCCCGCGCTTGTCACCGGCAACACGATCGTGTGGAAGCCTTCGGAGGACTGCCCGGCCTCGTCGTACGCCTTCGCCAAGCTGATCGAAGAGGCGGGGCTGCCGACCGGCGTGCTGAATGTCGTGTTTGGCGCCGGGCGCGATGCAGCCGGCCAATACCTGATCGAGATGATCGACGAGCGCGACGAGCGCGGCGCCAAGCGGATCGATAAAGTTGCCTTCACCGGCAGCACCGCGGTTGGCCGGCAGATCGGCGAGGTCGCCGGGCGCAACCTGCTGCACCCGACGCTGGAGTTGGGCGGCAAGAATCCGTTGGTGGTGATGGCCGACGCCGACATGGAAAATGCGGTCGCGGGCGCGCTGTGGGCCTCGTTCGGCACCGGCGGCCAGCGCTGCACCAGCGCCGGCAATATCATCCTCGACGCGCCGATCTATGAAGCATTCAAGGCCCGCTTCCTGGCAGCCGCCGAGGCGATCAAGATTGGCGACCCGCTGAAGCACCCCGACGTGCTCTACGGTCCGTTCATCAACGAGCGCTTCTACAATACCTGGGCGCAGCACTACGAATGGGGCAAGGCCGACGGCGCAACGCTGCTGTATGGCGCGGGCAGGATCACGCGCGACAGCCTGCCGCGGGGCTTCCTTGGCGACCCCGACGCCGGCTTCTATGGCTGGCCAACGATTTGGGATGGCGTCAAGCCCAGCATGAAGATCTTTCAACAGGAGATCTTTGGTCCGACGATCAATCTCGTGCGCGTCAGCGGCATCGACCAGGCGATCGAGACGGCCAATAGCGTGGATTACGGCCTCAGCTCGGCGATCTACACCAACAATCGCGAGTGGGCCTACCAGTTCAAGGACCGCATCCAGGCCGGCATGACCAGTATCAACAACTCAACCACCGGGGCCGAGGCGCATATGCCGTTTGGCGGCGTGAAGGGCTCGGGCAACGGCACGCGCGAGAGCGGCATCTGGGTGCTCGAAAGCTATACCTACTGGCATGGCGTCAACGACGACATCAGCGGCAAGTTGCAGCTCGCGCAAATGGACACCGGTTATATCGAGCCAAAGGGCGCGTTCCGAGTCGAAGAGATGATCATAGAAGGAGCGTAACAGAACGATTCCAGTTTGTGCGCTGGTTGGGGCAGATAGACTGAAGTTTTCCACTGACGTATGAGTTGGGCGCCAGCCATCAACGCATCGCGCTATTTGCAGCCTGCTCCTCACCGATGCCGACGGAAATGTGATCGGCAACCAGACACCATAGGCCAACGGCAAGAGTGGGCCAACCAGCTTGAACAGCGCCGACAACCGCAACTCATGCTAAACTGTGCGTACGACTGAAACTTACGCCTTGCCGTTACTAAACAGGATCCTGCAATGACGGATGACGATTTGCTCGCCTGGTATCGTGCCCAGCCACTCCACTACGCCTTGGACGGCATCCTCCACGATTTGCGCGAGCCGTTTGAGGCTTTCGGCACCATGGTGATGCTGGTGCGCCAGTTTTCTAATGACGCTCAAGCCTGCTTGCCTCTCGCAGAGAGCTTCCGACATGCGGTCGAGACTATTGTCGAGCACCCACTGAATCATGATCTGCGGGCGATCCGTCAGGTCATTGCTAGCCAATTGTCCGAGCCATATGCAGACGAGTCAAATCAACCACCACTCTGGACGTGGGATAGCCCACTTGATGCTGTCGTGACCCAACATGCGCAGCAGCTTCGCACAATCATGAGCACAATTCATCACACGATTCGATCGCAGCAAGATGCATGCTTAGAATGCTTGCCGGATGAGCTGCACGCGCAGCTGGCAAGCATCTTGGAAGAGAGATTCGCGATGTTTCTCCAGCGACTTGCGGTGTTGGAGGAGATCATCGTGCCAAGAATCAGAGGAGAGGTTTTCCAGGGAACGTAACAGCGCTGTGTGCGGCCCACCAGGCGCTTGCAGCTGACCGCCGAGGCGCGAGATCGAAGGCATTTTGAAGGCATCCTGTGCCGCGCGCCTCGGCGGCAGCTAGGGTGCCTGGTGGGCCGCCCCATTCGTGCCAGTCGCATGACTGGTATCGCTCGTCTGGTCTCGTCCAGCTCAAGGCGGACACTGCCACTCCAATGGCGTTGATCTTGCTGCAATCATCCAGCGTGATCGCAGGAGGTATACACCAGTAGGAGAGGAGCAGCACTATAACCACCGGCACCCAAATCACGACGCCAATCTGCCCGCCCGATCTTTCGGCAAGGCCGTTTAGCTTGACCACCGAGCGCGCGATGAGCGTGTCTCCAAATGTCTTGTTCCGCGCGTGGACACAGCAGTTCGATCGCTGGTTCGCCGCGCCCGGGTCAGTGATAATGCAGCCAGAGGTCAACGCCGTCTTCTTTTTCGAGACCGATTTCGAAGAACAGCGCCATCCACACTATGGTCGGTTCCTCAGGCTCGAGCCCGATCGGCTGGTCGAACTGACCTGGCTGACCGCCGCAACCAAAGGGGCCGAGACGGTAGTGACGGTCGAACTGGCACCAAAAGTGAGCGGGGCGCAGCTGCGACTCGTCCACGCGGGCTTTCCAGACGAGGAGTCGCGGGACCGCCATGCTCAGGCATGGCCGCTGGTGCTGGCGCAGCTGGATCAGCGGATGGCGACAACCGGCTGACGGGCGCGTACGGCGTGCTGAGAACTCTGCCGACACAGGCAGTGCTTTCGAACGTTCCCACTGCTGGGAAGGCCAAAATGACACCGGGCCGGAACGACGATCGGATTGGCCCGACCAATGGTGAACTGCTTACGCTCCTTTGCGTGCCCAGGCGACCCATTTGCCGTGCATCCCTTCGCGAAGCTCTGGCCACAGACGCTCGATCGTGAAGCGGCGCAACAAATCGCGTACATCGGCCTCGTCGCAATAGTGATGCGGCAAGAAGGCGTCGGGGTCTTCAGAATCAGGGCGTTCGTCGACGAAGGTGTTTGGTTCGACTTCGAGTACGTGGCCGGCGGCGACTTCGGCGCGCTGGTACAGATAGTCCGCTCTATCGGTACATGGAAAATCGACCAGAAACAGGCCGCCCGGCTTGAGCAGACGCCACACTTCATTAATGGCGTTCTGAATATTGGCGCGCAGCGCATGGTGAATGGTCGAGGTGCACAGCGCGGCGTCAAAGGTCGCGTCCGGCCAGGGAAGCACCTTCATATCGCACACGCGGCCATCAAAGGCGATACCGCGCTCGGCACAGGCGGCGAAGGTACGCTGGACCCCGGTGGGCGAGATGTCAGCGCCCATCATATGGAAGCCACGCCCACCCAGATAGGTCACATGGCGGCCCACACCGCAGCCCAGGTCGAACACGTATGCTCCCGCCGGCAAGCTATCCGCCCAGTCGACCACGGTGTCATTGGGCGAAGCGAAACTCGCGAAACGATCCGGAATATTGTCGCTGCTCCAGATTGGCTCCCAGCCGATGCGGTTCATGATGGTGACCTTTCTGACGAACGGGCGTGATCAAAGAGGTGCTTACCCTTTCATTCTACACTATAACCTTTGCAGCCGAAAGCGGAGAAACAGGCACCGATCGAACGAAGCCTGCTATAATGATCACTTTTGCCGCAGATTCGGCACATAGACGCATCCGATTCCTCGAAAACGCCGCAGCCAAATGTTCGACGAAGCCGATTCGCCTACTTCTAGTTGGGCCGCAGCATCAACGTCCCGCTAGATTGCAAGCATAAGATACACACTCATCATCCTGCACTTATCAGCACGCTCTGGCTGCTATGTTTATCGCCCAGCCAGGTGCCCCGAAGCAGTCGACGCACGGTGGCTCGCTAGCGCCGTATGCTTGTCTGTACCAAGGCCAGAACTGCGACAGTGTTCACGACATGATCTCTGAGCGCTTCCACATCCAAGTCTCTATGAAGGCCAGTTTCCGCATGTCGTTTGACGACGCGTTGTTGCTGTCGTATGATCTTCGGCATAACGGCTAGTGAGGACGACATGCATACGCTTTCACGATTACAGCAGTGGTACGAGTCGTATTGTGATGGTGATTGGGAACATGGATATGGCGTTAGCATCATAACGCTGGATAATCCCGGTTGGATGGTGAAGATCAATCTTGAGGGAACTGAGCTTGAGGATCGACCATTCTTGGCGATCGAAGACCTGGAGCCTGAATATGACTGGATACGCTGTTGGGTTGAAGAAAATACGTTTCATGGCGTTGGAGGCCCGCAAAAATTAGCAGAAATCATCGAGGCCTTCCTAAACTGGGCCGACAAAGACGAAAACGTCTCATAGTTCAAAGCTGCGGCCGAACAGGCGCTTGCAGGGGACGGCGCTTCGCACCCGTGAGATCAGAGCTTTATTGAAAGCTGAATCAGTCCGAGTGTCTTCCCGATCTATTGGTGTGCCGCCGCTGAAGCACAGGACGTTCGGCCTTCAGCCCAACATCGCCATTCACTCACGAATGGGCTTACCTCAATGGCCGCACTTGACGTTTGACTCTTACTCCGCTTTGGCCTACCATTCTGCCTGACGTTGACCGACCATGCCGATGGATGGTTCATCCATCTGCGTTGCGACCAGCAGGAGCGCGCGATGCCAATCCTCACGCCCGCGATGAAACGGTTGCTCGACGAGCAACGACTGGGCTTTGTCGCCACGGTCTGTCCGGACGGGACACCCAATCTGTCACCCAAGGGCACGACCACCGCCTGGGATGACGATCATCTCGTCTTTGCAGATATCCATTCGCCGGGCACAATTGCCAACCTGCGCCACAATCCTCACGTAGAAGTGAATGTGGTCGATCCATTTGCCCGCAAAGGCTATCGCTTTAAAGGCACCGCCGACGTCTTGACCGAGGGCGCGCAGTATGATGCTATCGTGAGTTTCTACCGCCAGCGTGGCACCCGTGCGGTCATTCACGCGATCGTGCTCATCCAGATTAGCTCTGCTGCAGCGCTGATCTCACCCGCCTATGACGACGGCACACCAGAGGCGAATATTCGGAGACATTGGGAACGCCACTATGCCAATCTGCAACACGATTGGGTGACGAGCCTGGACAGCGCTTCAGAAGCCTGATGGCGCGACCACGCACGTGCTTCAGCTGCGGCCGAACAGGCGCTTGCAGCTGACCGCCTTCGGGACGTGAGATCGTAGCGTTTTTGAAGTGATTCGATGCAGCGCGCCTCGGCGGCAGCTGCTGCGCAAGCCGTTAGGCGCTCGCATTCCCAAGAGGGAATATCGACATCTGGAGTTAAGAGATGAAAGACCAATTCTTTGCGGATTACTTGCAGCGGCTGGAGGATCTACAGCGCAGGCTGCATAAGGAAGTGCGCGACCTGCCGGCGGAAGCGATGGACTGGTCGCCGGGGCCGGAAATGAACTCCGTGGCGGTGCTGTTGGCCCATATCGCCGGCTTGCTGCACGAGGGGATTGATATCGCCCTGGGCGACCGTCCCGGCCGAGTGCGCGAGCAGGAATTTCAGACACGCGGCGTGCTGAGCGCCGAGATGTTGCGCCGCCTGGGCACCGTAATCGACTATGCGCGCCGCGCCCTGCCCCGCTTGGGTCTGGAGGACCTGGATAAAGAGCGAAAGGATGAGGATGGGACAGTCACCTGCGGTTGGGCCCTACTGCATGCCCTGGAACACGCCTACCTGCACTTAGGCCATGTACAGTTAACCTGCCAGATGTGGAGACAGAGGGAGAAGTAGAGGCTCTTGACACGGGATCATCCGCACGCAAAGGTGAATTCATAAAGACCACCGCCCAACACAGCGTGCACCCGACTGGTGGGAGTCGGCGCGTTTTCAGGCAGTTGCCTGGGCTCAAGCTGGTTCCGGCAAAATGGCGTTATCTCGTTCAACCCACCAGCGGGTAACGCAAACCGTTGGGCCGCGTCGGTCTCGACAGCTGTACATCAGATAGCGCCTGCAGCGCAGGATACCGTCCGACATCATTCACCTTGCGTTAGGAAAGAGCCAAAGTGTCAACACGCCAACAGGAGCAATTTTCAGTGACCTGGAACCAGGTTGCCGCCTTTCGGCTCTCGCGGCATCATCTCTCGCAGCGCGCGCCAACGAAGGCTCTACTACCTGTCGTACATGACATAGCCGGGGCTCAAGCGCAGCTACTCTCGGCAGCGCAGATCTCGCTTTGGTCGAGAGTTCGAGATCTCCGGATCGCACATGTCGAAGAGGCCCTCAGCGAACGGATTTTGGTCAAAGCTTCGTGCATGCGTCGAACGCTGTTTCTGGTGCCTTCCGAGCATCTGGCGATCTTCGTTCGGGGTTCCGCACGGCGTGCGGAAAAAGAGATTCGATGGGCTCGTGGGAAGGGCGTGCCCGACCGCGTCGTGGACGCGGCGATCGAGGCGGCGCTCGGCGCGTTGGACCGGCCACTGACGCGGCCGGAGATCGCCGAACGCGTGAGCCGAGCTTTGGGCGTGCGGATGCGGGCCATACATGGAGGGGGTTGGGGACGCCGAAGGAAAGTCGCTGCCGTCCCGGTCGGTGAATTAACGTACCCGGTCGTCGACCTGCTTCATCTGGCGGCCGCCCGCGGAGTTGTCTGCTATGGCCCCAATGTCGGTAACGAGCCGACTTTCGTTCGGGCGGACGCATGGATCCCGCATTGGCAGGATGTACCGAGGGAACACGCAGAAGGCATGCTCCTGCACAGGTACCTGCGAGCGTTTGGGCCAGCGACAGCCGCAGACTTTTCATTGTGGACCGGCATCTCGCTCACGGGGGCTCGCGAGATCTGGGCACGCGAGGAAGCCGGCTTCGCGCCTGTCAATGTTGAAGGCTGGGCGGCGGCAGTTCTTCGGGAGGATCTGGATCAACTAGCGCAAGCCAAGTTCGAACGCCCGCTAGTCCGCCTTTTGCCGTACTTCGATTCTTATCTCCTCGGCCATAAGGAGAGGGAGCACCTAGTAACCATGAAGCACCGGCCGAAAGTCTACCGTGCGCAGGGATGGATAGCCCCTGTGGTTCTTGTAGATGGCCGCGCCACTGCTGTATGGGCGCACACCCGGCAGGGAAATCGTCTCAGCGTCAAAGTATCGAAGTTTGAGTCAATATCGCGACGTATCACCGCCGGCATACGTGAAGAAGCTCGAGACCTTGGCCGCTTCCTCGGGATCTCAAACGTGAACGTCCAGATTGGCTGACGCGAGGAAAACTCAGCAAGATGGGTTGGTTGCTCTGCCACGAGTCTATGTCGGAAGGAAAGCCAACTGTCAAAAGCTATTTTGAGACTGCGTCGTCTATTCACCGGCCGTTCCCGATTGGTCATTATCCGAAATTTGGCAGCGGCCCAACACAGCGTGCACCAGACGGGTGGGACTCGCCGCGCGAAAAAGAGTTTTTCTGCACCTGATCATTTTTCCGTATAATGAGCTTGCTCCACGCCCGCCCACCAGCGGGTACCCCGGCAAAATACGCCGGGGCAAGCCGCAAACCGTTGGGCGGCTCTTTGCCCTACCAGAGATCGATGGTGTGATGTGACAGGGACGGTATACTGCTGCCCAATGGCCTCACTGATTGTAGAGCCGTATACATGGAGGAGGTATTGTGACTCACATTACACGGTATCAAGGAGCGATCATCCGCGATCATCATATCCTGCTCATCAAGCAAACTGAACATGCCAGTGGCCGCAGCTATTGGCTCATTCCTGGCGGCCGCATCGAACCGGATGAGACTGAGGAGATCTGTGTGCAGCGCGAGATGCTGGAGGAGACCTGTCTGCAAGTACAGGTACAGTATCTGCTGCTGGATGAGCCGAACATGCCCGGTAGGATCTACCAGCGCAGGAAAACATACGTCTGTTCGATTCTGGATGGCGAGGCACGACCAGGCTACGAACCCGAAGCAGAGTATGCAACCGAATATAGCTTTACCGAGGTCGGTTGGTTTGATTTGCGGCATCCCACAACTTGGAACGAGCAGATTGTGTCTGATCCAATCACCTACCCCTTGCTGCAACGGATTCAAGCTGCGCTTGGGTACGCGGTCGCTGACGTAGCCTCGATCGCTTAAGTCTGGCCTTGCTTGACATGTAGCCCTGTGTTGATCGTAGCGACGACTGCAATAAGCCGAGCCGCCGTCCAACAGGCGCATCCAGCCGACGCCGCTACGCGTCGAGCGACAGTGTAGAGAGGTTTGAAAGCTGATTTCGGCTCGACTGCCATCTCGATCAATCGGTGCGGCGCAGCTCGCAACGATGGCGTGACGCCGAACCAAGCGCTGCATCGGACCGGGGCCGCCATACGGCTTCTGCGTGACATCGAGTGCTTGCAGCAGCCCCGACAGGTGAGCTTGGTCGTTGGGCCGCAACATCCAAGCCCTACCACATTGAACATCTGAACGTAGGACACTCCGAAAGCTGTACTGTACCCCATCGCACACCCCGCCAGCTACGCGCAAAGCGCCGATTGCCTTCCGACCATGCCTTCCCACCATGCATCGCTAGCGGCATGTGCCTGCTCGCGCCAGCTCCACAGCTGCTCCCGACTCGCCCACGGCAGCTCTTGCGCGGCGGGCGTCAACGTCGGTAGCAACAAGATGTCCCGTGGTGGCTCGCCTCACAGAACCCACCACGTGGTGAACCCGACCACCTACCAGCCTATGTGCCTGTTTCCCAAACGCTCCCCGGCAATTTCCCAAACGATTGGGATTGCATGCTCTAGCGCCTGGGAACCTGGTGTTGGTAAAGTGGCTATACCACAGTTTCTTACTCTACTTGGAAGGAGGTATAGCATGGCGACGCACACGAATCGGGCACAGACAGGCGCGAGCCTCTGGCTCCAGTGGGTGTTGGCAAGTATGGTGGGCTGGGCTGTAGGCTGGGGCCTCTTCGGTATCTTCGCCGAGAGCCTGGAGCAAGTCAATCAAATCGGTCACCCGGTTGGTTTGATTGTGGGGGGGGCTGTCGTTGGGGCGCTGCAATGGCGCGTGCTCCGGCAGCGGATTGATCGGGCGTCCTGGACGATCGTGGCCAGCAGCCTGGGACTGACTGCCGGTGGCATCCTGGGCTACGCCCTGGGCGGCCCCCCGTTCGACTTCCTGCTGGCCTTTGCACTGGTCGGCCTCTTGAATGGGATCGTGCAATGGCGCGCCCTGCGGCCCCTGGTGGACCAGGCCGGCTGGTGGGTGCTCGCCAGCAGCCTGGGCTTCGCCGTGGGCGGCGCTGTAGGCATCGGCCTGCTCCTCGCCGTCGGCGACCCGGTTATCAGGGCCTTCGGCGCCGTGGTGAGCAACGCCTTCGGGGGCGGGGCGGGCGGCGAGGTCGCGAGCTTCGCTGTGGTCTTGCTCGTGCTCGGCGTTGCCGGCGGGGCCGTCGGCGGGGCCAGTACTGGGATCGTGCTGATGCGGCTGTTGGAGAAACGTGCGCCACAGCGCGCCAAACCCGCGATAACTACTGTGTGAATGCGACAACCAGACACTTGCCAGACCGCGCTCCTCTGGGGTACACTAGAAGACAACCCGCGTGGCCTACGGGCGCATCGGCCGGCGGCAGGCGCATCCGTTCCAGCAACGGCACCTGCCGCTGGCAGTGAATCACTGGGAGGCGAGCTATGCACCCCTCGCACGCGCCGTCACAGGCAGCGCTGACACTGGATCGTACCAGTCCGGCACAGCCGCTCCTGCGTGGTCGGACGCTCGTTCTGGCTCGGGCGGTGTGGCTGGGCGTCGTGACCTTGGCCTTGATTATCTTTGCCGTCGCCATCGTGCACCAGCTTTCGGTACCAGGCAGCATCCGTGGTTGGTCAGCAGCAGCGCTGCAGATCGCCCTCTCGCAACTCGGCCTCTCCCTCGGCTTCTACTCGGCCTACCGGTTTGTGATGGAGTTCGTCACTGCGCTCGGTTTTGTCGTGGTCGGGCTCTGGCTCTTCTGGCGCAGGTCGTCCGAATGGATGGTGCTCGTTGCCTCGCTCTTCTTGGTGATCTTTGGGGTGAATTGGTTTTCCGATGACCTGCCAGAGCTGTTGCCCAACTGGGCGTTGCCAGTCGCGCTGCTGGATTTCATCGCCGGGAACTGCTTCGGGCTCTTCTTCGCGCTCTTTCCGGATGGGCGCTTTGTGCCGCGCTGGATCCGCGGGCTGTGGATCGGTGGTGTGGTGTACACCCTTCTCCTGTGGATCGGGCCACTGCCCCAGTGGCTTAATCTCACGAGCTTCGTCGCCGCTTTCGGCGCCGCCACGGCGATCCAGGTCTACCGCTACCGGCGTGTCTCCGAACCACTGCAGCGCCAGCAGGCCAAGTGGCTCGCCTTCGGCGTGACGGTCATCTTCGCCGTGATCGGTGCTTTGATTGGGCTGAGTCTCCTCTTCCCGTCGCTCGACCAACCGGGCAGCGCGGCGTTGCTTTATCAGATGGTCGCTTCACTGCTGCTCACGCTCGCATTCCTGCTCATCCCGCTCTCCATCGCCATTGCCGTCCTGCGCTATCAGCTGTGGAATATTGATATTCTGATCAACCGGACGTTGGTCTACGGCACGCTTACCGCCAGTGTGGTCGTCGTCTACGCTCTCGTCGTCGGCTTGTTCGGGGCGCTGTTTCAATCCCAGGGCAACGTGCTGGTCGCGCTCTTGGCCACTGGCTTGGTGGCCATGCTCTTTCAACCGCTGCGCGACCGACTGCAACACGGCATCAATCGCCTGATGTACGGCGACCGCGACGACCCGTACCGGGTCGTCGTACGGCTTGGGCAGCGCCTCGAAGCCGCCTTCGAGACGTCAGCCATCCTCCCGGCGATTGTACAGACCGTGAGTGAGGCGCTGAAACTGCCCTACGTCGCAATCGCGCTGGCGCAGAACAACAGTTGGGACATCGTCGCTGCCACTGGCACACCCCCTTCTGATGAACCGCTCCGCTTGCCGCTCACCTATCAGAGTACCACTGTCGGTCAACTCCTGATCAGCCCACGCCACGGCGAGACGACCTTATCCGCAGTGGATCGGCGGCTGCTCGGCGACCTGGCACAGCAGGCGGGAGGTGCCGTGCATGGGGTGCGCCTGATGACTGAACTGCACCGTTTGACCACTGATCTGCAACATTCCCGTGAACGCCTGGTTCTGGCGCGCGAGGAGGAACGGCGCCGATTACGGCGCGACCTGCACGATGATCTCGCCCCGACCCTGGCCGGCCTGTCGCTCACGGCCAGCACGATCAGCGATCTCATCCCAAGAGACCCGGCCAGAGCCGTCGCCCTGACAACTGATCTTCAGACCGCCATCCGATCGGCGGTGAGCAACATTCGCCGCCTCGTCTACGATCTCCGTCCACCAGCCCTTGACGAGCTCGGGCTCGCCGCGGCAATCCGGGAGCGCGCAGCGCAGCACAACGATCATCGTGGGGCTGTAGGTGGCCTTCAGGTCGTGGTTGCGGCTCCCGATCACTTTCCACCGCTGCCCGCTGCCGTGGAGGTCGCCGCCTACCGCATCGTGCAAGAAGCTCTGATGAACGTCGTCCGCCACGCTCAGGCGCGCACCTGCTCCATCCGCATATCGGTGACCGAGGCGCTCCACCTCGAAATTACGGATGACGGCGTAGGCCTCGCTGATACGCGGACGCCAGGAGTCGGGTTGCGTTCGATGTACGAGCGCGCGGCGGAGCTGGGCGGGAGCTGTGCGATCGAGCCCATGCCTGGTGGCGGAACGCGGGTGTGTATCAGCCTGCCGATAGTGGAGGACAAAGCAGATGAGTACGCTTCGCATCTTGATCGCTGACGATCATCCAGTCTTCCGCTATGGTATCTGTGCGCTCCTCGATGCAGCACCCGACGTGGAAATCGTTGGCGAGGCGACGACCGGCGAGGAAGTGGTGACACTTGCCGAGTCGCTGCAACCTGATGTGATCCTGATGGATCTGCAAATGCCCGGCCTGAACGGGATTGAGGCGACCCACAGGATTGTGCAGACTAGTCCGCATATCCGTATCCTGGTGCTCACGATGTTTCAGGACGATAGTTCCGTCTTCACTGCGATGCGAGCCGGCGCGCGCGGCTATGTTCTCAAGGATGCGGCGAAGGATGAAATCCTACGCGCCATTCAAGCGGTGGGCCATGGCGAAGCGATCTTCAGCCCATCGATCGCCGCACGACTGATTACCTTCTTTGCCAGCTTGCCCGCTGCCGCAGCGAAGGGCGTTTTTCCTGAATTGACCGAGCGAGAGCGGGAGATTCTGCATTTGATTGCCAAAGGCGCCACCAACAGCGAGATCGCCAAGCACCTGACCTTGAGTACGAAGACTGTGAGCAACTATGTCTCGAATATCTTTAACAAATTACAAGTAGCTGACCGTGCGCAAGCCATTATTCGTGCAAGGGATGCTGGTCTTGGTGTAAAGTAATCTCTGGCCGCAGCCCAACAACGGATTGCAGCCGACCGCCTTGCAGCGCGCAAGATCGGCGCTAGTTTGACGCCTTCCAGTGCGGCGCGCCTCGGCGGCGGCTGATGCGCAACACGTTAGCCCGCTCGTGGCGATTTGAAGTTTCGTCAAGTTTGCGGTTTCAGCGTCATGTTTCTACACTTGCGGAAACAGGCACGCACGGAGAAAGGAGAAAAGCCTATGCGCCAAAAACACGATCTCTCCGCACACCCAATTGACGCTCAATCAGGGTGCGACTCCTTCGTACTCGCACCCACTTCACAGAAAGGAGAAATCAACCATGTCCACCGAGGAAAACAAGGCCGCGGAGCGTCGTTTCTACGCGGAGGTGTGGGTCAAGCACAATCTGGACGTCGTGGACGAGCTCGTCGCGCCCGATGTCGTCGAGCACAACCCCCTTTTTCCTGGCCAAGGACCCGGGCGGGAGGGCTTCAGGCAAACCCTCGAGACGACCTTCTCCGCCTTTCCCGACGCGCAGAGCACCATCGCGGACTTGATCGCCGAAGGGGATACAGTCGTAGTGCGCTGGACGGGCCGCGGCACGCACCGGGGTGAGTTCATGGGGATACCCCCAACGAACAAGCAGATGACGAGCGCAGGGATAGATATCATCCGCTACGAGGGTGGCAAGCGGGTCGAGACCTGGCGTCAATGGGACGCCCTGGGCGTAATGCAGCAGCTCGGCGTGGTGCCGCCACCAAGACAAGGTGGAAGTTAGACGTTCAGCAAGAAACATTAGCCAGCAAGCGCCAGCAGAGCGCATAGGTTTGTCAGCGTGGGCATCAGCCAAAGTGTAGGCTCTGCAAAGTAAGGCACGAACCTGAATTGGGCGCGGGCTAACCCGCGCATCCAGCCGACGTGCTGCGCGCCCTGCGGGCGCTCGCGTCCCCTCATTCGCTCCGCTCGTTCGGCGCGGCTGATGCGGACCGTTGGGCGGACGATCAATACTTAGCAGAGGAGAAACCTCATGGGCCTCATAAGCAAACTGCTGAATCAATTCCTAAAACCGACAGGGTGGCTCGGCAGATTAAATCTGTCGGATATGAACCGTCGCCATTCCAAATTGACTGACTGGGGATTGAAGCGTATCTCGATAGAGAAGCACTACACGATTCTCGATGTGGGCTGCGGTGGAGGGAGGACTGTTTACAAGCTCGCCGCAATCGCACCAGAGGGCAAGATTTACGGCATCGATTACTCTGAGGAGAGTGTTGCGGCATCCCGCAGAACAAACAAGCAGTGGCTCGAGATGGGCCGCGTCGAAATCCGGCACGATTCTGTGTCTCAGTTGCCGTTCTCCAACAACATGTTTGATCTCGCCACCGCTGTAGAAACACACTTCTTCTGGCCTGACCTGCCCGCTGACATGCAAGAGGTCTTACGCGTACTGAAACCTGGCGGAACGCTCATCATCATCGCGGAGGCCTACAAAGGCGGGAAATACGATAAGACGCTTCAAAAACTTGTAGGATTGTTTAATAATTTCGCATACCTGAATGTTAATGAACATAAGGAACTCTTCACAAAGGCCGGTTATTCAGATGTTCAGATATTTGAGGAATACAACAAAGGATGGCTCTGTGGAGTAGGCACAAAACCGGCTCAGTTGTCTGAGGGGTAAGAAGCACTGGCGAGACGATGAACCCGGCAGTGAGTGGGTCCACCCAACTAAGATTTGCAGCCGACGCCGCTATGCGGCGCGGCTGAACCCAGCCGTTGGCGGCTGCTATTCATGTCTGTACCAGCGATCTACGTATGGTATACTTTGCCGAAGTATCTCTATGTCAGTCGGTCGCATCGTCAGCAGGGCATTGGACGAGCGCTCTTTCGTGAGGCGCAGGCGATTGCGCACGCACGGGGTGCCCAGGCGCTCTATATTTCGGCAACGCCAACTGAAAATACAGTGAACTTCTACTGTCTATCTGATTCGAGGGTTCACAATGCGAGAAGCTGAGTTTCTGAATCAACTGTACGCGCTACTGGATGCCTCCGTGGTAGGTCTGGACATCCCACAAAAGCTACAGCTGATCCGGGATATTTGCGACGAAACCCTGCGTGCCAGCGACCAAGGCACGTCGCTTACCTGTCGCATTGTGCCTTTCATTACCGGGCGTCGCCCCACCGACGAGGTAGCCCATCCGGGCCTGGGATCGAGTGACAACTCCAGTATGATCCTGCCAGCCGGCCTGACGGATGAAAACCGGACCTATATCCTGTACACCCTGGGCGGGCTAGACGCTTCTACTCCGGAGATGTTGCAAGAGATAGCCCTTGATATCACCCTGTCCTTTTGTGGCACAGACGCCTCTCAAACGACCCTCCCCATTCCCGGATGGAACAAACGTCCCGTCATACCAGCGATTCTGGATACAACCGCAACAAGCAAGCCGATATTACGTCCCATCTCCCTGCTAGACGCCAACCAGCGCCGCTTGGTTGTTACCCTGTCCCCATCCGAAGATTTCCTGCCGGGCACCACTTGGCGCTGGCAAGACTTGGACCTACAACTGCAAGCCTCGGCTACAGATGAGGCCGATCCCTTTACCTTCGGTCATATGTTCACGCAAATGCTTCAAGTGCAACTGCGCGCCACCCGGCGTCAAATGCCGGTAGCCTCGGCCTATAGCTGGATTGACATTTGCGACACCCGGCGCTTCGGCTCTGTGTATCAGCGGATTATGGACCGGCTCATCAAACCCGACACCGAACGACAGGCCAAGAAGGCCGGCTTAGTCACTCTAGACCATGCCTACCATCCCTGGTTTCCGGTCCTGCTGATAGGTTCAGACAAGGCGGCGCTCTACACACGTGCCTTAATCGAGGATATCGCCCACAAAAAACGCCATTTGACCGATCCGCGCTGGTTAATGCGGGTCGGGCTGTATCTGGAGTTTCTGACCTGCCTTGGCATCTTTGAAGCCGTCAAAGAACAGGTCGGCGATCTGCTTTCCCCGGCGGAAAGAGCGGCGTTTGAAAGCAGCCCATTCTTCGCCGAAATCCGCCGACGGCTCAATCCGCGAGGATGGCGCGAAGTATGGAAACTGAAAGACATTGTTTTCCCCAAATTTGGCACCCCGCAGACTGGCCCGGTCTCAGCCCTCAATTTGCTCCAAAAGCGCAAGGCCGTCCTGGCGTTTCTCGTCGTCCACCATCAGGATCTTCAACACGCGATTGAGTTGGCCGGAGCAAACGTCCACAATGCGCAAGAGACTTGGCACCGCCTCTTTCGGGATGCTGAGCGGGCCGTGCTGCGTAAAACGCCCCTGGCATTTCCCGAGCTAGCGCATCTCAACCCACAGGTAAAGGATTTTGTTCTCTGGCATCAACAGGGCAAGCTGGATCTCCCTGGCCTGAAATGGGTGCCCAAGCAATTCAGCGCCATGTTCGGCGATCAAGACGGCTTATTTACCACGGCGTGCAATCAGTACCGGGCCTCCATGAACGAAGTCGCCGAATGGGCCAAACAGCGCCACTTGATGGACTACACAGGAAACGAATGTATACCGTCCAGGGTAAGTCTCTTGCAGGCGTATATGGGAGGCCAGCAGACCCGGCTGGAGCGCCTGCAACGCAAGGATGGCTATTCCGGTCACATTGATATTGAGGCCGCGCTGCCGGAAGAGTTCAAGGTCCCGACGGAACAGATCGGGGTATTGCTGGCCAAAGTCCCCATTTTCGAGATGCTATCCGAAGTCGAGCGCCTTCAGCTCGCCAGAACGGCGCGCACGATCTCCTTGTGCCCGATGGAGCGAATTACTATTCAAGGGCGCCAAGGGTCTTCCTTGTTCCTGGTTGGAGAGGGCCGTCTTGAAGTGCTGGTCCGCCAAGCCGACGGCACCGACCAACTCGTGGACATCAAGAAAAGCGGCGACGTGATCGGCGAAATCTCCTTGCTGACCGGCGCGCCCCGAACGGCGACGGTAAGAGCAATCGAGGGCGCTGTTGTATATGAAATCGGCAAACATCAATATGAGCCGATCATGCGTGCCAGGCCAGAGCTTGTGGAAAAATTGGCTGCGCTCATGGAGAAGCACATCGAGAATATGCGCAAACATCGGGTATCTTATGAAGCCGGGCTGGAAACATTGAACTTCGGCCAACGCATCAGACGATTCTTTTTCGGCAGCGCTGACGATCCAAAACGCGGTATATAAGCCTGTCTCGGCGGCTGAATCACACTTGCGCTTTCGGCAAGGAGAGGGCCAGTGTCATGGCCTGCTCCAGCGCCATCGCGCGGCCCGCCGCCCATGCCGCCGCGAAGGCTGACTCGTCGAGCTGGGCGCGGGTCATCGCTACACTACGATCATAGTCCGCCTGGTCAGCTGGTTCTAAGGTCGCGCCGATCCCATCGAGCAGTGCTTCCGATGCGCCAAACAGCTGCACCGCTCTCTCTGATTGACCCTCTGCTGCTGCTACTCCGGCCAAGCCGGCAAAACATGCGGCAATGAGGTCCTTCAATCCAAGCTCTTGAGCCAAGGCCAGGCCAGCGCGAAACCCTGCCACCGCCTGGGCAGCGTCACCTTGATGCTGTGCCACATGCGCCAGGTTCTGGAGCGCAATCGCCATACCACTTTTGTGGCTGAGCTCCTGAGCTATATTGAGGCTTTCGTTATAGTACATCGCCGCCTGTTGGTCGTCTCCCTGCGATCGTGCCACCTCCCCCAACCCATTAAGGGCGGCGGACATCGACCGTTTGTCCCCACTTGCTCGATGGATCGCGAGACTTTCCTGGTGATACGCCTGTGCCGCCACAATGTCACCCTGGTTTAAAGCCAGATTCCCCAGGCCGATGAGTACCCATGCCATGGAAACCGCGTCGCCAAGCTCTCTGAACAGTGGGAGACTCTCTTGAAAGAATGCCTCGGCCTGCGTGCTGTTCCCCTGGAGACGCGCTACTTCACCTAGTCCCTTCAGTGCATAGGCGCGACTATTTGTGTCTCCCAATGCTTGTCTGATCGCCAGGCTTTCCTCAAACAGTAAACGCGCACTTGCGATGTCGTATACGTTAAGGGCCAGATCGCCTGCGGCGTTGAGCGCTTTCGCACGCGCTGCAGTTGGCTCCATCGCCGCTGATCGTGAGAGGAGTGTGCCCAACCAGGTGCGCCCTTCGTTGAGATACCCGTGTATTTCCCAGAACAGCGACAGCGCTCCGGCTATTCGCAACCCAATCGCGGTGTCACCTGTCGTCGCACTCCACCTGATCACTGCACGTATGTTGTCGTGCTCCTGCTCCAGGCGGTTCAGCCAGAGCTGTTGTTCTGGACCATAGAGTTGTGGCTCCGCCTGCTCTGCCAGCGTCAGGTAATACTCGGCCTGGCGACGGCGAATAATTTCCGCTTCACCGCTCGCTTCGAGGCGCTCCAGCGCGTACTCGTGGATGGTCTCCAGCATCATAAAGCGTGTACCGCCGTCTGGCGCTTCGACCTGTCGCACCAGACTTTGGTCCACCAGTGCCGCGATGCCATCCACAACCTCGATCGGCAGACCGTCGTCTCGGTTGCACACGACCTCGGCCGCATCGAGCGTGCAGCCGCCCACGAACACCCCCAGCCGCGCAAACAGCGTCTGCTCACCATCGCCCAGCAGGTGGTAGCTCCAGTCGATCGTATTGCGCATGGTCTGCTGGCGCTCGGGCAGGTCGCGCGCGCCACCGGTCAGGAAGGAAAGCCGCTCGTCGAGCCGCGCTAGTAGCGCCTGCGGAGGGAACAGCTTGACCCGCGCCGCCGCCAACTCGATCGCCAGCGGCAACCCATCCAGGCGATAGCAGATCTCGGCCACCGCCGGGGCAGTCGCGTTGGTCACCTGAAAGCTGGACTGGCTGGCCTGGACACGCTGGATGAACAGCGCGACGGCAGCATACTGCGAGAGTTGGCCGAGCGGGGGCATATGCGTGAGGTCTGGCAACGCCAGTGGCGGCACCATGACCTCCTGCTCGCCGCGCAGATGCAACACCTCGCGGCTGGTGGCCAGCACCTTCAGCTGCGCCGCCGTCGCCAGCAACTCGGCGACCAGCGTTGCGGCGGCGAGAAGGTGCTCGAAGTTGTCCAGCAGCAACAGCATGCGCTTGTCGCGCAACTCGTCCTTCAGGCAATCCAGGAGCGGCTGCCCGCCGCTTTCGCGCACGCCCAGCGTGGCCGCGATCGCACTTGTGACCAAGTCCGGCTCACGGATCGGGGCAAGGTCGACGACATACACGCCGTCGGTGAAGTCCTCGACCAACTCGGCCGCGACCTGGAGGCTGAGGCGGGTCTTGCCGATGCCGCCCGGGCCGGTCAGCGTGACCAGGCGGACATCCGCGCCCCTCGCTTCGTCGGGATTCCGGCGCAGCAGTGCCGCTATGGCTGCGACGTCCTGCTCACGGCCGATCAGCGGTGTGGGCTGGGCCGGCAGATTGGTGCGGCGCGCGTCGAGCGTATTCAGCGCCGGAAAGGTCGCCAGCAGATCGGGGGCGAGCAGCTGAAAGATCTGCTCGGGCAGGCTGAGGTCTTTCAGGCGATGCGTGCCCAGGTCGCGCAGCGCCACATCGGGCGGCAGTTGCTCGCGCACCAACTGCTCGGTTGTCAGCGAGAGCAGCACTTGGCCGCCATGCCCGGCCGCAAGCAGCCGCGTCGTGCGATTGAGCGCTGGCCCGAAATAGTCGCCGTCGCGGACTTCAGCTCCTCCGCTATGCAGCGCCATGCGGACCTGGAGCGGCTCTGGCAGCTCCCACGGTTCCGCGCCGAGCGCCCGTTGGGTGAGGAGGGCTGCCGCCAGCGCGTCCGGCGCCTGGGCAAACGCCGCGAGCACACTATCGCCAACCGTCTTGAACACCACCCCGCCATGGGCGATCACTATGTCGTTCAGCAGGGCATCGTGGCGGGCGAGCGCGGCCGGCATCGCCTGCGAGTGGCGCTCCCAGAGCCGCGTGCTGCCCGCGATGTCGGTGAACAGAAAGGTGACCGTCCCGCTCGGCAGCGTGCGTACGGGCGAGGCGGTTTGCACCGGCTGGCTGGTTGCCGCCGGCACCGCAGCTACAAAAGCTCCGCGCGCAACCGTCTGGGCTGGCGGCGCCAGCCGATCCGCGCCCATTTCAGCACGCGCCACTTTGATAAAGCTGGACCGCTCATCGGCCGCGAGCTCGAGCGTGTCGGCCAGCAATGTTGCAATTTCGCGCGACGGCCGGCGTGCGTCGCCTTCAATCTTGCGGATCGTCTCCAGCGAGCAACCGACGCGCTGCGCCAATTCGTTCTGGGTCAGATCCAGCGCTTTGCGCCGCCGCTTGATCCACAGACCAAGCGAGATGATATCACTCATCGGCAACTCTTTCCGGCCATCTCACCAGTGGGTCACCTGATTTGCTCGTCGCCAGTCGGTAGTGCGTAGTACGTAGAAGTGCCAAGTACGCACTACGCACTACGCACTACCGGCTGACAAATTGCCGATTCGGAAGTCAAACGACTCACTAGCTGAGACACGGATGATTGTGTACTGCTTTTTGTGCGACTTATTGTACTGCGAAATGGTACCGCTGAACAGTGGCGAAATGCTTTACGAGCATCACGATAACTGAACGGCAGTGCTGGGAAACCCGTCTGGCGGGCGTCGCTGGAGAGCGCGCAGACCGGCGAATTGTGGCCGGTGGTTCTGGAATACCTGGCGGCAATGAAGTAAGTGCTCAAGACGGACAACACTATTAGCTCCGTCTCCGATCTGCTGACCCGCGACCTGACGGCCCATAGGGAACAGTACCTTATTTCGCGTGTCTTCGTGTGCCTTCGCAGATCGTGATATATGCGTTCGCCTGCTACTGCTACGCCGGGCTCATCGGTGGGTTCCCGTCGGTTGGAGTGCCGCGCGCAGGCACGAATCGCGAGAGCAGGATCCCCAGCTCGTACAGCAGGTACATCGGCACCGCCAGCAGCATCAGGTTGTATGGGTCGCCGGTCGGCGTGATGATCGCGGCGGCGATTGTAATGATCACGATCGCATAGCGGCGCGTGCGGCTCAGCATCTTGGTGTTGACGATGCCGAGCCGCGCCAGCAAGTAGATCACGGCCGGCAGCTCGAAGATGATACCGTTCCAGAGCAGCAGCGTCGATACGGTCGAGATAAAGCTTGCGAAGGTCGGCTGGGCCTCGATCCGAGCCGTGGTGCCGAATGTGAACAGGAACTGGAGCGCCGCCGGAATGGTGAAGAACCAGCCGAACGCCAGCCCGGCGAGGAACAGCTCGCTCACGAACGGCAGTGCGGTGAATAGGATGCGCTTCTCGTGCGGCAGCAGGCCGGGGATAAAGAAGGCGATCAGCTGGTAGACCAGCACCGGGATTGCGATCGCGATGCCGATCACCAGCGCGATGCGCATGTAGTTCACAAACAGCTCGGCTGGCTCGATCGCCTGCAGCATAATATTGGCAGGCACGAAGTGGCCGATCAACAAATTCGGCAGCGTGTCGCCCAACAGCCATGAGCTATTGACGATCCAGAAGCCGATGATCGTGCCCGCCAGCACCGCCAGCAGCCCCTTGGTCAAGCGGTTGCGCAATTCGATCAGGTGTGGCGCGATGCCGGACCAAAAGTCGCCGAGTGACTCGAAGTTGGTGATCACATCGCCCTGGCTCTCCTCGGCAGCTTCGGACGTGTCGCGGATGAGCACTCGTACCAGCAGTGCGATCAGCAGTGGCGTGGCGATCAGAAAGATCAGCAGGCCGACTACCAGGAAGAATTCCTCATTGGACATTGGAGGCCTCTTCGGTTTCGACAGGTTGATCGGGCGCGGGCGGCGTGGGGTGGTCGGCGGGTAGGTCGCCAGGCAGCTGCATATTCCACGACGGCGGCCGCCAGTCGTCGGCCAGCACGCCGCGCTGCTTGAGCTGCTCCTGAAGCGCAAAAAGATCGGTCATAATTGCCTGGAGTCGCAGATCGATCGACTCGAATGCCGCCTGCGCCGTCGCGGCCGGCTCGGCTGGTGACCCCTCGGCGAACGGCAATGGCTGGCCAGGTTGGCGTAGCGCTTGCGGCGTCTGTTCGTCCGCACCGTTGAGTGTTGTGGCCGAGTCGGCAGCTTGCGCGGCCTGCTCGGGCGGCTCGTCCGCTGGCGAGGCGGACGGCGCCTGCTCGTCGGCGCTTGGTTGGCCGTGGGCATTCGCCAAGGTCGCTTCGAGATCTTGCAGCGGATTGACTGGCTTGGGCGGCGCGATACTGCCGAGCTCTTCCAGCTCGGCTTTGGTCGCCGCGGTCAGCGAGTTCACTTCGGCGCCGATCTGCTTGGCGGCGCCGAGCACTTCGTCGCGTACGCTTTGAACCTCGAGCAGGCTGGTCCTGAGGGTCGCCAGCTCCTGCTCGATCTCCTGGCGCGCGCGTATCACCATCGCGGCGTCGGGCGAGCTTTGGAGCCAGTTTCGGCCACGCACCAGCAGCTTGCCAGCCTGGCGGGCGAGATCGGGCAGCCGCTCGGGGCCGACCACGATGAGCAGAATAATCAGGATGAAAATGAATTCGCCTGGACCGATCCCCAATATTTCCATCGTAAGCCTTATACAAATGAACCGCCGAGTCCGCGAAGAACGCCGAGGGCGATGCCCTGCGTTCTCCACGTGCCCTGCGGTTTATCGTAGATCTATTGGGTACGCACTTACGCCGCGGAGTGCGCGTCGATAAAGCTCAGCGCATCGCCGACGGTTAAGATCTTCTCGGCCTCCTCGTCGGGAATCTCGACGTTGAATTCCTCTTCGAGCGACATGATCATCTCGACGAGATCGAGCGAGTCAGCATTCAGATCATCCGAGAACCGGGCCGATGGGACGATTTTGCTCTCATCAACGCCAAGCTGCTCGGCGACGATTTTCTTTAGGCGGGCTTCCATTTCGGGCGATGCCATGCGGATACTCCTTTCAACATCCTGGTTGAGTGCTACGTATGAGAATACCACGTTTGAATGTTCCAACGTTCCAATGTTCAAACGTTCAAACGCTATTCACTATACCCTTCGATATAGCGAGTGACGACGGTGCCGAGTACACCGTTGACGAAGCGGCTGGAGTTGTCGCTGCCAAACTGCTTCGCCAGCTCGACGGCCTCGTTAATCACCGCCTTGACAGGCGTCTTTTCGGCCTCGTCGATCAAAATCTCGTAGAGCGCAATGCGCAGGATCGCTTTGTCGACGCCTGGCATTTGGTTAACCGGCCAGCTTGGCGCGGCTTCCTCGATAATACGATCGAGGTAGGAATAATGTTCCCAAACGCCGAAAACCAGCTGCCGCAGGAAGCGCGCCCCTTCTGGCGGAAGCAGCTCGTCTGCCAACCAGCGGGTCACAATCTCATCCGGCGCGTGGTCGGTCGCGTCGAGCTCAAACAGCGCCTGGAGCGCGATCGTGCGGATGCGATGTCGCAGGCTAGGCATAACCCGCCTCCACATCCTGGATATAGACGTTCACTTCATGTACCGTCATACCGGCCAGTTCTCGAATGACTGCGGCGACAGTCGCCTGTGTTGCCATGCCAAGCTCAAGCAGATTCGTGTCGGGCTTGGCGATCACATAGCAATCGGCGCTGACGCCGTCGTTGGCAATTCGTAGCGCCACGCCCTCGCCGCGCCTGCTCATGCGCGCGAGCGGCACACTGCCGAGGCGTGCGATACCGGGCACTTCGCGCAGCGCCATCAGCACGATGCTCATAAGCACATTTGGTGCCACTGTTACCTTGCCGGCTGCCTGGGTCACGTTCCTCTTAACCTCGCTGGCGCTGCATCAAATTGGGCAGAAAGCTCAAGTCGATCTCGCCGCGCCGGAAGTCCGGTTCGTTCAGCAGCGCGAGCTGAAACGGCATGGTTGTCGTCACCCCAGTGACAATGCACTCGCTTAATGCGCGGCGCATACGCACCAGTGCTTCGTCGCGATCCTGCCCCCAGGTGATCACCTTCGCGAGCAGCGAGTCGTAGGTGCCTGGTGGGGTATAGCCCGCATAGACATGCGAGTCTATTCGCACACCAGGGCCGCCCGGCGGCAGAAAGAACTCCACTTCGCCGGCCGACGGCAAGAAATCGCGCGACGGATCTTCCGCATTGATACGGCACTCAATCGCGTGTCCGCGTATTCTAACGTCTTTCTGAGTCAGCGTCAAGCGCTCGCCGGCAGCGATCCGTAGCTGCCATTTGACTAGGTCGACGCCGGTGATCATCTCGGTGACCGGGTGCTCGACCTGGATGCGCGTATTCATCTCCATGAAATAGAACCGCCGATCCGGCCCCAGCAGGCATTCGACGGTTCCAGCGTTGGTGTAGCCGATCGCCTGGATGCCGCGGATCGCCGCCGCGCCCATTTCGGCGCGTAGCTCGGCATCGACGGCCGGCGACGGCCCTTCCTCGATGATCTTCTGGTGCCGCCGCTGGATCGAGCAGTCGCGCTCGCCCAGGTGGATCGCATTGCCATAGGTGTCGGCCAGCACTTGGATCTCGACATGGCGCATGCCGGCGAGGTAGCGCTCCAGATAAAGGTCGCCCTGGCCGAAGGCGGCTTCGGCCTCGGCCTTGGCGGTGGCGTACGACCGCGCCAGCTCGCTTTCTTCTTGCACCACCCGCATGCCGCGCCCGCCGCCGCCGGCCACGGCTTTGAGCAGCACCGGATAGCCGATCTCACGCGCCAGATCGAGCGCCTCATCGACCCCGCGCAGCACGCCGTCGGATCCGGGGATGACTGGCATGCCAGCGCTGCGCATGGTCTGCCGCGCAACGGCTTTGTCGCCCATCAGCCGGATTGCGTCGGGCGATGGGCCGATGAAGGTCAGGCTGCATTCGCCGCAGATCTCGGCGAAGTACGGATTTTCGGAGAGGAAGCCATAGCCGGGGTGAACCGCATCGCAGCCGGTAATCAGCGCAGCAGTAGTCAGCGCCGGCGTGTTGAGGTATGATCGCGCTGGCGCGGCCGGCCCGATGCAGACTGCCTCATCCGCCAAGCGCACCGCCAGCGAGTCGCGATCGGCCTGGGAGTACGCCACAACCGCGCGCACGCCCAACTCCTGGCAAGCGCGAATGATCCGAACGGCGATTTCGCCACGGTTGGCGATTAATACTTTTTCAAACATAGGTCGCCGGAATGGCAAATTGTAGATTGTAAATTGAGACGATCCAACCTGCAATTTACAATTTGCAATTTGCAATTCCTAATGCATCACCATCCCCCCATCCACAGTCAGCGTCTGCCCGGTGATATATGCGGCCGCGTCGGAGGCCAGGAAGCAGACCAGATGAGCGACATCCTGGGGTGTGCCAAGCCGGCCCAGCGGGATGTTGTCGAGAATCGCGGTTTTGATCTGGTCGTTGAGCACGCCGGTCAGCTCGGTCTCGATGTAGCCGGGCGCGACCGCATTGACGGTAATGGCGCGCGAAGCCATCTCGCGAGCGGTCGACTTGGTGAAACCGATAATGCCCGCTTTTGCTGCGGCATAGTTGGCCTGACCGGCGTTGCCCATTAAGCCAACCACCGATGTGATATTAATGATCCGCCCGCCGCGCGCCTTGGTCATTGGGCGTAGCGCCGCTTTGGTGCAAAGGAAAACCCCGCGCAAATTGGTATCGATCACCGTATCGAAGTCGTCTTCCTTCATGCGCAGCAGCAATGTGTCGCGGGTGATCCCGGCATTGTTCACCAAAATATCGATCTTGCCATAGCGATCCAGCACGCTTTTGAATAGCTGCTCGACCTCGCTTGCCTGGCTGATATCTGCCTGGAACGCGATCGCCCGCCCTTCATTGGCTGTTATCGCCTGCACCGTCTTGTCGGCGGCGGCTTGGTTGCTGCGATAGTTGATCACCAGCGTCGCGCCGGCTTCCGCCAGCGTCGTGGCGATCGCTCGCCCGATCCCGCGTGAGCCGCCGGTCACCAGGGCCACCCGATCCTTCAAGTTGATCTGCATACCCTCCGCTCCACAATTGCAGATTGCAGATTGTAGATTGCAGATTGAGAAACACTAATCTGCAATCTACAATCTGCAATATGCAATTCGGCCAGTGCGTTTTAGCTTAGTTTTCGGACATCTCATACAGCGTCGGGCCGTCGATCAGCACCACCGGCCGGCCCTTGGACGATTTCAGCGCGCTGGGCTGAAATTCGGTCGAGGCCAGCACGACACCCTTCCGGCAACCCTCGCGCTTCATTTCTTGCAGCAGGCTCTCGATTGTGCCGGTGCTGACTTTATCGGCGACGCTCAGGCGCAGGTGCCACGGCTCGCCCTCGTACTCCAGCCAGAGATCGAGGTGCTTATCCTTGTCGATGAACCGGTAGTCCTTGAACTGGAAGCCTTTTTTGGTGAAAATATTCTTGACATAGCTGCCAAACTGCGGCAGCGAGAGGCCGCGGACGTCGTCGGCGCCACGGACGCTGCCGGGGCGCGCAAGCTGGCCGCCGCGCGTATCGACCTCGGCTTTCAGCGAGCGGTTGCGCGCCTCGGTGCGCCCGGCCATGCTGGTGCCGAAGGTGCAAAAGGCCACCAGCGAGAAGAAGGTGAACCCCGCGAGTTGGGCCCAAATCTGCAGCAGCGTAAAGTTTGCCGCAGATGTGCCAAGCGCCGCCTGCATCGCCGCGCGCAGCGGCGTGAGAAAAATGAGCGCCGCCAGCGCAACCGATCCGGTGACCCCGCCAACCAGACCAGTCATCAAGCCGTGCAGCGTATAGTGCTGCTTGATGCGCCGGCCCAGCAGCAAACCAGTGCCGACCGGCACGATGCCGGCAATGATCGATAGCGTCGAGCCTTGCAGGAACGCAACGCTCATGAGCGAGCCGGCGACGATGCCGAACAGCAGGACAATGCCCCAGTTCAGCTCGCGCAAGCCGGTGCGCAACGAGTCCAGGAGCTGCGCGATACGGCCTTGCGGTTGAGTGATCTCCGGCAGCGCTGGATCTGCGCCTTGCTCGCGCTGCTTGCGCGTTGGCTTGGCGGTCTCGGCCGATTGTGATTCGCGTTGCTCCGACACATTGACTCCCATAATTTACTTTCTGTTGCTGATATATTACTTGCTAGTACAGATCAGTTGAAGCTGGAATCTGCTTAATAGTCGGCAGTAGGCAGTCGGCAGTACACTGCATCCTGCCTCCTGCTTACTGGCGACTAATCTGAAATGGTTTTCTGACAAAATGCACTAGTGATCCTGTTCCAACAACTCATCGACCGCCTCGCGCAGCTTGCCGATGTCGGCGAATGAACGATAGACCGAGGCGAAGCGAATATATGCCACGTCGTCAAGCTCGCGCAGATTCCGCATCACAATATCGCCAATCGCCGACGACGCTACCTCCGGCTCGTCGAGGGCCATGAGCGCCGCCTCAACGTCGTTGGCGAATTGCTCGAGGTGCTGCGCCGAGACCGGCCGGCGATAGCAGGCGGTGCGTACGCCGCGCATCATCTTCTCGCGGTCGTAGGGCTCGCGCTCGCCGTTTTTTTTCACGACGGTCAGGCTCACCGATTCGACCCGCTCGTAGGTGGTGAAGCGCTTCCCACACGACGGGCATTTGCGCCGTCGGCGAATCGACTCGCCGCTGTTCAACTTGCGCGTGTCGATCACATCACTATCGGAATGCTGGCAATAAGGGCAACGCATAACAAAACTACCAAAGCGCGGCGCGCCATTCGTTCAATCTGAGCACATGCGCGGCATTATAGCATAGGCCTGTCGGCGCGCCAAACACTATGCCGTTGATAGTCCAATCTTCATGAGCACTTAATCTTGCCCTAATCAATCTGTCGTATAGTCGCTGAGTATCATTTGTTGAGAAAGGGATGTCCCGTGCCGAATCGTTCATCATCATCAACACTCATCCGCGCGACCGGCCCGGATGCTGCCCTGTTCACGGCCCGCCTGCCAGCGATTGCGCTGTTTGTGGTTGCCTGTTTACTGCTCATGGCCGCATTGCTGCCGCTTGATTATCGAATCGCGGTGACGCTCGGCATTGTCCAGGGCCTCGGCGAGTTCCTGCCGATCTCGTCGTCGGCCCACTTGATATTGACCCCGTGGTTTTTGGGATGGCCCGACCCAGGTTTGACGTTCGACGTCGCGCTGCATGTTGGTACATTGGTCGCGGTGCTGGCGTATTTTTGGCGCGATCTGCTGCGGCTGGCGATTGCCGCGCCGCGCCCGCGTTCAGTCGACGGGCGGATGTTCTGGCTGCTGCTGCTGGGCGCCATCCCAGGCGGAATCGCCGGCGTGCTGCTCGATAGCCTGGCTGAGCAGACTCTGCGCAGCCCAGTGCTGATCGCCGGCACGCTCTCGTTGATGGGGCTGGCGCTGCTGGCAGCCGATCGGCTCGGCGCGACCGACCGCGAGATGCGCGATATTGGCCCGCTCGACGCACTGCTGATTGGCGCGGCGCAGGCTGTGGCGATCGTCCCCGGCGTATCGCGCTCGGGCATCACCATCGCAGTGGCGCGCGCCCGCGGCATCGAGCGCTCGGCGGCGGCGCGGTTCTCATTTCTAATGGGCACTCCGGTGATCGCCGGCGCGGCGTTGTTCAAGCTGCGGCACCTGGCCGATAACCCTGGCGCGTTAACCGGCCCATTTCTTGCCGGCATTCTGGCCGCCGCGATTGTGGGAGCCTTGAGTATCGCTTTTGTGCTACGTTATCTCCAGCGCGCCGGTTTGGGCGTGTTTGTGCTCTACCGCCTGCTGCTGGCCGGCGCGGTGGTAGCGACGCTGCTGCTGGGCTTGCGGTAGCTGTTAATAGTTCCTGTAGAAACCGAAAGTTCCCAATTGAAGCGCGGGAACTTTCGGTTTCTGCGGGAACTTCACCAGCGCTATACTACACACTACCTAGATATTTCACCCAACACCACAATAAATACGCCGCAGCAGTGTTTCGCGCGATTCCCAGGGGCTGCATGCCCTGGCCACCCTCGAAGCGCAGCGTTGAAACGATCGCTGTGCCCTGCCCCATGCCGATCTCCAGCGCGTATTCGTGCAGTTCCGCTGTGCGCGTATCGAGCCGCCGCAGGATCGGTCGCCAGCCGCCTGCGAAGGCGCGCATGTCGAGCGCGTGGTCGGTCGCGCAGCCAAACAGCTGCATGGCCAGCGCCTCGTCGAGCGGAAAATCGCCCCAGGCCGGGTGGGGCGCGGCCAGGCGCATGGCTTCGCGCCAGAATGGCATGGCGCGCGTCGGGAAAGGGCCGGGCGGGCCATCGCTAGCTTGCAGCAGCATTGCTCGCCCGCCGCGCTCGACGAACTCGCGCAGCTCGGGCGCCCAGCTGGTGGCGATGACGACAACCGATGACCGATGACCGACGACCGACGGACGATCCGAGGATCGAGGATCGAGGATTGAGGATAGCGTTTCGTCTAGGCTTCCAGCGCTATCCTCTATCTTCAATCCTCGATCATCAGTGGTCGGTGGACGGTGGTCGACTCCAGGGGCGATCCGCGTGAAGTCGCGCAGCCGCCCGATCGGGTCGTACAGTACGATGTCCTGCGCGCCGCTCCAAATATTGCGCGGGAAGAACCACAGCGGCCACGTATTGTGGGCCTGTTCGGCGCCGATGGCGACCTCAGCGGTCAGCATGGCCTGGCGCGGCGCCGCTACCAGTGGCGCGGCGAACTCGGCCACGGTCAGTTCGCGCAGGTCACCAGGCGCCAGCGGGAAGGGTGTTTCGGCCTGATCGTGTGCGAAGGGCGGCTCGCCGGGAAATGCGACACTCCAGCGTATCTGCGCTGGACCGCGCGCCAGGCCATAGTGCGAGGCGATCAGGTGCGCACGTACCGCTGTTCCGGCAGAGTAACTCCAAGTGTCCCACGGCGCGGCGCGGTCGCCGCCGGCCAGCCACTCGCGCCGGCGATCCCAGCTTGCCAACAGCACCAGGTCGGCGTTGCAGCCGCGAAATGCGGCCGGGTCGAACTTCAGCCGGTCGGCGTGATCCCACATGCCGGCGCTGGTGATCGGCGTATCGGCCTCGCCGGTGACGACATAGCCGGAGATTTCGCGGTAGAGCCGCACCAGCTCGAGCGTGTACTTGCGATGCCAGAACCCCTGGGCCTCGGAGATGCGCTCGAGCTCGGCGCCGCGCTCCCACAGCCCGTTCGCGCGCAGCCGCCGCTCGTGCGCCGCCACCTCGTAGGTCCAGCGCGCGCCCTGCGGGTTGAGCTCAGGATCGTCAAGCATCCACCATGGAGATTGTAAATTGGCGTGCTCACCATCAATTTGCAATCGCCTCGGGTCGCGGAAGGTGTCGTAGTCGCAGAATTCGCCGAAGAGCCATGGCTGTGGCGCCCGCCCGCGCGGGGCAAAATAGTCGAGCAGGCCGCGGAGATGCTGGAGATCGCTGTAGAAATGGTGGTCGTAAAAATCGGCATACTCGTTCAGCAGCCCGCCGTAGGCCTCGCCTGAGCCGCTGTTGTCGCGCACAAGCGCATCGCCGGCGTGCTGCTTGACCAGCGCGTAGAGCGGCGCTAACACCTGCGCGTCGACCACGCGGCTCAGCTCGCAGCCGAGCGTGTAGATGATCGCCGACGGGTGGCCGCGCGCCAGCCGCATCAGCCGCTCGTACTCGATCGGCGCCTGGGCGCGGAAGAACGCCGACGGCTGCGGAATCCACATCGGCAGCTCGACCCACAGCAGCATGCCCAGCTCGTCGGCCAGGTCGAAGTAGTATTGCGGCGGAAACCACAGGCACAGCTTCACGCCGTTGTAGCCAAGCTGCTTGAGGCGCTCGAAGTCGTCGCGCACGCGCGCCGGCCCAGGGTTGCTGTGCAGCGCCTGGGGGTACCAGCCCCACGAGAGCGCCATGCGCGGGTAGATCGGCTGCTCGTTCAGCAGAAGTGTCGCGCCATCGGCGCGCAGCGAGCGCAGCCCAAAGCGCACGATCCGCTCGTCGCCATCCTCGATCGCCAGGTGGGCCGTGTAGAGCGCCGGCGCGTGTGGCGACCAAGGCTGTGGCTCAGCAATGCGCGCTGTAAATTGAACCTGGCTTTTTGCCACAGAGCCTGCGCTGAGCGCAGTCGAAGGGATCACGGAGTCCACAGGGCTACTTTCAGTTCCTGCCTCATTGCTCGCCGTGCGCTCTGTGGCTACAAAAATAACTTGCCCATCGGGGTCGCACAGCTGCAGCGCGACATCGGCTGGCGCGGAGGTAGGCGCCTCGACACGCACGCGGCCATCGGCGCTGCCCTGGATGCGGATGTCGTGAAAGACAGTTTGCCCGGTCGCGACAAGCTCGGCGGCCTGCCAGATGCCGCCAAACATGTGCCCCCAGACGTATGGCAGGAAACCGGCCAGCGTCTCGCGCAGTGGGAAGCGCCCCGGCAGCCGAGCCGAGTCGGGGCCGGCGGTCAGCCCGGCCAGCTTCTCGACGCGCAGCGTTAGCTCGGCGATTGACCCTGGCGCAGCGGCGCCGGTAATCTCGATGCTGAAGGCGTCCCACAGGCCGGTATGATCGCCGACCGGCTGCCCGTTCACGAAGATCTCGCAGTGGTAACTCACTCCGCCGAAACACAGCCAGATCCGCCGGCCAGCCCAATCAGCTGGAATGGCGACGGTGGTGCGATACCAGGCCGGGCCGGCCAGATCCTTGCGGATGCCGATCTGCTCCCAGCAGCCCGGCACGGTGATTGGGTGCCAGGCGGTCTCGTCGTCGAGGCGGACGTCCCACTCGCCGGAGAGGGAGATTCGAGCAATCATGGCTGCCTGATCAAAGATTCGATCTCATTCAGGGCTCATTGATCGGACTTATGCGATCACTTGCAAAACACGGATTTTGTTCTTCGTAACGAAGGTTTTTTCGTTCTGCGAACGAAAAAACCTTCGAGATGTTTTTAATCCGTGGAGGTCTAAACCAGAGAATTGTTGTATTGTACTACGAGAGCTTCTAATTGAGAACAGCCATTTCATTTTATGTCTCGACCGCGGTCACTTGCAGCCCCAAGAGTGCTATAATGCACTCCCAACCCAGCGTGGGGGTGAGCGATATCAATTTGCGCCTGGCGACATGGGCGTGACGCACGAGGAAAACAAGCTGATGAGCGATGATAAGCCGCAGCACGAATGTGGAATTTTTGGCATCTACGCGCCCGATGAAGATGTGGCGCGTTTAACTTTCTTTGGGCTGTATGCACTCCAGCATCGCGGCCAAGAGAGCGCTGGCATCGCTGTGTCGAACGGCCGGCGAATCAATGTGTACAAAGAAATGGGCCTAGTGGCGCAGGTGTTCGACGAGAGCAAACTGATGCCACTGCAGGGCCACCTGGCGATCGGCCATACCCGCTACTCGACCACCGGCTCCTCGAAGTTGCAGAACGCTCAGCCATTTATGGTCGAAAGCGCGCTCGGGCCACTGGCGGTCGGGCATAACGGCAACCTGACCAACGCCCACGATCTGCGCCAGGAGCTGCTGAATCGCGGCGTCGGCCTCATGTCCACCAGCGATAGCGAGGTGATAACCCAGATGCTGGCCGGTGGCGAGGGCCGCACATGGGATGAGAAACTGCGCGTCTTTATGGTGCGCGCCCAGGGCGCCTACTGCCTGACGGTGCTGACGCGCGACGCGCTGTTCGCCGTGCGCGACCCGTGGGGGCTGCACCCGCTGTGTATCGGTAAGATCGGCGAGCATGGTTGGGTGGTTGCCTCGGAGAGCTGCGCGCTAGCGACGATCGGCGCCAAGATGCTGCGCGAGGTCGAGCCGGGCGAGATTGTGGCGATCGGCGAGGACGGGCCGCGGACGGTGGCGCGCATGCCGGCGCCGCAGCGGGCGATGTGTTTGTTCGAGTACATTTACTTCTCGCGGCCCGACAGCCTGGTCGACGGCCAGACACTGCATGCCGCGCGTGTTGCGCAGGGCCGCGAGCTGGCCCGCGAGTCGCCCGCCGAGGCCGATATTGTCATTCCTGTGCCCGATAGCGCTATCCCGGCCGCGATCGGTTACGCCCAGGCCTCTGGCATTCCCTACAGCGAGGGGCTGATCAAGAATCGCTACATCGGCCGCACGTTTATTCAGCCCGACGACCGGCTGCGCAAGGTTGGCATCCAGCTCAAGTTCAACCCGCTGGCCGACAATCTGGAGGGCCGGCGCGTGGTGCTGGTGGACGACAGCATCGTGCGCGGCAACACCTCGGGGCCAATCGTACGGCTGCTGCGCGATGCCGGCGCGACCGAGGTGCATATGCGGGTCTCATCGCCGCCGATCCGCCACCCCTGCTTCCTGGGCGTCGACATGGCGACCTATCCGGAGCTGATCGCCCATCGCATGGATATCGCCGAGATTCAAGATTTCCTGGGTGTCGACAGCCTGGCCTACCTCAGCCTCGATGGCTTGATCCGCGCGACCGGCCACGCCGACGCCGGCTTCTGCAAAGGCTGCTTCACCGGCAATTACCCGGTCGACATTCAGCTGGTGGAGAAAGAGACCTTCGAGCTGTGACGGCCTGACAAGATGATACGATGACAAGGTGAAATTGTCTGTCATCTTGTCATTTTGTTAGAGGCAACAACCGTGTGACAATTGACAACCTTCCAGAACGACTCCTAGCCCTCTACGATGCCCTCTACGCCCATTTTGGCAGCGAGCCGCACTGGTGGCCAATCATCACCGACACGCCGCAGTTCGAGATTCTGGTAGGGTCGGTTTTGGTTCAGCAGACTCGCTGGGAGACGGTCGAGGCCGCGATCGCGCGGCTGCGCGACGCGGGGCTGTTGAACCCGGCCGCGCTGGCCGGCGTGGACACGGCAGCGCTGGCGGCGCTGATCCGGCCGTGCGCCTTTCACACCCAGAAAGCGCCGGGTATCCAGGCGATCAGCCGATCTATCGTCGAGCGTTACGGCGGAGATGTAGCCGCTATGCTGGCTCAGCCACGCGCGCCGCTGCGCGCCGAGCTGCTGGCCCTGCCGCGAATCGGCCGCGAGACGGCAGACGCGATCATGCTGTATGGCGGCGCGCATCCGGTCTTTATTGTCGACGCCTACGCGCGGCGGCTGATGGCGCGGCTCGATCTGGCGCCCGGCTTTAACTTCGCCCACGCGCCCTACGACATGGCCCAACAGCTGATTGAAGATGCGCTGGCCGATCCGATTGTAGATTGCAGAGTGCAGAGTGCAGATTATGCTCCCCCAATCCATAATCTACAATCTGCGAGCTGTAATTTCTACCGTAACTTTCATGCGCTGATCGTCGAGGAGTGTATTCACCACTGCCTTGCGACGAGGCCACGCCAGGATCAACCCGGCGCGCGGCGCAGGTTCGTCGATCCGCGTAAATGCGCGGCGCACTGCCTGGCATGCCAGGGCTGCCCGCTGCGGGGGATCTGCGCGACGTATCGGCGGAATAATGTGTTGGGCGCCTGAACAGGCGATTCTGTCGCATACGGCCCTTCCGCATCGCCTGCTTTGCTCGATTGTTTGCTCCGTTCGCCCCTAACCTTGGCGACTGGTCGATTGGCTGATTGGCGCCAGCTCTTGACACATCTGGTATGATTTACTGGTTTGCCGGTATTCACAGGTACTCGATACCTGCAAACCCTGAAGCTTCGGCGACAGCATCCGTGATCAGACCCATCTGTAGAACACCATCGCAACAGGAGGGAACACGATGCCATTTATCACCGCCAATCCCAACGAATACCTCGTAGTCGGCCGTGGCGGCCGAATCATCAATCGCGGCGTCGCGGCCAGCGCCTTTCTCTGGCCCGGAACACCGTATGTGTTACTTTCCAGTACCCAGCAAGAAGCATCATTTGAAATGACCCAGGAGAGCCGTGATGGCATTCCACTTCGTTTCAAAGGGTTTGTGGTCTATCGGGTGGTGAGGCCGGAACTCACTGCGCAGTTGTTCAATTTCGCTGATGGCAACGGCCATGCAGCCATTCAGGCGCTGATCAGCCATATCTGCTTAGGCGAGCTGCGGGCCGTGGTGGCGCAAATGAGCATGGCCGAGTGTGTGGAACAACGCAAAACCACGTTGACCGATACTGTGGCCGTGGCCTTGCAGCAGGTGGTCCAGGGGAACGGTGAGCGGCCAGGTTGGGGCATTACCCTGGACGTGGTCCAAGTGGCGCAAGTTTTTATCGTCGACCAAGAACTGCGGCGGCAATTAGAAGCGGAAGTCCGCAACCAGATTAAAAGCCAGAGTGATCTGTCGGAACTGCGCATGCGTGAAGATTTGAAGCGAGCGCAAGCTGCCTCGGATCGCCGTTTGCAGCAGGAAGGGTTAGAAACCGAGAAACAGCGCATGAGCATTGCGCGCGCCAAGCTGCAATTACAGAACGAGCTTGAGCGGGAAGAAATCGAGGCCAAGACGCCGGTACGGCTGCTGCAGATTGCGACGCAGCAGGACATCGCGCAGGCGGAAGTGGCACTCGCACAAATCACCAAAGCCCTGCGGACCCTCGAAGTGGAGCGCGAGATGTTATTAGCACAGGCGCAACAGGCGTTGCGCAAAGAGATCATGCCGCTCGAGCAGGTTCCACTGATCGCCGAGGCAGCGGCCAAGGTATGGCAGGGGACGAATCTGTCGATCTACGGAGAGACCACACCGGTAGTCGCCACGATTGGGCCGCTAGTCGAGATACTCACGCATGCGTTACGGGCCGGGTCGCCAAATAGTGCAGCCGTAGCAGAGCACCAGTAATTCCTTTCACTAATCACGACATCGTGTGCGGCTTATAAGCCGTTGATATGCCTTAAAGAGCGCCCTTGATGTCGTGATTAGTGACACTTACGCACTACGCACTACTCCGGCAAATCGCAGCAGATCAGCCATTGTGAAGGTTCCAGGCTGCGCGCTCGGCAGAGTCGGGCGCCAATCGCTCGCGGCGTTGCGATAAGAATCGGCGTCGCCGTCGGCTAGGCCGATCAGCACCTCGGCGACGATCCGCCCGCCGACCTCTCCAAGGGTGATGCCGTTCTCGCGGATCTCGGCCTCTTTCAGGATATACAGCCAGAGCGGTGTCTCGCCCAGCAATGCAGGATCAGCCAGGCCGCACTCCGCCGCCGTGAGCGGCTCGATGCCCATCGCTTGCGACACTGCCTCGCCCGACGGCAGATCCAGCGAGCGCCCGCGCTGCAGGTCGCGGCAGGCCAGCGAGCGCTCGTCGAGGTTCTGTGTCGCGCCGACGATCGTGTCGGGCAGATCGATCAGCGGGTGGACCATGCGGCCGTCGATCAATTTGCTTGGCTGCGGCGGGCGGTTCGCATCGAGGCTGAAGATATAGCGCCAGTCGATCGCACGGTTCTGTGGGATCGGGCGGCGGCCGACCAGGTCGGGGAAGATCCGCCCCTCGGCGTGGTCGTTGAGCCGGTAGGTCGCGCGGATCTGGCTATGGCCGAAGCGATAGGCCGCGTCGGCGAATTCGATTGGAATGAAGGACCGCTCGATATAATCGTAGAATTGCCGGCCGTTGGCCAGAATATCCTCGACCAACTCCTCCCCAACATTCAGCGGTAAGAACTCGTTGATCACAATCCACTGGTAATGCCAGCGCACCAACTGCCGGGCCGTGGCGAAGACTGATGCGCCGTCGACACCCTGGGCGCGCAGCTCGTCGACGATCCGGTTGTGGAATTTGAGAAACGCCAGGTGCATCTGGGAGATGATCAGGTGGACATCGTTGCGTGGGTCGCCGATCAGCGCGATGCCCTGCTGATTGCGCGGTACGTCGTCGGGCTGTCCAGCATCGGTGATTCCAATCAGAAACTTGTCGGGATCGTTGTCGTCGTACAAGTATGGGTTACCGACCGGCCCGGCTGCGTAGACTGACTCCAGGTCGAGGCGTGGCGCGCGGAAGTTGCGTAACTCGCCCAGGCTGGCATGGTGCTGGAGCAGACTGCGGTCGGCAGTGATATCGTGGGCAATAAACTGGCCGAAGATCGGGAAGCCGGCCGGAATGCGCGGATTGTCGCTCGCGCCGCCGGTCTCCGGCTCGAGCAGGCTATCGATGACCGCGTGGGCGCGGCCAAGCGCCAGTAGCGCGATTTCGTCGGCCTCGTAGACCGGCAAGCCAGTGAACATTCGGCCGTATTTGCCATCTGGAACCGCGGCCAGTTCGCCTTTCAGGTGCGGGGCGAGAACGCAGCTGTGGGTGCTCAAGTAACCCTCCTCCTCTGGCTAGTGTAATTGCAGATTGCAGATTGCAGATTGTGTCTAGCCCATATTGATACCATCGCAGCAATGTTCATTTCCTAACATCGTGCTTGATTCCGCACTGAAGATAGTCCTTTCTCAAAATCCTACAGCGTAATCAGGCCCTGGCGCGCCCCGCGGCTGATCGCCTCGGTACGGCTGGCGGCGCCCAGCTTGGCGAAGATCGACGAGATATGGAATTTGACGGTGTGCTCGCTGACCTGAAGCTCACGCGCGATCAGCTTATTCGAGAGTCCCTGGCTGACCAACTGCAGGACCTCGCGCTCGCGTGCGGTCAGCGGCTCGGCCGGCGGCTGCCCCAGGGCGGCGATCGGGCCGCGCTGCCCCAGCAGCTGCTCGATCAGCGCCGCGGGTAGCACCACCAGCCCCTGGGCTACCGTGTGTATCGCCGTCTGCAGCTCGGCCGGGCTAGCGTCCAGCGGCAGGATGCCCCAGCCGACCAGCGGCAGCGCGCGCAGCTGCTCCGCCGCGCGGCCATCGTTGGCCAGCGCCAGCATGGCCAGGCGCACCTCCGCGCCGATAGCACGCGCCGCGCCTGCCAGCAGCTCCACGTCCGCGACGAGCACGACGTCGGCCGCCGACAGGTCGATCTCAGGTGCGCCAAGCGTGGCCACCTCACCCACGATCTCGATGTCGGCGGTCGACAGCAGCGCCCGCAGCCCGGCTCGCAGCGCCGGCGTGGGCGCCGCGATCAGGACTCGCGTCATGCGCCGCGCTCCCCAAGGTTGACGTCGATCGGCACAATCGTGCCTTCGCGCAGCAGATACATCCGCACCACCCGCGCGGCATGCTGTGTCAGCGCGTCGCGCAGCGCCTCGACGCTCTCGACCGGCGCGCCAGCGGCGTCAAGCAGCATGTCGCCCATCCGCAGGCCGGCGCGATCGGCCGGCCCGCCCGGCGCGATCGCCGTTACCGACAATGCCGAGCCGCGGTTGGCCCAGGCGCCGCGGCGATTCCCCTTCGGGAACGGAGCCGGTTGCACGCTGGCGCCGAGGTAGGTGCGCCCGCGGCTCGGCTCAACCGTCCACTCGCTCGCCACATGGCTGGGGATCGCCACCGCCAGGTCGCCGCCGAAGATCATGGCGTTGATCCCCACTACCTCGCCGCGCGCGTTGAGCAGCGGCCCACCCGAGTTGCCCGGCGCCAGCCGCACATCCGAGCGCACATACTGCGCCTTGCGTTCGCCGTCGCCCATCCCGCCGCCCGAACTGCGTACCGGCACCTCGCCCAGCCCGCTAACGATGCCAGCGGTCACGACCCACGGATGGCCCCACGGATGGCCCAGCGCGAAGACCAGCTCGCCTACGCGCAGCCGCGACGAGTCGCCCACCGCCGCCGCGGGCAGATCGCCGGCTGGCACCTCCAGCAGCGCCAGGTCCAGGTCGGCGTTACGCGCGCCGACGCTCGCATCGAGAGTGCGGCCGTCGGTCAGCAGCACCTGGATTCGGCCATTCGCGTGCGCTACGACGTGATCGTTCGTGAGGATCGCGCCGTTCGAGCGCCAGATCACCCCAGTGCCGTTGCCGCGCCCGCCGCTACGCACCTGGACCACGCTCGGGCGCGCGCGCTCGACCAACTCGGCGATCGCCGGCGAGATCGCGTCGGGCAGGACGAAGGATGGAGCGACGGAGATCGATGGCTGTGTGATTGTCATAAGTATACCCTATCTCTCTAGCAGACGCGTTGGTTTAGTAGCCACAGACGCCACAGAGGATAGAGAATAGAGGATAGAGAATAGGAGCTATCTTGCACAACCGCTATCTTCTATCTTCGATCCTCTATCTTCGGTTAGCCGCGCTGCCCAATCGTGAGCGAAAGTGTCTGGGGCGCGCCGCCGCGGATGACCTCAACGGCCACGGTCGCGCCGACGTGATCGCCGGACAGGTGAGCCTGAAGATCATCGGTATCGGCCACCGGCTTGCCGTCGATGCTCACGAGGACATCGCCCAGCAGCAGGCCGGCGCGAGCGGCCGGGCTATCCGACTCGACGCGCACGACCAGCAGCCCGCTCTCCTGCGCCCGCCCGCCGCGTTGCCCGGCTGGCAGCTCGACCGGTTGGCTGCTGATACCCAGATAGCCGCGCTTGATATGCCCCTGCTTGGCCAGCGTCTCGGCCGTGCGCCAGGCAGCCGCAGCCGGCACCACCAGCGGGACGCCGTTGACGAGACCAGTGGTGAGAACGCCGATCACTGCGCCGGTCGAGTCGATCAGCGGGCCGCCGGAGAAGCCGGGGTAAGGTGTGGCGTCGACCTGGATGAACTGCTCGAGCACGGTCCCGCGCGAGGTGCGCAGCGGCCCGCCGACGGCGCTGACAATCCCCAGGCTTGCCATCGGCCCATTGCTCGACGGTCGGCCAACCGCCAGCACGATCTGGCCAACACGCGCCGGCTCATGCGCGGGCGCGGCCGGATCGAGCGCCAGCCCGGCGACCTTGAGCAGCGCCAGGTCGCTCACCGGATCGCGGCCGGCGAGCTGGGCTGGAAGGGTGCGTCCGTCGTCGGTCTCGACCGTCAGATCCTCCTCGCGCTCGATTACATGATCGGCGGTGAGGATGTGTTCCGACGCGAAGACCACGCCGCTGGCCGACTGTCGCGGGCGCCCGTTGACAAGCACCAATGCCGGCCGCACGCGCTCGACGGCGTCGGCCATCTGGTTCGAGAGCGCACTTAACACATCGGGTTCGGTGGTTGTGTTCGTCATAGCTAGCTCCTATGGCGCGATCACTCGCAAAACACGGATTTTTCTTCTTCGTATGAACGTTTTTCGTTCTGCGAACGAAAAACGTTCATACGAGAAATTCTTAATCCGTGATGGCCTAATGTTCGCGTCCACAACGTAAGTTGTGTAATGAAAAGATGCTATTGCTGGAGGTAGTATAGCCGGTTCGCCGCCGGGCGGCATCAGCCCTGTGGCTAGCGAGCTACCTGGAAAAAAGGGGAGGTTGTTAGAACGTTGGAACGTTTCAACCTTCTGACGCCGCTGGTCGGAATGCGAGTTCCCAGATCCAGCAGTGATCGCCGCGCCGCCCATGCCATACTCCAGCGGGAGGCGCGCAGTTGCCAGAATCGTAGGTGTGCGGTTTTAGATCGATTCGGTTGTGGGTGGTGTATTCCAGCAGCGCGCGAATTGGCGCCCCATGGCTGACGAGCGCGGCACAGCGGATTGGGCCGTCGTTGATCTGCCCGAACAGCTCGGCCATGCGCGCGCGGATCTGATCCATTTTCTCGCCGGGGGCACCTTCGCGCAACGCCTCGGCGAAGGTGACCGGTAGCTCGAGTTCGAGCGAAATCGCCTCGGCCGTTGTACGCGTACGCAGGAATGGTGAGGCAAATAGTTGCTCGATACCGCGATTGCGCAGCCACTGGCCGGTTTGGATTGCCTCGCGCTCGCCAATCGGCGTAAGCGCTGGGCCGGGATGGATTTGATAGGGCACACCGCTCGCACGATCGGGCGCGGCATGGCGCACAAGGAATAACTCTTCAAGCATGTTTTCGTCGCTTTGTTTATGTCACAATCACAGCGGCAGCCACGCGGCTGCCGCTGTGATGATATTGTACCAGAAATAGCTGTAACTGTAGTGTGACTTTTCTTGGTATACTAGGCAATACTTCTTCAGCATGTGTTGCGTACATCAATGGTGAGGGCGCGAGGATGTACATCGGCGACTGGCTCGCGCGCCGCGAGCAGCTTACTCCGCACAAGGTCGCGCTCATCGACGCCACGCGCGGCGGTCGGCCGATGAGCTACCGCGATTGGAACCGCGCGGCCAACCGCACCGCGCGGCTGCTGCGCGAGGATTTTGGCGTGGCGAAGGGCGACCGCGTGGCCGTGCTGGCCATGAACTGTGTCGAGTATCTCGATATCTGGTTCGCCTGTGGCAAGCTTGGCGCGATTCTCCAGAACCTCAACTGGCGGCTCACGCCGTATGAGCTTGGCGCGCTGATCGACGCCGCCGCGCCTGCGGTGCTGGTGTACGATGCCACATTTGCCGAGCAGGCCGCCGCTCTACGTCAGCGCTCCAGCCCGATCGATCACTACGTCGCACTCGACTCCGCCGCGCGCGGGCATCCCGACGACGCACTGTTCGCGCGGCGCGACGACCTGCCCCACACAGCGCTGCCCGCTGCCGAGCTGGCGTGGGACGATCCCTGGGTGATCTGCTATACCGGCGGCACGACTGGCCTGCCCAAGGGCGCGCTGCTGACCCACCGCTCGATCACCTGGAACGCGATTAACACCAATGTGAGCTGGGGCCTGGCGCCCGACGACGTCGCGATTTTGAATGCGCCGCTGTTCCACACCGGCGGCTTGAACGTCTTCACCGCACCGCTGGTTCATAATGGTGGGACGTCGATTGTCTGCCGGACATTCGACTGCGATCAGGTCTATGATCTGCTCCGCGACGCCGGCGTGACGCTGTTCTTCGGCGTGCCGACCATGTTTATCGCTCTGCAACAGCATCCGCGCTGGGCCGATGCCGATTTCTCGCATCTGAAGTTGATCCTCAGCGGTGGCGCGCCCTGCCCACTGCCGGTGTTCGAACGCTTCTGGGCGCGCGGCGTGGATTTCAAGACCGGCTATGGCCTGACTGAGGCCGGCCCAAATACGTTCTGGCTGCCGCCGGAAGATGTGCGGCGCAAGCCTGGCGCGGTTGGTTTCCCGCTGATGCATATCGACGTCAAGCTCGTGACACCAGACGGTCGCGAGTGTCAGCCCGACGAACCGGGCGAGCTGCTGATCCGCGGCCCGCATGTCTGCGCGGGCTACTGGAACCGGCCCGAGGAAACCGCCAGGTTGATCGTCGCTGGTTGGCTGCACACCGGCGACCTGGCCCGTTGCGACGCCGAGGGCTATTACTCGATCGTTGGGCGGCTGAAAGATGTGATCATCTCGGGCGGTGAGAACATCTACCCGGCCGAGGTCGAAAACGTTCTGGCGGCGCACCCGGCGGTCGCTGAAGTTGCGCTGATCGGTGTGCCGGATGCCGCCTGGGGCGAGGTTGGCTGCGCGGTTGTGGTCGCCCATCCTGGCGCGACGTTGGCAGCCACCGAACTGATCGAATTCGGTCGCGAGCGCCTGGCGCGCTACAAGATCCCCAAGCGCATCGTGTTTGTTGGCAGCCTCCCGCGCACTGCGGCGGGTAAGATCGATAAGTTAGCACTGCAGGAGCGCTATGGCGGATCGTAAACCGTCGCGTGGTCGCCTGCAAATGACGTTTAAGCCTTCGGCAGAGCGATACTTTATTATCTATTTGTTTTCGATTTTTGCGCTCTGCGAGCGCAAAAATCGAAAACAAAAACAGAAGTACCATGCTGCCGCCCGTCCTGAGCTGGTCGAAGGGCAGGCAAAAAACCACGTTGAACATATGAGCGCGGCGCACTTTGTCTATCTGTTTGTATGAAAATGAGGAGCACTACCAATGAGCAGCATCCCGACTCTCCCCGCCATCACCTCGAAGATGATCGACACGCCGCGCCTGCAGGTTCACGCGCTGTTGAGCGGCCCGGAAGATAGCGTTCCGGTGCTGTTCATCCATGGCAATGCCTCATCGTCGACCTTCTGGGAGGAGATGATGCTGGCACTGCCAGCCACCTATCGCGCCATTGCCCCGGACCTGCGCGGCTATGGTGACACCGAGGGCAAGCTTATCGACGCGACTCGTGGTTTTGGTGATTGGGTCGACGACGTGTTTGGTTTCGCCGACACAATCGGAATCGAGCGCTTTCATGTAGTTGGCCACTCAATGGGCGGCGCGCTGATTTTCAACCTGATCGCGGCGAACAGCGCGCGGATTCTTTCGGCGACTCTGGCCGCGCCGGGCTCGCCCTACGGCTTCGGCGGTACCAAAGACGTCAACGGCACTCCGTGCTTCGACGATTTCGCCGGATCGGGCGGCGGCACGGTCAACCCCGAGTTTACCCGGCTGATGAGCATTGGCGATCGCGGCACCGATAATCCGCAGGCCTCGCCGCGGGTGGTGATGAACAGCTTCTACTGGAAGCCGCCGTTCCGCCCGGCGCGCGAGGAAGAGTTGCTGTCCTCGCTGCTCAGCGAAAAAGTCGGGCCGGATAAGTACCCAGGCGACTTTGTGGCGTCGCCGAACTGGCCCGGCATCGCTCCCGGCGTACACGGGCCGGTCAACGCGATGTCGCCCAAATACCTCGGCGACAGCGTGCAGCGCTTCGTCGCGGCCTCGCCCAAGCCGCCGATCCTCTGGGTGCGCGGCGCCGACGACCAGATCGTGTCGGATAGCTCGTTCTTCGAGTTTGGGACGCTCGGCAAGTTTGGGGCCGTGCCGGGCTGGCCTGGTGACGAGATCTATCCGTCGCAGCCGATGGTTAGCCAGACGCGTGCGGTGCTCGAACTGTACCAGGCCAGTGGCGGCGCCTATGCAGAACGCGTGATTCTGGACGCCGGCCATACGCCGTACATCGAGAAGCCTGAGGAGTTCCGGGCCTTTCTGGTCGATCATTTGACGAGGGCAAGTGCGTAGCGCGCTACGAAAAGACTCTCGAAGACTACCTGCCGATCGCCAATATAGTGCATAGTGCGTAGTACGTTAGCGGCAGCGCCATGAGTTTACGGTTTAGGCACTAACCCATGTACCAGTCAAACGCACCGCGAGAAACACGACGGCGTCAGCCACAAAGTGCGGATGAGCCGATAATGTGCGTTACAAGACTCTGAAACGCACCAGCAGTTCTGATGGGGGCTGCGTTGCAGTCGCTCGACGGAGCCGAATGACCGTTCGAACCTGCTTCATCCATGCGCGCACTGCCATACATCCTCCTTGCGACGGCTGCCGCGTCATCGTCGACTGCCCACTGGCAGTCGACGATGACGCGGCAGCGTGCGGAGGGTGGAGAAACAATGCAAGGTGGTCCAAAAGCGGTTCGTGCGTGGTTGGGCCACCGCTGCGGCCTACCTTGGGGACAGGGCTCCAAACAGGGCAGTATAAAGCCATCGACAGAGGTGTGTAGGCGTGATAGACTACACTGGTGGCTGAACACTCCTGTTCGGCGGCAATTACAAGCCGTACCAATACGTTCTGTGGTATAGTTTGACGTGGGCTATAAAATAGTCCTCTTGTCTATCGAAGAAACCACGAGACCGATATGGATGCACAACTTGTACGTTTCAGCAAATTCCTGAGCTTGGTCTTGCGTCATCAGCCCCAGAAGTATGGTCTTACACTTGATGAAAATGGCTGGGCTCAAGTTGACGACCTTATCTCGGTCTCCAACCGTGCTGGTGTACCGCTGACGATCGAAACGCTTCAACAAGTGGTTGCCCAAAATGACAAGCAACGTTTTGCCATCAGCGCTGATGGACATGCGATCCGTGCTCGTCAAGGGCACTCGATCTCAGTCGATTTACAACTCGTTCCCCTTGAGCCACCACCGCAACTCTATCACGGCACTGCCGAGCGATTTGTGCCCTCAATCCGTGAGCAGGGTTTACTTCGTCGCTCGCGCCAACAGGTGCATCTTTCACCTGATGTTCAAACTGCCCTCAAGGTTGGGCAACGTCACGGAAAACCAATCGTGCTCAGGGTGGAAAGTGGTGCAATGCACCGTGATGGCTACCACTTCTACCAATCCGAGAACGGTGTGTGGTTGGTCGACACGGTACCAGTTGCCTACCTTGTCTTTCCCGAGCCATAGTGCGGCTGCCGCCGAACACCGCATTCCAGTCCGACGGCCTTGCCGTGCCGATTTTGTCAGCCAGAATGATCTTTGCTGTCACCTCGATCTACGGCGTTGTTCTCTGCAAGGCCGCGGCTGAATGCTACTCGTTAGGCGTCGCAACCACCCACGAAGGAACCTCCGTATGTCGCGAATAGTGATCACAGGCGGCCCCGGCGCAGGGAAGACCACGCTCTTGCTGGCGCTGCAGGCTCGCGGCTACACCATCGTTGGCGATAGCGCGCGCGCCATCATCCAAGACCGCCGGAGGCGCGGGCTGAGTCCGCGACCGAATGCGGATGAGTTCGTGCACGAAACGCTGCGAATGGACATCGAGAACTTTGTTCATCACGCTGCGACCCCAGGCCACGTCTTCTTTGATCGAAGCGTCCTCGATGCGCTTTGCGGGCTCGATCGCGTCACGCCCCTGAACCAGAGCGAGTTGCGCATGTGGCTCTCGAAGTACCAATACTGTTCCAAGGTCTTCGTCTTGCCCCCGTGGAAGGCGATCTACGTGAACGATGCCGAACGCGACCACACGTTCGAACACGCTGAGTGGGTCAACAGCATCACGCAGGAGTGGTACCGTCGGTGCCGATATCAGCTCATCGAGGTACCCAAGGTTTCGGTTGCCGAGCGGTGTACGTATGTGCTGCAAGCGCTGGCAAACAGCGACGCCTCGTCGGGCAGCTGAACTCAGTCGTTGGGCCACTATGGAATCGACAACACTATGACACGCATCCAATTCGGCTTCTGCATGCCTGCCGATAAGCTCGACAAGCAGCGACGAGCCACGTTCAGCGAAGACCTGAACCGCGCCCTCGACTTGGTCACGGGGCATTTCGACTCCGCTTGGATCATCGACCATCTCCAGTTTGGCGATGCCGATCAGCTCGAAGGCTTTACCGCGCTGAGCTACATGGCCGCGCTGCATCCGCAGCTCAAATTCGGTCATACCGTACTGTGCCAGTCGTTCCGCAATCCGGCCTTGCTCGCCAAGATGGGCGCGACCCTGCAATTTCTGAGTGGCGGGCGATACATCCTCGGCCTTGGCGCGGGATGGAACGAGGAGGAGTACCGCGCCTACGGCTACGACTTCCCGCCGGCTCGTGTGCGCGTGAAACAGCTGGAAGAAACGCTCCAGATCATCAAGGCGCTGTGGACTCAGAAGACGGCGACCTTCGCGGGCGAGTATTACCGAGTAACCGAAGCCTACTGCGAGCCCAAGCCCGACCCGATTCCGCCGCTGATGCTGGGGGCATTCAAGCCGAAGATGCTGCGTTTGACGGCGAAGTATGCTGATTGGTGGAATGTGTCGTCCACCGGGATTGAAGGCTACCGACGGATGGCCGAGGAGTGCGAGCGCGCCTGCGCCGAGGTTGGACGTGATCGGGCGACACTGCGACGGACGTGGGGCGGCGGGTGCATCTGCGCGTCGACGCAAGCGGAGGCTGCGGCGATTGCCGGAGACCTCTTCGCCGGCAACGACTCCGATAACTTTGACTTCGTCGGCACCCCGCAGCAGATTGTGGAGCAGATGCGCCCCTTTATCGCCATGGGCGTGGACTATTTCATACTCGACTGCGGCGGCTTTCCTAAGCTGACCACGCTTGAGCTGCTCATCAACGAGGTGTTACCCGCAGTGAATGATTGACGGGTGACCACTCAGAAGCGGTAATCCGAATGTGCTGGTTTAGGCATGTTGCTTCCTGAAGCCCAGACACGAATCGGCACCACGGAAAGTGCGGATGAGCCACATTATTGAGCGTGAGCCCGATTATGGCCCGGTCATGAGATAGGTTCTGTAGCCTCGGAGGGCGATGGCGGCGGTATCGATTGAGTAACATCTGCACTAGTGGTCAACCACACTGATTATGCGGAGTCAAGGCTTAGGGCGGGGTCTGCTACCCGTCTCCGGCTAAAGCCTCGACTCCAGGCAGCCCAGCAGAATAACTGTGGTGAGCCACTAGGTGAGGAAACCTCCGGAAAACCCGGAGGTTTCCCCATGCCCGCCGCCTGTAGCCTGCCGCGGGTTATTAAGGCCACTCGGGAGCGTCATACGATCTGATTGGCGCTCGGTAATGTGCAGTATCGTAGCTCACACCTACTACTTCACCGCTTTTCGAGCTCGTATCACAAAGCTGCCGCCTGCGCAGCAGGTCTATTTCGCGTAGATATCCTTCGCACAATCTGCCCCATCACCACGCGGGCATGATATGGGCCTCGCTTCCGCTTCGAATCGCGCCGTATTCCTGCGACCACTGGTCGCATTCTCCCGAGCGCCACGCCTGTCATCATTTTGTCACGTACAAATGTGCTACTTTGGCGTAGGATAGACCTCCGCACATCGGTTGAGCTCGTTTTTACTCGCGGGCGACCGGGCCGAATGGTCCGGCACGTGTTGTTGTGGAGGTTGCTCCATGGAGCGCAACCCGACCGCCACGCTCGAACAGGTGATAGCCGCCATACAGCGGCGCTGGGGTACGCGCGCGCTGCGGTGGCTTGGGAATGTCGCGACCGCTCCAGCGGTCCCGGTCGTTGCGACCGGCTTCGCAGCGCTTGATGCGGCGTTGGGCATCGGCGGGGTGCCGCGCGGCCGGATCAGCGAGCTGCTCGGCACGCCGACCTCGGGGATGACGACAATCGCGCTGACGCTGATCGCGCGGGCGCAGGCGCGCGGCGACCTGGCCGGCTATGTCGATCTCAGCCGCACGTTCGACGTGGAATATGCCGCGCTCCTCGGCGTGGATCTGGGGTCACTCCTGCTGGTGCGGCCAGAGTCGGCCGCCGATGCGCTGGAGATCATCCAGGCGCTGGTCGCCAGTGGCGGCGTGGGCGTGCTGGTGGTTGACGCGCTCGCGCTGCTGCAGTCGGTCCCGCGCGATGCGACGCTGCTCGATCAGGCGCTGCGCATATTGCCGGGGGTATTGGCTGCCTCGCCCAGTGCGCTCGTCGCGCTCACCCCCCTGCCCTATTCGCCGGAGATGACGCGCTCGCTGGCATTTAGTGGCTCACTGCTGGCGCATGCCGCCAGTATTCGGCTGCATATCGTCCGCGAGGCCTGGCTGCCAGCCGAACACGGGCCGCCAGGGTGCCACGCGCGCATCAGCGTGCTCAAGCATAGGCTCGCGGCGGCGGAGGGCGACGCGCAGGTGCTGATCCGCTTTGCCGACGAGGTGAGAACATGGCATTGATCACGTGTGTGCAGATTCCGAACCTGCCGATCGCGATTGCGCGGCGCGTAGGGCTGGCGCCACTCGATCGCGCGCTCGTGCTGTATACGGTCGAACGGCAGCGCGCGCTCGTGTATGCGGCCTCCGATGACGCCGGCCTCATTCCAGGGATGCCGCTCCGCCAGGCGCGCGTGCGCTGCCCGCAGGCAACCTGCCTGCCGGCCGAACCGGAACGCGACCACCAGGTAATTGCGACGCTGGCGGCCCTACTAGGGGCGCTTAGCCCACGTGTTGCGGTCGTCGAACCGCTGCCCGACGCGGCGCTTGCGCTCAATCTTGGGAAGATGACGTTCCCCCAGGCGATCGCGCTGGTTGCACGGCTCGACCAGCGTATCCGCGCCCAGCTCGGGTTGCTCCCGGCGATTGGCGTGGCAAGCAACCCATTGGTGGCGCAGCACGCGGCCCGGCGCGCCAGCGCGAGTGTGGCCGTGCTGGTGCCACCTGGGGAAGAAGCTACCTTTCTCGCACCGCAGCCGATCGGCTCGCTGGCCTTGGATGCCGAAATCGTGAGCCGGCTGGAGCGGCTGGGCCTGCGCACCGTCGGCGACGTAGCGCAGCTGTCGATCGACGCATTGCAGGCGCAGTTCGGCGGTGCGGGCCAACGGCTGTACCAGCTCGTGCGCGGGATCGACACGGAGTTCCTTCCACAGGCGATTGATACGCCCGGCGTCAGCCGCGTGCGGCGCTTTGCCGGGCCACTGCTCGATCGTGACGTGCTGGAGCGCGTGATTGGCGACCTCACGGAGCGCCTCGTCGCGCAGTTGCTGGCTGAGGGATGGGCGAGCGGCGCCGTAGCGCTCACGCTCGCCGTCGATGATGGCGCGCCACTCGTGCTGGAGCGCGTGCTCGCTGAACCGACGAGCGATGCGGCCACGCTGATCGCGGCGCTGCTCGCGCTGAGCCGGTCAGCCGTGCTGGAATCGGGCGTGATATCCATCACCGTAACTGCCTGTGATCTTGTACCAACGGTGGCCGAGCAACTCAGCCTCTTCGCGCCGGCGGGCGGTTCATCACAGCGCCTGCGTGATGTCGTGGGTCGCCTGAATGGCCGCTTCGCCGGCAGTCTGCTGCGCGCGCGGCTGGCCGACCCGGAGGCGCTGCTGCCCGAGCGCCGCGTGCGTCTGGAGCCGCGATGAGCCGCTTCTGGCCCGACGGCGTGCCGATCACGGTCGCGTGCAACGACCTGGCGACACCAGTTGCGTTCAAGTGGGAAGGGAATGAGCATGTCGTCATACAGATTATCGATCGCTGGCGGGTCGACGAGGGCTGGTGGCGGCGGCGGATCTGGCGCGAGTACTTCCAGCTGGTGACGCGAAGTGGCCTGCTGGTGCTGATCTACCACGATATCCGCGCCGCGGAATGGAGCCTTCAGCGGCTGTATGACTAGCGTCTGGTCGAGCATCGACTACGTCGAGCTGCATTGCCACTCGTCCTTCAGTCTGCTCGACGGCGCCTCCACACCGGAGGCGCTCATTGCGCGGGCGGGCGATCTGGGTATGGATGCGCTGGCGCTCACCGACCACGACGCGCTGTATGGCGCGGTGCCGTTCGTCACGGCGGCTCGGGCGCGCGGCATCCGGCCCATCCTCGGCGCCGAACTGACGCTGGAGGATGGCCACCACCTGACGCTGCTGGTTGAGAACGAGGCGGGCTGGCGCAACCTCTGCACACTGATTAGCTGCGCGCGGATGCCCATGCCGAAAGGCCAGGCTGCGCTGCCGTGGGCCGACCTGCAAGACTATACCACCGGGCTTATCTGCCTGTCGGGCTGCCGGCAGGGACCCATCGCGGCGGCGCTGCTCGGCTGGGATCGCGCCGGCGCGTTTCGGGCCGCGAAGCGATTGCGCGAGCTGTTTGGCCCTGACCGTCTGTGGATCGAGCTGCAGGATCACCTCCGCAAGGGCGATGGCGCACTGGTCGCAAACCTGGTGTCGCTGGCGCGGCACCTCGGCCTGGGCTATGTCGCCACGAATAATGTCCACTATGCCCGGCGGAACGACCAGCCCCTCCACAATATTCTCATTGCGATGCGGCAGCATGTGCCACTCGACCAGATCCCTGCGGCGCAGCGGCCGACCTCGGAAGCTTACCTCAAGACCGGCGGCCGGCTGCTGCCGCTGTTCAGCGCCTATCCCGATGCGCTGTCGAATACGCTGCGGATTGCCGAGCGCTGCCAGTTTCAACTGCGCTATGGGTTGCAAGATCTGCCGAGTTTCCCCACTCCACCCGGCTTGGACGCGATCGGCTACTTGACACAGTTATGCTATCAAGCGCTGCCGTGGCGCTACGGCGCGCCCTCGGAGCGGGTCTGCCGGCAACTCACATATGAGTTGCAGGTGATTGCACATGCTGGCCTGGCGAATTACTTTCTGATTGTGTGGGACATCGTGCGCTTCGCGCGCGTGCATGGCATCCGCTGCCAGGGGCGCGGCTCGGCGGCCAATTCGCTCATCGCGTACCTGCTGGCGATTAGTCCGATCGACCCGCTGGCGCACGACCTGGTGTTCGAGCGCTTTCTCTCGGCGGAGCGCCCGGCCCTGCCCGACATCGACATCGACTTTGCCGCCGACCGGCGCACTGAGGTTCTCGAGTATGTCTATCAGCGCTATGGCCACGACCATGCCGCAATGGCGTGTACGCTGGTCACCTTCCGCGCCCGCAGCGCGCTGCGCGATGTCGCCCACGCGCTCGATCTACCGCCCGCGCTGCTCGGCCAGGCCCAGCAGGCGCTCGACGACGCAGCCGCAGTCGGCGGGACAGCGGCACTGGCGGCCGAACTCTGCCGGCAGATCGAGGGCCTGCCGCGCCACCTGGGCCAGCACAGCGGCGGGATGGTCCTGACCGGCGCGCCAATGGCCCAGCGCGTGCCGATCGAGCCGGCACGGATGCCGGGGCGGGTGGTCGTGCAATGGGACAAGGACGCGCTGGAGGAGGCCGGGCTGATCAAGATCGACATCCTCGGCCTTCGCATGCTGTCGGCGATCTCGGAGGCGGTTGGGCTGATTGGCCAGACCGCCCGCTGCGCACCGGATCTCGATCGGCTAACTTTCGACGATCCCGAGGTCTACGCGATGATCGCGCGGGCGGATACGATTGGCATGTTCCAGGTCGAGAGCCGGGCGCAGGCGCAAGTGCTGCCGCGCCTCAAGCCGCGCTGCATGGGTGACCTGATCGTCGCGATCTCGCTCATCCGGCCAGGGCCGCTGCAGGGCGATATGGTCCATCCGTACCTGCGGCGGCGGCAAGGCGTGGAAAAGGTCGTCTACGCGCACCCGCTGCTCAGGCCGGCGCTCGAAGAAACGCTCGGCGTCATCCTGTTTCAAGAACAGGTTTTGAAGGTGGCGCGCGACCTGGCCGGCTTCACCCCTGGCCAGGGGGAGCAACTGCGCCGCGCGCTCGGCGCGAAGAACGCGGAGGCGGCGATCGAGCGGCTGCGCGAGGCGTTTCTGAGGGGCGCGGCAGCCAAAGGCGTGCCGCTCAGCGTCGCGACGGCGGTATTCGAGCAGCTGCGCGCGTTCGGCAACTATTCCTTTCCCAAGAGCCACGCGGCGGCGTTCGCGGTGATTGTCTACCAATCGGCCTGGCTCAAGCGCTATCACGCGGCGGCGTTCTTCTGCGCGCTTCTGAACAACCAGCCGATGGGCTTCTGGCCGCCCTCGGTGCTGATTGGCGACGCCAGGCGGCATGGCGTCGCGATCCTGCCACTCGACGTTGAGCGCAGTGCGGCGCGCTGCACGCTGGAGGCGGGCAGAATCCGGCTGGGACTCAGCTATGTCAATGGACTGGGCGCGGCGGCGACCCAGCGCATCCTTGAGGCGCGCCCGTTCGTCGGCCTGGCCGACCTGGGAAGGCGCACCAGGCTGCCACGCGCGCACATCGAGCGACTGATTGCGGCCGGCGCGCTGGATGCCTGGGGCGCGCGGCGACAGCTGCTGTGGGAGCTCGGCACACTGCGGTACGCCGCCGACGAACTCGACCTGCCGATCCCGCATAGCATTCCCGAACTGCCGCCGCAGTCGCGTGCCGAGGCGTTTGCCGACGAGATGGCCACGCTGGGACTCTCGCCGAGCGACCACGTCATGACGTTCTACCGCGCCTGGTTGGATGAGCAAGTAATCGATAACAGCATGACCCTGGAAGCGTGCGACGATGGGCAGCGCGTGCGGGTGGCTGGGCTGTGCGTGGTGCATCAAGCTCCACCCACGGCGAAAGGCTTCCACTTCCTGACCTTGGAGGATGAGTGGGGGATGATCAATGTGATCGTCTCGCCGGGGCTGGTGGTACGCGACGGCAAGCACCTGCACGGCGGGCGCGTGCTGCTCATCGAGGGTGTGGCGCAGCGCGAGGCCGAGGTCATCAACATCATCGCGCAGCGCGTAGGGCCGCTCGGGATCGGGTAAGCAGGATACATACAAGCGATTGCCCGAACGAACGTGCTCACCCTGGAACCTGCCACAGCCCCTTCGCGGTCCATGAGCGCTGTTCACTCTCGGGAGCCGCTATGATGCTCCTTCTGCCCCAGCTCCCAATTCCTGGAATTCCCCGATCTCCACCATATACTGCCAGCCGCTCATACCCGGCGGTTCCATGCCCAACTGCGTGATGATGGCTGAGATCTGCGCCCGATGCTCGGTTGCATGGTTGATTGCCTGAACCATCAGGCTCGCGAGCCTGTATTGGAAAATGTAGTCTGGTGGAGGCTCGCGAACGAGGGTGTCCTGCCGCGCAGAAAGCGCCAACTGGAGCAGTTCATCGCCCGCCCAGCGCACCGCGTCCTTTAAGGCTGCAAACCCCGGAAACTGGTCTGGCGAGACCGGCGTGGGAGGCAGCTTACCGTTGACGCGCTCGACGTAACTCACCTCGCCGCCGACGATGTGCCACAACGTATCGCGTATCGAACCAAAGCAGCCAATCGCCGTGGCGTCGAGCTGCGCATCGCTCAAGCGCTCGCAGAAGTCCAGCAGCTTCAGGTTGGCCCAGGTGTTGTGCGCGAACAACGTGGTCAGCACGCTGGTATCGCCGCCTTCAGTTTCTTGCATCATCGCTCTCCATCATATGCCCGGATTGGATGGCGATGCACATCGCTCAGGATGGGTGCATCGTGGAAGCGCAAGTATAACGGCCTGGACGCGTGGTGGCAAGACTCATTCCGCTGGCCCGATGGATGCGCCTTTGAAGGCTGACGCCACAAGTCACGCCATCGGTTTGCGATGCCGATCGGCTCGCACGCCCGGCCGTCCTCAGCCCCTAACCCCTTCGAAACCTCCGGGAATTGGAGGAGGTTTCAAGCGCCGGCCTCAGTTCTCCTCTCCAGCCCGCTCGTTCGCCGCCTCGATATCTACGTGCAGCAGCTTCAGTTCGTCGTAACCGCAGCGCAGCGGCGCGCCGTGGATGCGGCACGCGAAGTCGGCGATCGGAGCGAGCGCCCACTGGACGGAGCCGACACCGCATGACCACACCAGCCAGCCCAGCGCCCCAAACACCCTGTTATTTGGGTCTTTTGGGGCACCGGGTGGCTAGCCCACGGTGGGATCGTCGATGTCACAATCCGAGCACACAACCTCCGTCTAAATCACCATGGACACCACAGGGCTCTGGATTGCCAACATGGTTCACGCTCACCAGCTGTCGAGCTGCAGCCGCTGCGCAGCTCCGGACGAGCACACCAGCTAGGCGCTTGACGCATGCGCCGTTTCATCGTATGCTCGTGCATACCAGAGAATCATTCCTTCCTATCACGGCACATTCCGCATCGCGCCGAGTACGACACTCGGCGATGAGCCTGGCAGAGCGCACGATGATGCGGTGCGCCACTCTGTTCTGCCACCGAGGCTGCAATTGCTTGGACGTAAAGGCGGTGCGATGAGTCCGACCGGCGTCTGCTGGCTCCCTGCAACTGAGATGGCTGCGGCGATCCGCGCCCGGCAGCTCTCGCCCCTTGAACTGGTCGATGCACTGATAAGCCGGATTCATCAGTATAATCCCGCGCTCAATGCCTACTGCATACTGATGGAAGAAGCGGCGCGGCAAGCGGCACGCGCCGCCGAGGCCGCCGTGCTGCGCGGCGACGATCTAGGCCCGCTGCATGGAGTCCCAGTGTCGATCAAAGACCTGCTGTTCACCAGCGGGGTGCGCACCATGCGCGGCTCGCGCATCTATGAACAGTTTGTGCCAGATCAGGATGCCCCATCTGTGGCGAAATTGAAAGCCAGTGGTGCGATTGTGCTTGGCAAAACGACCACACCGGAATTTGGCTGGAAGGGGACTACCGATAGCCCACTCACCGGCGTCAGCCGCAACCCCTGGAATCTCGCGCGGAGCTGTGGTGGATCGTCGGGTGGCGCCGCCGCCGCAGTGGCCGCCGGCATGGGGCCACTGGCGGTCGGCACGGATGGGGCAGGCTCGATCCGCATTCCAGCCTCCTTCTGCGGCATCGTTGGCCTCAAGCCATCGCGCGGTCGCGTTGCCGTCTACCCACCGAGTGCGGTCGGCTTTCTGTCCCACGCCGGGCCCATGACGCGTACGGTACCCGACGCCGCGCTGATGCTCCAAGCTATGGCAGGACCAGATGAGCGCGACCTCGGCTCGCTGCCCGCGGATGCGACGGACTATCTGCTGGAGTGCGAGAAGGCGCTGCGTGGGCTGCGTGTGGCGTGGAGTGCCAACCTCGGCTATGCGCCAGTTGAGCCGGAGATTGCGCGGATCTGTGCGAGCGCCGCGCAGGTCTTCGCCAGTGATCTAGGCTGTATGGTTGAGGAGGCCGCCCCCCATTTTCGCGACCCGGTAGAGCCGCTCCAGATTCTCTGGGCGAGTGGGCTTGCCGCGGCGCTTGGGCCATTCCTGCCGCAGTGGGGCGACCAGATGGACGGTGGCCTGGTCGAGCTCATCCGCTCGGCTGAGCCGCTGTCGGCCACCGCCTATGCAGCCGCCGTGATGGAGCGCGACGCGTTGTGGGACCACGTACAACACTTCTTTACTCGATACGACCTGCTGCTGACGCCCACGATGCCGACCACCGCCTTTGCGGCCGGCGCAGCCATTCCCACTGTGGTGGCGGGCCGGCCGACCAGTGGTTTCGGCTACACGCCGTTCACGTTTCCGTTCAACATGACCGGCCAGCCGGCTATAACCGTGCCCTGCGGCGTGGCTGCTGATGGGATGCCGGTGGGGCTGCAAATCGTCGGACGCCGCTTCGCGGATGCGACTGTGCTGCAGGCGGCGGCAGCGTTTGAGGCCGCCCGCCCCTGGGCGGATCGCATGCCAAGCTTCGAAGAGAGGAGCTAGCTGTGGAATATCGCCAATTGGGCCGAACAGAGCTTGAAGTATCAACGCTAGGTTTTGGCTGTGGGGCAGTTGGTGGGCTGCTGATCAAAGGCGATCGCAAGGAGATGGTGCGCGTTGTGGCGCGGGCTGTCGAGCGAGGCATCACCTATTTCGACACGGCACGCAGCTACGGCGATGGTAGGTCCGAGACGAACCTGGGCCTGGTTTTGGAAGAGCTCAGGCCCACCGTCCTGGTTGGCACCAAGGTCCAGCTCGCCGGCACGGATCTGGACGATATCGAACCGGCCATTATCGATTCGGTTGAAGGCAGTTTGAGACGGCTCAGGCGAGAGCAGATCGATCTGTTTCAGCTGCACAACTACATCGCGCTTCAACGCAAGCCGGACCGCGCCTGGATTGGTATCGCCGATCTGGCGCCAGTCGTGCAAGCGTTCGAAAAGCTTCAGCAGCAAGGCAAGATCCGCTATTGGGGGATCAACGGACTGGGCGAAACCGAAGCGCTGCACCAGGTGGTATCGAACGTTCGCGCAGCGAGCATTCAATGCTGCTTCAACCTGCTTAATCCCAGCGCTGGCGTGCCGGTCGCAGACGGCTTTCCCTACCAGGATTATCGCCAGCTGATCGATACCGCTGCTGCGAATCAGATCGGCGTGATGGCAATCCGCGTGCTGGCCGGCGGGGCGCTCAGTGGGTCGGTCGCTCGACATGGCAACGCTGCACGCAGCGTCGATCCGATTGGTGGAGGTCAGAGCTTCGCCGAGGATGTCACGCGATCGCAGCGCTTTGGCGTTCTCCTGCAGGAAGGATATGCAGACAGTCTCATCGAGGCAGCCATACGATTTGTGATCGGCAAGGCCGAAGTTTCGACAGTGCTGATCGGGATTTCAGATATGGAGCAGCTCGAGCAGGCGGTCGAATATAGCGCCAAGGGCCCGCTGCCACCCGAAGCGCTTGGGCGTTTACGGCAGCTTTGGGCTAGCGATGAGTTACCAGACCGACCTGCTATGCGATCGTAGGAGCGTTTCACCCGGAGAAGCGGCGTCAAATCCACGCAATTGTTCACTGCCTGTGGCCTTGCTGATGAGCGGTTCGCCTCATCAATACAGCTCCTTCGCATGCTTGGGCAGCACTCGGATATGCTGCATATGCGCGCTGACCCTCGCATCATCGCGATCAGGGTACTGAAAGCCACAATGCTCCGCGACATGCAGGGCTGTTCTCCTGAATAGATCGCACATTGTGAACAGCGCTTCCCACGTCGTATCATAGCCGGCATCCGAATACGTTTTCTCGAGCATCTCCCAGAGCTCTGGCTCGAGATACTGCTTGAGGTGTTTTCCAAATTTGCCGGGACTATGCGAGAATTGCGTGCTGATCCCCACATACCAGGTGAGCATTGTCATGAGTTGGTCGCGCACGAAGTGGTCGAGTATGTGTTTGGCGTACAGTATCTCTTCTCGCCACAATCCTTTGGCAACGCCCGGGGACACCCACCAGAATTCGTTGCAGCAGTCCGAGAATGCTTGGGCCGTTGGCGGTCTCGGCAGATAGTCGTGGTCGCTCGGCGGCGCAAACGGTGGGAACAGCTTGTCCTTGTCCAGCAGTACCACACTCAGACTATCGCTTTCGAGTGCATTGAGCCTGGCGATCGGGAACAGCGTGAGGTCGATGCGGTTGCCATCGGTGAACTGCATAAGATAGGGAAAACTGCCATCATTTCGCGGCGGCGGGTCGTGCATCGCCTCGGGCATCTGCACCATCAACAACTCACCGAAGCGCTGTATCCAGGTGTGGTCAGCGGTGAACGGCTCGACCGCGGTGACAAGGTAGAGGATGTCAAAATCCTGAAAAATATCTCGCGGCGCGTTGGGGTTGGTGCGCGAGCCATTCATGATCACGGCGCGGATGCGGTCATCATGCTCTGCGGTGGTGAGGATGAGTTCAAGGATTTCTTGTTCGCTGCGCATATCTTTCCTGCGGGTGGTGACTATGGGCCTGCGCTTCAGCTGCCGTCGAGGCGCATCACGAATGGTGAACGGCAATCGCTCTTTGGGCCGCAACTGTGATCAGGAGTCTTGTTCTATAAGAGCATCCCTGCCCGTGTCCTAACACTGAGCCGCGCCATGTGGTCGGCTATGCAGTGCTGCCAATCTCCACCATGGTCTTCTGGTCATCCATCGTATAGCTGGTGATCAGGGGCGGTACATGCAGGCGTGCCTCGCTTTCATAGAGCGAGCGCATCGCATCAAATGCCTCATTACTGCCGACGGTCACGGCTGCAGTCTGGTCGAGCAGTGCCAAATCTGCTTCGGTAAGCTCTTCATAGGGTATGCTGCTGAGCCCCCAGAAGTCCCACGGCGTCAATTCCATTTTGTTCAGGCAGGCCAGGTCGTACAGCACGTAATTGCGAATGACCCACATGCCGCTCATATTGGGTTCGTAGCCGAAGCGTGTGAGATCGAGCGCGCCACTGCGGCACGCCTGCCAGACCTGCCCGGCGATCAGAAACTGGTCCGACGGCACATCACATGGGTCGAACGTCAACTGGTTGTGCGCCCGTTTGACCGCATCCATCTCGGCATCGACGCCGACCCAGCGCTGCTTATCAGCATTCCAGTATTCCGCAATCCAGTGATCGAAGCAAAAGCCGGGATCGAAGTAGGTGGCGAACCCGCAGCGAACCCGCGCCGGCACGCCCTGTGAACGCAGGATGGCACAAAAGAGCGTGGCGAAGTCGCGGCAGCAGCCAATCAAGCGCTGCCGTGGTGGTCGGGGGACGGTGAGTGGCCGATCGTGGAGCTCGTAGATGCGTACGAGCATACGCGCGATGTGGCGGGTGCGCGCTTCCTCAAGGCGTTTGCGGGGAAGTTTGACTTTATAGAGCGCTCCAGAGCGATAGTGGATAATCAGTCCCTGCACAACCTCGCAGATGCGCGGGATGGCCTGCGGTAAGCTCATAAGCTGGTGTGCGGCTGCCCCTGGCTCGGTCATAACCCATGCTGGGCATAATGGGTGAGCGGTGTGGTCGTCTGCATTGCACCTCCCTCGCTGGCGGTCATTGACGATCTCTGGGCTGATTGGCGATCGTGCCAGGCCATGTGCCCGGCATCGTACCATATGCGGCGCGAAAATGGGTGCAAGCGCCCGTTACACGGCACTGGAAGAGATCACGACGAGAACAAGCTGTTCCAATAGCGCAAGATCGCATCAACATCTTCCCACTCGGCCGCTCCCTGCGCCAGCACGACTGCTGTTTCTCCCAAGCGCAGGATCGACCCAATCGGCTCAATCGTTTGCTGTACCAGGGCGCGATACGCGACCAGGCGCTCCTGCGCGTCGCCTGCTCCAAGGCACCTTTGAACCGTCTGGTAATAGCCGATATCATGCGCCATCCAATAGCGCAGCGCAGCTTTTTCACCATCCCACGGCAGCGCGCGAACATCGAAATAACTCCGCCACGTTCCCGCAAGACATGCGGCGAGGAGCATATCCACCGCCAAGCGATGCACCGGGTCGTTGTCCCAGGTGGGACTCGTAACAAGCTGCTGTAGCCGGTGCAGACGACCGGAGCGATCATAGTGAATGCGGGCCGTCTGCATTTTACGGGCGAATAACGCCTCAAACAATGCGGTTGGGCGTTCGCCCGTAGCAAGCAGGCTATCGGCCGTTTCAGTTTCGACCAGGACAATATCGGCTAATCGCCCATCAATCGTTGTCAGCAATTGAAACACGCGCATCGGTAGAGATGTGAGCAGGATGAGCAAATCATAATCGCTTGCTGCGCTGACATCCTGTGATGCACGCGAGCCGAACTCGGCAATGCCATCAACGAGCGCTGACTGCGTAAGGTACTCAATGGTATCGTTGAGAGATAGCTGGTCCGAAAATGAAGGGGTTGAAAGCTTCATCATATCCTATTCGGGTGCCCGACCGATCAAGGCGAGCGCCTGCGCGCTTGCCGCGCGAACCTCGGCACGTGCCGCCTGTGTGTTGGCTCGCAGCATGCCGGCGATCGCATCGTCGGTGTACACCACCTGGGTCAATCGCTCAGCGGCGAACAGCCGCTCGTCATCTGTGCCCTGCAGCAGATCCAACAGATATGTCCGGTAGTGCTGGAAGTACTGATTCTCAAACGCCAGGGTGTGCTGGCACAACTCACGCAGCAGTTGCTGATCCGCCGGGTGGTCCGGAACGGCATACTGCCATTCACTCTTCCCTTTGCGATACAACGTTTCCAGATACTCGGTCCACTCATCCGCAATGTAATCGCGATACAAGCGAATACTGGCGCTCTTGGTCCCCACATACTGTTGGGCGCGCAGCGCCAGCAGAGCGGTCGCCGTGCGCGTGACGCCGGTGATCAATTCCTTGGTCCCTTGCTCAATGCCGGCAGGATACCAGGCCGCGATCCGCTTCTTGGTGTAGCCATAGAAGCGATCGCCGGCGTGGGGGTAGGTGAGCGGATAAGCGAGTACCAGCCGCTCACGGATGACCTGGCCAAGAAACCGGTAGGGGCTCCATGTGACATCGCGCTGATCTGCGGGTCGCTCGCCAGTGCAACGACCGCGCGCCCGACAAACAGCGGCGTCTCCATCCACTTTTCAAGCGCCTGGCGTTTGCGGCCGACCATCAGCATCTCGGTCGCGACAATATCCGGGCAGAGCGCCACCACTACAACCTGATAGGGCGCTAACGCATGCGCCATATCAGCGGCCATACGATTGACGGCGGCCTTACTGACCCCGTAGGCGACATTTGCAGTATAGCTTTCCCCCGCGGTGGCCGTGAGATGCACAATTAAGCCGGACTGCTGTCGGGCCATCATGGCAGCTGCAGCGACGCCGGCGACATAGTGGGAGCGGACACCCACCGTGAACATGGTATCCCAAAACGTCGGTGGGAGTTTCCAGAACGGGGTGTGGAAGCCGCTCTTCTTACTCCGCTGCTTGGCTTGATACCCACTCCAGGCATTATTGACGAGCAGATCAAGCCGGCCCTGCTCACTACGAATGCGGTCAACTACGGCCTTTACCTGTGCGTCATCGCTATGATCGCAGTGCAGGGCAATTCCATGGCCTCCCGCCTGACTCACCAACGCGGCGGTCTCGTGAATCGTTCCGGGCGGCGGCACCGTCGTGTCGCCAGGATGCTCGCTCCGTCCGGTCAGGTACACGATCGCACCCGCCGCACCTAAGGCGTGTGCAACACCCTTCCCAATCCCACGACTCGCACCGGTCACGAGGGCAACGTTTCCCTCTAAGGGCAGCATTGGCTCCTCCTCCTTGCGCTGACGAGACTGAAGCGTCCGATCGCCTGTCCGTGGCTGCCTACCTCCCCATCCAAGGGTACGCTCCGCTGCTGCGTTATTCCCAATAAAGGCTATTCGATAAGAATACACCTATGCGCGATCGAGCAGTTCGAGGGTCGGCGCGAATGCCTCAATACTGGCGAGAGTCATCGGCTGAAAGACTATCTGTATGTGGGAGATGCCTTCCTGGGCGAAGGCACGCAGCGCTTCGGCAAGCATCTCTGGCGAGCCACTAAGTGTTCCCGTATCAGCACTGCCGCTCCGTTCTGTTGGGTTGACACTGACCGTCAGTGTACGCTCCAACGTCGCTGGAGCGCGTCCGACTTCCTCACAGGCTGCATCCATCATGCTGCGCAGTGGCGCAACTTCCTCGACCCGGCTCCGATCAGGAATCCATCCATTCCATTGATCGGCATGGCGGGCTGCAAGGCGCAGCATGCGCGGGCTATGTGAGCCAATCAGAAGTGGAGGGCCCGCAGCGCGTGGTCCAAGTGGACGGAGCTCACAGTCCCGCGCCTGGTAGTAGGTGCCGTCGAAGTCGATCTGCCCCTCGCGGAGCAGCGTGCGAATGATCGTCAGCGCTTCTTCGAAGCGGCTCACGCGATGGTCGAACGGGTACCCAAAGGCGTGATACTCCGCTTCCATCCAACCAGCCCCGAGTCCCAGGACCAACCTCCCACCTGATATCTCCTCGACCGTGGCAGCCTTTTTTGCGAGCAGCGCGGGATTATGGAAACTGGTACACGCCACCAGCGGACCAAGCTCGATCCGCTTGGTCACGGCTGCAAAGGCGGCAAGCAGCGACCAGCAATCCCACGCTCCCGAGGTGGTATGCCCATCGAGCCAATCCTGAGGTTCGGGAAACCGGGCGAGCAGGTGATCGCCAAGCCATACCGAGTCGAACCCAAGCGCCTCGGCACGCTGTGTCATGGTCACGAGATCGCTCCAACGTGGTGTCTGCCGGTCCATCATGTACTCGGCAAAGGGTAGGAAAACCCCAACTTTGAGTGGGCGCATCGCGGGTTGGTCCATAAGGAGTCTCCTTGGTCAGTCCGTATATGGCAGGGCGTCGATGAATTCCTTCAGCACGAGCATGGACGAGACGAACGGGCCGAACGGCTTGGCGCGTAGCTGCGCCGCACCGATGGAACGGGACGACGTTCGAGTGCTTCCATCAGCCAAAATCGGCGCGATCTTGGGGCCGCTAAGCGGCATCAGCCCCATGTGGTTGTTGGGCCGCTGTTCGACATACAGCCATTCTCCCTGCGGGACATACCCCAAATCAGTGAGCAGGGTCAAGCGCGTGGTATCGCGGTTGTTGACCAGCGTCGAGTGGCGTGGCCTGGCCGGCAAATGCTGTTCTGCCCACCCGAGTAGTTCAACTTCGAGCGCGGTGCCACGATCCTGGGGACGCAGGTGCGCCTCAAACCCACCGAAGGGCGGGAAAAGGAGCACGAAGCCAAGTATATCTCCATGCGTATCTTCCCAGATCTGGACCAGATCGGCGGGTGGGTAATCCGAGAGCATGTGAAACATCTGCCAGGTGAGATCGCCGACATGCACGTAGTGGGTGTGCTGGACATCAGTACGTACCTGGCTGAGAAATCTGACGAGTCGCGCGAAATCCTGTGGATGGCGATAGGCATGCGCGGTAATGGGCATAGACTGTGCTCCTGAGGCTTAGAAACCGCACTGGTAGTATACCACTGACCGACGTGTATTCTGCGAGAACGTTGAGGCTGGCGTCCCAATATGCTGTGCATTCGCCGCCCCTGCGAGGAAAGCATGCTTCAACATTCGAACGATCTTGAGTGCACCGGCACGGGCGGTCGGTTAGACGCGCATGGTGCGTGGCGGGCGCGTGAGGATCAGACGTCTTTTGGCGTCATATAACTATGCATCGCAGATCTTGTTTGCGGCCTGCGGTCGCTGAAAGGAGCCGACTATGCATCGGTTAGTTATGCTACTCCTGGGCCTGCTCGGCCTCCTCCTCCTCAACCCACCCGCAGTGCTCGCCTCACCCTTTGAGACGCCCGACCGCGCGACGATCAGCGGCCCGGGGATCGTTGGCGAGCGGGACATCACCGAGCCCAGCCTCCTGGCGACACTCCAGTTCCGCTCACTCGACGACCAGGCGGTGCGTGGGCGAGAGACCACAACCGCGCTGGTGAGCGGCGAGCCCTACCTGCTCACGCGCTATATGAAGAAATATGACGGAACGCTGTTTGTGGTTGACCGGTTTCGCTACTACCAAGGCCAGAATGGCCAGCCCGGCCGCTTCTTCTATGAGGCAGTCGGCTACACTGGCTCGCCCTACAGCGGCGAATGGCTGGTAGCGACGCCGAGCGAGGATTCTACGTTCGTCGCGCTACTGGCGAAGCTGGTTGCTGCACAACCAGCAGCGCTCCCTGCTACTAGAGGCACAGCCGGCATGGGCGATTGGGTGATCATGCTGGCGGCCCTGGCGGCGCTGCTGCTTGGGGTAACGCTACGGCTCAGGCAGACGTGAGGAGCCTCCTCAATCGCTGACGGTGCTAAGGATTTCGGACAAAAGCGAGCTACGGTTCCTTGGGCCGCTATTCGGCGTATGCTGCGCCGATTGATGCCACCAGACGCTCTGCATGCGACGTTCTGGTGCAGGAGAAAGCAGCCATGGCTCACGCACGCCACCCGGCCTACTGGCCAACCAACGGCTGGCGCCGATCGACGCCCCAGGAACAAGGCATTGATCCGGTGATGCTGGCACGCGCAGCGCACGAAGCGCGCGACAACCTGCCGACGCTATACAGCCTGCTCGTGATCCGCAATGGTCACATCGTCTTCGAAGAGCATTATCACGGCCACACACCAAGCGACCTATATAGCGTTCGCTCGGTCACGAAAAGCGTCATCTCCGCCCTCGTTGGCATCGCCTGTAAGGACCAGTATCTCGCTGGGCTTGATCAGAAGGTGGCGGAAGTATTGCCTGAATACCTGGCCGGCGATGCCGATCCCCACAAGCTCGAGATGACGGTCAAAGATCTGCTGACGATGCAAGCGGGACTGCGCTGGGACGAGCCATATGACGAGTGGAAGCTCTATGACAGTGAGAACTGGGCTGCATTTACCCTCAGTCTGCCGATGGCGAGCAGGCCAGGCACACGCTTCACCTACAATACTGGCCTCAGCCAGGTGCTGGCAGCAATCCTGACCAAAACGACGCATAGGCAGATGTCCCAGTTTGCGGAAGAAGGCCTGTTTATGCCGCTCGGCATTCAGCGTGCAGCGTGGGAGACCGATCCGCAGGGGTTGACCATCGGGGGCTTCGGTCTGTCGTTGACGGTCAAGGATCTCGCCAAGGTTGGCTATCTGTATCTGCACAACGGCCAATGGGATGGTCAGCAAATCGTGCCGACTGCGTATGTTCGGGCATCGACCACGGCGTGGAGCGCCGGCGGTTTCCCAGAGGAGACCAGCTATGGCTATCACTGGTGGGTGACGAATGAGGCCGGGTACGCTGCCTTTTTCGCGGCTGGCTATGGCGGCCAATATCTGTATGTCGTTCCCGAACTTGATACGATCGTAGTAACAACGGCCAAATACGACCTGCCGCCTGAAAAGACGCTGGACCGATACTTGATTACGAATTTCGTGCTCCCATCAGTCCAAGTCAGAAACATGAAACCCTGAGAGCAGAGCACGAAGCGAACGAAAGACTATCTCCCGGTGAAGCGGCGTGAGGTGTAACCGCACGTTCGGCGGCAGTCGCTTTCAATTCACTCTGAGCGATGCGCCACTTCCCTCTCCGGTCACCAGATGGTAACCAGCAGTATCCACTGTAGGGCTGAGATGGATTGCCGTCCCACGGCTTGGTGCTTCGCCGCGCCGCACCGATAGATCGGGACAACAATGAAGCTGCTGTCACCTTTCAAAATCGCCATCACAATTCGACCGCGGCGAGGCGTCCGCTGCAACGTTGGACGCGGTCGCTCTGTATTGCCACTCCGCGACAGCATGCCTTTGTGCGCAGCCACGCTTGCGTCATGCGGAACAATCATGTCATTGCCGCTCCGGAACATCGCGGCGTGAATCGCTGTTCTCGAATCAGCCGCTTCCCAGCCGTTTATTGAGCTCATATGGGTACGACACACTCGGTGTGTATTTCAGAGCCTCGCTCGTGTCTGGAGCTATGCTATGGAGATCGTCATCACTATCTTGGCCGTCCTGCTCGTCAGCCGTGGGGTCGTCCAATTATTCGTGAAAGATTTGTGGTGGACAGTGGTGCGATTCCACTACACGATGGTCGGGCTCCATCCAGCCCGCACCGCAGCTTGGGAGCGATGGACGACACTCTCGGGCAGTATCTTGCTTGTGGTCGGCATTATTGTCTACGTCTTCGTGCCGCGGTAAGGCTCGATTGATGCACGCGCCCACATGGCGCGGCGGGGCGCTGATGTGATTGGGCCTGGCTGGTTACACGATGGCAGCTTAAGGCAGTCACCTGCGTTTCTGCCACTGCTCACGCGCAGAACAGAGCCGATCGATGGGGCCTTAGAATGCGATACCCTGCGCCTGACGCCCCCCGAATGCTTGCCTCATTAGAGGCTCTCCTCGACAACCAGGATACCGCAATCGGCTATGAGACGCCGCAGGTGCGCCACACCCGACGAGATGTGGAACTGAATCGCCTGTAACCCAGCCCGGCGCGCGGCAGCGACGTTCTCCGCCAAATCATCAATGAACAAGATGCGCTCTGGTTCAGTACGGAGCTGTTCGAGGACCGCCGAAAAGTACCGAGCGTCAGGCTTTTTGGCGCCAATATGACATGAATAGAATGCGGAGTCGAAGAGCTGGGCATACCCGAGGGTTTCAGCCATGTACGACGCCCGATGAACGTGCTGATTGCTTGCAAGATGACAGCGCACACCGCTGCGGCGAAGTGCGCGAACGAGTTGCAGGATTTCCGCGTCTGGATGAACCATTGTAGAGAGAGTGAGCACATCCTCAACGGTCCGTGTGCTTTTCCACCGCGACAGGACCGGCGCAAGACGCGGCGCTAGATCGTCGAGGCCCGAAAGGCAGGGCGCTTCAGCCGCATAGATGTCAGCGATAAACCGATCAACGTTCGCACCATGCTCAATGAGTGCGGCGAACATCGCTCGATGATCAGACTTCCAGGTCTGAATGACTTCATCCGCGTCGAAGAGGATGATGCGGGGCGTCGTGCGTATCATAGGCTCGATCCGACCTACCAATGGTATGCGACCGCGAGCAGCGGAGTATACTCTATGCAGCTATGGTTGACAATCGCGAATTCCGTCGATATGACGTGATCGCTCGCTCGCCTGATCTACCGTCGCGGGCAAGGGTTTGTTTGGCGCTTCATCGCAGTCGTATGGGAAAAGTCAGCTTATAGAGAAACCGCGGAACATGCCATCTTGATCGACAGCCTCGGCAAATTCCGCAAAGTCCATGTTCGCGAGCGAAAGGCGGGCCAACCGCGCTGGCGAACGCCGCCAGCGCGGCTGAGTCGTCTGGCCTCAGCAGGCGGGCCGGATGGCGCGTGTCCGGTTGAAACTGCTCAGCGTCGGCGTAGCCCACGTAGGCCGGTCCAATGGCGTGATGAGGAGTGGTCCCGAGCGCACGCTGCCACCACGCTGGGGTCAGGAGACTCGAACGGTCGTGTGGACTGATGGCTTGGTGCAGGTCATCATAGTAAGACGCCGGCACACGGACACACGTGAACGCCTGATGCTGGAACACAAAGCAGAAAGAGGCAGACGATTCGGGAAGCGGCACCACCGTCAGCGCCCGCGCATGCAGCAGATCAGGCGAGATGGCCAGTTGATCAGCCCAATACTGATCGATGCCCTGTCGTGCCTCAGCTGATAGCATCACCTCACCCCGTCACTGATCGTCTCTCGCGGTTCGTGAGCAGTATAGCATGCGGGCGGGGGGTGGAGGAGGGCGGAAAGATAAGGGCTGAGCTGTCAGGCTTCAGCCCTCCGACCTCCGACCTCAGCCCTCAGCCCTTATCCCTCCGTGCTCCGCCACAGACGCCGCTGCCAGGCGCCAAGCAGCATCAGTCCTGCACCGAGGAAGCGCACGCCTTCGACCGATACCGGCGAGGCTCGTCACGAGCAAACCTCCGGAAAACCCGGAGGTTTCAGCGGGTCGGGAGTGGGAATTGGAAATTGGGGAGTAGGACCTCCCAGTCTCCAGCCCCTACTCCCCAACTACTAACTGTCAACACTGTGCCGATCCGCTGCTTGTCTTACACCGCTCCTGGACATGCGCGGAGCCGTATGAGTAGCCCGCCGATCAGCGCTCGAAGCGCCAGCGGGTCGCGCCGTACGGCTCCGCCGTGGCGACGCCGAAGGCAATATGGAAGGTGAAGCGATAGAGCTGCCAGGGCGGCGGTCCGGCGCTCGGAGCGCTGAACGCAGCCGTGAACGCCTCGCCTTCCACCTCGGCAGGCCATCCACCCTCACGGTACAGGCGCGCCGCCTCCTCCAGCGTCGGCTTATCGGCTTATCGGTGACCCTGGTTGCTTCGCCCTCAAGAACGAGATCGATACCTTCCAGCCTGCACGATCTCGTGCAGGCGGGGTTGGTCGCCAGGTTGCGCGCCTTGCGGGTCTCTGGTCCGCTGGTGAAATACAGGTCGCCATCGAGCCAGAGCGCGCCGATTCCGGCGGCGTGCGGGCGACCGTCCGGTTGTACCGTTCCCAGAAAAAACGTGATGTCGGATGGGGCTGGACTGGCGGCAAGCATGTCGCGCGGCCTGCTCCATGGTAGGGCAGCGGAGCCATAGATATCGAGGTTCGTAACCTCGCTGGGTTCCTGGCTGGTCATTGTTTCACCTCCGGTTTCTGCTGATAGAGTCCGAAGGATTATACTATGTTCATGTAACTGTCGTATGGTTGTTGCTCCTGATGAGTAGAATCCCGGCTGCCTGATCGAATGTCAGTCTCAGTTGTCATAGCGATCAGTCTCGGTGCTTCCTCCGCTCGGGTTGAGCCAGGAGCTCGCCCTGGCCTTCGACATCGGCGATAAACCCGCCCCAACCCTGTTCTGCTGCGCGGGTTGGAAACGTCACGACGAGCAGGCGCACGGGCTCCGCGCTGCGGATCGTGTAGCCATGCTCGACGCCCTGCGGGAGAAAGATAAATCCACCTGTGCCAACATCAAACGACTGGCCGCCGCAGTGGAACGTGAGCTCACCGCTGAGGACGTAGAAGATCTCGTCTTCGGTGGGATGGGTATGATCGGGCGGCTCTTCGCCTTTGCGCGTGGTGTACTCCGTGACGGTTGCGCCCCGGCCGGGATGCAGCTCACCGAGTTTCACCGTCATATCGATACCGTAGCGGTATATCCAGCCTTCACCAGCCTTGAGCGCGTATGGTTCCACGTCAGGTGCTCCTTTCTCTCACAGCTCGATTCACTCCAGGCGTGCAGCGGTCGGCACAGTGGCAACCAGGCGCATCGGTCGTGTCCAGCGAATCCAGACCTCTGCCGCAATCAGGTGCAGCACAAAGCCGATCCAGAAGGCGATGCCAAAAAACGTATCCGGCGTCAGGCCGGAAAGGCGACTGGTGGCAAAGAACAGGCCGATGACCGGCCGGATCGTGGCAACAGCCAGCCCAATGGCAAAGGCACGAATCATCCACTCGCGGTGCAGTGCGATCTCGCGTCGGAGGATGTGCCGATAGGCCTTGCCCAGTGCAACCAGAAAGAGCAAGGCGAACAGGGTCGTTGCGACTGCCTGCGTAAGGCCGCCAATCGCTGGCATGGCAAAGCTCATCACCAGAGCCGATACGCCAATGATCAGGCTACAGATCAGGTAGATGCGTCCGTTCCAGCGGTGCCATTGCAAATGGCGGGCGCGTATGGTAGCGCTGAACTGCAACGGCCCCAGCACCATGAACAGCGCGCCGGGGATGATGTGGATGAGCGTCAGGACGGGGTAGCGCGCAAACACATCATCCAGCGCCGCGAACTGCGCGGCGACGGGATTGGAGGTGGCAGCAGTCGGACGGTAGCCTGTGATCAGGATTGGTATGAGATTGATGGTGCGCCGTACTACCACGGCAATGCCGATCAGCGCCAGCAGGATGACCACACTCCAGAGGGTGCGTCGGACGCGACGCGCAGGTTTCATGGTTCGTTCAGATTTCGCGTACAATGATGATGCCATCGCTTGTCACCTCATCAGGGGAGCGATTTACCCTGCTGTGCGGTCAGGCTCATAGCGCAGCAAGACCACCCCTGAGCGGAAGGCTTTGCTCTCAAGGAGCTTCAGATGAGCCGACTCCATCCCGACTGCAAAGAGCCGTTTGCCGCGCCCGCGCACCAGCGGATGAAGGAGCAGCCAGTAGGCATCAACCAGGCCCGCCTGCATCAGCGATTGGGCCAGGGTGGCGCTGCCACTCAGACGGATGTCCCCACCGACCTGCTGCTTCAGCCTGCGGATCTCCTCTATGACATTCCCTTTGATCAGCGTCGTATTGTTCCACTCGGCCTTGTCCAGCGTAGATGAGACGACGAACTTGGGCTGGCTGTTGAGCTTGTCCGCGACGCCAAACTCATTGTTGGTCTGGGTAGGCCAGTACGCGGCAAACATCTGGTACGTTACGCGCCCCAGCAGCGCGGCGTCGGACGCATGAATGTTTGCCTGGATGGCCTCCGCCACCTCCTCGCTGATGTAGGGCGGCTGCCACTGCTCCGACGCCTCCATCACGCCGTCCAGGGTCAGAAATTCAGCGACAATCAGCTTTCGCATGCACACGCTCCTTTCCGCTGAGGGGATCGGGCTTGCACGATCATCCCTCGCTCAGCTTACAAAGTGCTATGTGGCTCGTTGCATCACGCAGAACAGCGCGCGCGGAAGCGGATCGAGCGTGCCCTGGTAGACCGTCTCCCTGATCGAGTGTATGTGCAACCGGCTGCTGAAGAGCGCCCAAATCTGCTCGCGCGTGAAGCGGTGCGGCCCCTGCGTTCCCGGCTGGAGGTGGCTAAAGCACTTCGCGAAGAGATACCCGCCTGGTCGCAGCAGACCAGCAATCGTGGAGACGTAGTCCTGTCGCCGCTCGGGTGGCAGGACGTGGAAGCAGCCCCGGTCGAAGATCAGGTCGAATGGTCCAGTTAGCCGGGTGGACAGAATATCATCCTGCTGCCATGTCACGACAAGCCCCTGCGCTTCCGCCTTCTCGCGCGCGAGCTGGACGGCTGCCGCAGAGATATCCGTTGCCGTCACGTCGAAGCCGCGCTGGGCAAGCTGCATCGCCTGCGTGCCCGGCCCACTCCCCAGATCCAGCGCACGACCGCCCTGGAGCCCAAGCTGCTCCAGCGTCTGTCTGAGATCATCGTCGAGCTCCGAATAGAACCAGGGCATGGTCTCGACGGCCTGGTGTTGGTAGCGTTCCTCCCAGCCGGGAAACACCGGCTGCTGATCTCCCGACATGATTCTGCCTTTATTATGCCAGTATGATCGGCTTGCCAAGAAACCGACTATAGCGCTGGACTGCCTGGTCGAGCGCCTGCTGCTCGGTCGCACTCAGCGCTCGGAATGGCTCGAGCGTCAGCAGAACGCGATCGTTCTCGATGACTCGCTTCCAGGCGCCGACAATCCGACCATCGATCACGATCACAATGCCGAACGCGACGACAACCAACTCACGGTAGTCCGGATCAAGGATCGCGGTATGGTCTTTATAGGCAATCGTATACTCGTCGTAGGCAGGCAGCAGGTGGGCGATGGGTGAGGCAACTGGGATGGGCTGGGCATCTGGCCTGAACCAGTAGGCCTGTCCATCGACACGAGCCGTTTCAAACTGCGACGTGTTCAGCTCCAGCCCGACCTTGACATCGGCGGTCGAGAGGCCCGACCACCAGGCAAAATCCTTGATCGTTGCCGGTCCATGGCTGGTGAAGTAACGCCTGATCAGCTCGGCCAGCGCCTCATCGCGCGCAAGTGTCCTCGTCGCCGGCACGCGCTCGTCGAGCAGGGCATAGGTGTGCTGCTTGCCGCGCATCGCGCCGCTGCAGATCAGGCCCTCCAGCTCGGCATGCATCACCAGATAGGTCAGGCGCAGGCGGTCGTCGGTTGCGCGTATGATGCCAGCCTGTTCGAGCGCTGTGGCAAGCTCGCTGCGAGTGAGGTGCTTGCCGCCCTGTACGGCGCTGGTGAGCACCGTGGCGCCGCGTGCCAGCACGGCCGCATCCAGCTCCAGCTTTCGGTAGTAGGAGGCATTCAGCGCATGGACACGCGGCGAGGTGAGCGCGAGCAGCCAGCGAATATCGGCTGGCGCGACAAAATGCCAGGTCGGACGCATCGCGTGCGTGCGCAGTATCGCGCCGTCGGCATATGCCTGGTCAATGGTGGTCTGAGTTACGCCATCCAGTCGCTGGGCAATCCCCCAGGTCGCGCCGGGATACTCCTGCGCCTGCACTGCGCCGAACCAGTGCACAACCTGGTCCGGCCGTGCGAACGGCGCTCCGATAAGGTGCTGGTTGTGCAGGCGCTGCTGGACGATATCCAAAGAGGTCATAGCGGTCTTCCGAACAGAGTCGTAGGTCGATCATAGGCGATGGTGAACAGGTAAAGTCGGCTGGCGCCGGCTGCACGGCTATACTCCTCTTGTCCCGTCAATGTAGATCAGGTAATCCAGCCAGCCGGTCGAATGACCAAGCGCGGTGAGCAGCAGCGCCGCCTCGCTGCGGTGCTGGGCCGCATGTAGCGCCTGATGCAGCAGAATCTGCCAGCGCGGATAGGCCTGGGGCTCACCTTTGGAGTTGGTGTAGTGGACAATCTCCGCGAGATCGTCCGCGCGCAGATCGGCGACATACGTGCGGCTGGCGTCATCAACGGTTTTCCATACGTCTCGCAGCGCCACAAGCGTCGAGCAGGCAGCTGGGTCGAGTGGCGGCGCGGCCGTATGCTGCGCGCGTGCCAGCCAGGTGCGCTGCACATCGACCAGATGCACCAGCAGATCGAAGATTGACCCGGAGTCGCCATCAGTGTGGGTCAGCCGCGCCGCTGTCAGCCCGGCGGCTGTGTCAAACAACTTCTCATTCGCCCAGCTTGCGTGCGCGTAGATGCTCTGGAGCATGTCTGAATCCATTCCGCTCCTCCCTGGGCGAGCCAGGCGCCGCTTTCAGCACCGGCTCCTTAGCGCAAATTTCCAGCCTGGTTTACCGTACAATGTCAGTGATACCCTTTGCTCGTACAGGAACGAGACGAGTAGGTCATCTCAGCGCAACTATTCTAGCACGCTGTGGTAGACTACGTTCATACGTCAGGCTGCTACTTGAGCACACTGTCACGCTCAACTTGGTTGCGGATCGCTTTCCTGCGGAGCCTGGCTGGCCATGAACACGGCAAGCCAGGACGCCTGCGACGAGCGGAGCGGCGGCAGCGCGTCCAGCGGTGCCCAGAACAGCGTGAAGCGCAGCACCTGCTCAGCCGTATGCTGCCAGCGCTCCGGTGTGGCGTCGGTCGTCGTCAGCGTGAAGAAGTGCCGCCGGTGGAGCTGGGTCAGCACAGCGCTCGGCACCCAGCCCGCAATCTGATAGGAGACATAGGCGGGATCGGCCTGTCGGTCCCACTCCTGATAGCTGATCTGCGTGAAGTCGCCGCTCTGCCGCTCGACGTTGACGGTAAGCCCGCGCCCAAGCTGGATCCAGTTGAAGCTCATAAGGTCAGGACGGGCACAGACTCCGGTTGGGGCGATAATGATGCGCCGGGTGTCCGGTAGCACGACCTCGTGCACGCCAAGGTACTGGTCAATCGCAACGTCGTGCCAGGCTGTATGATACTCGATCAGGCAGAGTGACTGGAAGCGAGGTTGCGCGATGGATCAGGTGCATATTCGGGCATGCCTCCCCAATGACATCGACGGCGTGATAGCGTTGGAGCGGCTCTGGGAGCAGGAAGAGATCGCTTATGGCGACTTCAACCCCATGAGCCCCGACGCCTACGTTGCCATCCTGGACCGCTTCCCGGCATACTTCCTGGTGGCGGAAAGTGACAGGCGACTTGTCGGCTATATCCATGCCTCGGTGCAGCGCGACAACCCCGTGGAGATTATCCCCGCACAGGAGCCGTATGTCCAGATCGAGGATATCTATGTGCATCCAGACTACCGAGACCGAGACATCGGGGGAGCGCTGCTGGAACGGATCTTCGAAATTGCACGGCAGGAGGGCATCCAGCGCTTTATCGTGGGGACGCGGAGCAAGGAGACAGACAAGATTCTCAAGTTCTACCGCAGCCACGGCTTCACGCCGTGGTCAATTCAATTCTTTCGATGAGCAAATAGGGTGAAAAGCATAACGACGCAGCGCTGCAAGACGATCAGCAGCAGCGGCGCCGAATGACCCGGAAGGCGGCACTCGCCAGGTCGAGCGGCGTCCGTTTGTGCTCTCGCTGTGCCGGCTTGGCATTCGCCATCTCCGCACAATGATTGCACCGCTGCTCGACCAGCAGCACAAGGACAAGCGTATGGACTTCGAGCCTGTGATCAAATCCTTTTTCGCCCCTGAGGCGCTTGCCGATCGTCTCGAAGCCGCCTATGGCTTCCAGGATGTTCACTGCCAGCTGATCACCGCCACGCTCCGCGATGTCTACCTGGTCGTGTCACACGTTGGACGGCATATCCTGATTATCTACCGGCACAATCAGCGTACCTGGGACGAGATTGCCGCCGAGTGGCGGTTGGTGGACTACCTTGCGCAACATGCGGTCCCGGTTGCTCCTGGTATCGCAACGATCGCAGGTGAGCAGATCTTCACCCTCCAAGCCCCTGAAGGCGTCCGCTATGCCGTGGTGACGACCTTCGTTTCGGGTCAACACCTGCGTCGCCGCCCGAGCGCGGAGGCCACGCGCCGATATGGAGCGATCATCGCGACGATTCACATGCTGGCTGACCAGGCGCCAACAGCGTTTGGACGAACAACGAAGGACATTGCTGTACGCCTCGACCAGGCGCTGGCTGGGATTCGAGCTATCCTGGGGGATGGACTGACTGAGCGAGCCTACCTGGAGGAATGTGGGCAGGAGCTGCAAGCGCGTCTCCAGGCGTTGCCCAAGGAACCGTCCTCCTACGGTATTATCCATGGCGATGCGATCCGCGCCAATGCACTCGTCGGCGACGACGGCAGCGTGACCGTGATCGACTTCGATTGGTATGGGCTGGGCTGGCGCACCTATGATCTTGCCAGCTATCTGCTGACGATTCGGGGGACGCCAAACGAGCAGCCGTTTGCTGAGGCGTTCCTCGCTGGGTATACCGCTGTTCGACCGCTGCCCGCGCATGAGTATCGACTGCTGCCACTTTTTGAGGCGGTACGTGGCATGCTGGAGATCGGGACACCTGCCCTGCATGTCAATCTCTGGGGCAGCGCCTATCTGGAAAGCTTCTTTGCCCAATCACTGGACCGGCTCAAACGTGCGATGCAGCAGCTTGCAGCAGCCTAGAAGAGTAGGTGCGACAGGATGAATTCGCGCGATCTTGAGGAATTGGCACTTACCAGCTGGCCTGCATTGCAGCAGTGGCTGTATGACGGCTTCCGGGCGGTTGTTGCGTGCCGATCATGACGGAATTCAGATTCAACATAGCGACGCTGCTCCTTTCTGGACAAAGAGCGGTGCCTGCGCTCGCACGTGCATGGGCATGCCCTGGTATCCTCACTAAGCTATAACCGAGTGTTGGAAGTCATGCTCACGCCACCTGGTAGGTGGTAAGCAGGACGCCCGAGCTGGAGGTTTTGCTCTGCTTGAGCTTCAAGTTCAGGTTGATCCCATCCTCGAACAGGCGCTTTCCGCGACCGAGCACAACCGGGTAGATCAACAGATTCAGCTCGTCGATCAGATTGTGCCGAAGCAACGATTGAACCAGCGTGCCGCTGCCGCTCATTCCGATGTCCTGGCCAGGCTGCTGCTTGAGTCTGGCGACTTCCTCCACGACATTGCCCTTGATCAGGCTTGAATTGTTCCAGTCAGCCTGCTCCAAAGTGGTCGAAACCACATATTTGCGGTAGTTGTTCATGATCTCCGCGTCTGGGCCGGTGCTGGACGCGAAGGCCGCCGCGAAGCCTTGGTAGGTGACGCGCCCAAGCAGCAGCGTGTCGGCCGCCTGCATTCCAGCCTGAACAAACGCGGCGACGTCATCATCCCAGTAGGGCATCGTCCAGCCAGCCAGCTCAAAATCGTCCCCTGGGCCGGGACCCTGCACGACGCCATCCAACGAAATGAAGAATGAAGCGACAAGCTTCCGCATGGTAGTCCTCCTTGCTTGATACATCTCCGAATGATGATGAATCAGCTGATTCACAAGATAGTCGTTCGGATACGCCTCGCATCGACAACTGATCTCGCAAAGACAGGCGATCATCTGACAGGATGTGCGCAGTCGGCCTGTTGTGGACAATACGCCATTGCCTTGAGCCTTCAGCAGACCGAAGCGCTCCCAAACCCCACCACGTAAGTTCTGTCAATAAGGAGCGCAGCCGGGCTACCCCACATGGCTTACTCGGAGCTATCCATGTTCACACGTGCTGATCGACAAGAATCGGGTTGCCATCAGGATCTATCGCGACGAAGCTGGCTGGTCCCGTGGTGCTCTCGTCTGCCTCCTGGGACAACTGCACCCCTTGTGCCTTGAGTTGGCACTGCAGCTCGCCGATGTCGGTAAACGCGGCAAGCTGCTGGGCGTTGCTGTCCCAGCCGGAGTTGAAGGTGAGCATGTTCTGCTCGAACATCCCTTGAAACAGCCCGATGACGTGATCACCGTTCTTCAAAATCAGCCAGTTCTGTGCAGCATTCCCTCCAAAGACCTGGAAACCGAACGCCTCGTAAAACCTCCGTGAGGCCTCAATATCTTTGACCGCCAGGCTGATCGAAAACGCGCCGAGTTCCATGGGTAAGTTCCTCCTCGACTGATGCGTGCGTTCCAAGACGCTCCCAGGAGTCTAGCACAAGCATTCTTATCTGTCTATCTGCTTCAAAGGTTGTACGGATTGAGGGTGGCCTAACGCTGATCGCGCGGCTGGAGGCACGCCCCGACGAGTAAGAAGGGCGGACGATGTAGCTCGTCGGCCCACTCGGGATGCTCCGCGATCTGCGCGGCATTCGGCCCCCACTCTTCAAGATGGGTGAGCTGGAAGCCATGCTCAAGCAGGCCGCTCACATAGCTGGCAATCGTGCGGTGCTGCTTGACCACCCCCGTCGTAAGCCAGTCCGTCACGCGCGGGCCTTCACGCAGATAATTATTGAGCGGCCATATCGTCGCGCCGCTCGGATCTGTCTGCCAGGCTGGATTGCTGGGCGCGGTGAAGATCGGGTGCTCGACCGAAAAGACGAAATATCCCCCTGGAGTGAGCAGGCGTTGAACGGTCGCGCAGACCGCAGCAAAGGACTCGACGTAGTGGAGCGCCAGCGAGCTATAGACCAGATCGAAGGTGGAATCGGCAAGCTGAAGCTGCTCGATGTCCCCCTGGAGGTAGGTCACCGCCGGGTCGTGCGTCTCGGCGCGCGCGCGATCGAGCATGTTCTGCGAGAGATCGACCCCCAGCACCCGCTCGGCGCCCATCTCGCGTGCCCAGCGCGCAAAGGCGCCAAAGCCACAGCCCAGATCGAGCACACGCAGGCCGGCAATCGGGGGCAGCATATCTCGCAGGGTAGGCCACTCCGGTGCGCCCGCCAGTCCTTCACGCGAGCGGCGAAACTGGCTGTACCCCGCAAAGAAGTCGGGCTGATCATAGATATTCTGCGGCACAGGGATGCACTCCATTGGGTTCGGTGGGACAAGGATTAGCTGTCGACACGCGCAGCGCCGGAACATTCTGCGCGCCCAGCGTAATGACATTGGCGATCGGTACAGGGGATGTGTCCATGAAATCGCTCCTCTCATCCCGTGCTGCATGGGGTGAGCGCTATGCAGCCAGCATAGGCGCGTAGCGCAGCTCAACGATGCCGCTGCGAAAGATGCGCGTGCCGAGCAGCCGGAGCTCACGGCGACCCGCGTGCGGCTTGAAGAGTGGCGTGCCTTCCCCCAGCACGACGGGGTTGACCGCGATGCGGTACTCGTCAATCAGGCCGTGCTGCGTGAGCGTGGCGGCGAAGTCGGCACTGCCAAACACGAGGATGTCCTTGCCGGACTGGGCTTTGAGTTCCGCGATGGCCTCTGGAACATGCTCGCGTACCAGCCGCGTACCCTGCCAGGTGGCCTCGGTTAGCGTGGTCGAAATGACGACTTTGTCGATCGCATTGAGCAGGCCAGCGACCTCACCCTCTTGCGACGGCCAGAAGGAGGCAAAGCCCTCGTAGGTTTTGCGTCCAAACAGCAGCGTGTCGGCCCCACGCAAGATTTCAACCGAATACTCTTCCCACTCCTCGTCTGCGTGATGCCAGTCGATCTTCTCCAGACCCTCACCGGAGCCGTCAAAGAAGCCATCGAGGGTCACCATCACCAGCAGAATCACCTTGCGCATTGCTCATCTCCTTGCAGACGGGCATGCACCGATACTGACCGTTCCGACGTATTGATGCCTGCCCTGCGACTCCGTCTTTTCGCAGCTTGTGATCGCGCCAGGGCTAGCATATACTCGGACGCACCGAAATGCAAGCACCTTCCTGATGCGTGGCGCAAACCTGGGTGCCACAAGAGGAGGTCGTATGAACGCCACGACTGCCCGCCAGCCACGACGTGTCACCCTCGCATCGATACTGCTCCTTGGCATCGCCGTGCTCTTCGCGCTGCTATTCTACGCTGTCCTGCGCTATCCCGCCAGCCTGAGCCAGGGTGGGCAACTCAGCTTGCTGCTCATCGCCGGTGCATTGCTGGTCTATGGCGCCGCTGCCCTGTGGCTGCGACACGCATCTTCAGCTTCGCTTCAGTTGGCCCCCGTCTGTAACGGTCGGACAGGAACCAGACGAGTAGGACATCTGCGCGCACCTATTCTAGCTAGCTGCATGTGACCACGCTGATGCGCAGGCATATGCGTCAGGCGGACAAACAGGAGACCACCATGTTCAAATCGAAACAGCGCCGGATTGCGATCTCCCAGTGGGAGCACCAGAAGCTCGCGGGGACGCTGGCGCTGCTCTGGGGCAACGCCACCTTTGAGCGACCGCCCATACCGTTCGAGTCGTTCCTCACGGGGATCGGCCTGCACGACCGCGCCTATGGCCCGCTGGACAATCTGCCGATTGGCGAACTGCCCGAGGAGGAGTGGCTGGCGCTTACCCGCACAGGCTTCGAGATGACCTGGGCAGATACCCTCGCGGACCTGATTACCAAAATGCATCTCAAGCGCCTGACCAGCTATGGGAGCGCGCCTGCTCGTCAGGCACAGACCGCCGAGATGGCGCAGCTGATTTGCGAGCAGCTTCGGCGTGATGGCCTGGATGCGCCTATCTTCGAGCGGATCGACCGCATCACAGAGCTGTGCGACCGCATCGCGTTCGACTTCTGCTTTGAGGCGCCTGCAGAAGGCGAGGTGCACATCTTTCCCAGGAATGATCGCCACGAGGAGGTCGCGGTGAGCTATCGCATTGAAGGCGGTACGATCCAGGTCGACCCCTGGCCGTTTGGCGTGGCCAGCTACACCGGCTACCTGGTCGGCTATCAGCTCGACGGCTACCCAACCGTGCTGGAGCCGGCGATGCTGCCGTACTTGTTAGTGGCGCTTGTAGATTGAATTGGTGTCAGCCTTGGTTCTGACAGTGCGCTGAATGGCTACTCCACACGGGAACTGTGCATGTAGCCTAGCGGATTGATCGGGAGCGCCAGGCCGACGATTCGGCAGTCCAGGTCGGGACGATGGAGTGGTTGTGCTCGCAGGGTTGGCATTGATGGGTCTCCGTTTTCTACTAGTCGTGGCACGGGTATGGTGCTCGCACCAGCAGTGATCTCGTCGCGCGAGCACACGCGGCGCGAGTGCTTCGGAGCAGGCATACTGGCACGCGTGCTCCTTACAGACACACAGCCGATCGTTGCTACCAGCATGCGTTCGCGGCACCATTTTCCCGCAGACGGGGAGGCGGGGACCAGAGCTCAACGCTCGTCTGTCCCCCTTCCGCCCTCCTCGCTGCGCCCTCTGCCCTCAGGCTATTGTCCCGAGACCGTGTCCACGCGCGCAAACAGTTCGACGAGGCGCGCTCGGACATTGTCCGGCAGCGGCGGGCGGAGGATGGAGGCGACATTCGCTTCCAGATGCTCGACGCTCCCGGTGCCGCTGAGCACCACGTGGATGCCGGGCTCCGCGCGGCAGAAGCGGTAGGCCGCGTCGGGGAGGCTCTCTGCCGCTGAGCGGACAAAGCCGAAGGGATTGTCTGCATCCACCGCATCGCGGTCGATGAGGCCGTGCCCCAGGAGTTCGCCGATCGTCTCGCGCAGCTTATCGGGCCGGCTCAACGCATCTCGCACCGCAAACATGCAGAGCACGCCGGTCCCACGCCGCCTGGTCTCGGCCAGCACGCGTTCGCGGGCCGATTGGTTGAGCATGTTGAAGCCGACCATCATCACGTCCCAGCAGTCGTCACGGACGGCACGCGAGAGCATCTGGTGGCCGGGATCGGCGGCAAACGCCTCGGTGATGCCCAGGAAGCGGATCTTGCCCGCCTCGCGCAGCTTGTACATCGCCGGAACAAGCTCTGTGACCGCGTGATTGTACTGATCGGCCCGCACGCCGTGCAGGTGGTAGATGTCAACATAGTCGGTGCGGAGGCGTGTCAGGCTGGTGTCGAGGCCGCTGCTCAGCTCCGCCGCCGTGATCAGCCGCCCATCCACCCTGAGGGACTTTTTGGTCGAGAGGACCACGTCTTCCCGGCGCGCGGCCGAAAGCGCGCCGCCGATGATCGCCTCGGTGCCGTAGGCCTCCGCCGTGTCGACGAAGGTGACGCCAAGGGCAAGGGCGCGCCTCACGATCGCCGCCGACTCGTCCTCGGTCGCGCCCGTCCGCTGACCCAGGCGGCTGTGCCCGCCGCCGCCCAGCCCGAGGACGCTGACTCGCAGACCTGTCCTGCCGAGGGTGACATAGTCCATGCTCAGAGTTTCTCCTCATTTGTATCGACCGGATGCGATGCGGGTCGCTACAGCCTGGGACCATACATGTCGCGTCCACGAGCGTCACGGCCAACTGCATCATTATATGCCCATCGCAGGACAGATAGCAGCTTGTCGTGTTTCAGTTGTCTCAGCACCTTCGTCCGTCGAAACCACCCGTTTTGAGACTGCTGAAAAAGTCCCTTGAGTACACAACCTGTAGTCGATCAGGTTCGCCACGACCCTACATATTGTGGTGTCATGGTAGTTTTTCAGCAGTCTCATTTTCGGGTGGTTTCACTATGCGTGGGTTAACGCATCCGTAGCGTGTCAGGGATGCCGACCATGCGCCGCTTCCGCCCTCAGTCCTCAATCCCGGAAGTGGTGCGCGGTGTCGATGGCGGCCTTCAGGTGCTCCCAGGGCGTGTTGCTGGGAACCGTGCAGTCCGCCGCCAGGATGAAGAGCTCGGGGGCCTCCGCCAGCACGCCTGCCGCGGCCTGGCGGATCTCGTCCAGGCTGCCGGTGGCGATCACCCCTTTGCGCTCCAGCCCGCCCATGAACGGCCGCGCGAACATCTCGGCCACCTCGGTGGGCCGCATGGTTCTCTCGCCGAGCGCCAAGCTGCAGTTGACCACGTGGCCGCCATAGTCCAGGAAGGGAGTCAGGTCATCATACGCACCCGCATAGTCGCAGATGTGCAGGATAGTAAAAACACAGGATTGGACCGCATCCCACACCGCCAGATCGGTCGGCTTGATGTACTTCTGAAATAGATCCGTGCCGGGAAAGCGGAAGGCTTCCCCGCCCTGGGATGAGACATAAAAGCCGTCCACGCCGACCCGCCTGCAGCCACGCACCAGGGTCAGCACGTTGTCGGTCATGACCTCCAGCCCTCTACGCATAGCGTCCGGGTTGTCCCTCAAGTGTTCGGCCAGCGTCTCCGCGCCGGCGAGCTGGGAGGCCCACATAAACGGCGAATAGATGGTCATGATCACCAGCATCCCTCTCCCCACCGCACTCTGCATCACGTCAGCGATATGCTCTTTGGTGAGACAACCACCAAGTCATTCAGGTTCTTCAGAAATTGCCGTCAACAGCACTAGATAGAGACAGGGCCGCGCGCGAGGGCCTAAACCTACGGCAAGTCCTAGAGAACCAAGGTATTTCACTAGCCTAGAATTCGTAGTTTCTTTCACAAGCGCTACTGGTCTGTGTCTCTCGAAAATCCGTGCGTAATCAGGATCAATTTCAACCGCATTCGCTGCTATACTGCGACTCGCACTGCAACCATAAGAGGAGACACCATGAGCGCCGGGCGGATGAGCGTCTGTCTACTCCACCGTATGAGAGCAATATCCCCATACGCATCGGCCTCGTGTAGGCCAGGGAGGCGAATTCGGCTGACCGAAGTCCAATAGTGACCCTCTATGCCGTCTAATCGCCGAATGCACCGAGGTAGGCCACCAACAGCGTCTTTTCACCAAAGTAAGGAGGAAGGAGCAGATGGCGACCAATCCACCCAAACGGCAAGCCCCGAAGCCAAACAGATCGGTCATACGCTGGCTGCTCGACTCGGACCCGTCGGTCCGCTGGCAAGTGATGCGGGACCTGACCGATGCGCCCGCGGAGGAGGTCGCGGCCGAGCGCGCGCGGGTCGCCACCGAGGGCGCGGGCGCGCGGCTGCTCGCCCTCCAGGGGGCCGACGGCCGCTGGGGCGGCGCGGCGTGGAACCGCGGGTGGGACTCCACGATGCACGTCCTCATGCTGCTGCGGGACCTGGGTCTCGATCCCGCGAGCGGCGAGGCACGCCGCGCGGTGGGCCTCGTCCGCGACCGCGTGACCTGGCAGGGGTGGTGGGAATATGACGGCAATCCCTTCTTCGCCGGCGAGGTGGAGCCCTGCATCAACGGGCAGGTGGCGGCGGTCGGCGCCTACTTCGGCCAGGACGTCCGGGGCATCGTCGACCGGCTGCTTGCCGAGCAGTTGCCCGACGGCGGCTGGAACTGCGAGGCGGCCAACGGCTCGACGCGGTCGTCGTTCAACACCACGATCTGCGTGCTCGAGGCTCTGCTCGAGCACGAACTGACGGGCGGGGGCAGCCCGGAGGTGACCGAGGCGCGTCTGCGCGGGCAGGAGTACCTCCTCGAGCGCCGCCTCTTCCGCCGGCGGTCGACCGGTGAGGTCGTCGACGCCGCGTGGACGCGCTTCGCCTTCCCGACCTGGTGGCACTACGACGTGCTGCGGGGGCTCGAGTACCTGCGCCGCGCCGGCGTCGCGCCCGACGATCGCGTGGCCGAGGCGATCGACCTGGTCGAGTCCAAGCGCGACGGCGACGGTCGGTGGCCGCTCGAGACCCGGCACCCCGGCCAGATGCCGGTCGAGATCGATGAGGGCGAGGGCCGGCCGAGCCGGTGGAATACACTCCGCGCCTTACGAGTGTTGGACTGGTATTCAGCACGAGACTAACGCAGACGCCGCAGGAAGGGGACTGGCAACGAGCCGAACTGGCCTGTTCAGTGGCTCTACCTGTATAAACGCCGGGGACAGGGCTCCAAATTATCGTACAATAGGTCGCGCCGTTCCTATTATTGATACGTGATAGCTACTGAACGCAACCATCTAGCACGGAGGGCACTCGAAGCCACAGCACTCCATGTGTTCAGTTCAAGTATTGGAGGATATAAACCGAGGACTCGAGCAATCTCGTCTGAACGACGACTGGTGTTACGTCCAATGAGCTTGACAGGCGGGGCGCGTGGACTTCATGCGGCGAGGAGTAAGTGTACCGTGAGCTCAATACGGATCGGAAAAATCCGTGAGTTATTGCGTCCTTTCGCGCCAGGGCTTACGTACTATGCACTACATGTGACTCCTTTATCTTCGAGAGCCTCTAACATAGCCTCTGCTTGACGATTGGCGGCGTTCGCGCGACAATGACGCCCTAACATTGTGTGCTGCTCAGAAGCGAGGTGCCGTATGCGAGTATCACTAGCGTATGGGCGCGGCCGGCTGCCAGTCGAAGTGCCGGATGCCACGGTGGTGATTACACCGGAGCAGTTGCCGGGCTTGCCCGACGAGCGCGCGGCGTTCGATGCGGCCGTCCGCGCCCCGATCGGTTCCAAACCGCTACGCGAGCTGGCGAAGCCAACCGACAGCGTTGCAATCGTGATTGCCGACATCACCCGCCCGTCGCCGAGCGAGCGGCTGGTGCCCTGGATCTTGGGCGAGCTGGCGCATGTGCCGCGCGAACAGTTTGTGATCGTCAACGGCACTGGCTCGCACCGCGCCAACACGCCCGCGGAACTGGTGCACATGCTCGGCGCCGAGATTATCGAGACTGTGCGGGTAGTCAACCACAATGCGTTCGACGACGCCAGGCTCACGCGGCTCGGGCGCACCAGCTACGGCGGCGAGGTCTGGCTCAATAACGATTACTTACACGCAGATGTACGAATTGCGACCGGCTTTATCGAGCCGCACTTCTTTGCCGGCTTCAGCGGCGGCCCAAAAGGAATTGTGCCCGGTGTCGCCGGTATCAAGACGATTATGCATCTGCACAATGCCCAGATGATCGGCCATCCGAAATCCACCTGGGCAATCTTAGCGGGCAACCCCGTGCAGGGCGAGGTTCGCGAGGCCGTCGCCATGGCGCCGCCTCACTTCATGGTCAATGTGGCTGTCAACACCAATCGTCAGATGACCGCGCTTTGGGCCGGTGATTATATCGAGGCGCACGAGATTGGATGCCGCTTTGTCGCCGAGCATGCGACGCGCCCAGTCGAGGAACCATTCGATATCGTCATTTCAACGAATAGTGGATACCCGCTCGATCAGAATCTCTACCAGACAGTCAAGGGTATGAGCGCCGCGGCCCGGATCGTCAAGCCCGGCGGCGCGATCATCGCTGTCTCAGAGTGCAGCGATGGATTACCCAGCCACGGCAACTACAAAGATCTGCTGCGTATGCGGCGCACGCCGGCCGAATTGCTGGCGATGATCGAGGCGCCCGAATTCGCGCTGTACGACCAATGGCAAGCGCAGAGCCAGGCGCTCGTGCAGCGCATCGCCGACGTGTATCTTTACTCGTCGCTCGACCCGGAGATGGTGCGCGACGCCATGCTCACGCCGATTGACGATATCGAAGCAACGCTCGCCATGCTGCTCGATCGCTATGGACCGGAAACCAGCGTTGCGGTGCTGCCGGAAGGCCCGCAGACGGTGCCGCTGCTCCAGGATCTGGCGCGCGTTTAAGCAAGTGATCTTGCCCACTCCCCATTCTTCTGCTATACTCACGAGTCGAACAGGTGTGTTGACTAAAACGTAAATAGTAAGACGTAATTGGCAACGCGATAATTACGTTTTACGCTTTACGTTTTATGCGTGATGTATAGGAGCGAGCTACCATGAAACTGCTCTATGTCGACCCGCGCGCGCTGGAGGCCGACCCACAGGGTGTGCGCGATGAGCCGGGCAATGTCGAAGGGCTGGCCGCGACAATCGCCGAGCATGGGCTGCTCCAGCCGATCGGCGTGACCGAGCTGGCCCACGGGCGTTACCGGGTGGTCTACGGCAACCGGCGCCGCGAGGCTGCGCTGCGGCTTGGGCTCGAGCGCGTGCCCTGCATCATCCTCGACGCCGACGACCCGCATACGCTGATCCAGCAGCTGACCGAGAATGTGCAGCGCCAGGATCTCAACGACCTCGAGAAGGCCCGCGCATTCCAGCGGCTGCGCGAGCAGCTGCACGCTAATGAGCCGCAGAACGAGGGCGATCTCGACGAGGCGACCGCGCGCACGGTTGGGCTCTCGGCGCGCACGATCCGGCGCTACTTGGGCCTGCTCGATCTGCCCGACGAGATCCAGACGATGCTGCGCGCCGGCGACCTGAGCGTGACCCAGGCCCAGCACTTGCGTCGCATCCCCAACCCGCGCACGCAGGTCGAGCTGGCGCGCGCCGCCGTCGACGAGGGCATGTCGGCGGCCGAGCTGAGCCGGCTTTCGTCGTACTTTGCCGCCAACCCAAATCTTTCGCTCGACGACGCGCTGAGCGCGCTCGAGCAGGGCGTCGAGCTGCGCCGCGAGCTGGTTGGCCAGCCGGCCGTGCCGCCGTCGGGCGGGCCGCTGGGCAAGACCAGCGCGGCCACGGTGGTCGAGCGGGACGACGACAGCGACCTATGGGACGACGAAGACGAGACCGACGACGGCTATCTGAGCGTCGACGACGAGACGCTCGAGAACCAGCCGAAGAACAAGGCGCGCGTGTTCCGCATTCGCTCGCTCGACCAGATGCTCGACGAAACCGATCGGCTGGCGCGCGCGCACGTCGAGGGCGACCTGGTCAAGTGGGTCAAAAGCGACACCGGCGCGCCGATGAAAGTGCACCTACTGCTCAAGCAGGTCGAGTCCTTGGCCCGCGCGCTGCGGCAACTGGCCAGCCAGCAGGGCTGGGAATTCGATGAGTAACCGGGCTATGCCGACCAAAACTACAACTCTTAAGCAGCCAGGCGAGATCGCACCGCCAAGCTTGCCGAAGCGGCCGAACACCATCTTTCTGGACGTGCTTGGCGATCAAGCGGTCTACCAGGACCTGTTGCTTGCCGAGTGCGATCTATCGGATCAAACTGCCGAGTTCGCGACGTTTGAGACGACCCATTTCAAACAGGTGGTGATGCAACGGGCGGTTCTGCGCATGCTGCGGCTGGCCGATGTTCGACTCGAAGCCTGCGACCTGGCCGAGTCGGTCTGCGAGAGTATCTCGGTGAGCCGCGCGGAGTTTCTCGGCTGCCGGCTGATCGGGCTCCAGGCGACCGACGGCCGTATCGAGGACATGCTGATGAGGGGCTGCAACGCCTCCCACGCGCAGTTCTGGGGTAGCGTGTTCAAGCGCGTGCGCTTCGAGAGCTGTAATTTGACCGAGGCGAATTTTCAAGGCGCCGATCTTACCGGCGTAGTCTTCGACAAGTGCGACCTACGCGGGGCGCGCATGGTCGATGCCAAGCTGGTGGGCGCCGACCTGCGCAGCTCGCAGATCGACGGCGCCCGCGCAGGTATCAAGGAACTGCAGGGCGCAATCGTCAATGCCGAACAGGCGATCAGTATCGCGCGGATGCTGGGCGTCGACGTGCGCCTGGATTGATTATCTGGCGGCGTCGCGAAGCTAAGGTCTTGTCAAAGAATAACTTTCCATTTGGCGATCGGGAATTTCGGTGATGCGTGCCGCGCAGCTAGCTCGAAGCCGCGATCGATCTGGCGTTGCATCGTGCCCTTTTGCTCCATATATGGCAGGAGTCGCAGCTGCCAGGTGTGGTTGTTTTCGGTTAGTTCGACTCGTACATAGCTTTGCAGCAACGGCGACGCGTCGTGATTCAACGCGTTTGTAAAGCCGTTTTCGAGCGCGCCGAGAATATACCTTCTGCGAAACCATGCCGCGATCCGCTCATACCACAGCGCTGCTGGCTCAGTCGCAACCTGGCTCCAAATAAACTTATCGATCATCTGATTGAAGGTTGGAAAGACATCATACAGCACGACTTGGTCGGCCTGCGCGTCGAGCGTACTGTCCTGGCCCCACGTGCCGGGGTGGTACACCGCGCGGCGGCTGAGGCGCAACAGCGGCTTGCGGTTGCGATCGAAATCGAGCCACCCGGCGTCCATCGGCGGCGAGAGATACGCGCCGCCGCCGCCGTTGACGATATGGTGCATTGTATGCTGTTGGCCCTGGTCGTCGGCGTAGATTACTTCGTAACGCTGATATGCGTGCGTATCGCCGCCCATCACCACATCGACGTGATAGCGCCGCAGCAGTTCATAGATCTCGCGCGGCGAGTACGAGCGCTGCGGCTGCGGGCCTGGCCGCGGGCGCTCTTTATTGCCGGCAAACTCACCGTCGACATACAGCGGGTTGCCGACCAGCACCAGCACGTAATGATCGGCGGTGAGTGAACTCGATCGCAGCGCGCGAAGCTGGCGCTCGAGCCACTGGTACTGAATATGATCGATCGACCCGGTGACGCCATTGTCGAGCCCAAATACCCTCAGCGGCGCATCGCCAAATGTCAATTCGAAAAACGAAAGGTGCTGGTGCGTCGTACGCTGCCCGGCATAGCCGCCCGCGCCGCGCAGCCGGTAGCGCCTACGCATAGCCAGTACTCTGCGCCGGGCCACCTGCCGCCAGGGCCGCCAATCCCATGGCAGGTTCTTGATCCGTGCCGCCGGGCCGCGCGGCCGGCCGATCGCGGCGTTATAGGTAAAGTTCATCAGAAAGCCGTGCAGGCTATCATACCAATCGTGGTTGCCTGGAATCGCATAGCAGAGCGTCGATCGGCCCAGAATTTCGCTCAGTGCGTCGGGGCGCTCGCTCGCCTGCCCGTAGTCGAACATGCGGCCGTGGTCGTCGCGCGGCGCATTTGGCCGATAGAAGCCGCGCTCATAATCGGACATCTCGCCGCCGGGGTAGATCACGTCCGAGCTAATGATTGTAAAATCGATTGACTCTGGATCATCTTCGCCGTTCCAGGGCTGCTCAAACAGCGTTCGCAACAGTTGATCGTCCGAGCGCGGCGCCGGGTCGTTCGGCTGGGGCGACTTGCGCGCCTTCGAGGTGCTGAGCATCTGTTTGGCAGCGCCATGCCGGCGGTTGGCCGGGTAGAGCTGGCTGTCGTCGCCTTCACCCGGGTCGCCAATGATATCGAAACGAATCGCCCGCGCGCTCGATTGCTCGCCCAGCGGCGCGATTGCCGCACCACGCGCGACCTGATCGACAAGCGCCGCGTCGTTGGTCGCGCCCCAAAAAAGCGCGCGAAGGTACGTGACGCGCACGATGTCGGCCAGCGGTGGCGTGAAGCCCTGGCGAAATGCTAGCGTAAAGCTGTGGGGCCAGTACATTGGCCTGAGCCAGGCCAGCCCGCGCGCCTCGGCGGGGCGGAAGCGGTACAAGAGTATTGCGGCGATGGCAACTAGCTCCAGCAGCAGCGCGCCTAGTTTCATCGGCGTGGTGATCCAGCTCAGCGGCTTGGGTGATCGGGTAAGCCATGTGACGACGATCGCCGGTACCACGATAAAAATCAGAACTTGGAAGAACCCGTACCAGCCAAAATGATAGCGCAGATGCGGAATCGCGACGCGCCAGTTCGGCGGGTCGAGCCAGGAAAAACCGCGCGCATGGTTGATGATTCGCAGCAAAAACAGGATGAAATACGCGAACGACACGCATGTCCAGATAAATGCCAGGAAATTGAGGCCGGCGGCGATCGTCTGGCGCGGATCGAGCAAGCCGGTAATCTGTAAGCCCATCATCACCGGTGCGGTAATCATCACCGCCACCACATTGAAGAATACCAGCACCTGGAACGCCACGCGCAGGCTATCGAAGGTGCCATAACGAAATATATCGCCGGTGCGCACGCGGCGGCGATGCTCGCGATATAGCGTCAGCACGCCGCAGAAGACCATATTGCCCAGCAAGAAGCGCCGCACGTTATACAGATAGATCGGGTGCATGAAGATCGGCTGCTCGGCGATCGGCAGCGTCACGATCACGAACAGCGCGCCGGCCGCAATTGCAAACTTCAAAGCGTCAACCAGCAGCCCGCCCAGGCGCATGCGCGCGATCGAGCGATAGAAGAAAGGCGACAGCTCCAGTTCGAGCGCCACAATCAGGCTGGCGACGAGCAGCAAACCGACTGTCTCCGATTGCACAGCGGTGTAGACAGCTTCCCTCGGCAGCGGCGGCAGCAGTGCCGCAATTGCGACCGTACCGACAAGGAGTATCCAGCTTGCGATGTCGCTCCTGCGCTGCAAGAGTTTCTGGCGCTCCTGGTTCGCGGCGTCGGGCTCTGCTTTGCTCATCCGCACCAGTTCTGCGGCCAGCGTATTGATCTTGCGATCGAGTATGTTGAATTTGGCCGCCCACAACAGTAGGTCGACAATCAGCGCGATTGTCCATACTAGCATTGCGTTCATGATCGTCTGCGCCTCCTGGACCACCACGGATCAAAAATCTCTCGTATCACTGTTTTTTCGTTCTGCGAACGAAAAAACAGTGATACGAACAAGAAAATCCGTGTTTTGCGAGTGACCATGTGAGTCCTGTATCTAATTAGTAAAACGCTGTCGAGCCGACTTTTAATCCATGTGTGGGACATGCCGAGTGGAATTTGACTGGCATTTTCATCGCACCTATAATGCAATGCTGCCAGTATACTACTATGACTATGCGCTACTGAGAATACTTCACACCATGTTTCAATTCGAGATCCACACACGCGACCCGCACAGCCGCGCCCGCGCGGGACTGATCACCACGGCGCACGGCACGATCGAGACGCCGGTGTTTATGCCGGTTGGCACGCGCGGCACGATCAAATCGCTCACGCCCGACGAAGTGCGCGATCACGGCGCACAGATCATTCTTGGCAATACCTACCATTTGTACCTCCAACCGGGCCACGAGTTGATCGCGCGGATGGGCGGGCTGCATCAGTTCATGGGCTGGAATGGCCCAATCCTGACCGACAGCGGCGGGTTCCAGGTCTTCAGCTTGATCTACGGCGGCATCGCCGACGAAGTCAAAGGGCGCCGGCCCACCCAGCAAGCCCAGATGAAGCCAGGGATGGTGAAGGTGACCGAGGAAGGTGTGATCTTTCGCTCGTACATCGACGGATCGAAGCACCTATTCACACCCGAGCGCAGCATCGAGATCCAGAAGGGCATTGGCGCCGACATCATCCTGTGCTTCGACGAACTGCCGCCGTTCCGCGCCGGCTACGACTATACCGCCCGCTCGCTCGAACGCACGCACCGCTGGCATGCGCGCTGCGTCGCCTTTCACCAGGAAACGTTGGGCGGCGCCGGGCTGCCATTCGCCGCGCCGAACCCGAACCAGGCGCTGTTCGGCATTGTCCATGGCGGCGTATTCGCGGATCTGCGCCGCGCCAGCGCCGAGTATATCGCGTCGCTCGGCTTCGACGGGCTGTGCATCGGCGGGTCGCTTGGCAAAGATAAGCAGCAGATCGGCGAGGTTGTCGATATGACGGTGCCGCATATGCCCGATGGATTGCCGCGCCACCTGCTGGGCATCGGCGACGTCGACGATCTGCTCGACGGCGTGGCGCGCGGCATCGATATGTTCGATTGCGTCAGCCCGACCCGCCTGGGCCGCCATGGGGCGGCGCTCGTGCGCGACCCCGCGCGCAAATGGCGGCTGAATGTTCTCAACGCCGCCTTGCGCGATGATCCGCGCCCGCTCGAGGCCCAGTGCTCGTGCTACACCTGCCGCACCTACTCGCGCGCCTATATCCATCACCTGTTCCGCGCCCAGGAGCTCCTGGGCATTCGGCTGGTCAGCCTGCACAATATCGCTTTTCTGATCGACCTGATGCGCCAGATCCGCGCGAGCCTCCGCGCCGGGCGCTTCGCCGAGCTGCGGCGTGAATGGCTGGCGGTGGGCTAGAACTCGCTTTCCTGCCAAGCCTAAGCTAACGACTACCAAGATCAGGTGGTATATATCTTGCTGCTATTTCATTCCTCGATCCCCGTGAGCGCGAGCAGACGCCACGGGCTGCGATATCGAGGGCATGGAGAGCAAAGCTATGGCCACAATCAAGCGTGCTGCATGGTCTGGTCGCCGAGTTTGGCGCGGACTCATGTATATATTCGCGTTCCTGTGTATGTTTGTGCCGGTGTTGGCGTTCGCGCAGCCGCTGACTGGAACCTTCACCGGAACCAGTATCGGCCGCGAAGTAGCTTTTAGCCACAATGGCAAGGCGCGCAAGGCATGGGCGGGCGTGCTCACCTTCCAGATCGACAATGGACCGGAAGTGCCGGTGTTTTGCATTCAGCTCGATGTGCGCGTGCGCTCGGGCAATCGCTATCGGAGCGATGGGTCAGTGCTGGACTTGCCGAATGGCTGTCAGATCCGCTATCTGCTTGGCAAATACCCGGCTTCGACGGCCAAAGATGCCGATGAGGCCGCCGCGCGGCAGGTAGCCATCTGGGTCTTTTCTGACAACCTCGATCCAACGACCATTCAGGATGCCAAGATCCGCGATCGCGCCATTGCGCTGGCGAATGAGGCCCGAAGTAAGCCATGCTCGGTGCAGCGAACCGACGCGCCCGATCTTACCCTCGCTCCTCCAACCGCGAATGCAGCTGTGGGACAAGTGGTGGCCTACACCATTCAGGCGGGTTCGAAAGATGCAGGGCAAACTGTAACTGTGACGGTCGATGGGCCGGCCGTGTTATCGGATGCGAACGGCACGAATAGCGGGCAGCAACAGCAGTCGGTATCGCTGAATGGGCAAGCCGCTGCGACAATCTGGGTGCTGAGCACCGGCGCGGGCCAGAGCACAGTCAGCGTCGCGCTGCCATATCGCCTTGATGCCGGAACAGTCTTGTCGCAGATCGACGACAGTCACCCAACTCAGCGGCTGGTGATGGCCGAACGCCAGGAGCTTGTGGCGAAGGCCGCAGCTCAGGGCTCCTGGGCTGGATCAGCTCCGGCACCGTCGCCTGTGCCGAGCGAGCAAGCGACCGCAACACCGCCGTCGGCGCCACCGGGTGGGCAAGCGACCGCAACGCCATCGCCCAGCGCGCAAGCGACCGTTGCGCCCAGCCCGACGCGCCGCCCACAGCGATCGAGCCCGACCGAGCAGCCAACTTCGCCAGCTGGCATCGGTGGGGGAACCGCCACGCCGCCGAGCGGTGTGGCAGGCGACACCGGGCAGTCCGCGCCGACCGCGCCGGCGGGTGAAACGGCGTCGCCACAGGCAGGTGTGCCGGCTGGCGAAACCGCTTTGCCGGCCCCGACCGCCGCTCAGTTGGGTAATGGACAAGTTACAGCCACACCGGCGCAGCAGGCGAGCGCGCCAAGGCCCGTACGGCCGCACGGCCTGCCACGAACCGGCACGCCGGCGAGCCCGGCGCTCGGGCTGCTGCTTGCCGGTGTACTGGTGGTGCTTGGCGGCTGGATGCTACGACGGCGCGCACGGCGCGGTCGATAGCGCCAGCGCTTCCTATCGCCCACGCAGCCGTGGATCGAGTAAATCGCGCAGGCCGTCGCCAAGCAGATTGAAGCCGCCGACCACCAGCATGATCGCCAGCGCGGGAAAGGTGCCCATCCACCAGGCGGTGGCCATATAGGTGCGCGCCTCGCTAATCATCACGCCCCATTCGGGCGTCGGCGGCTGCGCGCCGAAGCCGATGAACGAGAGCCCGGCGACGGCGGTGATCGCCCCGCCCATGTCGAAGCTGGCCTGCACCAGCAGCGGAGCCAGCATATTGGGCAGCAAGTGCCGCACGATGATCTGCCATTCGGGGACGCCAACCGTGCGTGCGGCCAGCACGAACTCGCGCTCCTTGAGCGACAGCACCTGGCCGCGCAGCAATCGCGCATAGACTGGCCAGGTCACCGCGCTGATCGCGATCAGCGCATTCTGCAGGCTCGGGCCGAGCGCGCCGGCAATCGCCATCGCCAGAATGAGCGCCGGGAAGGCAAAGAAAATATCGGTAATGCGCATCAGCGCCTCGTCGACCCAGCCGCCCAGGTAGCCGGCCAGCACGCCCAACAGCGTGCCGATCACGCCGGAGATCAACACCACCGCCACGCCGACGAACAGCGAAATGCGCGCGCCATAGAGAATCCGGCTCAGAATCTCGCGGCCGAGCTTATCGGTGCCGAACAGATGCTCGGCCGAAGGTGGCTTCAGGCCGGCCAGCACATTCTGCGCCAGCGGGCCGTTAGGGCTGAGCAGCGGCGCGAGGAGTGCGGCCAGCAAAAAGAACAGCAGCGCTACGGCGCCAACGGCGATCGCCGGCTGGCGCAGGGCGCTCGCGAGCCGTTGGCGCCGAGCGGCGCGTTCGGCAGTTGGGGATGGGGCGGTAATAGTGGCCATTGGGCTATTCTTTGTTATCCCTGGAAGGGAAGCATCCGCAGCACCTTAATGCACCCGTATGCGCGGATCGAGTACATGGTAGCCGATATCCACCAGCAGATTCACGATTGGGTAGACCACCGCCGCCACCAGTGTCACGCCCATCACCGCCGGGAGATCGAGGCTGACCGCCGAAGTAGTGGCGTAGCGCCCCAGCCCCGGCCAGCCGAAGATCGTCTCGGTCAGCACGGCGCCCGAGAGCAGGCTGCCGAAGACGATCCCAATCGTCGTCAGCACCGGGATCATGGCGTTCTTGAGCGCGTGGCGCAAGATCACTACTCGGTCGCGCAGCCCCTTCGCTTGGGCGGTGCGAACGTAGTCCTGGCCCAGCACCTCGAGCATCGACGAGCGGGTCATGCGCAGCAGCACCGCCGTCGAAAAGTAGCCCAGCGTGGCTGCCGGCAGCACCAGATGCAGCAGGCTATTTCTGAACAGCGCCCAGTTGCCGGCCAGCAGGCTATCGACCGTGTACAAGCCGGTGACGCGCGGCGGCGGAGTCAACACGGCGTCGAGCCGGCCGGGCCCCGGCAGCCAGCGCAGCCGGTTGTAGAACAGCGCCAGCACGAGCAGCCCTACAAAGAAGATCGGCAGCGAGCCGCCAACCAACGCGAAGGCGCGGGCGAGTCCATCGATCAGACTATTGCGCCGGATCGCCGCGACGATGCCCAATGCGACGCCGAGAATCACCGCGACGATCATCGCAGCGATCGATAGCTCGATCGTCGCGGGGAAGAAGTCGCGCAGATCGTCGGCCACGGGGCGGCGTGTGCGGATCGATTGCCCGAGGTCGCCGTGCAGCAGCCGCTCGACATAGCCGAAATACTGCAGCACCGGCGACCGATCGAGCCCAAGCTGCTTGCGGTAGGCTTGAATCTGATCCTCGCGCGCGTTCTGGCCGAGCGCGGACGCGACCGGGTCGATCGGCACGAGTTGCGACAGCGCGAACGTAATGATCGAAACGCCAACCAGCACCAGCACCAGGCCGACGAGGCGGCGGAGAATAAAACCAATCATACAATTATGAGTTTTGAGTTTTGAGTTTTGAGTTAGATCTTCAACTCAAAACTCAAAACTCAAAACTTAGAACTCAAGCGTTAGCTCTTATTAATCAGCCAGAACGAGATCGACGGTGTGTCGGCCGGGCTATAGACGAAACCTTTGATGTTCTTGCGCACGCCGAACGCCCGTGTTGGCTGGTACATCACGATATATGGGCCCTCATGCAGTACCCGTTCGACGAGCTGCTTGTACAGATCGGCACGCTTGGTCGCGTCTGCCTCAAGCGCAGCCTGCTGGCCCAGCTTGGCAATATCGGGTGCCTCCCAACCGTTACGCCAGGCGATCGACTTGGCATCATAGTTGGTGAATGGTGTGACATTGCCATCCGGGTCCGGGAAATCTGGCCCCCAATTGATCAGCACGAGCTGGCCCTTCTGCGCGCGGTAGATATTGAGCAGCTCGGACTGCTGGATCTGCTTGATGTTGAGTTTCAGACCGATCTGCTGGACATCGTTCTGCACCTTGGCCGCAAGCGTGCTCCAGTCGATGCCGCCGGGCGCGGACCCCGCCGACACGAGGAATTCGAGCTCGGCGCCACTCTGCACGCCGGCCTTGGCGAGCAGATCCTTGGCCTTGGCGATGTCCTGCTTGAACGGGTTCTCGCCAGTGTGGCCGAATAACCCGTCCGGGATGATCTCCTGCACAACCTTCCCATTCCCGCCAAGCAGCGTATTGATATCGTCATAGTTGATCGCGTAGCGAATCGCCTCGCGCACGTCGGCCTTGTCGAGCGGCGGCGACTTGGCGTTCATGCCAATGTAGACCAGCAGCGTCGAGTCGGCCTTGACCACGTCCACGTCGGCGTTGCCCTCCAGCGACTTGACCTGCTCGGGGCCGAGATCTTGGACGATATCGGCGTCGCCAGTTTGGATTGCCGAGAGCCGGTTCGACACCTCGGTTTCGTTCTTCATGATCACGCGCTTGATCGCCGGCGCCGTGCCCCAGTAGTTGGGGTTGACATTCATCGTAACCTGCGAGTTGCGCTCCCAGCGCTCCAGCACATACGGGCCGCTGCCGGCCGAGTGATCGTTTAGCCAGGCCGAGCCCATGTCGCTGCCTGCGTTCTGTGAGACGACGGCTTTCTCGACGACCGCGGCAACCGTGAAGCTGATTACCGAGAGGAACACCTGCGGGCTGGAGTCCTTCGGCAGCTTGACCTCAAGGGTCTGCGGGTCGCTCGCTTTGAGGTTCTCTTTCTTGAGCTTGGCGACGTCGATGAACAGGAACGCTGGCGATTTGTTCAGGTCAATCGCCCGGCTCCACGAATAGACCACGTCGTCGGCAGTCACTGGGTTGCCGCTGGCGAACTTGGCCTTCTCGTCGAGCTTGAAAGTCAGCGTCCACGTATCGCCGGTGTCCTTGATATCCCAGGATTTCGCCACCAGTGGCTTGATTTTCGGGTCGCCGGGATCGAAGCTGACCAACGTCTGGTAGAATTGCCCCTCGGCCTGAATGCCGCCGAACTCGTAGGCGACGGCGGGGTCCAGAGAGATCTGATCAGAGGTGTCGGCGGAAAAGATCAGCGTATCCTCGCGGCTGACATCGGTTGCTGGCGCCTGGGCTGCGGCCGCTGTCGGCTGCGCGGCGGCCGGCGCGGCGGTCGGTTCGGCCGCGGCGGGTGCGGCGGTCGGCGCGGCGGATGGCGCGGCGCCGCCACAGGCGGCTAGTAGCACACTTGCGATCGCAAATAGCGCCAGTGTGCGGGCGAATGGGAAAAGGTGGGCCATCGTTCGGCTCCTTTCTAGAAGCGAAGCATCTGAGTCCATCATCGGGGCCTGGATATTATAGAGTTTCCGGCTCGCCTGTCAAGCACCGTGGTATACTAACTCGGCATTGGGTCTGCGCGCGCAGCTTATTGGCATGTTTTTTGCAATTGTTCCGATGCACTGCGTACACCCTAAGAATTGATAGGAACTTATGCGTTGGGTCCAAAATACCCTCATAGCCTGCGGCAGAGCGGTACTTCCTGATTCAATTGTTTTCGTTTTTGCGCTCTGCGAGCGCAAAAACGAAAAACGATACTAAAGATAAAGTACCGCTCTGCCGCAGGCTAAAAACGCCGACTGCGCAAGTCGTGGTAATAAAGAAGGAAACTCGAGGTAACCAATTGAACAGCACATCTGTCGAAGATATTGATCGCCTGGAGATCACTGGCCGGGTGCGCGCGGCGCTGCGCGACTTGATGCGGATCGATCGCTATCAGTGGGACGAGCGCGGCGCGCTGACGCTGCACGGCCAACTGCTCGGCCCGGCCGACGCGCTCTACCGCCAGATCCGTGCCCAGATGGAGCCACTCGGCTTCACGCCATTCCTACAACGCCAGGCCGATGACGACGAATTGATGGCGCTGCCGCTGGTGATCGAGCGAAGACCCCCGCGGATCGGCCTGCCGGTCGCGCTGTTCGTCATCACGATGTTTACTGTGCTATTGACCGGCGCGATCAACCAGCGCAACGAATGCGTGGCGACATTTGCCGATATTCTACGCACAATCGGCGCGGTTCTGACGTCGCCGGCGGCCCTCAGCGCCGGGCTGCCCTTCGCCGCGACCTTAATCGGCATTTTGTTCACCCACGAAATGGGCCATTATGTCGTCGGGCGGCTGCGTCGTGCGCCGATCAGCCTGCCGTATTTCATCCCGCTGCCGCCGTTCATCAGCTTCACCGGCACCATGGGAGCGGTGATCGTTCAGCGCGAGCCAATGGAAGATCGCCGCACCATTCTCGAAGTTGGCATCGCCGGCCCGCTGGCCGGGCTGGCAATCGCGATCCCGCTGCTGCTCTATGGCCTGGCAACCTCACAGGTCGGGGCGCCGCCAGCGCCGCCGCCGGGCTGCCCGGCCGGCTATACGCAGGAAGGCAACTCGCTGCTGTATATCGCGGCCAAGTGGCTGGTGTTCGGGCGCTTTCTGCCCAGCGGCGGCGTCGATGTTCAGCTCAGCCCGGTTGCTTGGGGCGCCTGGATCGGCTTGCTGGTGACAATGCTCAATCTGCTGCCAATCGGCCAACTCGACGGCGGGCATGTGGCCTACGCGCTGCTGGGCGTGCGCGCGCACCAGCTGGCTTATCTGCTGATCGGCGTATGCGTGCTGCTGGGCGTGCTGGTTTCGTCGACATGGCTGTTTTGGGCGCTGCTGGCGTTTCTGATTGGCCCGCGCCACCCCGCCCCGCTGAACGACATCTCGCGGCTCGACCGCCGGCACGCCGCGCTGGCAATCTTCGGACTGATCGTCTTCGCCATGCTGCTGATGCCCGAACCGCTCAAGATCGTCACCCCGTAGAAAGAGCAAAGAACAAAGAACAGAGAACAAGAGCCTGCCTGTCTGCGTCCTTTGTTCTTTGTCCTTTGTTTTGTTACCCCGCGTAGCTCATCCCCGACGAAGCCGTGGTCATCAGCGCGGCGTCGCGGTTGATCTGAGCTTCGACAATCTCGGCCAGCGCCACGTCGTGGTCGCCGCCGGCCAGCCAGCCTTTGACGCGGCACTCGAGAAAGCCCAGCGCAATCTCCAGGATCGGGCTGCCGGTCGCCGGGCCAGGCTTGTGCGCGAACTTAGCCAACTTATCGCCGACCTTGGCGTACTCCTGGCCGAATGCGCCGGCCGCTTTGCGCTGCTCGTCGCCCATGAAGTTCAGCGCAAAGGCGCCGCTCCGCTTGATCACCGCATATGTATGCGCGGTATTTTGCATTGCCACCACCAGCATCGGCGGGTCGAACGACGCCTGCATCGCCCAGGTCACCAGCATTCCGCCACGGTCATTCCCGGCATCGCTGGTCAAGACATACAGCCCATAGGTCAGCTTGTTCAATAGGTCCGACTTAGCTTGCTCGTTCATGGTCGCGTTCCTTTCTGGCTTACGTACATGTGTCTGACATTATGTACGCAGAAATATACTCAGCGCATCCTGTAATTCGATTTGGTCAGAGCCTGCGGCAGCATGGTACTTGATCTATCTTTCTTTGTTGCTGGTTTTTTCGCCCTCCGGGCGAAAAAACCAGCAACAAAAAGAAGGACAGTACCGCTGCGAATAACCATACCAATAACAGCGGGCAAGCGCTGTTATTTGTAGACCAGGAATGCCAGTTCGCTGGCGAACTCAAACCGCTCAGCCGGCCACCGCTCGGCCGCGACCACTGCCTCGAAGCGCCGGGCATAGTGCTCGGCCATCTGCTTGTCGCGGCCACCCAGACTGCGCGCCGGGAACGACACCAGCAGGTAGCGCGCATCCAACGCGCGCAGCAGGTCGCGCCCGGCATCCTTGGCGATCTGATCGAGCGTCGGCAGCGTCTTGAGCACCAGCGCTAGGTCTGCGCTCTGGCGCGGCGGGCCGCTCACCAGATCGCACACCTGCGCCCGCCCGGCGATACCAGCGATCTGGAAGAAGCCGTTCAGAAACTCGATCATATCGGCGTACAGATCGCAGGCGGCGTAGGTCGCGCCCGGCGCCAGCGGCATCCACGGGATGGCCAGCGGGTTCAGCCCGCAGGCGACATCCAGCACGGAATGAATTGGCGGCAGCGCGCGAAAGACCTGGCGATAGAACGAAACGAGCACCGGCAGCCGCTCGCGTGTCGAGGCGTGATGGCGCATCATCTCTCGGCAGATCGTTTGAAGGTCCGAACGTTCGGAGGTTTGAACGTTGGCCAGCTGCTCCAGCCACGCTTCATACGGCGGGCGCGCGTCGAGAAAGGCGCCGGCGACCTGGTGCAGCTTGTTCTTGGTCGCCTTGATCGCTTCTTTCAGGTTGCGCCGCACCGCCAGCTCGCGCCGCCCGATCGCGCACACGAGGTCTTTACTGATCGCCGCGTATTTCTTACTGGCGTAGATCGCTTCGACGAGCGCATCGATCTCGCTTCGCGAATCTTTACTCATGAGTGCTTAATCGCCTGCGGCAGCAACGTACTTCCTAATTTAGTTTGTTTTCGTTTTGTCGCTCTGCGAGCGACAAAACGAAAACAAAACGGAAAATATCATTCTGCCGCACACTACTACTTGCAACCCCGACCTTCATAATGAGTTTCTGTGTGATGTTTTTCGCCCTACGGGGCGAAAAACATCACACAGAAAAACGAAAGTACCTTGCTGCCGCAGGCTAAAAGCGTCTCGGATACCTATATTGCATGTATTACGCAGCGCGCAGCAGTTCGACCAACCGCATCATAAACCGCAAGTTATGAATTGTCGCCAGCCGATAGTACAGTGTGTCGCCGATCTCCTGTAGATGATGCAGGTAGCCGAGCGAGTACTTCGCGCAGGTGTGGCAGTCGCAATGCGGCGAGATCGGATCGCTCGCCTTGATATGCTTTTTGTCCTCGACATAGATCTGCTCATACCAGTTGCCGCGCAGCTGCAAGTGCGGCCCGGACGGATCGACTGTGAAGGCGTAGAGCCGGCCGCTGCGCGCATCGCGGGTCGGCAGCGCGCTGTCGAACATCTGGTAGCCCAGCGCGGCGCACGCCACCACATTTGCCGGCTGGCCGACGCCCAGCGCGTGCATTGGGAATTCCGGCGGGATGAGCCCGCGAGTGTAGCCCAGCAGGTCGTGCAGCAGTTGCCCTTTGGCGTCGAGCGGCCAGCCGCCGAAGCCATAGCCGTCGAAGCCAATCTCCAGCAATGCCTCGGCGCACTGGCGCCGCAGTTCGAGCGCGCCGCCGCCCTGTACCACCGCGAACAGCAGCGGGCGCCGATCGTCGGCGGGGCGGGCGCGGCCCCGGCGTGAACTGCTGCTTGGGACGCGCTGGCGCATCAGGCGCTCAAACTCCTGCTTGCAGCGCTTGGCCCACTTGATTGTCCGCGCAACCGAGGCCTGCTGCTCAGTCAGCGGGTCGTCGACATGCGTGCAGTCGTCCAGGCACACCAGGATGTCGGCGCCATACGACATCTGGAGCTGGATGCACTTCTCGGGGGTGAGCTGAAATGGCCGCTCGGCGCCCTCGGGCTGGAAGCGAATGCCCTGGTCGCTCAGGCTGCCGTAGCGCGGGTTCTGGCGGATCAGCGAGTAGGCCTGAAAGCCGCCCGAGTCGGTCATGATTGGGCCATCCCAATCGGCCATGCGGTGCAGGCCGCCCAGCGCCTGGATCGTCGACGTGCCGGGCCGCTGCATCAGGTGAAACACATTCATCACCAGCGCGCGCACACCGGTATTGGCCACGTCGGCGGTATCGAGTGCGCGCACCACACCGGACGTCGCATCGGGCAGGAATGCCGGCAGCGCCAGATCGCCATGGATTAATGATAATGTAGTATTATCGGGCATTGCGTTTCAATGCGATGACGATGATATCATGATATCCATCTATTCATCCGGACTATCATTCTCATCATCGGCCTCGGCCGCACGCGCCTTGCGATCGAGCCCGGCGATCACGACGATGTACTCGCCCTTAGGCTTTTTCACGATCTCAGACTCCAGCAGCGCCGAGATCGGCCCGCGCTCGACCTTCTCGAACAGCTTAGTCAGGTCGTTCGCCACTGCCGCCATGCGGTCGCCATACACCGTTAGCGCATCTTTCAGAAATGCCGCGATCCGGTAGGTGCTTTCGTAGAAAATCAGTGTGTGCGGTGCCTGCCGATCGAGTTCAAGGAAGCGACGGCGCGGGCCAGGCTTGCGCGGCGCAAAGCCACGAAATGTAAAGCTATGCACCGGCAGCCCCGAAAGCACCAATGCCATCACCAGCCCGGCCGGGCCGGGAATCATCGTCAGCTCCAGATCTTCCTCGATCGCACGGCGCACCAGCGTGTAGCCGGGGTCGGAGATGCCCGGCGTGCCGGCGTCGGTGACAACCGCAATCGACTGGCCCTGCTTGAGCAGATCGATGATCCGCTCGCCGGCTTGGCGCTCGTTGTGCTCGTGAAACGCAAGCAGCGGTTTCTTGATCTCGAAATGCTTGAGCAGCAGCCCGGTCTTGCGGGTATCCTCACTGGCGACAAGGTCGACCTGGCGCAGCACATCCAGCGCGCGCAAGCTGATATCGCCCAGGTTGCCGATTGGAGTGGCGACAAGATACAGCATTGATCACATCCGATCCAACACCAACACCCAATCCGGCTCCGCTGCGGGCTGCGCCGCTGGAGTGATAAACAGCTGCGTGCCGCCCCCGGCGAACTCGCCAATCACGCTCTCAGCGCCGGTGCGCGGGTCGAACCACACCGCACGCACGCTGCCGCCGCCCAGCTTGCCCAGATCGACCGCGACCGCCTGGCCGGCGTTAGGAACATACACAAACGCATGGCTGCCCTTTGGGTCGCGAATGGCCTGCACGTGCGCGCCGCCGCTGCCCGCCGGCTCGGCCAGCATGCTCTGGTCCGGCACGCGCGTGAAATATGTGCGCGACTCCATCAAGCGGCGCAAGCGGCCCGCGTGGAATGCGCCGGGGCGATCGATCGCGTCGGTCCACGGACGGTCGGCGTAGTTGATGGCCTGGTGGCGCGGCCCGCAGAACTGCCAGACCGCATGATGCCCGTAGGTGACGCCGCATGCGCCGGCGAAGACCGAGCGGTAGATCTGCTTGCGCACATCATAGTCGCGGAAATAGCCCAGCGCCGGGTCCCAGCGAGGCCAAGGGTTCACCGGGTGATCCTCATAGTTGGGCTCGGCGTCGAGCGCGGGCTTGTATGGCAGCCGCTCGTAGTCGCGCGCGATCCACTCCCAGACTGGTACATCGTGCCCGCTACCGTGGCCGGACTGCATGGTATTGATATCGAGCCAGCTTTCGTCGTGCAGATACGCCGACGTGGAATGGCCGCCGGCAATATGGTAGGTCATCAGCGCCTGCCCGCCCGTGCCGGCGTCGATGCCGGCCGCTAGCGCGCGCCAGACGGGCCGAAAGTCGTGCTGCTCGACGATTGGCAGCCGGTCGCCGCCCAGAATCCAGATCAGATTGGTCTGATCGCGGTAGCGCCGGCCGAGCCATTCGCCATAGCCGTATGCGCTCTCGGCGGTGAAGATCGCCGGGCCGCTGCCCCACTGCCGGTTCACTTTGTCGCCCCAGCTCGGCAACAGGCCGATATACAGGCCGTGTTCGGCCGCCAGCGCAATCAACTCGTCGACGAAGCGGAAGTAGGCTTCGTTCGGCCGCAGCGGGTCGTCGCCGACCAACGGCAGATCGCCATAGGCATTCGGCTCGCGCAGACCGTCGAACTCGGCGAGTGCAACCGCCTGAATGACGTTGAAGCCCTTCTGCTGGCGGTTCGCGAAGTAGTGCCGGGCTTCTTCGCGCGTGCAGCGGTGGAAGAGCTCCCAGGCGGTGTCGCCGAGCCAGAAAAACGGCTCGCCACGCGTGGTGGCCAGCAGATGCGGATTCTGATCGCTTACACGAATACGCGGCAGAGTAGGAGACATGGTTTACTCCAGATACCATAGGGACTCGCCGTTTAAATATCCCGGCCCAATAGTGCGTAGTGCGTAATGCTCAACGTGTATGGCATCCTACGCACTACCCGCTACTCTATTCTCCGCAGCGGCATCACGAAATACGCTCCGCGCCGATCGTCGTTACGAGCCTCTGGATGAATCGCATAGCCGATCGCCAGCCTGAGGCGCTGATTGGCGCTGTTTGTACCACTGCTATACGAGCGTACCTGGTAACACCTATGCGAGGCATCGATACCCCGCCCAAGTTGCTTCAAGTAGTATATTGCATCCCAATCGAATATACCGTCGGCGTCGAGCTGGCGGCGAGTAAGCTGGTGTGAGCGCGAAAACGTACGTGAATGTTGATGTAATCTGCCGATAAAGCGACCAAGCCGTGCGGCTAAGGCTTCGTCTTGCGCACTCGTGGGTATGAAAGTGCCTTCAAGCCACTCGAACAGTATTAAGAAGATCGGCTCGGGGTATAATTCATCTGTTACGCCGAAGTATATCATACGTCGATACAGGAGCGCGAAAAGCGAACAAATAGTATGTCTTCATCCAGCCTGAACCAGGCATACGGCGGCCACAGCATGGTTGCGCCGCTGCGCCGCGTGCTGGTGCGCCGCCCCGACGCCGCATTTGCCGCGGCGGACCCGGAGCTGTGGCACTACGCCGGGCGCCCGGATCTGCCCGCGGCCCAGGCCGAGCACGATACATTGGTCGCGACGCTGCGCATGGCCGGCGCAGAGATCATCTACCACGACGCGCCGCAGCCCGAGCACGCCGATGCGATCTTTGTGTTCGACCCGGCGCTGATCACCGACGCGGGGGCGATCATGCTGAGCATGGGCAAGAATCTGCGGCGCGGCGAGGAGGCGGCCATGGCCGCGCGCTTTGCGCAGCTGGGCATCCCGATCCTTGCGACACTGCACGGCGATGCGCGCGCCGAGGGCGGCGATATGTTCTGGCTCGACGAGCGCACGCTGGCGATCGGCCTTGGCTTTCGAACCAACGCCGCGGGCGCGCGGCAGATTGCCGCGGCGCTCCATCCGCTGGGCGCGCGGGTATTGCCGGTCGAGCTGCCCTACTACGCCGGGCCGGCGGCCTGCCTGCATCTACTCTCGTTGATCAGCGTGGTCGATCGCGACCTAGCGGTGGTGTACCCACCGCTGATGTCGGTGCCATTCTGGCAGGAACTGCAGCGCCGTGGCTTCCGGCTGGTCGAGTGTCCCGAGGCCGAGTTCACGACCATGGGCACCAACGTGCTGGCGCTGGCGCCCGGCGAATGCTTGATGCTGGAAGGCAACCTGATCACCTGCGAGCGGCTGCACGCCGCCGGCTGCGAGGTTCAGACGTATCGCGGCTACGAGATCTCGCTCAAGGCTGAGGGCGGCCCCACCTGCCTGACGCGCCCGTTGCTGCGAGAATAGCCAGTCATCCGTTGTCCGTTGTCAGTTGTCAGTCGCCACTACGAACAACTGACAACTGACCACGGACAGCGGCTACTCCGTCCGCGCCCACGCCTGCGCCAGCTCGACACAAACCTGGGTAGCTTTAACCATATCCTGCACGCTGACCCATTCCAGCGGGCCGTGGATGTTTTGCATGCCGGTAAACAGGTTCGGCGTCGGCAGGCCGCGCTCGGTCAGCTTGGAGCCATCGGTCCCGCCGCGAATTGGTATTGAGAACGGCTCGATCCCGACTGCGCGAATCGCCTGCTCCGCCAGATCGACCGGGCGCATGTCCTGCTCGAGCCAGTAGCGCATGTTGCGATATTGCTCGGTAATCGTGTACTCAATCTTGGCGCGCGGCTCGCCGGCCTGGATCGCCGCGCATACCGCGCGGATGAGATCGCCGTGGGCGGCCAAGCCGGCACGATCGAAGTCGCGCAGAATGAACGAAAGCTCGGCTTGGGCAGCAGTGCCTTCCATGCGATACAGATGAATAAAGCCCTCGCGTTCGCGCGTGGTCTCGGGAGTGCGGGTGTGCTGCGGCAGCGCGTCGATCAACTTGGCGGCCAAATTCAGCGCATTGACCATCTGGCCAAAAGCGGTGCCTGGATGAGTGGAGACGCCGCTGATGGTGACCACCGCCTTGTCGGCTGAGAACGTCTCGTAGACCAGCTCGCCGATTTGGCCGCCGTCGAGGGTATAGGCATAATCGGCCGCCAGATCGGCCAGGTCGAGATGGTCGATGCCCAGGCCGATCTCTTCGTCGATCGTGAAGCAGACATGAATCTCGCCGTGTGGCAGCTCCGGGTGCGCCAGCAAGTGCTCGGCCATGGTCATGATGATCGCCACGCCGGCCTTATCGTCGGCGCCGAGCAGCGTGGCGCCACTGGTGGTGATGATGTCGTCGCCGATCTTCTGGCCGAGGTACGGGTTCACCTCTGGCGAAAGAATCTGTGTCGGGTCGTCGGGCAGCACGATCGGCGCGCCGTCGTAGTTGCGGTGCACGATCGGCTTGATTCCGGTGCCGCTGAATGCCGGCGCTGTGTCGACATGCGCCAGAAACGCCACGCGCGGTATCGCCCCACTGGCCGTCGCCGGGATCGTACCGATCACAAAGCCGCTGTTGGTTGAGCGAACGTCGCTGGCGCCCACGTCGGACAGCTCTTGCTCCAGTTGTTTCAGCAGATCGAGCTGCTTGGCAGTGCTGGGCACGGTAGAAGAAGACTCATCACTTTGTGTATCGACCTGCACATAGCGGACCAGGCGCGCTTCGAGCGCCGCTGCGAAATCGTTCATCAGGATAAGCTCCTTGGAGGCTGTCTGAAAGGCTCTCTGCCCACAATGCGAGAATGATTGCTCGCCAGAGTATAGCACAATTGTGAAACTGCTCGCTGTTACGCGCAACTTAGTTGAGGCATACCGAACTAATGCAGTGTCGGCAGGATCAAATCATCCACAGATGACACAGATTACGCAGAGAGGGCTCTCTAAAGCAATACATCATCTGTGCAATCTGTGCAATCTGCGGATGATTATGCACTAGTAAGCGACCGCTTGGGCCGCCGATCGCCCTGCTACGCGCCCGGAGAAGAGACAGCCGCCAAGGAATGTCCCTTCGAGCGCTCGATAGCCGTGCATCCCGCCGCCACCAAAGCCCGCAACCTCGCCGGCGGCGTAGAGCCCGGGCACCGGTTGGCCATCGACGCCCAGCACGCGGCTCGATAGATCGGTCTCCAGTCCGCCCAGTGTCTTGCGGGTGAGGATGTGTAGGCGCACCGCGATGAGCGGTCCGGCCTTCGGGTCGAGTAGCTTGTGGGGCGCGGCCGTGCGGATGAACCGGTCGCCGTGGTAGTTCCGCGCACCGCGGATGTGGGTGATCTGGGTATCCTTAGTGAAGGGATTGTCGACCTCGCGGTCGCGCGCGACGATTTCATGCTGCAGCGCCGCCAAGTCGATCAGTGGCTCCTCGGTGAGCCTGTTCATACCGCGCACCAGGTCAACCAGGTTATGCACGACGACGAAGTCCACGCCGTGCTTCTTGAAGGCTTCCACTGGCCCAGGCGCCGCCCGGCCGATCGCACGGCCAAGCACCTGGCGCCAACTTTTGTTCGTCAGGTCCGGGTTCTGCTCCGAGCCGGAGAGGGCGAACTCCTTCCTGAGAATCTTCTGCGTCAGCACGAACCAGCTGTAATCGTAGCCGGTGGCCATGATGTGCTTCAGCGTGCCCAGCGTGTCGAAGCCTGGGTACAAAGGGACCGGCAGGCGATTGCCGCGCGCGTCGAGCCAGAGCGACGAGGGGCCAGGCAGGATGCGGATGCCATGTCCGCTCCAGATCGGGTTCCAGTTCTGGACGCCCTCGGTGTAGTGCCACATGCGGTCGCGGTTGATGACATGCCCGCCGGCCGCCTCGGCAATCGCGAGCATGCGCCCGTCGACGTGGTCGGGCACACCTGTGAGCATGTGCTTGGGTGGGTCGCCCAGACGTGCGGGCCAGTGACGGCGAACGAGGTCGTGGTTGGCGCCAATGCCGCCGGAGGTGATAATCACTGCCTGGGCGTGCAAGGAAAACTCGCCTACGACGACACGCGAGCTGGGCTGGCCGCGTTTGACCGTGCTTGGCTCCAAGATGTCGCCGCGCACGCCATCGACAACGCCTGCGGTCAGGGTCAGTTCGTTCACCCGATGGCGGAAATGTAAGCTGATCAGGCCGCGGTTCACCGCCGCGCGCACTTGGCGCGCGAAGGGCTCGATCACGCCCGGGCCGGTTCCCCATGTGACATGGAAGCGCGGCACCGAGTTCCCTGGGCCGAGCGCGCCATAGCCGCCGCGCTCGGCCCAGCCGACGATCGGGAAAAAGCGCAGCCCATGATCGTAGAGCCACGACCGTTTCTCGCCAGCGGCAAAGCCGACATACGCCTCCGCCCACTTGCGCGGCCAGTAGTCTTCCGCGCGGTCGAACCCGGCGGTGCCCATCCAGTCCTGGAGCGCCAGGTCGTAGGAGTCGCGAATGCCCATCCAGCGCTGCTCGGGCGAGTCAACTAGGAACAGGCCGCCGAACGACCAGAACGCCTGGCCGCCCAGGCACTGCTCCGGCTCCTGATCGACGATGATCACGCGACTGCCGGTGTTGGCAAGCTCCGCTGCGGCGACCAGGCCGGCAAGGCCGGCGCCGACGACGATCACGTTCGCATCGTTCTGCATCACTGGTTCTCCGTCTGTAGCTCGGCAGCCGGGCTGGTAAAGATCGCCCGCAGCGCCAGCGCCGCCGGTTTGGGGCGCCCCCAAAAATCGATAATCGACGTATTAGTGGTGCACGGAAAGCTGTCGTGTCCCATCCAGATCAGGATGCCGCCGCAGCGCGGGAAGCGCGCCTTACAGGCCTGAGCGGCAATTCGTAGCGCCGCGGCCTGTCGCGCCTGACTCCACGCGACATACTCTTCCAGGCCAGCCGGCTCGCGCCCGTGTTCGGCCACGAACGCCGGCCACTCGATCCACCAGGATGTACGCCGCCACAGCGGGTTTGCGAACGTCCCAGGTGTGGTGGCGCAGTCGCCGCTGTACGCCGCGATCAGATCGGCGCCGCTCGCGCCGGGCGCGCCGGTCTCCGAGCGAAACAGCGCATCATCGCCGCGCCAATAGCGCGCCCACTCCTCGGGCGTGCCCGGCATGCCCCACGGGCCATGCACATCCCAATGTTGGCCGCGGCCGAACTCGCGCTCGTCGGCCGCAAAGCGCGGGCCGCTGGGCGAGGTCGGCAGAAAGCGGCGCTGGGGATCGGCCTCGGCCACAATTGCGGCCATCCGCGCAATCATCGGCGGGCCTGTATCAATCGGCACACTGCTAGGCCCGCTATCACTGGCGCCAACCGCTTGCTGAAGCTCGTTGCCGCCGCTCCAGAGCAGCAGCGACACATGATGCTGGCGGCGGGCGATGTACGACTCGACAATCTGCGCCATGGCCGTCATGCTTGCGTCGTGATCCGGCGGCATGTTGTCAACCCCCGACGAAGAGAGCGGAAACTCCTGCCAGACCAGTAAGCCCAACTCGTCGCAGCGGTCGTAGAAGATCCGCTTTTCGAGGAACGCGCCGCCCCACACGCGCAGCAGATTACAGCCGAGGTCGCGGTACTGCACCAGAAGCGCGCGATAGTCGTCGTCGGTCACATCGGCGAAATTGGGGCGAATCGGCGTCCAGTTGACGCCCTGCAGGAAGATCGGCTGTCCGTTGACGACACACAGCCACGGGTCCGCCGGTGCTGGCGCGCCCGCGCACGCATGCCACTCGACGCGTTTGAAACCGATCCGGCGCTCTAGCGTGTCGAGTGGCACGCCAGCGTCGTCGAGCAGCGTGGCGCGCAGCGTATACAGCGGCTGTGCCCCCTGGCGGTTCGGCTGCCACGGCTCGACGGGTAGGCCCTGCCACAGCACCCCTTGCTCGAACGCGGCGATGGGCATCTCGTCGACATGCACTCGATCGGCGTCGCGCGCGAGCTCGAGCCGCACGCGCGCGGCCCGGTCGCCGGCCACCAGGCCCGATATGATTAGGCGGCCGCCGTGTTCGCCGAGATCGGTGCGGCAGCGTAGCGCGCTCAGGCGCTGGCCATCACTCACTTCCAGCGCGATCGTGTCCCAGATGCCGATCTGCACCAGTCGCCCAGTCCAGTCCCAAGTATAGTTGAAGCGCGGCTTCCACTCGGTCATCCGCGACGTAAAGCCAAACTGCCCGAGCCAGCGCGGCGCGCATTCGAACACAACCTGCAGCCGATTGCCGCTGGGCGCAAGGGCGGGTGTCAGATCAAACGTATGCGGCACGAACGATCCGGTGAACTCGCCAACCGCTCGACCGTTGACCAGCACCGCGCCGGTGTAATCGAGCCCCTGGCAGACCAGCCGCACCTGCTGGCCCGGTGCGAGCCATTCGTCTGGGAGCGTGGTTTCATACACCCAGTGGCGGTTCTCCACCCACTCGCAATGCCGGGCGTTCATACCACTATTCCAGTCGGGCAGGATGCCTGCCTCGCGCAACGCCGCCTGCACCGAGCCGGGTACGCGCGCTGGTATCGGCAGGATTTCAGCGCTTGGGCTCGCGCCGGTCTCTAGGCTCCGCGAGATCCGCCAGTAGTGCGGCGTCCAGCCGGAGAGCCGCCATGCGAGTGTGGCGAGATCATAGGTGACGTTCATGATCTTCCTTCCAATCGTATCACAAAGCAAGCCTCGTGTGCCACACATCATGATACACGTTCTCTCATTGGCATGGAGTTACGCGGTGGGCGCGAACATTGGGCCATCACGGATTAAAAATCTCTCGTATCGAACGTTTTTTGCGTTCTGCGAACGAAAAACGTTCGATATGAAGAATAAAAATCCGTGTTTTGTAAGTGACCGCGTAAGTCCTGTGGCTGAAAATACGCTGATACGTAGGTGAGCTGTGCCTAATACATCGGCGGTCAGCTCGATCTGGTATAATCGCGGCTACTATGCTATCAATTCAGCTGCTTGGCATACCGCTGCTGTTGCTCGACGGCGAGCCACTGAGTATTTCGCGTCGCAAGAGCCGCGCGCTGCTGTTCTATGTGGCTGCGCACACAGCGCCGGTGGCCCGCGAGCAGGTGCTGGCGCTGTTCTGGCCCGATCACGATCGAACCTCCGCACAGCAGATTCTGCGCACATCGCTGCACGGGCTGCGCAAGGCGCTCGGCGCGGCGCTGCGCGTATCCGACAATGCTCTGGCGCTCGCCCCCGACGTCGATGTCGATACCCGCCGCTTCGAAAGCTATCTAGTGACCCCATCAGGCGATCTCGAGACGCTCGCGGCCACGCTGGCGCTGTATCGAGGTGATTTTCTGGCCGGCTTCAGCGTGCCTGATGTCGAGGACTTCGACGACTGGATCGCCGCCACACGCGAGCGCTACCGCCAGCTGGAGCTGCGTGGTCTTGTCATGCTGGCACAACTTCAAGTGGAGCGTCACGATTACCCCGCCGCGCTGGATTCCCTGGCGCGCGCGCTGGCGCTGAACCCGCTACAGGAGGACATCCAGCGCGCCGCCATGCGGGCCGAGTATCTCTCGGGCGATCGCGCCGGCGCGATTCGGCGCTATGAGCAACTTCGGCGGCTGCTCGACGACGAGCTGGGCGTGCCGCCGATGGACGATACCCGCGCGCTGTACGATGCGATTATCAAGGATGAAGTCGGAAAGATGAAGGATGAATTACCTTCGCCGGCTCAGCGCAGTTCGCCGCCGCTTCATCCTTCATCCTTCATCGCTCATCCTTCATTACTGCCGTTCATCGGGCGCGATGCTGAGCTGCGCCAGTTGCGCGATCTGGCGAGCAGCCACCGCCTGGTGCTGATCGAGGGCGAGCCAGGGATTGGCAAGACCCGACTGGCCAACGCATTCATCCAGAGTTTCGCCGGGCTAGCGCTGGTTGGCGCGGCGCACGAGCTAGAGCAGTCGCTGCCATATCAGCCGGTGATCGAGGCGCTGCGCGGGTTGATGCGCCTGCCCAACTGGCCGGCGCTTCAGGCCGAGCTCGCTTTGCCGCCGGTGTGGCGGAATGAGATCGCGCGCTTGGTGCCCGACCTGATCGGCGGCGCGGGATCGAGCCTGCCGACCGCGCCGCTGCCGAGCGCCAATGAGTCGCGGCTGTGGGAGGCGTTTAACCAGTTGCTGCTCGATCTGGCGCGCCGCCAGCCAGTAGTGTTTCTGCTCGACGACCTGCACTGGGCCGATGCCTCGACACTGGCGCTGCTCGGCTACCTGGCGCGCCAGTCGCTCAGTGCGCCGATCGCCTTTCTTGCGACCGCGCGGTTGGTGGAGCCGCGATCGGCGTTGGCGGCGCTGCTGCAAACGCTCACGCGCGAAGATCGGCTGGTGCGCATGCCGCTGTCGCGCCTCGCGGCCGACGACCTGCTGGCGCTCGCGCGGCACTATAGCCCAGCCTACAGCTACCCGTTCGCCGAGTGGCTCGTGCGCAACTCCGAGGGTAACCCCTATATTCTGGCCGAGCTGGTGCGCTATGCCCGCGAACATCAGATCTTGCAGGCCGACGGCGTCGTCAACCTCACTGCGCTGTCCGCGACACCGGTGGTGCCGCGCACGGTCTATAGCCTGATCGAAGCTCGGCTGGCGCGGCTTTCCGACGTGGCGCGGCGGGTCCTCGACGTGGCGGTGGCGATCGGGCGCGAGTTCGAGATCGCCACTGTCGCGCAGGCGGCCGCATTGTCGGAACATGGGGTGCTGGACGCGCTGGACGAGCTGCGGGCGAATGGATTGATCGCACCGCTCGATGATCTCCACTATGGGTTCGACCATACGCTGACGATGGAGGTGGCCTACCGCGACGCCGGCGAGGCGCGCCACCGGCTGATCCATCGCCAGGTTGGCGAGGCGCTGGAGCGGATCTACCACGACCATCCCGATACATTCGCGGGGTTAATCGCCTCGCATTTCGCGGAAGGCAATGCGCCCGATCGCGCGGCGTATTATGCGTTTCTGGCCGGGCAGCGCGCCGCCGACCTGGCCGCGTGGGCCGAGGCAATCGCCTTCTACCAGCAGGCGCTTGCCGGCGCCGACGACGCGCGCCGCGTCACGATCTACCTGGCGATCGCCGAGGCCCATTTCCAGATGGGCGCACTGGCCCAGGCATCCGAGGCGTGCCGCGCCGCGATCGAGCTGGCCGAGGCGCAGCACGACCAGGCCGCCGCGGATCGGGCCCGGCTCATGCTGGCGCGCACGCTAATCGGCCAGGCGCGTTATGCCGAAGTGATCGAGATCGCGCAGCGCGTGCTGGCGGCCGAGCATCCCGACAACATGGTTAGCGCCGAGTTGCTGTGGGGTACCGCGCTTTCGGTCGAAGGAGTCGATCTGGCCGGCGCGGCGGAGCATCTCCAGCGTGCCGCGGCGTTCTGCGCGGCGCAATCGAACCCGGCCGACCTGGCGCAGATCAAGTTCGAGCTTGGCAGTGTCGCGGCTCAGCGCGGCGATCTGCCGGCGGCAATCGCAAGCTATCGCGAAGCGCTGGCGGTTGCCGAGGCCAATCCTTCGGCCGCGCATTACCGCATCCTGGCGCACAATAACCTGGCCTATCACCTGCTGCTGCTCGGCGACCCCAGCGCGAGCGCGCACGCCCAAACTGGGCTGAGCCTGGCGCGCGAAGCTGGGCTACTGTTCTATGTGCCCTATCTCCTAAGTACGCTGGGCGAAATAGCGCTCGCGCAGTCCGATCTCGATACTGCCGAGCGCTCTTTCACCGAAGGACTCGAACTGGCCGAGCGCCTCACCATTCCCGAGCGAATCGCCGGGCTGACCGCCAACCTTGGGTTGGTGGCGATCCGCCGCGGCCAGACTGCCCTGGCAATTCACCGGCTCTCCACCGCCCTGGCGCAGGCCGATGCGCTGGGCACGCGGCACTTGGCCGCGCAGATTCGGATCTGGCTGGCGCCGATTCTGCCACCGGCCGAAGCCCACGCCATGCTCGCCGAAGCCCGCGCGATCGCCGAGAGCGGTGGCCGCCGGCGCCTGCTCGACGAGATCGATCGTTTGGTGCGGGGAGACTAACCGTAGCGGGCCGCGTAAAACTGCTGCAAATTCCTATAGTTCCTGTAGTTCCCTGACAAGGACCGCAGGGAACTACAGGAACTATAGGAACTAGAGGTGTGCCGCTCAAACCTGTGATTAGCAATGTTTAGGAAGCCGCGAGCAGGAACGGCAGGTTGCGCTGGCTCGCGCCGCATTCGAGCTGTGGTACCTGATCGAAGGTATTCACCAGCGCTCGGCCGACTTGTTGAATCAACGCATCGTAGGACAGTTGCCCGCCGGCCAGCGCCTGAACCAGATGGTAGGTCAGTACGCCATTGTTGCCGTCGTCGAAGCCGGCGTCGCCGGCTTTCTGGTCGGGCCGGCATGCTGCGATGAGAATTGTATTGCCCTCGACATTCTCGATGCCGTAGTGCTGCTTTTCATACTTGGCCTGAATCGCCAACATGCGCTGTTCGATCTCATCATCCGAGATAGTGCCAGGGTTGCTCTGAAGCATGTCGCGCATCGATTGGCGTAAGAATGCGTCGCGCTGCTGGCGGTTGCGCTGGCCCGCCGCACGGATTTCGGCTTCGACGCGTACTTCCTCCTCCGGCTCGCGCACCAGCGTGCGGTAGATCACCTTGTTGGAGAGGTCGCGCTGGTTGCCGCCCGAATGGCAGCAGTCCATCGTCAGCAACAGGTGGGTGTCGGCGCCGCAGGCATCGTAGAGCACCTTGAGCGCGTCGTCAAAGAGATAGCCGGCGGTCTGGTAATCGACTGGAACCAGGCATTCGTCCTGGCCGTCGGCCTCGTCGCCATTTTCGTCGGGCACGCGCACGCCATGGCCCGAGAAGTGAAACAGCCGCACCGGGTTGCGCTCGCCGGTGTCGCACTCGGCCAGCCAGCGCAGCCCCACGTTGATCGCGTCCTTGGTCGCCGCGCCGTCGATCAGCAGCCGGGTACGATCGGCCGTCAGCTGATAGCGCTCATTCAGTAGATTGTTCATTTTCTTGACATCGTTGACGCAGCCGTAGAGCGGCTGGGTGCCGCTATAGGCATTGACCCCGACCAGGAGTGCCTTGAGCGCCATTGGTGGCTCCTTTCAATTACACTGCGTTCGCAGTAAGTTTCGGATGAGTTACGCGGTCGTGTCCGAGATACTTTTTGCCTTCGGCAGCCCCCTTCGACACACTCAGGGCGTGGCTTCGGCAAGCTCCCCTTCGACAAGCTCAGGAACCGGAACCGCGGTACTTTATTATCTAATTGTTTTTCGATTTTGCGCTCTGCGAGCGCAAAATCGAAAAACAGAAAAAGCTAAGTACCATGCTGCGGTCTATCCTGAGCCTGCCTGCCCTGAGCTTGTCGAAGGGTCGAAGGGCAGGCTAAGAGTCACGTCGAAGTGGCCGCCGTGTAAATTGTGAGCCTGAGAGCTAAAGCGGCGCGCAGTTGCTATTGAATAGCCGTCGGCTCTGGCGTGGCGGTGCCTACGCAATCTGGCGGCGCCTCCAGCCCGAAATCCGCGCTCACGCTGCAGGGCAGCGCGGGCACATCGCGATTGGCATGGATCCATGCGATCAGCTCATGCAGCGTTTCGACGCGCCAGAGCCGCAGTGTCCCATCGTGCGAGCCGGAAAGCACAGTGCGCCCGTCGGGGCTGAGCGCGACGCTGGTTACCGGGCCGCTATGGCCGACCAGCCGCGCGTGCTCGCGCCCTGTTTCGGCATCCCAGAGTCGGATCGTGCGATCATCCGAGCCAGATATGATTGTCTTACCGTCGGGGCTGAAGGCCACGCTCGTCACCGACCGAGCGTGGCCCCTGAACACCTTTATCGTCTTGCCGGTCGCGATATCCCACTGCCGAATCGTGCGGTCGCGCGATCCCGACAGCGCGGTTTTTCCGTCGGCGCTGAACGCCAGGCTGGTCACGTCGGCAGTGTGGCCCTCCAGCTCGCGCGATGCGCCGGTATCCCAGTTGTAATAAAATACGGTTGTCGTAGAGACGAACGACGTCGCATAGAGTATCTGGTTGCCGTCGGGGCTGATCGCGACCTGCGACAGGCTCGCGTCGTCGCTCTCGAAGCCGGCCGTGCGTGTGATCTCGGTGGCACTGCGCACGTCCCATACGCTTATCTCGCCGCTCTCGGTATAGTAATAGGCCTCGCTGCCGTCGGGTGTAACGACCAGATTCGAGATCGAGCTCGGGTCGTCGGAAATCGGGCTCGAGCGAAGCAAGCGGCCGGTCGACACATCCCAAATGCTCAAGGTGCCGTCGTCGGCGATCGTCGCGGCGGCCGTGCCGTCGGGCGTAAACACGATGCTCTGGATAATCGCCAAGTTCGGCACAGGCAACTGCCGCAACTCCTGGCCAGGCGCGACATCCCACAGCCGCACAGTGTGGTCGTACGAGCCAGAGATAATCGATCTTCCGTCGGGGCTGAACGCCACGCTGTCGACCCCACCCTGATGCCCTTCAAAGCGCCGCAACTCCTGGCGCATCGCGACATCCCACAGCCGTATGGTTTGATCGCCGGAGCTCGACGCAGCCGTACGCCCATCGGGGCTGAAGGCCACGGCGAGGATCAAATTGTCGTGCCCGATAAACCGGCCGAGCTGGGCTCCGCTTGAAACATCCCATAGCCGCAACGTGCGGTCGTCGGAGCCGGAAATGATCGTCTTGCCGTCGGGGCTGAAGGCCGCGGTGTTGACCTCGTCGGTGTGCCCCGCGAAAGTGCGGATCAGTTGCTCACTCGCGACATCCCACAGGCGCAGCTTCTTGTCGGCAGATGCGACCAGAATTGATCTGCCGTCGGGGCTGAATACCGCGCTGTAGAGCGGTTCGCCTTCCTCGCGGAACTGAGCGATCTCACGACCGTCGGCCACGTTCCAGAGGATGAGCCGGCCATCATACCCGCTGCTCACGGCGGTTTTGCCGTCGGGGCTGAACGCCACGCTGGTGACGTCCCCTGGATCGTCGAACTGGCGGATCTCTTTTCCGGTCGCGACATCCCACAGCCGCACGGTTTGGTCGTATGAGCCGGACAGCAGCATCCTGCCGTCGGGGCTGAACGCCACACTATTGACCGTGTAGTCGTGCCCGGTGAAGGTCTGTACGATGTTGCCTGTCGCCGTATCCCACAACAACAGTGTGCCGTCGTTGTCGCCCGAAGCGATCGTCTTGCCATCGGGGCCGTAGGCTACGCTCAGCACCTCGCTGGTGTGCCCGGCAAGGCGCCGCCGCGCGCCGAGCGCTGCCGCCTCGGACAGCACAACTTCAGACTCGGGCTGGTGCGACGGTTGCGCGACCGCGGCCAGCGCCAGCGCCAGCGCCTCGCCGGTGTAGCCTTGATCGAGCTCGGTCCGAGCCTCGGCCACCAGGGCGCGGTGCTTGGCCAGCTGCTGCGCCTCGTCGGCGATCACCGCCCATCCCAGCGCGGCCAGCGCCAGCAGGGTCATCACGGCGGCAGTGGCGATCAGCGATACGCGGCTGCGCCACTGCTGGCCGAGCCGCCGATCCAGGCTGGCCTTCACGAAGCGCTGCTCGGCCGCGTTCAGCCAGCTGCGCGGCGAGCGCAAAACCGCTGCGACCTGGTCGAGCCGATCGTCGGTCCACAGCCGGCGCGCGGCTTTTCGGCGCTGGCGCCAGGTATGTGCCGTGCTTTGCAGTGCCATCCAGTCGGCGTTGGCCTCGCCAAGCTGGCGGCGCAGGTCGAGCGCCGGCCGCTCGGCCGCGACCCAGGTATTTAGCTTATCCCACTCGCGGATCAACGTGTCGTGGGCCAGCTCGATTGTGGCGGCGCCGTCTTGGCCCGCGCCAATCACGATCAGCCGAGCATCGGCGAGCTGCCGGAGCACATGCAGCACTCGCTCGGTTTCGGCCGCGTCGGCATACTCCAGCTCGCTGATTCCGATCGCGCGCCGCGTGGTGGTGTCGCCATCGACCTGCACCAGCCGCAATAGCACGCGCCGTGCGGTCGAGCGCTGCGCCTCGTTCAATGCGTCGTACACTTCGCTGGCATGGGTGCGCAAGGCGCCGGTCACGCCGCCCACGGCGTTGAAATCGTCGGCGGTGATAGTGCGATCGTCGGCGTTGCGCTGGAGCGCGCGCTGATACAGCTGCCGCAATGTCAGCGAAAGCAGCGGCAGCGCGCCCGGTGCATCGCGGATCTGATTACTGATCCAGTTGATCTGCTCCTCGGGCTCGAAGAACATCACGTTCTTAGCGGCTGGCTCGATGATCGCGCGGCGTATGTCGGGCTCCTCAAGTGGCAGCACATGGACGGCGGTTGGCGGCCAGAGTGGCTTGAGCGGGCCATCGTGAAACGCCGCCAGATCGGCCGCGCGCAGGCTGAGCACTACTCGCAACTGATCAGAATGTTCCTGCAAGGCGCTGGCTAGCTCGGCCAGCACGCGCTCGCGCTGATCGGCTGGCCAGCGTACCAGCCGCTCGAATTCGTCGAGCGCCAGCACCAGCTTCGTTTCGGGGTGTGCCGCAGCCCAGGCGCCGACGCGAGCACTCAGTGTCGCAGGCTGAGTCGGCGGCAACGCCAGATCGTCGAATAGTTGGGCAGGCGTCTCGCCGAGCAACACCGGCGGCAGAATCTCCCAGGCCTGTCTGGTATCGGCGCGCAGCAGCGGCAGCAGCCCGGCGCTCAGCAGCGACGATTTTCCGATCCCCGACGCGCCGGCGATGACTGTGAGCGGCAGATCGAGCACTTCACCATACAGTCGCTCCGCCAGATACTCGCGACCAGCGAAGTACGCGTCATGTGCTTCGTCGAACGGCTCGAGCCCGCGATAGGGAATATTATTCGGTGTGGGCGGCAGATCCAGGCTTTGCGTGCCCGGCACGAGAAACACATATTCGCCCTTGCCATGGCGCGGCAGCTCCCAGATCTGCGGCGTCTGCGTGCGCTGCTGATCGATCGCATGCAGCGTCACCTGCTCGTTCAGATACTCGGCCAGATCGCTGGCTGTGATCACGCCATCGCCGTATGGCGCGTCGAACGGCAGGTCGGCATGCCCAGCTAGGCCGTCGTAGAGCGCCAGCGCGAACGGCGAGTGGCCTTCGTCGGTGGCGCTGGCGCGCTCGCCGAAGCTGACGAAATCGCTGGCGCGCTCGTCGGCGGCCGCCGATGTCAGCACCTGCCAGGCGCGGCCCTGGAGATAGCGCAGGTAGCGCTCGCGGTACAGCTTTGCGCGCGGTGCGATCCCCAGGCTGCGTGTGCTCGACCAGCGAATCGCTCCGGCGAAACAGCAGTCGAGCACCAACAGCAGGTGCCGGCAGGTCAGTTGGTCGAGCGCCTGCAGCAGATCGGCCATCGGCAGCATACTGCCGACATCGCGGGTGGCGTCTTGCGGCACGAGGTAGCCGGCCGGCCGGCCGTCGTTGCTTTCAGCGGCCAGGCCATGGCCCGCGAAATAGAACAACAGCCGCGACTGGCCATCGTCGCCAACCAGCTCGGCGAGCTCGGTCGCGAGCAGCTTGCGCAGCGCGGCGCAGCTCGCCTGTTCATTCGTCAGCAGCCTTACGTCGTCGTAATGATGCTGCTCGCTGAGCAGCCGCGCCAGGTGCGTAGCGTCGTTGGCGGCGCTTTTGAGGCGTGGGATATCGCCGGCATACGCGTCGATACCGATCACCACGGCCACGCTGCGGCGGAATCCATGAATGTCGGGTGGGATCGCGACGACCGGCCGGGAAGCTTCTGTTGTTGTCATGCCCGCTCACAGGAATAGCTGAGGTGGATGTTCAACCCTATTCTACACTAATCGATCCTCGCGCGCATCAGGTAAATTACGTAGATTGCATGTTTACGCATGTGTTCACGCCAGTGTCACGCCAGGGCAGTATAGTAAATCCAGATGAATGACACGAGGGTGTCATCGCTACATACACAAGGAGTCTTCTCATGGCATGGGTTATTGATCAGTCGCACTCGCAGGTGCAGTTTTCCGTCAAGCATATGATGATTTCGACGGTCCGCGGGCAGTTCAAGAGCTTCACCGGCACGGTCGAGGCCGACGAGGCCAACCCGACCGCCGCTCAGGTCGATGTACAGATCGATGCTTCGAGCATTCTGACCGGCGATGAACGGCGCGATGGCCACCTGCGCTCGCCGGATTTCTTCAATGTCGAGCAGTATCCGTACATCACCTTCAAGAGCACCCGCGTCGAGCGCTTGGATGAGAACACCGGCAAGCTGATCGGCAACCTCACTATTCGCGATGTCACCAAGGAAGTTGTTCTGGATCTCGAGTACGCCGGGCAGGCCAAGAGCCCCTGGGGCACCACCAGCGCCGGCTTCAGCGCCACCACGAAGATCAATCGCAAGGACTGGGATCTGAACTGGAATGTCGCGCTTGAGACCGGCGGCTGGCTGGTGAGCGACCAGATCACAATCAATATCGAGGTCGAGCTGGTCAAGCAGGTGCCAGCGGAGCAGAACGAGGCGGTGGTGGCGGCGTAAGACATGGCTTGAAGCCTTGTGCAACATCACTGAATGCGGCCGCAAAGGTCGCACGCAGCTCAGCAGACCTTATTAGTACAAGACGCGTTCCGGCTTAGCGGAGCGCGTCTTTTGCTTCATACTACGCGGCCATGAGTTTGTCGACATACGCCTGCATCATCCCGTGGGCGCGAAGTTCGCGCAGCAGCGCGACCAGCGGCGCGCCCTCGTCCACAAAGCTGCGGACATACCCCTCCGGCTCGGCCAGGGCGAGGGCCTCTTTCAGCATCATCAGGGCGCGAGGGCGATCGCCCAGTGCGTCGTTGGCCAGAGCCTGAAGTGTGCGGATTTCGATCGCGCTGTGCAGCCGCGCGTGCGCCTCGGCATCGGCCAACAGCCGATGGAGCAGCGGCACCACGGCTTCCGCCCGGCCCGCCGCGATGCGAAGGCGCGCCAGCGTCAGATAGGCTGCCTCGCGTGGGAAACTGATCTCGTCGTCGGGGGACAGGTCGCTCCCGTCGGCCCAGCGCATGGCGGCGGGCAGATCGCCCTGCAGCAGCTGGAGCCGTGCCCGCAGCATCGCCGCCTGGTCGATCAGCAGCTGAACGAACTGGCGTTCCCGCGCCAACTGCATGAATGCCTCCAACGTCGCGAGCGCCGCGGCACTGTGACCTCGCGCCTGCTGCACCCGTGCCAACGCCAGATAGCCACGCATGATCACATCCGCCTCGGTCGCCAGCGTCCCCTGCACCAGTTCCATGCCGCGCGCCAAATAGCCTTCAGCAGCATCGAGCTGGTTCCACTCGCGCAGCAGATCGCCCATGCCGAAGTAGTAGGACGGGCTGCCGATGAGTGCTTGCAGCGCATCCTGGCCAACGACCAGCCGCTCGACCTCCGCGTAGGTGGCGGCAGCCGCGCGCAGGCGCCCCTGGAGCACCTGCAAAAAGGCCAACGAGGTGTAGCTGTGCAATATCTCCGTCACATAGCCCGCCGCCCGCACCGGCGCGATTGCGTCGGCGGCCCGCCGCTCGCTCGCAGTGGTGACATCACCCGTCAGTTGATAGGTCGTCGCCGCTACATAGACTGCGGCGGCGGCACGTGCCCTGGCGCTCATGATCCCGATTGTGACATCCGCAGTGGTCTCTGGTAAAAGCGCCAATGCCTGCTGCAAAAAGGCGAGCGCTGGCGCCAGATTGCCTGCCAAGCAGCGGATAATCCCCCGGCACAGCGCCACGCGCCCTCGCACCAGTCGTGCGAGTTCGTCGGGCGTATCGTCCTGGAGGGCGCGCTCGGCGTCGTGCAGCCGCCCTTCCGCCGCATCAATCTGATAGGTGAACATCAGTCCGGCGGCATAATGGACGATCAGGATGGGGCGCAGCTGCAGGAAGTCAGTGGGGATGGCGTTCAGCCAGCCCAGCACTGTATGGACCTGACCACTCAGTATTAGCTGCAGCCCCTGTTCTTCGATCAAGCACGCTGCCCGCTCCCAGTCTTGCGCAGCCAACGCATGATGCACGGCTTCAACCACCAGCCCATGCCCCGCGTACCACGCGCTGGCGCGCCGATGCAGCGTGGCAATCGCGGCCTCAGTGGCGCCACTGATCAGCCGTTCGCGCAGCGCCTCGCCAAAGAGATGATGGTAGCGATACCACCGCCGCTCGTCGTCCAGCCCGATCGTGAAGAGATTGGATCGCTCAAGCTGCTCTAAAACCAGTTGACTGTAGGCGCTCCGCACATCTGCGGGTTGGAACGTCCCAACGTTGGAACCCTTCGACAAGCTCAGGGCGGGCTGTTCCAACGTCTCAATGCCCATCACGGCATCACACAGTGCGCCGCACATGCGGTCGAGGATCGAGGTCTGCAACAGGAACGCCTGGAGATGCGGCGGCTGGCGCACGAAGACTTCGGCGACCAGATAGTCCCCCACGAAGCGGTTGCTGCCGGTGAAGGCGCTGAGAAAGTCCGCCAGGTCGCTGCGATCCCGCATTGCCAGCGCCGCCAGCTGTAAACCCGCAATCCAGCCCTCGGTGCGCATCTCCAGCGCCGCCACCTGTGCCGCACTCAGCGGCAGCCCCATGCCGTCGGTCAGAAACGTGGTGGCCTCTGCGGGTGTGAAGCGCAAATCCGCTGCGCGCAACTCGACCAGCTGGCCCCGCGCGCGCAGCCGGGCCACGGGCAGCGGCGGGTCTGCGCGGCTGGCGAGGACGAGATGAAGCTGCGGCGGCAAGTGGTCGACCAGAAAGGCCAGCGCCGCATGGATGGCGGGCGTGGTGATCAGATGATAGTCATCCAGCGTCAGCAGACACTCCTGCGGAAGCGCGGCGAGGTCGTTGAGCAATACGCGCAGCAGCATCTCCGGCGCGGGCGGCTGCGACGTCTGCAACAGAGCCAAGGCCGTGCGGCCGACCATGGGCGCAATCGTCTGGAATGCGGCGATCAGGTAGCGCAGGAAGGTGCTGGGGTCGTTGTCGCCGTCGTCGAGCGAGAGCCATGCCACCTGCGCCGTCCGTGGTCCATGGTCCGTGGTCTGTTGCATCGATCGCGCTGCAACGGACCGCGGGCTACTGACAACGAACTCGGCCAGCCAGGCGGCGAGCAGGGTGGTCTTGCCGAAGCCGGCCGGTGCCGACACCAGGGTCAGCGGGACTGTGAGCGCGGCGTCCAGGCGGGCCAGCAGGCGCGGACGCGCCACCAGGTCGGGGCGAGGGCGCGGGAGATACAGTTTCGTGACCAGGATCTGGGCGTTAGGTGGGGATTCGAGTGCCTTCAGCTCAAGGTGTGGCGTATGTGGTTCCGGGTCGGCCAACCCGGCGACCGCCGACTCCGGATCCGACATCCAGGCGTCTGCATCACGTCCATCGCGGGCTGCGCGCGCGAGCTCAACCAAGCGGGCCGCCAGCTCCGGCTCACCCTCGATCCCCAGCGCAGGGACGAACAGCGCGTGAATCGTACTCGGGTTCGGCAGGCGCTGGTTCTGCTCGAGGCGGCTGATCTGCGCGGTGCTGTAGCCCACCGCGATCGCCAGGTCGATCTGCGTCAGGCGCTGCCGCCGCCGCAGATAGCGCAAGAGTTCCCCGAAGGTGCTGAAGGCGGCCGGACCGAGCGCCGCTGTCGAACGTGCCATAACCCGCTGCTCCTCCCGGCGCGGTCGAACCGAAGTGGGCCGTAGCGTCGGGCGGTGTGGAGCTCTTCTGTGGCTGGACTGACTATGCGCCATTGTACTGCCGATCGGCGGGGTTGGCAAAAATGCCAGGGTGGTTTGGCAAAAAAGGGCATCCTTTTCCACGCGAACTGGTCTACACTCCTGCCATCGGCCGGCGCTGCCGGACCAAGCAGGAAAGGACAAGATTATGCGGATCGTCATCGCCCACCCCCTGACCCACGACAGCATGCCGACCAATGCGTGCTTTTTCTGCGGCCATCCCGTCACCGAACTCGGGATCACCTGCATCGACGAAACGGCCCATGACAAGGTGCTGGGCTTGGTCTGCACCAGCTGTATGCAGCGGTCGCCCGCACAGCTCCATGCAGCGCTGGTCGAGAAAACCAGCTGGCTGCGTGGCCAGTATGAGCTGCTGGAGCGGCAAGCGGCGAGCCTGTTGGCCCAGGCCGGCCGGCTGGAGCGGCTGGCTCAACAGCCGCTCACACTACCGACC
>WNFU01000100.1_pt1 | contig 165083 bp, 160 predicted proteins | sample 5400121 | NCBI WGS metagenome assembly WNFU01 (sample SAMN13153360, study PRJNA577476) | soil metagenome | isolation source: 100 cm soil or saprolite under grassland replicate 1 | place: USA:California | collected 2016-06-15
TGGCCCACTGGTTGTAGAGCAGCGGCAGGTCGCGGTAGGACTGGACCCAGCGGGCGTACGTCGCCCAGATGACGGCCTCTGAGGTGGGCCGGATGACGAGCGGCTCCTCGAGTTTCTTGCCGCCAGCGTGCGTGACGACGGCGACTTCAGGCGCGAAGCCTTCAACCAGCTCCCGCTCACGGTCGAGGACGGTACTGGGGACGAGCAGCGGGAAGTACACGTTCTCGTGGCCGGTCGCTTTGATGCGTTCGTCGAGGGCCCGCTGGATCGCCTCCCAGATCGCGTAGCCGTACGGCTTGATGACCATCGCGCCTCGGACAAGCGAACTCTCCGCGAGGCCGGCGCGGCGGACGACCTCGCCGTACCAGGCTGGGAAGTCGATTGATTGGCGTGGCAGCGAGTGACGGGACATGAGCTCCTCCGGTCGTTGACGATCCCAACCACGGATGGCCGGGGCGCGGGACGACGTTCGTCACGGCGTTCCGGGCCCGAAGGGGCCGGGAACGCCTACGCCGGGACCGGGAGGCTCGCCGGGCGAGCGGGAGCCGACTCGGAGGCAGCCGAGCAGCTCACGACGTAGCCACGCACACGAGCGATCAAATCTCCGCCAGGATACCGTCACCGTGCGAGGGATCCCAGTACGTGATGCAGAGGCCGGCTCCGAGGGCAAGCGTTGGGGCGCGGACTGGCGTCGAGCCACCCTCTTACTTCGTTCGTTCTTGTGGCGCTGGCGGCTCGTCGACCGCCTGACGCGCCGATCCCGCGCTCGAGGATCCTGGTTGTAGGCTGCATCGCTGAGGCCCTGGACTCGCAGAGGTTCATCACGGTGATGAGCCAGCGCCACTGGCTTCGCTGAGTCCTGAGTTCGCCGCGCAGACAACGACGGCATCCGCGTGTCCCGCCTCGTTCGCCATTCAGGCAACGCCGCATCCCGCGCTCACCCGCAGGAGGTCGCCGGAAACCCCCGCCGGCACCCGCGAATCCCCGCAAGGCAAGCTCGAAGGACCCTGCTCGCGGCGTGAATCCCCGCCTATACCCGCTCAGCCCGCAAGCGCCAAGACCGGCCTGTCACACCGGAGGTCTCGGGTTCGAGTCCCGTCACTCCCGCCTCGAAGTCCCCGGTAACGGGGACTTCGTCGTCACGCGGATTGCGGAGATCGTCCGGGCGGCCCTCCTGATCTATCGCCGGACGACGAGCGCCGCCCTCACAGCAGCGCCTTCTTTTGGTCGCTTGTTTCCAGATCTCTTGCTGCCGTCTCCCCTCGTTCGCGCCCGAGACCCCTGGTCGCGGGCCGCCGGTCGAATACGGAACGCCAACTCCCAGCGTCACCCAGACGCCCGTGGTGTTGTTGGCGTCGTTCTGCTCGAAGATGATTCCGGCCTCGTCGACCGTTTGCCCGATGAAGTACTGCGCTTGCGGCCGGTTCATCAGGTCGGTGACGTCGAAGTTCTGGCCGAAGAGCATCTTGTCGTAGATGTCCTCCCAGCCGACCGAGGTTCCCATGTTCACGTACGTCGTGCGCGCGTTCGGGTCGCAGCCGTTGTAGGCCGGCGCGGTCGGGAAGCCGGGGAGAGTCGAGTCCGCCACGGCCACGTCGGCGAGGCAGAACGCAACCTTCGAGTTCGGCTTCACGGGCTTGAGCTTGGCGTCGAGGAGCTCGTAGCTCATCACCCCGTCGAGATGCCAGTGGTGGTGCAGGTCGTGGTAGGTCATCGTCCCGATTTGCAGCTCGTCGCACGAGCCGTCCGCGTGGGAGAGGCGCTGGTAAGCCGGCATCGTGTTCGGGTTGGGCAAATTGCCTGTGACCGAGTTGCGATAGCCGACGACGTTCAGCGCTCCGGCGCCGAGGTTCTTGATCCCGGACGAGAACGCGAGCAGGAACTGGCCCGTCTGCGGGGTCGCGCCAGACAACGTGGTCGTCGGGGAGACGCTGCTGGTCGGGCACGAGCTCCGGCAGGAGGGCGCCCGCCCGGAGGGTGGTCGTCGAGGTGCAGGAACTGGTTCTGTCCTCCTCCCTCGCCCGCCGCAACGGTCGCGCTGAGCAGCGCCGCGACCACGGTCAGCAGAGCCGCGAACAGCCGCGTATCGCGCCTCGATTTTGCCTCTTCATCGGGGCCTCCTCCGGTTCGCCCCGGGATTGACGAGGCGCAATCTTCTCTCTCACGAAACGCTTGGCCGACCGGCCGGATGGTGGCCTCGAAGTTGCTAGGACGGCTCTCTCGTCGGCGTCAGGGGCGGGAATTCGCAGGCATCATGATCGCCTCGAGCCGCTCGACACTGGCGGCCGGCCACAGAGCTTTCGTGTCGTAGTAGACCTCGAACGCCGGCGCCGAGTCCGGGAGCGTGATCCAGGGCAGCTTGGACCTGGTGAAGATATGCACGTCGGGTTCAACGCTCGACGGCTGGTCGAGCGTGCCGCCGCGAACGAACCGCACCTCGGGACGACCGTACTCGCTGAAGACCGCTACCTGGCACTTCGGACAGCGGAAGATCCGCTGCCTGCTGCCGTCGTCGCGAGGCACGTCGACCTGCTGCGGGTCGCCCGCGAGCAGCTCCACACGGTCGGCCTCGATCAGCAGGTTGATGACGAAGGCGCTTCCGGTCTGCCGCTGGCAGTTCAGGCAGTGCGTGAAGAGCGGATCGGAGGTAAGCCGGTAGCGAACGGCTCCGCAGGCGCAGCCGCCCTCACGTGGGGCATTCATGATCTCCTCCTGGAGGACAAGGCGACGGAGTCTGGACAGTATCCGGCTTCGCCGCGTACTCGAGGATCTCGGCCGAGGCTCGCACTCCGCTCCACACGCATCCTCGCTTTTGGGGGCCTGCCGGAACGATAGGACGATTCGCGAGGATATGTGACGAACCGGCGTTTCAGTGCAGTTCCAAGCGCATAACCGCTTTTGCCGCGAGTCCCGCGCTCCCGCTCTTTACACCTGGCTCTTGCGGCGCTTTTGCGCGCGCAGCTGTGATCTCTTCCGCGCCTTCGGAGCAAGTTCGTGCTCGACCTCGTCGACGAGCTCGAGGTGGAGGTCGAGAAGCCGGCGGAGGAAGGCGCTGACGAGGAGGAGGTACTTGCGCCGGTGCGGCAGCGTCTCGGCGCTTGCCTCGGACTGCTCGAGGCGGTCGAGCAGATCGGCGATGTCCTCGCGGAGGGCGCCGATCCCCCGGCGCGTCGCCGCCTCGCCGACCAGGTCCGCGATCAGCAGGCGGAGGAGCAACTCGCTCTTCACGGGCGTGAAGTGCACCGGCGTCTCCGCGTAGGCACGCAGCGCGGCGAGACCCTTATCGGTGAGCGCGTAGACAGTGCGCTCGCGTGTCTTGCCCGGCTCCTTCCGGGCGTCGAGATAGCCGAGGCGGGCGAGCCGTTTCGGCTCGACGTAGTACTGGCTCTCGCCGGCCCAGGCGAGGATCCGGCCGTGCTGCGCCATGCGCAGCAGGTCATGTGCGCCTGCGCCGCCCCGGCCGACAAGGCCGAGGATCTCGTAGGAGAAGAGGGTGAGTTCGTCGTTGACTAAGCTACGGGTCATAGTCTATAACTACGGTTCGTAGTCTACCGAAAGGAGCGGCGATGAGCAGCCATGCGACCGTGACCCCGGGCAGCGCGAGCCGTTGGGGGCCGCTCTGGGGGGCCCGCCCCGACGACTGGGCGCTGAGTGAGGACCAGCAGCTCCCGACCTACGAGGCGGCATTGGAGCGGACTGGGCTCGAGCCGGGGTGGCGCGTGCTCGATGTCGGTTCCGGCGCCGGCGCCTTCCTTCGCCTGGTCGCCGAGCGCGGCGGCGTGCCGCACGGGATCGACGCCTCCGAGGCGCTGATCGCGTTCGCGCGCACGCGCCTGCCGAACGCCGGCCTCCGCGTCGGCGAGATGGAGGACCTACCGTGGGGAGACGACAGCTTCGACTTGGTGACCGGCTTCAACTCCTTCTTCTTCGCCAACGACATGGTCGCCGCGCTGCGTGAGGCCGGACGCGTCGCCAAGCCCGGCGCGCCGGTCGTAATCCAGGTCTGGGGCGCGCACGAGCGCTGCGACTTCGAGGCGATGAAGCAGGTCGTGCGGCCGTTCCTGCCGCCGCGACCTCCCGACGCGCCGCCCGACCCCGACCTCTCCGAGCCCGGAGCGCTCCAAGCCCTCGCAACTCGGGCGGGCCTCAGCCCAGAGAGCGAGTTGGACGCTAGCTGGGCCTCTGAATACCCCGATACCGAGACGCTCGGACGCGCGATGCTCGCCGTCGCCGGCCTCGCCACCCTCGCCGGACCCGAGCGCGAGCACGAGCTGAAGAACGCGATCGTCGACGGCCTCGCTCCATACCGCCTCCCCGACGGGAGCTACCGGCTCGAGAACGAGTACCACTATCTGATCGCCCGCGCGTGAGTCTCTTCGCCGTCATCCGCGAAGCAGGACCGGCCTGGCAAGCCGGCGGCATCTTTCAGCAGCCTTCGGTGACCGAGCACGCAGCTTTCATGAACACGCTCGCAGATCAGCGCTTCGTTCTCTTTGGCGGTCCGCTCGCCGGAACCGAGGAAGGGCACGTTCGTGTGCTGCTGATCGTCGACGCAGACAGCGAAGCGGCGATCCACCGCCGCATCGCCGACGATCCCTGGGCGGCTACAGGTCGACTCCGCACCGTGAGCATCGAGGCGTGGAAGATCCTCGTCGGCGCAGAACGGCTGTCCTCACTGCACGACGTGCAACCCACGGGCGCGACTCGCGATCACGTGCCGGAGGCGGGTGCGAGGCCCGCCTCCGATTCCAGCCGCTCGACGACGGTCAGCCGAGCGAGTCGACCTTGATCGCAGTCAGCGACGCATGCTCGACGTCGAAGTTGCCGGTTTCGGTGCACGTGAGCAGTACTGCTCCGCCGGCGTTGAGATCGCCGAGGTGAGCGTCCCATTCCCGTTGTCTGTGTCCCCATCGGGGAAGTCGAAGTCGGCCCTGTCTCCGGAAATGTCGCAGTAACCGCTTGAGGTATCCGCAAAGTTCGGGCTGGACGGGCCCTGGTAGTTCCAGCTCAGCTGCTTCTCGCCGCTCTTGCACTTCTCGGCGGGCTCTTCTCGACGTCGATCCGCCGCCAGGTGCCGGTCGCCTGGCTATACCACGAGTGATCACGCCGTTCGAGCCGGGGATCGCCGCGAACGCGACGCTCCCAACGAGTGCCGCACCGGCGACGACCGCAATCCAGATCAGTCTCTTGCTCATTGCCTCCTCCTCTGTTCTCTGTGCTGTCTCGTATCGATGACTGGCGTCGTCGCGGCTAACAGGCGAGCCTGGGATTGAACGGTGCGAAGACGCCGCTCGGGTTCTGCTCGGCGACCCACACGTGCAGGTCGTAGTGGATGGGCATCGTCGGGTTGTGACCGGGCATGGGGTCGTCGAAGGAGCGCCCGAAGAGCGAGGGCCGGTCGCCGGCGGTAGCCAGGTTCTGCGGTTGCCGCGGGTGGCCGCCCCGCCTCCTTGTGCTCCGCGACGCGCTCCTCGCCAAGCCTCGTCCGCGGCAGTGACCATCCGTACGGAACGGTAGGCGCGTTTTCGATTCCACAGGGGTCCGCGGACTGGCCCGCGATGCTCTCGCCCAGGCCAACTGCACGAATTGGGTTCTGACCAATGCACTCGCTTGCAGATGACGCGGCCCGTGCCACTCGCCCTCCGTTGTCGCGTCAGCGCCGTGCCGCCAAACGTAGTGCCAAGACCCTCTGCGAGCAGGCGACAGTACCTCGAGCTACCACCCGCCATTGCCGCCGAGCAGAGGAAGCCGTCAAGGATGGTCACCGCGCGGCCGATCACGACCAGGCGATTGCCGATCAGGTCGACGCCGACCACCGTGAAGGCGCCCTTTTGGTGGCGGTTAGGAGCCCGTTAGAGGCCGGTTAGAGCACGGGCGCACGGTGGCCACATGGCCACCAAGACGCTCTCCCTCCCTCCCCGCGCCGCCGTCGCGCTCGCCGCCGCGATCGGCGCCATCTCCTGCGCAACCTCGGCGGCCGACGCAACCGGCGGGTTCGGCGCAGCCGATCGCGCCGGAGCTCCCGCACGCAGCTGCCCGCTCACGTTGCCGTCCCGACTGCCGGACCGCAAGCTCGTCGTCCCGATCCTCATGTACCACCGCATCAACGTCGTCACGCCGTCGACACCGACGGTGTCGCGCCGTCTCACCGTAAGCCCCGCAGGCTTCGCGCGCCAGATGGCGTGGCTGAAGCAGCGCGGCTTCCACACGGTGACGCAAGCGGAACTCTTCGCTGCATTGATGTGCGGCCGGCGGCTTGCGCCGAAGCCGATCATGATCACCTTCGACGACGGCTATCAGGACGTTTTCTTCAAGGCGTCGCTGGTGCTCTCCCGCCTCGGTATGCGAGCGACGGCGTATGTCATCTCCGGACGTATCTCAGCGGGCGATCCGAGCTTCCTCACCTGGCCGCTGCTTCACGCGCTCGAACGGCGCGGAATCGAGATCGGCTCGCACACGGTCGCCCATCGCGATTTGACGACGCTCTCCGATCGGGAGCTGCTCACCGATCTCGTGCGCTCGCGGCGCGCCCTCGAGCGCAAGCTCGGTCACCGCGTCCCGTGGCTTGCTTATCCCTTCGGAGCGTACGACGAACGCGTCGCCCGCTTCGCACGTCGCGCCGGCTATCTGCTCGCAGTGACGACGCGCAGCGGCGTTCTGCAACCTGCGCGGGCTCCACTCGAGCTCCGGCGGCTCCGCGTTCTCGATTCCACAGGCGTGCGAGGGCTGGCCGCGATGCTGGGGTCCAGCCCTGGCTGAGTGGGGCCGACGCAGTTCGGAGGCTGTTAAGGTCGCATCGGAGCCGGCCCCGCCGTCGCCGGCTCGGATCGGAGGCATACCGTGGCCGCAGTTGACTACTTCCTGAAGATCGACGGGATTCAAGGCGAGTCGGTCGACTCGAAGCACAAAGGCGAGATCGAGCTCGAGTCCTTCAGCTGGGGCGAGACGAATCCGGGCGCGACAGGGGGCGGAGGCGGCGGCGCCGGGAAGGTGCACATTCAGGATCTGCACTTCGTCACCCGCGTAAACAAGGCGTCGCCGAAGCTGATGCTTGCCTGCGCGACCGGAAAGCACATCAAGCAAGCCGTCCTGACGGCGCGCAAGGCCGGCAAGGCAGCGCAGGAATTCCTCGTCTTCAAGTTCACCGACCTGCTCGTCTCGTCGTACCAGATCGGCGGCTCACACGATTCGGACGTCGTCCCCACGGATCAGATCTCGTTCAACTTCGCGAAGATCGAGCTCGAATACCGGCCCCAGAAGGCGGACGGTTCACTCGACGCGCCGGTCAAGGCAGGTTGGGACGTCAAGGCCAACAAGCCGCTGTAACCGGCCGCGTCATGTAGTCAGAGCCGCGCCGGAACGAGGAACCCCAGCTCGAGCAGGCGCCTGACGACCGGCAGCGCCGCCGGCACGAAACGCTCGCGTTCCTCGTCGTCGAGCTCGACCCCTGTCACCGCGTGCGCGAGCACGTCGACGAGCTCCGTCTCGCCGTCGAAATGCGGAAGAAGCGCAGCGGTGTACCGGTCGACGCCCGCGCTGAATCCGAACCCCTCCCCGAGGTGCAGCGTCCGCCCCTCAACGGCGAAGACACCGCCGCCGCTCGTCATCGTCTCCTCGAGGCGAAGCGAATCTGCGAGTGCGAATCTCGCTCGCAGCAGCTCGTGTTCGTCCCGGAGTCGGTCGAGGAAGTCCTGCGCCGCGAAGATCCGCAGAGTGTGCTCTCCGGCCGACTCGAGCCGGTCGAGCGACAGCGCTTCCTCGCGCAGCCAGTTGGAGGCGAAGCTACGCCGGCGCAATACGACGGCGCCGTAGCCGATTGCCTCGACACCGAGGTCGCGGAGGTGGCCGAGCCAGCGGTCGAGCGCCTCGGCGTACAGCCCGGCACCGGCGTCCGCAAGCGGGCGGAGCCAGTTGGCTGAATGGCTCACCGGATCCTGCGACCCGAAATGGAGGAGCAGCGCGTCACAGCCGTCTTCGCTGAGCCACTCGCGCAGCGGAGCGGCCCACTCGCCCGGCTCATGCACCCAACTGACGAGCAGATGAGCGAAACCGCTCTCCTCGAGGAACTGCGGAACTCGCTGCACGATCCGGCGACAGAGCTCGTCTCCACGCAGGCCGCTGTCCCGGTAGAAGAACGACGCGTCGGGCGAGATGACGTAGGGCGGGTTCGAAACGACCAGCCCGAAGTCCTCGCCCTCCACCGCATCGAAGCTGTCTCCGGCCCGAAGCTGGACGTTGTCGACGCCGTTGAGCTTGAGATTGAACGCCGCAAAGCTCAGCGCGCGGGGATTGACGTCGCTCGCGACCACGACTTCGCTGTGCTTCGCTGCCAGCAACGCCTGGATGCCGCAGCCGGTGCCGAGATCGAGCGTCTTCCCGACACGGCGCCGCACGGCGAGCTTCGCGAGGGTCACCGACGGCGCCTGGATGCCGGGGACGAAGTCGGACGACGTCTCCGGCCCGCTCTCGTGCTCGAGATCCGACGCAATGTAGTAGTCGCCGTGCGGGACAAGGCGGACGAGCGGCGTGAGCAGGTCCCCGTCGAGGCGTGCAAGACCGAGGCGTAGGAACCGCTCGAACTCGATCGGTTCGACTGCGTTCCTCATCGCCGCCGGCGGAACCTGTGCGCCGAGGACGAAGTGTGCGGTGAGCGTCGAGAACGGATCGTCGCGGGTCAGCCGGCGCATGTGGACGAGTGTGTCCACCGGCCGCGAGGAAAGCTCGTGCGTCTGCAGCACCGACTCGACGCGCTCGACCGTGAAGTCGGCCGCGCGGAGCGCAGCGCCGAGCTGCTGGATCGTCCTCTCGTCGTCGAGCCTGAGCGGTCCTCGTGCATCGCGCACGCGGCAATGATGACCCCGCGGTCAGGGTCGGGCACGGTGAGCAGGACTGACCTCAGCACGGAGCATCAGTGGAAGGACCGCGGGCCTGCGGCCGCCCCGAGGTTGATGAGCGGATCTCACGCTCTTTCCGCACCCCTCTCGGTCGCCATCGGAAGTGAGGCGAACGAGCGCGCGAGCGAACCATCCGGTCGCGCCCACGGTGTCTCCTCGAAACAGCAGGTTGTGACCGATCCAGAACGCGCAGCGCACGGCTCGCAGGCCCTCGCGTGCGTCCAGATAAGAACGATGGGCACGCTCCAGGCCGGCGACATAGTCGTCGTCGCGGCCAAGCATGTATGCCGCCCTCGCCAACAACTCGAGGTCCGCCCCTGCAAGCGGCTCAGCATGGTCTGCGCGAGACAACGACTCGAAGGCATCGGTCCACGCTCGCGTCGCGTATGACTCACGGCCTCGATCGAGCTCGTCGACGGCGTGCATCAGCGCTCCTACGGTGACATGAACGCGGCAAAAAGGGAACCTGCCGAACGGCAGCGGACTACGCTCTGGACGTGGCGGTTCGAGTCCACGAGCTGCGCTCACCTTCCGAGATCAGGGACCGTGTCCGCCTCGTCCGGCGTGCGCGGCTGCTCGCCTGGGGCGGGATCGCATGGCACTTCGTCGAGTTCGGGGTCGCGGTCGGCGCGGGAATCGCCGCGTCCTCGATCGCTCTGATCGGCTTCGGCTTCGACAGCCTGATCGAGAGCGTCGCAGGCTTCATTCTCCTCTGGCGTTTCGCCGGCGGCCGCACCGAGTCCGAACCGGCAGAGCGCCGCGCGCAGCAGTTGATCGCCGTGAGCTTCTTTGTCCTTGCTGCTTACGTCGGCGCTGAGGCGCTGCGGACGCTGATCGGCGGCCACCACCCGGAGACGAGCTGGGTCGGCATCGGTCTTGCAGCATTGACGGCGCCGACGATGCCGCTGCTTGCCGCGGCGAAGCGACGTGTCGGCAACGCGCTCGGATCGAGCGCGACGGTTAGTGAAGGCGCGCAGAACATGGTCTGCGCCTACCTCTCACTCGCACTGCTCGTCGGCCTCGGGGCAAACGCGCTGGCCGGCTGGTGGTGGGCTGATCCCGCTGCCGCGCTCGTGATCGCGGCGGTCGCGGCGCGTGAGGGACGAGAGAGTTGGCGGGGAAAGGGTTGCTGCGACGCCTGCTGAGCATCGTCGCTGAGCTACCCTGACATTGTCGCCATGGGACCTGCCATCGTCTACAGCGTGTTCGTCGTCCTACTTACTGTTTTCCTCGGCGCCGTTTTCGTCTGGGCTGCGTTGAAGGACGGGCAAGAGGACAAGGCTCTGCAGGCGCGGCTCGGGATCCGTCGCCGCACCAGGCTGGGCCGCTGAGCTAGGCCGAGGCGCGCGCAGCGGCCTGCGAGTCCGCCGCCCGCGCCGTCGCGCCGGCGCGGCGGAAGAACGCTGCAGCGGCATCTGCTTCCCGCGCAGCCTCGGCGTACGCACCACCGGCTGCGAACCGGCGTGCGAGGCCAAGACGTGCCTCTGCCTCGTACACGCGCGCGCCCGCCGCACCGTAGAGCTGAGCGGCACGCACGTAATCCTCCCGCGCGAATGCCGAGGCGGGTTCTCCCCACGGCGTCGACCGGATCGCGCGATCGATCCGCTCGAAATCCGCCCCACGGTCGAGCTCGACCAAAACAGTTGCCACGTCGGCGAGTGCAATCGTCGGCTGGCCGACGATACCCAGGAACTCGTCGACGAGCGTTCCCGCGTCCGCGTCTCTTCCGGCGAAGAGCAGCACACGCGCGTGCGACGCGAGGGCAGGCAGCAACAGCTGGTGTTCACCGGTGGAGCGGGCGAAGTCCAGGCCGAGAGAGGAGTCCCGGACGCCGTCCTGGAGACGCCCGCGCTCTGCGTCGAGGCGACCGCGGAGGATGTGGGCGTGACCCTCCAGATAGTGGCGCTTCATCCCGAGGCCGCCGAAGAATGAATGGAGCCGCTTCGACGCGGCGTCCCAATCGCCGTCGAGATAGGCGTAGAGCGCAAGCTCGACCTCGAACCACGCAACGTGGAAGCCGTCGCCGAAACGCACCGCTGCGCGCAGCGCATCTTCCGTGAGCTGCGCGGCTCGGTGGACCTGCGCGAAGACAGCGAGGAGAGAGGCGAGGTTCTTGTAGCCGCGGATCACGACTGGTGCGTCGTTGAGCTCGCGCGCGAGCTCGAGCCCTTGCTCGATCGCACCGACGCCGGCGTAATCCCCGGCGATGGACTGCGCTGTCCCGATGGTGATCAGCGCGTGCGCACGGTGGCGGTCCCGACCGAGCTCCATTCCGAGCTCGAGCTCCTTCTGCGCATACTCGAGCGCCTCCTTGCCACGGCCGGCGAGAGTGCAGCGCACTGCGTACATGCCGACGATGTAGGCCTTTATCGGCGACGGCGGCCTGTCGGCGACGAGCGCGAGGGCCTCTTCCGTCAGCTGCCAGGCCTCATCGTTGCGGCCGACGTTCCAGAGGTACCAGCTGCGTGAGAAGACGGCATCGGCGGACGTCTCGACGTCGCCGGACGCGCGTAGCTGCTCGGCCGCCTCCGCCAGCTCGGCGAGGGCATCGACGCCGGAATACACCGCAGCGCGCCCAAAGCGATAGAGAAGGAGCGGCCGTTCCGGATCGTCCCGTGGCACGAGCGCAAGCGCCTGTTCGTACAGATCGCGCGCAGCATCCGTCGCGCTGAGCCGATCCGCCCTGTCACCGGCATCGACGAGCGCGCGTCGAGCGCGGGTAGCGAGGTCGGGCTCGTCGCGTCCCGCCGCACGCGTCAGCTCGAGGGCCTGAACCAGGTGATGCGCGGCGACCTGCGCGCGGTCCTCGCTTCGCTCGGCGGCGAGCATCTCTATCCACTGAGCGGCGCGTTCGTGCTTCTCCGCGCGCTCGATTCGCGGGATCTGCGTGTAGGCCACGTCTCGGACGAGCGCGTGCGCAAACGCGTACTCGGTCTCCTCGGCGACCGACGAGCGGCGCTCACGGCGGACGAAGCCCTTGCGCTCGAGCTTGTGGAGCCTTACTTGCAGCGCCTCTCGGTCGCCGTCACCGATCAGACTCAGAGCGCCGAGCCAGAAGACCTTGCCGAGGACCGCGGCATCCTGCAACAGCAGCTTCTCCTCGGTCGGCAGCTCGTCGAGGCGTGCGGCGATGATCCCCTGCAGCGTCTCGGGCAGCGGCAACTGCTCGCCTTCCGGAAGCGCCCAACCGCCGCGGTCGCGGACGAGCAGGCCGCGGTCGGCCAGCATCCGCACGTACTGCTCCGCGTACAGCGGGTTGCCTTCGGCGCGCTCGAGCAGCGTGTGCTGCAACGCCGCGGGCAGGAGCGGCTGATCGAGCAGCGTTGCGACAAGACGCGCTGCATCCTCCGGGTCCAACGGCGAGAGCGCCAGCGTCGCAGCATTGAGTTTGCCGCCGCCCCATGATGGCCGGCGCTCGAGCAACTCCGGCCTGGCCGTACAGACGACCAGGAGCGGGGCGCCGCTGGCCCAGTCCACCAGATGGTCGACGAAGTCGAGCAAGCCTTCATCCCCCCAGTGGATGTCCTCGAAAACCAGCACGAGCGGCCGTAGCTCCGCAAGCGCTTCGATGAGCCGCCGCCATGCCGCGAACGCCTCCGTCATTCCCGAGGCACTCTCGCCCGGTAGGCCGAGCAGCGGTCGCGCGTGGCCGACGACCCACTCGCGCTCGGCCTCTTCCGGGACGAGTACGGAAACGGTGGCGGCAAGCTTCTCTTCCGCCTCGGCGGCCGTGTCGGTGTCGAGCAAGCCGACTTGCGCCTTGACCATCTCGCTGAGCGCCCAGAAGGCGACGCCTTCGCCGTAGGAAAGGCAGCGGCCCTGGCGCCAGGTGATCAGCTCGGGATCGGCGTCGACCTGCTGAAACAGCTCCCACACGAGGCGGCTCTTGCCGATCCCAGGGACTCCGATCAGCGTTACGAGCTGCGTCGCCTGTTCCGCGCGGGCTCGCTCGAGCGCGTCGGTGAGAACGCCGAGCTCGCGTGTTCGCCCGACCAGAGGGGTACGTGCGTCCTGGACGACGTCGACCCCGAATCTCGCGCGCGCGGCGACGGCCTCCCAGACCATGACGGGATCCGCCTTTCCCTTGGTCGTGATCGGCTCGTGTACGCGGTATTCGATTGCCTCGGCGGTGGCGCGTTCCGTGGCCTCATCGACGAGGACGCCGTTTGCCGGCGCGGCCGCCTGCAGACGCGCCGCGGTGTTGACGACGTCACCGGCTGCCATCCCCTCCCCTTCGCTCGGCCGGGCGCCGAGCGTGACGAGCGCTTCGCCGGTCGTGATTCCGATCCGTACTTGCAGGTCGCGGTCCGCGTCCTGTTCGTTGAGCTCGGCGATCGCCGCTTGGATCGCGAGCGCCGCTCGGACCGCCCGCTCCGCGTCGTCCTCGTGCGCGACCGGCGCTCCGAAGAGCGCCATCGCCGCGTCGCCGATGAATTTCTCGACCGTTCCTCCGTGGCGCTCGAGCTCGTGCTTGAGAAGGGCGTGGTACGGCTGCAGCATTGCGCGTACGTCCTCCGGATCGAGCCGCTCCGCACGTCCGGTGAAGCCGACGAGGTCGGCGAAGAGGACACTCACGACCTTCCGTTCCTGCCGTACGTCGGCGTGGGCGAGCGGCGCTCCGCAGGCAAGGCAGAAGCGAGCGATCTCAGGGTTGTGCTGACCACACCGGGCGCAGGCTGGCATAGGAACAGCCTAGGCGGGCGTGATCGGTGCGTCGAGTTTGACGGGGGCCGTCGCGTTGGCGTACAAGCATGAGTTGACGTGAGTGAAACGCCCGCTGTTCGGGCATCGGACGCCGACCGCGACCGGACTGTCGTGCTGCTGCGCGAACACGCGGCAGAAGGGCGGCTGACGCTCGAGGAGTTCACCGACCGGATGTCGGCTGCCTATCTTGCGCGAACGACCGACGAGCTCGAGGAGCTTGCACGCGACCTTCCGCCTGCCCACGCGCCGGCCGTGTCGCGCCGCCGACCGACGCGCTGGCTGGTCTCGATGCTCGGGTCAAGCGAACGCGAGGGACGCATCCGCGTGCGACGCCGCGTCGGCTGCCTGATGGCCTTCGGCAACATCGACCTCGACCTGCGCCAGGCGACGCTCGAGGGGGACGTGATCACGATCGTTGCCCTCGGCATGTTCGGCGCGATCGACGTCTACGTCCCCGAGGGCGTGGAGGTCGACCTGCGCGGATTCGCGTTCGGCGGCCACAAGCGGGCGCGCGGAAAGGACCCGCCGCCGCAACCCGGAACGCCGTTGGTGCGTGTGTTCGCCGTCTCGATCTTCGCCGGCATCGACGTCTGGCGCGTGCCGATCGCGTGGACGCAGAAGACCTGGCGCGAGGTGATCCGCGGCATTCGATCCGGCGCGCATGACGAGCTCGAGGCGTGAGCTGACGGTCGGGTTCAGCGGAATCGCCCAGATCGTCGTCTTCGTCGACAAGCCCGCTGCGGCGGCGTCCTTCTGGGCGGAGCTGTTCGACGCACGACACAGGCTCGCGGACGGCGGTGCACTCGTCGAGCTCGACTTCGCCGAGCTCTTCTTCCATCCCGTCGACCGCGAGAAGACCGCGTCGGGCGAAGAGAAAAACCCACGAGGCGCCAGCACCGTCGTCTACCTTGCAGTCGAGGAGCTGGAAGCGGCGCGCGAGCGACTGCTCGCGGCCGGCTGTGAAGCCTGGCGCGGGCCGATCGAGATCGAGGACGGCCGCCGCATCTGCCAGGTGCGCGACCCGTTCGGGACGGTCTGGGGACTGGACGGGCCCTGAAGCGCGCACCGCGCGGGGACGTCGTAATGGATGTGAGTCGCACAAGTCTGCTCGCGCGAATCCGGGAAATCCCGGCCGAGTGCCGCTCCGGTTCACGGGAGCAGGTACCAGATCGTGAGCCGCGGACGCAGCTCCGCTCTCGCGTAGCTCGAGCTCGGGAAGTACGGTCCGCCTGAGTCGAAGTTCTCCTCGCCGTCGGCGAGCTTCAGCAAGACGCCGTTGTTCGGCAGACCGCCGGATTGCCACTCGGCGACGAGGTCGCTCACGTCCCACGCGAGCCAGCCGGGCGGCGCGACGGGATCGAGCACGGCGCGTGCCACTACCGGGCCGAACTCCACCTCGCGCTCCGCAAACCAACGCGGCGTGAAGATCGGATGCGCCTCGACGTCGAAGCCGCGCCCGTCGCACGGACGGCTCGTCCGTCGGGGCGCGACGCACGTCCCGTCGTACCACAGGGAGAGCTCGGCAGTCACGACGACGGCCTCGCTCGGGAGCACGTCGAGAGAAAATCGCAGCGCCGCACGCCAGACCTTGTCGTCCACACCGCCGACGCCGAGACGGTCGGAGTTGTCTCGGTAGCACCGCTCGTCCCAGTCGTAGCCCCAGTCGCACCAATACGGCACCGCCACGTCCTCTACCGGCGTCAGCGTCGCAACGCTGACATCTCCGGCCTGCGCCGCACCGGCGAGCGTGAGGGCAAGGACGAGAGCGAGCGCGATCTTCACGCAGCCATCGTTGCTGTGAACGTGTCATGCGTGGGAAACGAAAATGTGACGAAAGCGAACCGCCCAGGCCCGACGGGAGAGGCGGGGCCATGCGGGCCGAAGGCGATGCGGTATACATCGCCAATGGCGACTCGCGGCGAACTCGGTGCCGCCGTCGCGACGTCCGAGGAAACGCGGCGGGAGCGCGCACGCTTCGATTCGAGTCGGGTGGTCGAGGCCGGCGTCGGGCTGCTCTCGGTCGCCGCGGCACTCGCTGCCTGGGAGCTGATCTCGCGCACAGGTGTGATCTCGCAGCGAGACCTGCCCTCGATGAGCGCCAGCTTCCAGGAACTGTGGTCGCTCGTTCAAACCAGTCACTTCTGGACAGCGTTCCTACGGACGGTTCGCGGCTGGGCCTTCGGGCTCGCCGTCGCCACGTTGCTCGCAGTGCCGCTCGGCATCTGGCTCGGGTCGAGCGACTTCGCGGCAAGTGCCTTCCGCGTCCCGATCGAGTTCCTGCGGCCGATTCCGTCCGCGGCGCTGATCCCGTTGCTGTTCCTGACGCTCGGCACGACCCTGCGGAGCGAGGTCTTCCTCGCCGCCTTCGGCGCGTTCTGGCCGCTCCTCGTCCAGACGATGTACGGCGTCCGCGACGTCGACCCGCTGGCGATCGACACCGGCCGATCGTTCGGGGTCGGACGGCTCGAGCGCCTCTATCGGATCAAGCTGCCGAGCGCGGTCCCGTACATCGCAACCGGCCTGCGCATCTCCTCGACCGTCGCGCTGATCCTCGCGTTCACGGCCGAGCTCTTCATGGGCATCCCCGGTCTCGGCCAGGAAGTGAACTTCGCGCAGGCCTACGACCTGCACGAGCAGCTGTACGCGTACGCGCTCGCGACCGGCTTTCTCGGCGTCGCGATCCATCTCTTTTCCTCCGCTGTCGAGCGGCGCGCGCTCCGGTGGCATCCCTCGCAGCGGGTCGGTACAGCGTGAGCAAGCGCACGTACACCGCGCTCAAGGTCGGCGCCGAGTTGGCCGTTCCGATCGCGATCCTCGGCGCTTGGCAGCTCTGGACGGTGCACGCGCATTCGCAGTACTTCCCGCGACTCTCGACGATTCTCGTCGAGTTCAAGGACATGTGGCTCTTCTCCGAGTTCGGCACGCACGTCGTTCCGAGCCTCGAGCGGATCGGGCTCGGGTTCGGGATCGCGGTCGTCGCGGGGATCGCGCTCGGGATACCACTCGGGCTCTCGCGCTGGGGCCGCGCCGCCGCGATGCCGCACATCGAGTACTGGCGCGCCATCCCGCCGCCTGCGCTGCTGCCGATCTCGGTCGTCCTGCTCCACTCGATCGGGAACCGGCAGAAGGTCTCGTTCATCGCGTTCTTCTGTCTGTTCCCGGTGCTCCTGAACACGATCGACGGCGTGCGCGGGATCGACCCCACGCTCGTCGACACCGCACGCTCGTACGGCATGCGCAGCTTCGAGCGGGTCAGGCGCATCGTCCTTCCCGCCGCCCTACCGCAGATCGCTGCGGGAATGCGCAACAGCCTCTCCCTCGCCGTGATCACCATGGTGCTCGCCGAATACTTCTCGAGCACGAGCGGTGTCGGTTACGTGCTGCTGATCTCGAAGAACACCTTCCAGCTCGCGCCGATGTGGGCGGCGATCGTGCTGATCGGCGTGCTCGGGTACGTCCTCAACGTCCTCTTCATCGTTGCCGAGCGACGGCTGCTCGCCTGGCACCGCGGCTGGCGCGCAGCCTCGCCCGTCTAGCGCATGCTCGAGACCAGAGGCCTCGGTAAGACGTATGGAACAGGAGAGAAGGCGACGCATGCGGTCGGCGACGTGTCGCTGACGGTCCTGGACGGGGAATTCGTCTGCGTCGTCGGGCCGTCAGGCTGCGGAAAGACGACGCTCCTGAAGATCATCGCGGGGCTGCTTCGTCCGTCGCGCGGCGAGGTTCTGCTGCGCGGCAAGCGGGTCACCGGCCCGCCGGAGGAGCTCGCGCTCGTCTTTCAGGAGTACAGCCGGTCGCTGATGCCGTGGGCTTCCGTCCGCAACAACGTCCTGTTGCCGCTGAGACACAAGAAGCTCGCACGGCGCGAGCGAAAGCGTCTCGTCGAGGAATCGCTCGAGTCGGTCGGGCTGACGAGATTCATCGACCACTACCCGTGGCAGCTCTCGGGTGGGATGCAGCAGCGCGTAGCGATCGCGCGTGCGCTCGCGTACCAGCCGACCATCCTGCTGATGGATGAGCCCTTCGCCTCGGTCGACGCGCAGACGCGCGGCGATCTCGAGGACCTGATCCTGCGCGTGCGTGACGACTACGGGATCACGATTCTGTTCGTGACCCACGACATCGACGAATCCGTATACCTCGCCGACCGCGTCGTCGTCCTGACGCATTCGCCGACGGTGGTCAAGGAGATCGTCCCGGTCGAGCTTCCGCGGCCACGCGACCAGATCGCGACCAAGGAGCTGCCGGAGTTCGCACAGCTCCGAGCCCACGTCTACAGGCAGATCAAGCGCGAGCAGGAAGCGCCGCCGGACCTCCTCCCTGCCTAGCTTTTTCTCGGTGAACGACCGATAATCACGCCCGGCCGGGGGACGAAAGACACAGGAGGACCAGAGATGCCACGAGTCGTTAGTGCATTCGCGATCGCGACGGCGGTGATGGCGATGTTCAGCGGCGCGGCAGCGAGCTCGCCCAACAGGGCCTTGGTGACGATCACGGTCGACACGCTGCCGATCGCGAACGCGCTGCCCATGGACCTCGGCATCAAGAAGGGCTTCTTCCAGGCCCAGGGGATCGAGATCAACAAGCGCACGCTGCAGAGCGGCAACGACGTCGTCCTCGCAGTGGCGAACCACAACGGGGAGATCGGCTACCTCGGCTGGGTGCCGATGATGATTGCGCGCACGCAAGGGATCAAGCTGACCGCCGTCGCGGCCAGCGAGGTCGAGGGGACCTCCGCCGCCGACAACTGGCAGAACATCCTGGTCAAGGGCTCGAGCTCCATCCGGACGGCCAAAGACCTCGCGGGCAAGACGATCGCGGTCAACGCGCTCAAGGGCGTCGGCGAGGTGATGATCAAGGCCGCGCTGAAGAAGGAAGGCGTCGACCCGAACTCGATCAAGTTGCTGGCGCTGCCGTTCCCATCGATGCGGTCTGCGCTGCAGAACGGTCAGGTCGATGCGATCTGGACGCCCGAGCCGTTCCTGTCGCAGGCCCTCAACACCGACGGGGCGCGGATCGTGATGGCCCCAGGACCGGTGCTGGGCAAGTTCTGGCCGATCGGGGGCTACGCCGCGCTCGCGGAGTGGTCGAAGGCGAATCCGGACCTGGCCCGGAAGTTCCGCACGGCGATCAACCAGTCGCTGACGTACTCACAGTCGCATCCGAGCGAGATCCGCGAGCTGCTGCCCGCGGCGACTCAGAACGTCAGGCTCCCGATCTGGAGCCCGCTGATCGACCGCACCAAGCTGCTGCAGCTTGCGAAGTACTCGAAGGAGTTCGGCGTCATCTCGACGTTGCCGAACCTGACGCAGCTCGTCCCGAGCAGCATCACGGGAGGGAAGAACCTGCAGGGAACCGTCGGCGATCGCTTCATCGCGCTCCGGTTGGACGGGCGCGCGGTGAAGACGCTGCCGGCCGGGCGCTACACGTTCATCGTCGCCGACACGTCGAAGACGCAGAACTTCCGGCTCGTCGGACCCGGGGTGAACAAGCAGACGAGCGTGCGCGGCACCGGGCGAAGCACGTGGACGGTGACGCTGAAGAAGGGCAAGTACACGTTCAGCTCGAGTGCACGGCGCTCGTTGAAGGCAACGTTCAGAGTCACCTAGAGGCGAAGCAGCTTAGCTCGCACGATCGACAAATCAGGAGGTGCCATGCCTGTCTACCTCATGCGCTTCAGCTACACGCCTGAGACGTGGTCGCGGCTCATTCAGAACCCTGAAGATCGGCGTGATGCAGCGCGCGCTTACATCGAACAGGTGGGCGGAGCCCTTCACGGCTTTTGGTATGGCTTCGGCGAATACGATGGCTACGCGATCTTCGAGGCGCCTGACAACGTCTCGGTGGCCGGAGCCGTCCTCGCTATCGCAGCAGGCGGCGCCCTTGCCTCGGTCGAGACGACGGTCTTGATGACGGTGGAAGAGACGCTCGAGGCCCTGGCGAAGAGCAAGGACATTGGCTATCGCCGACCGGGGGAATGACGCGACACTGAGCTCAAGGCGCGAAGTGCTCGGTCGGGGCGATCACGACGTCGAGCAGCAACGGCTCCGAGCGGGTGGCGAGCGTCGGCACAGCCTCGTCGAGCTCGCGCACCAGCTCGTCGTAGGTCGTGATTCGGCGCGCGGGACATCCGAAACCGCGTGAGACCGCTGCGAGGTCGATCTCTTCGAAGCTCGGCCATGGGGCGCGCTCGCCGTAGCGCTCCGCGAGCCGGTCCATGATCGCGTAGCCGCCGTTGGAGAGGATCACGAACAGGACGCCGACGCGGTAGTGCGCAGCGCTCCAGAGCGCCTGGATCCCGTAGATCGAGGAGCCGTCGCCCACGACGGCAACGACCGGCCGGTTCGGCAGGGCCATCCGGACGCCGGTCGCGCCCGGCAGCGCGAAGCCGAGCCCGCCCATCGCGGCGCTCAGGAAGCCGAGCGGCTCGCGGGCGAGCAGGCGGTCGTGCAGCTCCGGACGGTCGACGGGACACTCCTCCACGACGACGGCGTTCCGCGGCAGGCGCTCGGCGAGCGCCGCAAGCACGTGAGCTGCACGAAGCGGGTGCGCCGGCTCAGGTGCAGGCGGTAAACGGAACTGCTCCGGCGGCGCGCCTTCTCGTTGCGGCAGGCGCCGCGCAAGCTCGCGGCACGCAGCGGCCGGAGGAGCGAGCACGGCGAGCGCGACCGGGCTTCGGTGCACCTCTTCGGGGTCGTCGCTGACGAGCGCAACGCGCACGTCCGGGTCGGTGAACTTCCCGGAGGTGTACGGCGACTGACGGAACACCGGCGCCCCGACGACGAGCACAGCGTCGTAGCGTGCGAGCTTCTCGCGCAACCGCGGCCGATCCGCGGGGAGAAACCCCGCGAACAGTCGGTGATCCTGCGGAAAGCCCGCGCGCGCGCCGAAGGACTCCTGGAACACAGGCGCGACGAGCCGCTGAGCCAGCTCGACGAGCGCCGTCCACGTCTCCGGATCGTCAGCACCGGCACCCACCACGAGCGCAGGTGCGCGAGCGTTGTCCACGAAAGCAACAAGCGCCGTGACCGAATCGGCGTCGACGCCGCGCGCGCGCACGACACGTTCCGCAGCGGCATCTTCCCGCTCTTCGTCGACGGACGCCGACCAGTCGTCCATCGGGACGACGACGATCGCGGGCCCGCGCGCAGTTGCAGCCTCGTGGTAGGCCCGTTCGATCGCGCCCGGCACGTCCTGCGCACGTACCGGCTGGTCGACCCATACCGGATACTCGCCGGCGAGCCTCTCGAGCCTGCCGGCCAGGAACGGCTCGAACACGAGGTGCCGCCGGTCCTGCTGCCCGACGACGATCACCAGCGGCGCCCGGTTGACGCGCGCCGTCGCGATCGCGCCGACGGCATTCCCGAGGCCCGCGGTCGTGTGCAGCAGCGCGAGCGCCGGCTCCCCGGCGCCGATCGCGTAGCCGGTGGCCATTCCGATTACCGACCCCTCGTGCAAGGCGAGCACGAAGCGAAGGTCCTCGGGCAGGCCCGCGAGGAACGGAACCTCCGTCGAGCCCGGGTTCGAGAACATCGTCGTGAGCCCACGCCGGCGGAAGACACGGAACGTCGCCTCACGAACAGTGGCCGTCATCGCCCTGTCCCAGGGACAGTCCCACGGACTTGGCCGGACCGGCCACCGCTGAACCGGCGCTGTGCCAGGGACAATCCCTCGGACATGCCCGGAACGGCCGCGGCGCGCGGGCTCAGCCCCAGACTTCCTGCGCGAGCTCGACGATCAGCCGCAGCTTCGCCCACTGCTGCTCCTCGCTGAGCAGGTTGCCCTCGACCGTCGACGAGAACCCGCACTGCGGCGAGAGGCAGAGCTGCTCGATCGGCGCGAACTTCGCGGCCTGCTCGATGCGGCGCAGCACCGCGTCACGGGACTCGAGCTCTCCGTGCTTGGTCGTCACGAGCCCGAGCACGACCTGCTTCTCGCCCCGCGGCAGGAAGCGCAACGGCTCGAAGCCGCCGGAGCGCTCGTCGTCCCACTCCATGAAGTAGCCGTCCACCTCGAGCTCCGTCAGCAGCGCCTCGGCGACGAAGTCGTAGCTGCCCTCGGCCGCCCACGACGAGCGGAAGTTCCCGCGGCACATGTGCGTCGTCACGCTCATCCCCGCGGGACGTCCGGCGAGCGCTTCGTTGATGTGGTGGATGTACTCGACGTGCTGCCGCTCGGGGTCGCCTCCGATCGACGCGATGTACTCGCGCTGGTGCGGGTCGTTCATGTACGCGAGGCTCGTGTCGTCGAACTGGAGGTACGTGCAGCCGAGTTCGCCGAGCCGGCGCACCTCCTCGCGGTACGCGGCGACCAGATCGGCCCAGAACTGATCGAGCTCCGGGTACACACGCGGGTCGATCGCCGCTTTGCCGCCTCGGTAGTGGACCATGCTCGGCGACGGAATCGTCAGCTTCGGGAGGTTCGTCGTCACGGTCTCCTGGAGGAAACGGAACGCGCCCCCGAAGATCGTCTTCGAGACGCCGAGCTTTCCGTCGATGTGCAGCGCGGCGGGAGTGAACTCGATGTCGCCCTGCTCGTTGTGGAACTTGACCGCGATGTGACCGGATTCCTGCGTGATGCCGTCGAGCTGGTAGATGAAGTCCATGTGCCACGACGCGCGGCGGAACTCGCCGTCGGTCGCAGACTGCAGGCCGATCTCCTCCTGCTTGCGGACGATCGCGCGGATCGCGTCGTCCTCGACCGCGCGCAGGTCGTCGGCGTCGATCCGGCCGGCGGCGTGCTCGTCGCGCGCCTGCAGGAGCTGCGGCGGGCGGAGCAGGCTGCCGACGTGGTCGGCGCGGAAGGGCGGCTTCGTCCGCCGTCCCGCTGCCGCTGCGGTCGCCGTCTCTTGCTGCATCGAAAGCCTCCTTTCCGCCTTAGCCCTGGCTTAGGGAGACGCTATACGCTCTCCGCCAGGAGCGACAAAAGGGAGGAACCATGGCGAGCGTCGACACCGAGATCCGTGAGTACGGGCAGTTCATCGGCGGTGACTGGGTGGAAGCGTCGGACGGAACGTTCGAGGACCGCGACCCGTACACCGGCGACGTCGTCGCGCGGGTGCCGTCGGCGGAGCGCGACGACGCGCGAGGCGCGGTCGAGGCCGCAGCGACTGCTTTTCCCGGCTGGTCGCAGACGCCGCCGGCCGAGCGGCAGCGGATCTTCCTCAAGGCGGCCGACGTGCTGGAAAGCCGCAGGGAAGAGATCGTCGAGCTGCTCGCGCGCGAGACCGGCTGCAGCTTCGGCTTCGGGATGTTCCAGCTCGGCTTCGTGCCGGGCCTCTTCCGCCAGGCGGCTGCACTCGCGTATGCACCCGTAGGCCAAGTGCTGCCGTCGGACGTACCGGGAACGTTCGCAATGGGCCTTCGCCGCCCGGTCGGCGTCGTCGGCGCGATCGCGCCCTGGAACGCGGCGCTGATCCTCTCGGCACGCTCGATCGCGGCGCCGATCGCTTTGGGCAACACGGTGGTGCTCAAGCCGTCCGAGTGGTCGCCGATCTCCGGCGGCCTGCTTTGGGGCGAGATCTTCACCGAGGCGGGACTCCCGCCCGGCGTGCTCAACATCGTCACGCATGCGCCCGGCGAGGCCGGGCCGATCGGTGACGAGCTCGTCGAGAACCCGGCCGTCCGCCGGATCAACTTCACCGGCTCGACCGAGACCGGGCGCAAGCTCGCCGAAGCAGCGGGGCGGCACCTGAAGCGCATCGTGCTCGAGCTCGGCGGCTACAACCCCCTGATCGTGCTCGCGGACGCCGACCTCGAGTACGCGGTCAACGCCACGACGTTCGGCGCCTTCCTCCATCAGGGACAGATCTGCATGTCGGCCCGCAGAATCATCGTCGAGCGACCGATCGCCGAGGAGTTCATCGAAAGGCTCGCGGCGAAGACGAACACGCTCAAGGCCGGCGATCCAAAGGAGCACGACACGATCATCGGACCGCTGATCAACGAGCAAGCATTGGCGACCGTCAAGGGACGCGTCGACGACGCCGTCGCGAAGGGCGCAAGAATCCTCGCCGGCGGCGAGGCGAAGGGGACGATCTACGAGGCGACGCTGCTCGCGGACGTCCCCCCGGACTCGGCCTTTGCGCGCGTCGAGACGTTCGGCCCCGTCGCCGCGATCGAGGTCGTCGACAGCGCCGACGACGCGGTCGCGCGCGCCAACGCGACGGTGTATGGCCTCAGCGCCGGGATCCTGACGAGCGACCCCGACCGCGGCCTGCAGCTCGCGCAGCAGATCCAATCCGGGATCGTGCACGTCAACGACCAACCCGTCGCCGACGAGCCGCAGATGCCGTTCGGCGGCGTCAAGGACAGCGGCTTCGGCCGTTTCGGCGGCCAGGCCGTGATCGACGAGTTCACGGAGACGCGCTGGATCACCGTGAAGAGCGGGCCGCACCCCTTCCCGTTCTAAGCCGTCGCGGAAAGTGCTTCGCACTTCCCGCGAGCCGGGGCACTAGCTCCCGTTGAGCTCCGCCGCCGACGGGGCGGCGGCGGACGTTTCTTTACGGGAGCAACTCGTCGCGCTGGATCGTCGGGACCGGCTAGCTCCAAGGGACTCTCTCTTCTCTCTCTCGCAAGACGCCGAGCCGGCGCGCGTTCGCCAAACTCTCCTAGGTGGAGACGCAGGTCGGGATCGTCGGCGCCGGCCCTGCCGGTCTGGTTCTCGCGCACTTGCTGCACCTCGCCGGCATCGAGTCGATCGTGCTCGAGTCGCGAAGCCGCGAGTACGTCGAGCAGCGGATCCGCGCCGGCGTCCTCGAGCAAGGAAGCGTCGACCTGCTCGTGGAGGCGGGCGTCGGCGAGCGCCTGCAGCGCGAAGGGCTCGTGCACCACGGCATCTGGCTCCGTTTCGACGGCGAGAACCACCGGCTGCCGCTCACCGAGCTCTCCGGCGGCAAGAGCATCACGATCTACGGCCAGCAAGAGGTCGTGAAGGACCTGATCGCCGCCCGCCTCGACGAAGGCCTGCCGTTGCACTTCGAGGCCGAGGTCGTGGACCTGCGCGATGTCGACTCCGAGCGGCCACGGATCCGCTTCGTCGACGAGGGCGAGGTGCGGGAGCTGGAGTGCGACGTCGTCGCAGGCTGCGACGGCTTCCACGGCGTCTGCCGCGACGCGATCGCGTCCGCGCTCGTCCCTTTCAGCCGCGACTATCCGTTTGCGTGGCTCGGCATCCTCGCGAGCGTCGCCCCCGCGAGCGAGGAGCTGATCTACGCGTGGAACGAGCGCGGCTTCGCGCTGCACAGCATGCGCACGCCCGAGCTGTCGCGGCTCTACGTCCAGTGCCGGCCCGACGACGACGTCGCCGAGTGGCCGGACGAGCGAATCTGGGAAGAACTGCAGGCGCGGCTCGGTCTTCCCGGCTTCGAGGGCCCGATCCTCGAGCGAGGAATCACCCCGCTCCGCAGCTTCGTCGTCGAGCCGATGCAGCAGGGCCGCCTCTTTCTCGCCGGGGACGCCGCGCACATCGTTCCGGCGACAGGCGCGAAAGGCATGAATCTCGCGATCGCGGACGTCCGCGTGCTCAGCGACGCACTCACACGCTGGTATCGAACCGGCGACGCGAGCGCGCTCGACGCGTACTCCGCGACCTGCCTGCGCCGCGTCTGGCGCGCGGAGCACTTCTCGTGGTGGATGACGTCGATGCTGCACACGCGCGACGACGCCGATCCCTTCAACGCGCAACTTCAGCTGTCGCAGCTGCGCTACGTGACGACGTCGACTGCTGCGGCGACGATGCTCGCCGAGAACTACGTCGGGCTGGAGCGGGTCTGACGCCTAGTCGCGCGGAACGATGCGCGCCTCGGGCTGCGGGCGCGGCGCCTGCTCGTCCAGACGCTCGGCGCTCCCTGCGAGCTCGTCTCCTGCCCCGACGAGACGATCCGCCAAACCGAGCGCCAGGTCGCGCTGGGCGGCGCGCGCGAAGCGGTAGCCCGCCGGTCCGTCGGCGGCCTCCCGCCGAGCCAGTTCCTCGTAGGTTCGCTCATCCGCCGACGGGGATTCTTTCCAGACCTGCGCGAACCGTTCGAGGAAGTCGGACAACGCGGCGGCCGACGCACGGAAGCGAACCCAGCGGTGGTTGTCCCACGAAAGCCCGGGCGCCGTCCCCGGCGTCTCGGCGAACCTCTTGACGAGCAGGCGCGCCGCCGCCCGGCCGCGCTTCGTGAGCGCCATGATCACCGCCGGCGGCATCGTCAGGTTCATGCCGCCTTCGCTCGAATCCGCGTGCACGTGCACGATGCGATCGCGGTACCCCGGCTGTCGTGCGAGCCCCGTGTCGACACGGTTCTGCATCGTTCGAACCAATCCGTTCACGAACGCCGACAGTCGCGCGAAACCGGGCTGCTCGGGGAAGCGGTACCAGGTCTCGAGCAGGCCGCCGACGTTGGTCCCCGGCAGGTAGACGTTCTTCTCCTCGTCGGTGGACTTCGGATAATCCGGGTGGAAGCCGTCGAGATCGATCGCGAAGGTCGGCCGCGCGGGCAGCGCCGTGTCGAAGAAGTGCACCGGGAAGTTGCTCGAGATCCCGCCGTCGGAGAACCAGCAGCGCTCCGGCTCCGCACGGACGCCGGACGGCGGATTCGACGACAGCGCGTCGTTCGTGCGCTTCAGCGTGCGGTCGAACGCCCAGAGCGGTACAGCGCTGATGAGGAGCGGGAAGCTCAGACTCATGCGTGCGGCGACGACGACCGGCAGATCGTCGGGCTCCGGAAACGCCACGCGCGGCAGCATCGCGTCTCGAATGCGCGCCGAGTCTTCAGGATCGTCTTCGTTCACCGGAGCCGCGTGATCGACCATCCAGTCCACGACGTTCTCGGGGAACAGCGTCCGCCACTCGGCCGGGTCGAAGAAGAAGACGCGCTCCGCCCAGGGAAGGCGGTGCGGGCGCCGCTGCGTGAGGTTCGTGGTCATCATCGCCAGCTCCACGCCCCGCGCGCGAAGGTCGCCGAACGTCAACGGCGTCCCGCCGGTCTTTCCGGCGAGTTCGTCGATCACGCCGGCGAGCCATGGAGTCAGCGCCGGTGCGCCGCCGTCGCCGCCGGGCATTCCGGAGCAGAGCCCGAAGCTGTTCGCCGAAATCGCCTTCGGCGCGAGCAGGGCGATCCGCGCCAAGAGCGCCAGCGCCGCGCCGAGCAGGCCGAGCACGACGCCGGCGACGATCGCAACGGCCCGAAGCCAGCCGCTTCCCGACAGAAGTGCGCCGAATACGACGATCGCCGCGCCGGGCAACGCGCCGAGCAGCGGCGCGACCGGGAAGTTCCGCAGCGCGGCAAGCGCGACACGGCGCCATTTCGCCGCCCCGCGCGCACCCAGCCCAGCGGTGAATGTCCGGTAGACCGGGCGCGTCGACGGCTGCGGCTGGAACAGGTCGAAGAGGTGTGTCTCGCCTCCGACCCAGTCCGGCAGCGCGGCGAGCTTGGCGAAGCCGTCCTTCGAGCGGCCGTGCTCTGCGGCGGCGGCCGCGGCCGCGGCGATCGCACCCGCGCTCGTGCCGCCGATCTGGACGAACCGGTACGTGCGGGCGAGCTCGCAGACCGCATGCGGGTAGACCACGCCGCTGGTGATCCCGCCCTTCATCACGATGTCGCACTCTCGCGTCGGCCGGGAGTAGTCGTACATCCGCGGGTCGTCGCTCAGGGCAGCAGCTCTTTCAGCACCGAGTCGACCATGCGCCGTGCCATGCCGCTGTACGGATGGCTCGGATCGACGTAACGCTTGAGGGCGGCGATCTCCTCGACCAGCATCGCCTCGAGCTCGGGATCCGGGCCGTCCCGCTCGAGCCTTTGCGCGAGCCCGCGTGCAACCGTGATGTGCGTCCGGATCTCGACCTGCATCGCCTTGCGTGCGCGGACAAGGCCGTCTCGTAGGAGTGCGTACACACGCGTCGATTCTCGCCCCTTGCGCGTCTTGGCGATCACCATGCCTTCGGTCGCGTCGAAGTCGAGGTGCGCCTCGGGTCGGTCGAGAGCAGGATGGACGAGCAGGCGCGGCTCGTCCTTCTCGTCGCCTTCCCGCTTCGCACGCTTCGTCTCCGGACCGATGGGAAACTGGTTGGCCTTCCCGAGCGTGACCGTCGTTCCGTCCGGGAGCCGCTGCCGGCGCGGGCGGTTGCAGTCCGTGCACGACGGCAGCAGGTTCCCCCAGGTCATCGCGAGCCAGTGATAGAGGCCCCACTTCAGCTTTCCGTCGATCAAAACGGCGCTCTTCGGCCGGAAATGTTCGACGTCGAGAGGTTGCGTAGCGCCGAAGTAGCTCTCGCAGTACGCGCATTTGAAATGGAATGCCTCGTTCAAGGCGTCCTTCACCGCCGGCAGCTTGTAGACCCTGAATGCGAACTGCTTGCCGTCATTGGCGGGGTTGCCGAAGTGCTCACGTGCCTTCGCGAGCTCCTCCGCCCCCTTCTGAATCAGCTCCGGTGGCGGCGGGCCGAGCTGGACGCGGATCACGGCGCGACCGCTTCCCCGTCGACCGCGCGCTCCCAGATCGACGCGATCTGCTGCTTGGTCGATTCCTTGAGCTGGAGTCGTTCGTCCGGGTCCGACAGCGTGCCGGCCTTCGCGAGGAAATCGTCCGCAGCCTCGAGCACGATCCGCTCTCGGCGGGTCGCCCCCAGCACCTGCAACTCGTCCAGCCGCGCCTGCAGCTCTGCGTGCCGGTGCTCCTCGGCCGCCGTTCGCTTCGGCTTCGCCTTCAACTGGTAGTACTCGGCGAACAACTCGTCGAGCTCGGGGTCGATCGTGCTGTTGAGCCCGAAATGCTCCGAGGTGAGCAGCTGGTCGACGCGAAGTCCGGCGACGGACGGGAGATCGGTCTGCGCAACGATCTGATCGTCGGCATCGCGCTGCATCACAGCGACCTCGCCGTCTCCGAGGCCGCGCAGGCAAAGCGGATCGTGGGTGCTCGCGAGGAACTGCACGCGCGGGAAGACCTCACGAAGACTGGAGACGATCCGCATCCTCCACCGCGGATGGAGGTGTGCGCCGAGCTCGTCGATCAGTACCGTTCCCTCGGCCGCCTCGACGCTCGGCCAGCGCTCGAGCAGCACGGCCATCACATCGGTCGCCAGCGCGACGACCGACTGGTAGCCGTCGCTCAACTCCTCGAGGGGTACCCGCACCCCGAAGGCTTCGACCTCGATGCGCTTCGCACGACTGTTCCGCATCAGTCGGTCGCCCTCCTCGAGATCGAGCAGTTTCTTGAGCCCGCGGGCGAGCGCGTCGAAGCGCTGACGGTCGAACCGCAGCAGCCACTCGGTCGCGTTCCCGATCGGCGAGAAGGGATCGAAGAGGTTCCTGGCGCGCACCGTGCCGCCGATCGGCGGCGCAGTCAGGCTGCCGCGCGGGAGGAGGCGCGTCGCCCCGTAGGCGAGCAAGAGCATCTTCGGCTCCAACTCGCCGGTGAACTGCTTCGAGCCGCGTGACGCTTCGACGACGATCGGCGACAGGCTGCCGGCGAGGTGCACCTCCACCTTTGCGTGACGCGTTCCGTTGCGGACGAACGAAGAGGCGTCGAGCCCGAGCGCGTCGCGGTCCTCCTTCCCCATCAGCGCCAGCGCGACGGCTTGCAGCAAGGTGCTCTTGCCGCAACCGTTCTCGCCCAGGAGCATCAGCCACGGCGCCGATGCGCTGTCGGATGCGAGCCGCGGCAGCTGCAGGTCGAGCGTACGAATCACCTTGAAGTTGTGCACGATCACGCGCTCGATCCGTCGCGTGCGACCGAAGTAGTCCTCGCCCGGAGCCGCAGCCGAGGAGACGGAGTACTTCTCGTGCTGCTGCTCGCGTGCAGTGAATGCCGACTTGACGCGCTTTCGCTCCGCTTTGCTGACCAGCATCACGTCGCCGGCGACTTGCTCGACCGACGAGATCCCCTCGGGCGTGCTCTGCAACGCCGCGTCCACCTGCTTGCGACGCGACTGCATCCATGCGTTCACGAACTGCCTGCGCGTCGCCGCGTACGGCAGGGCGGTGGAGAACAACCGCTCGACCTGGGCGGGGTCGGGCTCGTCGGTCGGAGACTTGAGACGGGCTGCGAGCTCGTCCCACTCCTGTCGCACCTCCGCCAAGGCGGCGGTACGCGCGGCGACCAGTTGCGCGCGGTTCAGCCCGAGGACGTCGATCGTGGTCTGACCCTCGGGCGTGATGCTCGCCACGGTTCCGTCCTCGGCGAAAACGAGGTGCTGCTCGGGCTGGTCGTGGCGAGGATCGAGCAGCAACGCGCGCTCGTCGCGAAGCGCCTGGCCGGTCGTGCCCGGCTTCGCGCGCTTGCCGCGCACCGGAAAGCGCGCGCCCTTGAAGCTGCGGCACTCTGCGCAGCACGGGTACAGGTTCTCCCACGTATAGGCGAGCCACCAGTAGTGGTCCGGCTGGACGTGGCCTTCGAGGTCGAGAGCGCCGCTCGCAGGACGGAACTGATCGACGAGCAGCTCGCTCGGCGTCAGCGGCGATTCGCAGTAAGCGCACTTGCCGGCAAACAGCTCGAACAGCGTCAGCCGGACGTCATCGGCGGCATAGATCGTCTCGTCGAACGCGAACGTGTCCTGCGTTCGCTCCCGCAGCGGCCGCTGGAAGAAGGCGGCGGCGCGCGACTGCGCGTCGTCGGCCTGCGGCGACGAGAGGATCGTCGGCGCACCGGAGGGATCGACGCTGGCGCGGATCACCGGGCAGGCCTCGCGGCCCTACTCAGCGCCGCAGCCGAAATAGGCTCCTTCACTCGATCCTCCCCCGTATAACCCCCGTCAACCCTAGAGCACTCCGCTGGACTTTTCTACGTCCGCGGCGAACTGTGAAGACGCCGCGCATATCGTTCCGGCGACAGGGCGTGAAAGCCATGAGCCTCGTGATCGGGATCTTCCTCGTCGCCGGATCCGCCGCCGCGACACCGGAGTCCCGCGTGCTCTGGCAGGGGCCGCTCGTGGCCGGCGACGGCCTCGTGTGGAGCGAAACCAACGCGGAAGCCGCCGCCGTTCATCTCTGGACGGCGCGGGGCGAGCGCGTCGTTTACCGCGACAACTCGCTTGCCGTGGGCCGGCCGCTCGCCGCATCGGGCACGTTGCTCGCCTTCGAGCGCTCCTATCCGGGCTGCCCGCCGCAGCCCGACCGCGTCTGCCCCCAGAGACAAGATGCGCTGGTCGGGCCTCTGACCGGCCCATTCCGCCCCCTTGTCCATCCGAGGAACTGCGTTCTGGCAACCGAGCAGACCGCACTCGCGCTCGATGACGGTATCGCCGCGTATCTCGACGTCGACTGTGCGCGCAATCGAGTCCGCGTGCTCGTTCGCGACGTCGCGCACTCGCGTCAGGCGCGCGTCGTGCGCGACGCGCCGGTCTCGAGCGCCTGCTGCCGCGACGTCGCGATCGCAGGTAGATATGTCGCCTGGAACGACGATCGCCGCACGGTCGCGGTGTACGACCGCGTCGCGCGACGCATCGCGTACCGCGCTTCGGTGGGTCCGCCCGAAGGGATCGACGTCGAGCTGGGCTTCGATCTCCAGCGTGACGGGAAGCTTGCGGTCGCATATCGCTTGGTCGAGGTCGCGCGCACCGTTCCGACGACGATCGCGTGGTACTCGCGCGCGTCGCCTCGTGCCCACGTGCTGCCGCTGCGAGGGCGCGATACACGGATCCGCATCGCCGGCGACCACATCGCGCTCGAGCGATCGCCCACCGTCGATACGAGCACGCTCGTCGTCACCGACCTGAGCGGCAGGACGCGCACCTTCACGAGCTTCGTACCACCCGCGCGGTTGCGGAGCTTCGACTTCGACGGAGCGCGCATCGCGTGGGCGGCCGACCGCGTCACATCGACACGAATCGACTGCCCGCCCCCCGGCCAGGGAAGGCCGTGCGTCCGGCGCGAGAGCGGCGTCACCACGATCTGGCGCCGCGCCTTGGCCGGACGCCCCGGCGTGATCGCGAGGCTGCCGTTCGTCGACGTGGTCGCGCGCGGAGCCTGATTCAGACCTCGGCGACGAGCTCGTACGTCGAAGGCTCGAAGCTCTCGACGTGCTGCCGCACGATCTTCATTCGCGCGGAGAACTCGGCCGTCTGCTTCCACGCGTTCTGCGACTCGAAGCTCTCCCACGGAGCGATGCTGAGGTAGTGGCTCGGATCCTCGACGTCGCGGACGAGGCGAAACGTTCCCGATCCAGTCTGCTCGCTCGCCCAGCGAACGAAGTCCTTCCAGGCCTCGACGAACTCGGCGTCGTGCCCGGGTTTCACCTTCCAGATGCCGCTGGTGTAGGTCTCGGCCACGTCTGCAGCGAATCTACGCCGCACGACGAGACCGCGCAACGCGTCAGCGCTCGGCAACAACGGGATTCGCCAGCACGCCGATCCCTTGGATCTCGACCTCGACGCGGTCGCCGTCCGCCAGCGACACCTTCGGGTTGCGAAAGACGCCCACACCTGCCGGCGTGCCGGTCAGGATCAGATCGCCGCGCTCGAGCGTGAAGACCGTCGATGCATGCGCCACCAGTTCCGGGACGCCGAAGATCAGCTGGTCCGTGTTCGAGTCCTGAAGCGTCTCGCCGTTCAGGCGCTGCACGACTCGAAGCCCGCGCGCATCGCCGAGCTCGTCGACCGGGACGATCTCGGTCGAGATCGGACAGAAGGTGTCGAACCCCTTCCCGCGCAGCCACTGACCGTCCTTGAACTGCAGGTCGCGCGCGCTGACGTCGTTCGCGCAGAGGTAGCCGGCGACGGCGTCCAGCGCGTCGGTGGCCGGAATGCGACGTACCCGCCGGCCGATCACGACCGCCAATTCCGCCTCGGCGTCGACGTGACCGGCGCCGCGGGGAAGGACGATCGGATCCCCTGGTCCGCAAAGCGCGTTCGCGAACTTTCCGAAGAGCAGCGGCTCGACCGGCAGGTCGACTCCCTGCTCCGTCGCATGATCCCGGTAGTTGAGGCCGACGCAGACGATCTTCTCCGGCGCGGTGCGTCCGAAGCGGCGCTCCCACGTGGCTGCGATGCTCAAAACAGATCGGATCCTTCTGGACGTGCATGGCCGCCTGCGGCGCGCCGGACGAGCAGCGTTGTCGGGACGCTCAACGTGGCGCAAGTATCCACCGCTGGGCTGAATGTCGAGACGCGCGAGAGCGCTAGGGCAGCGTGACGCCGACGCCCGGCGTCGTGACCGTCCCCACCGGCGTCGGAACCGTTGCCGGAGGAACGTTCACGGGCGGCAGCGCCGGCGCCGGCGGCAGCTCCGGCGCAGGCGGCAGAGCGGGTGCAGGCGGCAGCTCCGGTGCAGGTGGAAGGTCGGGCACAGTGGGGAGCGCCGGTGCCTCGGCCGGCGGCGGCTCGACGGGCGGAACGGGCAGGCCGGTCGACGGTGATTCGTCGGCCGGCGGAGGCTGGTTCGGCGAAGCCGGAGCGCCGCTCGCAGGACCGCTTGTCGCCGGGACCCCGGGCGGCGCAGCGTCCGGAGTCGTCGGGACGGCCGGTCCTCCGCCGAAGCCGGGTACCGAACCACCCGTGCCCGGCACGTCGGCGCGGCTCGGTGCATCGGCGGTAATCGGCGTCGCTCGCCGCGGACGCCGGTCTTGCTGCGCCGCTCTCGCGGTTCCGCCCGCCGGCGTCGCGGTCCGGGCGCTCGTCCCGGAAGTCGGTGTGCCGTCCTGGGAGGTGGAAGCGGACGAGCCGGGAGGCGAGGCGTGGTGTCGCAGCCGGTGCTCGATTCGCGGCCCGGCGACTCCCCCAATCGTCGCCAGGGCGGCGACACCCGCCGCGATCTTGACCACTGCGCCGCCGCCGGTGAGCAGCGACTTGACGCTCGCGAGCAGTGAGCCGAGATCGAGACCCGAGCGGAGCCGCTCGTCGCCGCGCAGCTCGCGCGCCAGAGCGCGCCGCGCGCGGAAGATCAGCGTCTCGACGGCAGCCTGGCTCAAGCCGAGCTCGTTGCCGATCTCGGCGTACGAGAGGCCCTGCCACTCGCGAAGCACGATCGCGCGGCGCTGCGACTCCGTCAGCCGCTGCAGGGCCTCCTGCAGGCGGAGTAGCTCCTCGTCGCCCTGCTCGCGCCCTTGAGCGACGTCCTGCAATACCTGCGGGTCGCGCGCGATCTCGACGCGACTGCGGCGGCTGTTCGCAGTCCAACGGTTTAGGCAGACGTTCCGGGCGATCTTGAGGAGCCAGGCCGTCTCCGAGACGGGCACCACGCCCCTCCGCATCGCTCCGAGCGCGTAGCAGAACGTCGTCTGCGCGGCGTCCTCAGCATCTTCCCGCGTCCGCAGTCGGTTTCGGCAGAAGCCGAGCACACGCGAGTAATGGCGCTGGTACAGCTGCTGCGCCGCCGCGTCGGCGGCAGCCTCGTGCGGCTCGACAGCGGTCGCGCGGCCGATCGACGGAACTGCTGCCAGAACTTCCTCCTGGGAACTGGACGGACGGGCGCGCTCAGTGTGCCTCCGAGGGGTGAGCCGCGATGTCCCTCGGAAGGGGGTTTTTGCCCGACCCGCAAGTTTCGGGAGGTCGCGTGTTCTTCCCTGCCAGCTCCTATCGAAAGGAAAGGACAATCGCCGTGTTCAGCCGCAGCAGCCACTCCCGAGTCCGCGTCCTGATCGTGGACGACAGCCGCACCTATGCGGAAACGCTCGAACTGTTGCTGGGCGCAGACGAGCGGATCGAGATCGTCGGCTGCGCATTCGACGGCGCCGAAGGCGTGCAGCGCGCCCTCGAAGTCCGTCCCGACGTCGTCGTGATGGACGTCCAGATGCCACGCCTGGACGGGATCTCGGCCACCCGCGAGATCCGGCGCCGCCTTCGGTCCGCTCGCGTGGTCGTCGTGACGTCGTCGACGACCAGGGCCCACCGGGCGAAGGCCTTCAATGCCGGCGCGGATGCGTTCCTGGCCAAGGACACGCCCCTCGACGAGCTCGCAGACGTCGTCGCGGGACCGGCTCGCAACGGCCGTTCGCCTATCCGGATGAAGATCTTCCAGGCGAGCTTCAGCGCATGATCCGCCTGCTCGTCTGCGACGACGCACCCGAGGCGCGCGAGCTCGTGAGTGCGCTGCTCTCGACACAGCCGGGGATCGAGATCGTCGGCGAAGCAGCGAATGGGCAGGAGGCGATCGCGCGCGCCGGCGAGCTCGAACCGGACGTCGTCCTGATGGACGTCGACATGCCGGTGCTCGACGGTGTCGCCGCGACGCAGCGGATCCGAGAGTTCCTTCCTTCGGCGAGGATCGTCGCGCTCGCCGGCTCCGACGAGACGCCGATCGTGATGGCGATGATGGAAGCCGGCGCGAGCGCTTACTGCGTGAAAGGCGCGCCGGTCTGGGAGCTCGAGCGGGCGATCATCGGGGCGGGTGACCCGCTGGTGCGGCTCGCGCACGCACTCGCGCGTTCGCTCGGCGAGGCCGTCAAGGCAGAGCTCGTCGCACGCGAGGCGGCCGAGCAGACCGGTGCTGCGAACGCGACCGTCTTCCTCCTCTCCCCAGACGGTAGCGCCCTTGCGGCGGGCGCCGCCGGCACGGCGACGGGCGGCCGGGATCTCTCCGGCCTCGCCCGTCGCGCGTGCGCCACCGGCACATTCGTGCGCGACGGCGACACGCTCGTCGCGCCGCTGCTCGCCGACGCCGAGACTCTCGGCGCACTCAGCATCACGCTCGACACGAGCCGAGAGGTCAACGCGCAGTTGCTCGCGTCGATTGCAGACCTCGCCGCCGCGTCGCTCGCAAACGAGCGTCGGCTCGCGCTGTCGCGTGCCGAGGCGCGGCTCGACGCCCTCACCGGGCTGCCGAACCGGCGCGCGTTCGACGAGCGCCTCGACGATCTGATCACTGAGCTGCAGGCCGGGCGCGGCAGCCTCACGCTCGTGACCATCGACCTCGACGACTTCAAGCAGGTGAATGACACGCGGGGCCATGCCGCCGGCGACGAGGTGCTCCACCGCGTCGGCCTCGTTCTTCGTCGCACCGTCCGCGCGGACGAGGAGGTGTTCCGCGTCGGCGGCGAGGAGTTCGCGATCCTCGTCGAAGCGGGTCGCGACACCGGGATCCGGGTTGCCGAACGCGCACGGCTCGCGCTTCGCAGCGATCGCCGCGGCCAGCCGCTGCCGACGGCATCGGCGGGCGTCGCGGCGTTGCCGCAGGATGCAACGTCCAAGGAGGAGCTCGTGCGGCGCGCGGACGCGGCGCTCTACGCGGCCAAATGGGCCGGGAAGGATCGCGTGCTTGCGTACGGCGAGGGCGGGCAGTCGGCGGTTGCGCGCACGCCGGTGTCGGAACGACGACGGCGCATTCTCCTCGTCGACGACGACGAGGCGTTCCGCACCCTTGTGCGCGCGACCGTCGAGCCACTCGACCTGCTGGTGCAGGAAGCTGCGAACACGGCGGCGGCCGCCGAGCGGATCGCCGCACGGCCGCCGGACGTGATCCTCCTCGACATTCAGATGCCCGGCCTCGACGGGATCTCGTTCTGCCGGCAGCTGAAATCAGGGCCCGAGACGAGCGAGATTCCGATCGTCTTGCTGACCGGCGCCGACGGCGCGGGGGCGCAGCGCGCCGCGCGACACGCGGGAGCCGACGCGTTTCTCCGCAAGCCGTTCAGCCCGCTGGAGCTGCTGACTGTCGTCGAACGTCTGCTCGGCAGCGTCGACGGCGTTCCCATCGGCGCGGGCGGCCCGCAGCGGACCGGCGAGCAGGTGCTGCTCTACGCGCACGACCTCGGACGGATGCTCGACATCGAGCGGGGCCAGCGCTCGCTTCTGCAGGACGCGTACCGCGAAACGGTGTCGGCGCTCGCGACGGCGCTGGAGTCGAAGGACTCCACCACCCGCGACCACTCGCAAAGGGTGCAGAAGTACGCGACGCAGCTCGCCGAAGTCGTCGATCCACGATTGCTCGACAATCCCAGCGTCGAGTTCGGCTTCTTGCTGCACGACGTGGGCAAGATCGGGATCCCGGACCGGATTCTGCTCAAGCCTGCGGCGTTGAACGCCTCCGAACGGCGCCTGATGGAGACGCACAGCGTGCTTGGAGAGCAGATGCTCGGCAAGGTCGCGCTGTTGCGCGGCGAAGGGATTCGAATCGTGCGCTCCCATCACGAGCGCTGGGACGGTCGCGGCTATCCCGACGGGCTCGAACGAGATGCGATCCCACTGGGCGCGCGAATCTTCGCGGTCGCCGACACCCTCGACGCGATGACGAACGACCGCCCGTATCGCCGGGCCGGAAGCTGGGAAGAGGCGGTCTCCGAGATCGTCGAGCTGGCGGGACGCCAGTTCGACCCGGACGTCGTCGACGCATTCCGCGAGCGTGAGCCGATGCTGCGGAGGAGCTACTACGAGCTAGTTGCCTGAGGCGGGCGACCGGCCACCAGCCGGATTCCCGCCGCCGCCCTTGTTGCCGCTGCTCGCAACGTTGTCGCCCCGATTGCCCCGGCCCTGTCCTTGTCCCTGACTTGGGGTCACCGCCTCGGCGACGCGGCTGCCCGGAGGGATCTTGCGCGCCTTCTCTTGCTTCTCCTTTTTCTTCTGTTTCCCCAGCACACGACCGTTGCTCGCCGCGGCGGCCGGCTTCCGATGGCCTTGCGAGCCGATCGCCTTGCGTGTGCCGCTCGCCCGGGCGTGATCGGCATTGCCGCGCTCCACAACAGGCTCGGCGGCAACGTCATCGTGCTTCTTCCCTTTGTCGGAAGCGGCCGCGGGCTTGTGGTGCACCGGCCTCGGATGCGCAGCGGGCGGACGAGCTGCGGGTGCTGCGGAGGCAAGCGGCAGACCCACCGCAGACGGACGGACGACCGAGGCCTGCGCGCTCGATGCCGGCGCGGGCGTCGATGAGCGACGCGCCCGCGAGGACGAGTGACGCGACGTCGTCTCGACGACGGTGGCGCTGCCTCCCGCGAGCAGCAACGCGACCGCCGCGACCTTCGCGTAGGCGGGAAGCGCGACGAGCTTGGCCCCGCCGAGGGCAGCTGCGGAACTCCCGCCGAATCCCGGCAGCATCTGGCCGAGCGAGTCGCGAAGATTCAATGGAAACGCGACGGCCCCGGCGGCGCGCAGCGCCGACAGCTTGGCCTGCAGCTTCCGCCTTCCCTTGAACAGGAGCGACTCGACCGCGGGGCCTGACACACCCAGCGCTGCCGCGACCTCCGCATACGACAATCCGTAGAACTCGCGCAGCACGACGGCGTCCCGCTGCGAACGCGGAAGATCCGAGATCGCAGCTGCAAGCGCCTCCACCTCTTCACGCTGTTCGACCGCGGTCTCGACGTTCTCTCCGGCGGTCGCAGTGTCGTCTAGCACCACTGTCTCGTGCTGCCGGCTTCTCCGACGCCCAAAGCACTCGTTGCGCGCGATCGTGGCGAGCCATGCGCGTGGCTCCTCGATCTCGACGCCGGTGAGGAGGCTGCGATACGCAGAAAGGAAAGTCTGCTGTGTCGCGTCCTCCGCCTCGACCCGATCCCGAAGGAGCAGCCGGCAGAGCGCATGGACCATGCGTCCGTGCTCTTCGAAGAGCTCGCCCGCGCGGCGGCCGGCCGCAAGCTGTGCGGCGGTCGGGGCCTTCCTCCGGGCGGTGCGAAACGGCACAGGGTCCTGAGTACCTAGATGACCGAAACCGGGATTTCTTGCTCGAGGGAAAGGATTCCCGCCAGGTCGATCTTGCAACGTATCCGTGATGACGCGGCGCCGGGGGCCTTGCCCGCCCGCGCCCGAGCTAGAGCGAGTGGGAATCGTCTGCGGCTGCGACGCGCCAGGGCTCGTTGCCGGCGACGATTGAGCCGCCCGACCATCGGTTCCCCGGCCCGAAGTCGCCGCCCGCCGTCGGTGCGTAGACAAACGGGTCGGGGAAGGGAAGGAACGGGCGGCTCAAAGACGGGTCGGAACAGGCCGCCCGCATCGCCGCTCCCGCGGACGCCGCATTGCCCGCGAAGAAGCAGAGAGCTCTGACGAAGAGGAGCAGTGCACGCCGCATGTGCGTTCCCAAACTGACCGCAATCCGACGATCGGCAAATCCCTGAATCGAGTGAACGTCGTCACGTTCACCCGTTCGAGTGAGGCTCAGAGGTTTAGTGACGGCATCGCCTGAGGCTGCGCTGCGGCCGACCTAGCTCCCGGCTTCGTCAAAGACGTCACAAACCCTCGACCACCATCAACCATGCCTGGCACCCGGACCGGGCCGGAGCGGGCACGGCCCAACGGGCGGAGCAGCGGCCGCACCGGGGACCGATGAAAGCCCATGGTTGTTGACAGGCTCCAATATTGGATAATGCCCGGGCCGTGGCCGAAGTCACGTTCGATCAGGTCTCGAAGGTCTACCCCGACGGGACGCGCGCGGTCAACGACATCAACCTCGACATTCGGGACGGGGAGTTCATGGTGCTCGTCGGCCCGTCCGGATGCGGCAAGACGACGGCACTCCGAATGGTCGCTGGGCTCGAGGAGATCTCCGAGGGCACGCTCAAGATCGGCGACCGCGTCGTCAACTACGTCCCCTCGCGCGATCGGGACATCGCGATGGTCTTCCAGAGCTACGCGCTCTACCCGCACCTCTCGGTGTACGACAACATCGCGTTCGGCTTGAAGCTGAAGAAGACGCCGAAGGCGGAGATCGACAAGCGCGTGCAGGACGCGGCGCGCATCCTCGGCCTGGAGCAATACCTGAAGCGAAAGCCGCGCGCACTCTCGGGCGGACAACGACAGCGCGTCGCGATGGGACGCGCGATCGTGCGCAATCCTCAGGCGTTCCTGATGGACGAGCCGCTGTCGAACCTCGACGCGAAGCTGCGTGTGCAGATGCGCGCCGAGATCTCGAAGCTCCAGTCCGACCTGGGCGTGACAACGATTTACGTGACGCACGACCAGGTCGAGGCGATGACGATGGGCGACCGCGTCGCCGTCATGCGCAAGGGCGAGCTGCAGCAGGTCGATGATCCACAGGCGCTGTACGACCATCCGCTGAACCTGTTCGTCGGCGGCTTCATCGGCAGCCCGGCGATGAACCTGCTCGACGCGACGATCGAACGCGCGAACGGTGGGCTCATTGCAAAGGCGGGCACCCAGTCGGTCGCGCTCGGTGAGGAGACCCTCTCCGCCCGTCCCGGGCTGAAGTCCTACGAAGGGAAACCGGTCGTGCTGGGTATTCGCCCGGAGGATCTCGAGGACGCAACGCTGGAGACGGCTGCACCCGAGAACCAGATGCTCACCGGCACCGTCGAGCTGCGCGAGGCGCTCGGCGCCGAGATCATGGCGCACTTCTCCGTCGACGCGAGGGCCGCCGAGACAGAGGAGATGAAAGAGCTCGCGCGCGACGTCGGAGACGAGCAGAGCGACATGGGCGTGAGCGTCCCCGAGGGAAAGATGGTCCTGGTCGGTCGCTTCGGCGCTCGCTCGCGCATCAAGGAAGGGGACAACGTCCGTGTCGCAGTCGACACGCGCGCACTGCACTTCTTCGACCCCAAGACGGGTCAGGGGATCTACGACGCCACTGAGGCGAAAGGAGCCACTGGATGAACAAGCGTGCATGGATGGGGTTCGCCGCGGTTGCCCTCGCCCTCTCGGTCGTCGCGGCCGGCTGCGGTGGAGGAGGTAACGAGGGCGAAGGCGGCGGAGGCACGACGAGCGCCAACGAGAACGTCAAGGGCACGGCCAGCATGATCGCCGTGTGGACGGGCGCGGAGGCAGCGGCCATGCAGGCCGTGCTCAACGGCTTCAAGGCCAAGTATCCGAACGCCACCGTGAAGTACAAGGGCGCGAAGGATCCCGGTCAGGTGATCTCGACTGCCGTACAGGGCGGGAATCCGCCTGACGTTGCGGCACTCAACTCGCCGGGCCTGATGAAAGGCTTCGTCGACCAGGGCGCGCTGAAGCCCATCACCTTCGCGAAGAGCGACGTCTCGTCGAACTTCTCCGCCGACTGGGTGCGCTTCGGCACGGTGAACGGAAAGCTCTACGGACTCTTCTTCAAGGGTGCCAACAAGTCGACGGTTTGGTACAACGTCCACGCGTTCGACGACGCCGGCGTGAAGCCGCCGACGGAGTGGAGCGACCTCCTCAAGGACGCCAAAACGATCAGCGCGTCTGGGACTCCCGCCTATTCGATCGGCGGCGCGGACGGCTGGACGCTCACCGACCTGTTCGAGAACATCTACATCCGCTCGGCGGGGCCGGACAAGTACGACCAGCTCAGTGATCACAAGATCCCGTGGACCGACCCGTCGGTGAAGGATGCGCTCACAGAGATGGCGAAGGTCATCGGCGACTCGAAGAACATCGCGGGCGGCAACTCGGGCGCGCTGCAGACGAACTTCCCGGATTCGGTCACGAACGTCTTCAGCAACCCGCCGAAGGCCGCAATGATCTTCGAGGGCGACTTCGTCCCCGGTGTCGTCGCGGGCCAGTCGACGGCGAAGCCGAAGACCGACTACAACGTCTTCACGTTCCCGGCCGTGAACGGCCAGGGCGGGGACTACGTCGTCGGCGGCGGCGACGTCGTCGTGATGTTCAAGGACAATCCTGTCGCCCGGGCGCTGATCAAGTATCTCGCGACGCCGGAGGCGGCCGCGATCTGGGCGAAGCGCGGCGGCTTCTCTTCGCCGAACAAGAATCTCGACCCCAGCGTCTATCCCGACGCGATCACGCGCACCACGGCGTCGGCGCTCGCGAAGGCGTCGACGTTCCGGTTCGACATGTCGGACCTCGCACCGGCGACCTTCGGCGGCGACGCCGAATTCACGGATCTGCAGGGCTTCCTGAAGAGCCCGTCCAACGTCGACGGCGCGGCGTCGAAGCTCGAGAGCGACGCCAAGAAGGCATACAAGGCCAGCTGAGCAAGTGACCTCGACGAGCGTCAGGGCGGAGTTTCCGGACCCGGTCCGGACTCCGCCCGCGCCTCGTCCCGTCTCCCGGATCCGGTCGCTCGCGCTGCCGCTGTCGTTCACCGCCCCGGCACTCGTCCTGCTCACGGTCTGGATGATCTATCCGGCGATCCGGACCGTCATCCGCAGCTTCTGGGACGACCGCGGCAACAACTTCGTCTGGTTCCAGAACTACGACCGGATGTTCTCCGACCAGGTCATCCATACCGCGATCAAGAACAATGTGATCTGGATCGCCTTCGCCCCACTCACGGTCACGCTCCTCGGACTGGTTTTTGCGGTGCTGACCGAACGAATCGGTTGGGCGAGCTTCTTCAAGATCGTCCTCTTCATGCCGCTGGCGATCTCCCTGTTCGCCGTCGGCGTGATCTGGCGGATCATGTACTTGCAGGAGCCGGACAAAGGCGCGCTCAACGCCGGGCTGAACTCGATTCACGACGTGTTCAAGACGCCCGGTGTGCTTCCGCGCGCACAGCCGTCTTCGTCTGCGGTGAGCTCGAAGTTCGTCTACACGAAGACACTCGGACCGGGCGGCTCCGCGCTGCTGGGTCTCACGGGCATCAGCCCCCAGGATGTCCCCGCGGGCGCCGAGCAGGCAAAACAGCCGCAGTCGGAGCAGGGCGCGATCAACGGTGTGGTCTGGCGGGACTTCAGTCCCGGCGGAGGCAAGTCGGGCGTCGTCGAGCAAGGCGAGCTCGGCATTCCGGGTGTGACCGTTGCGCTGCTGCAAAGCGGGAAATCGAAGGAAACGGCAAAGACCGACGCCGGCGGCGCATTCACCTTCGACAGCGTCTCGGGGAGCGGCTACCAGGTGCAGATCGCGCCAGCCACGTTCGCGCAGCCGTGGAACGGCGTGCAGTGGCTCGGCCCGAGCTTGATCACTCCGGCGATGATCATCGCGTTCCTCTGGACCGCAGTCGGATTCGCAATGGTGATCATCGGCGCCGGGCTCTCCGCGATCCCCCGCGACGTCCTCGAGGCGGCGCGCACCGACGGCGCGTCTGAGCTTCAGGTCTTCCGGCGGGTCACCGTCCCGTTGCTGATGCCGGTGCTCACCGTCGTCTTCGTGACGCAGATGATCGGCGTGCTGAAGATCTTCGACATCATCTACGCGATCGCCCCTGGATCCGTCCAAAATGACGCGACGACGCTCGCCTTCGAGATGTGGAAGCGTTCGTTCCTCGGTGCGAACGCCTTCGGATTCGGCGCTGCCGTAGCCTCGTTCCTGATGGTCCTCTTTCTGCCGTTTCTCATCTACCAGGTGCGCTCGCAGAGGAGGAACAACTGATGGCCGTCGCAGAAGTCCGCCCGGCCGCCCTTCGCGCAGAGCCGGCCCAGACCATCGGCCACAGGATCGCGAACGCGCCGATCCACGTGTTTCTGCTGGCTGTCGGGATTCTCTGGCTGATCCCGGCGGCAGGCCTCTTCGTCACGTCGCTGCTGCCGCCCGCGGTCGCGAACGCAACGGGTTGGTGGCACGTCTTCTCGAAGCCGAGCCAGCTGACGTGGTCGAACTACGACCACATCTTCCACAACTCGGCGATCACGCATGCGCTCGTCGTCACGGCCGAGGTGACGATCGGTGCGACGATCCTGCCGATCCTGATCGCGTCGCTCGCGGCGTACGCGCTGGCCTGGATCGACTTTCCGCTGCGCGACTACGCGTTCGTCACCGTCGTCGGACTGATGGTCGTGCCGATCCAGATGGCGCTGATCCCGATCTTCTCGCTCTACAACAAGCTCAACCTGTACGACACCGTTCTGGGGCTGATCCTCTTCCACACCGCGTTCGCGCTTCCGTTCGCGATCTTCCTACTGCGGAACTTCTTCGCCGGCATCCCCCGCGACCTGATGGAGGCTGCGCGCATCGACGGCGCCTCGGAGTGGCGGCTCTTCTTCAAGGTCGTGCTGCCGCTCGGCCTGCCGGCGATTGCGGCGCTCGGGATCTTCCAGGTGCTGTTCGTGTGGAACGACTTCCTCGTCGGCTTCACGCTCGCGCAGGACAACACGCCGATCGCGCCGGCACTCGCCGGCCAGCTGCGCCAGTTCGGAACGAACCTGGACGTGATCGCCCCCGCGTCGTTCTTCTCGGCGGTGATTCCGCTGACGATCTTCGCGCTCTTCCAGCGCTACTTCGTGCAGGGCCTGCTCGCCGGCTCTGTGAAGTGAATCTCTCCGAGCGCTCGGTCGAGGTCATCCTCGCCGGGCAGTCTCCCGCGGGGGCCTACGTCGCGTGCCCGCGTTTCGAGCAGTACCGATACTGCTGGCTCCGCGACGGCTCGTTCATCGCGGACGCGATGCGCGAAGCCGGGCAGCTCGAAAGCGCCGACCGCTTCTTCGACTGGGTCGCGCGAGTCGTGCTCGCCCGGCCGGAAGGGCCGTGGGATGCGCGCTACCGACTGGACGGGTCGCCCGACGACTCGCGGTGGCCCAAGCTCCAACCGGACGGGATCGGCTTGTGGCTGGGCGCGCTCCGGCGGCGCGGCGATTCGTCTCGCTGGGACGACGCCGTGGGGCACGCGCGGCGCTGGCTCGAGCGCCACTGGGAGGAGCCGTGCGTCGACTGGTGGGAGGAACGAGAGGGAGTCCACGCGGTGACGTTGTGGTGCATCGGCAACGGCCTCGACTCGGACGAGATCCGCTCCGAAGCGTTGGCGCGCGCGGAGGACCGCCTCGACGCCTCGCTGCTCTTCATCGGCAGGCCGGAGCTCGTCGCACGTGTGGAAGAACGGCTCGTCTCGCCCGGCGGCGGCGTGCATCGGAACCTCGACGACGAGTACTACGGCGGCGGCGAGTGGCTGCTGCTCACTGCCATGCTCGGGCTCGCGCACGCGGAGCAGGGCCGCATCGAGGATGCGCGGCGCTGCCTTGCCTGGATCGAGGCGCACGCCCGGCCGAATGGCGACCTCCCGGAGCAGTCCCAGGATCACCTCCTGCGCCCCGAGCGCTACGAGCCGTGGGTCGAGAGATGGGGTGAACCGGCGTCCCCGCTGCTCTGGTCACATGCGATGTACCTTCGGCTCTGCCACGCTCTCTCCGGTGTCTGAAAGCTGCGCCATCATCGGCTCGGGACTCGCGGCGCTGACCGCGAAGGCGGCGCTTGCCGACGCGGAGATCGACGCGGTCGTCTTCGGCGACCAGCCCGATCCGGCGGCGGCGTGGCGTGTGCGCGCGGCAGCGATCCGGCAGACGCACATGCGCTCCGAGTCCGACGGACACTGCCGGCCGCGCACGTTCCCGGGGCTCGCTGTGCGGGACACCCTGCGCAAGCGCGACCCGTGGCCACTCCTACTCTCGGTGACTGATCGGTACAGGCCCTCGGTGGACGCGTTCTTGGCCGATGTGGACGCGGTCCGGAAGGACAGCGCTTGGGACGCCTCGTTCCGCCAGGCCCGAATCGCCGAAATCCGCCCGATTGCAGGCGGATTCCTTCTCGGACAGAGTCCACACGTACCCGGTACGTGCCGGGTACGTGCCAGGTACGAGGGGCCTTTCAAGCACGTACTCGTCGCGACCGGTCACCCAGGGCTCAACCTGCCACCCGAGCTCGCCGACGATCCGCGCGTCGTGCACTCCTACGAGCCGCACGAGTACGGCGAGCACGTGGCGGTGGTCGGCGCGGGCATGGCGGCCGCGACCGAGTGGCGCAACGCAAGTGCGGCCGGCGCGGAGGTGACCTCGGTGCGCCGCCGCGAGCCGCTTCGGCGCCCGCTCAACCTGCCGCGCCACCTGTTCACGAAACGTGGCCTCGCCGCTTACCACCGTCTCGATCCGTGGACGCGCGTGTCGTTCCTGCGCGAGCTGTCGGCGCCGTCGTATCCGCCGGGACGGGAATGGGAGGTGCGCGTCCACGTGACCCAGTGCGTCCCCGACGAGGTCGACCAGGTGATCTGCGCGACGGGGTTCGTGCAAGGTGCGCAGCACGAGCCGCTGCTCGCTTCGCTGCCGCGCCAAGACGGCTGGATCGAGCTGTCTCCGGGCGCCACCGTGCCGTCACTCACCGACGACACGCGTACGCTCGCCGTCAGCGGCGTGCATGCGCAGTGGGCGTTTCCGGCGGCCGACACGCTGGCGGGAATGCGCTACGTCGCGCACCGGTTCGCGAGGCGATGTCGTACACGCTGAGAGGCAGGCTCGAGTCGCGGGTCGTCGCTGCGCTGCTTCCTGTTGCCGTGGCGGCGGGCCTGGCAGCCGCGCTGAGCGCGTGGTGGCCGGTCGAGCTGGCGGCGTTGATGCTCGGCGTCGGCGTCGCACTCGACCTCTCGGCGTACCATCCGCTGCTCCGCTACCAGCCGGGCTGGCTCGCACTGCCTCTCGGCGCGATCGAGCTCGCACTCGTGATGGGGCTCGCCGTCGCGCTTGACGTGCGCGCGCCGCTCGGGGCTGCGCTGATCTTCTTTTCGTCGAGTTGGCTCTGGGCGCAGCTCCTGGGCCACGCGGCCTTTCCCCTCCTGCGTGCCGAGTACGGCGAGGACGGCGGCGAGCTGCCCGGTGCGGGGGATGCCGCGGCGGCTGCGGCGGTCATCGTGCTGGCGCTCACGGGCGGCGTCGCGTGGGCGACACGCCCACCGGTCGTGCATCTGCACGGCGTCGTCCAGGGACCGCTCCTGCTCAATCGGGAGCAGACGCTGGTCGGAGGGGTGGTTCACGGCGGCATCGTCGTCACCGCGGACGGCGTGACGATTCGCGGGACGACGGTGATCGGCGGCGACTACGGAATCGAGGTGCGCGAGTCTCGCCGTGTGACCCTCGAGCGCGTGACGATCCTGCGCGCGCGCGAGGACGGGATCCACGCGCGGCGCAGCGCAGTCACCGTGCGCGATTGCACCGTCGTCGCCCGCCCCGGCACGCAGGGGATCGACATCTCCTTCGCACTCCACGAGCACAGCGAGGTCTCCGCCTGCAACGTCGTCGGCGGCAGGAGCGGAATCGAGATCCACTTCACGATGGCGGCCGTCCACGACAATGTCGTCACCGGCAGCGGGATCGCGCTGACCGAGATGTCGATGGGCTCGCTCGAGGACAACACTGCAAACGCGATCGCCTGCAGCGATCACTCGATCTGCGAGCTCGACGGCAACACGGCGCCGAGCTTCTCGACGACGTTCGGATCCGAGGCAAAGATCGAGGGGAACACGTTCGGCCGCACGACGGTGAGCGCCGACTCGGTGATCGTGCGATGACCTACCCGTGGCGCTGGTATGCCGATCCCGACGTGCTGCGCGCCGAGCAGGAGCGGATCTTCGCGCGCACGTGGCAGTACGTCGGGCATGCCGGGCAGGTCGCCGAGGTCGGCGACTACTTCACTGCACAGCTCGGCCGCATCCCCGTCGTCGTGACGCACGCCGAGGACGATGAGCTGCGGGCGTTCGCGAACGTCTGCCGCCACCGCGGCTCGCTGGTCGCCGACGGCCCCGGCAACCGCCGCACGTTGCAGTGCCCGTACCACGCATGGACGTACGGCCTCGACGGAGGACTGCGCAGCGCGCCGCGGGCGGATTTCGACCCTGCCGAGATCTCTCTCGCCTCGCTCCGGCTCGACCGCTGGGGGCCGTTCCTGTTCGCGAACGCGGACGTCGACGCGGCGGTGCTCGCGGACGTCCTCGGAGAGGTCCCGCAACAGGTCGCCGACGCGGGGATCGACGTCGACGAGCTGCGTTTCCATCATCGCGCCGACTGGACGATCGAGGCGAACTGGAAGCTGGTGAGCGAAAACTTCCTCGAGTGCTACCACTGCGCCGTCGCCCACCCGGGCTTCACGGCGATGGTCGACGTCTCTCCCGAGTCGTACCGGCTCGAGGCCGACGGCCTCGTGTCCAGCCAGTTCGGAGCGCTGCGCGAGAACGGCTCCGCACCGTACGACGCCGGCGGCGAGGTGCCCCGCGGGCAGTTCCACTTCCTCTTCCCGAACACCGGCCTCAACATCTTCCCTGGCCGCGCCAACGTCTCGATCGGGCCGATCATCCCGGCCGGGCCCGAGCGCACGGCCCGGTTTCTCGACTACTTCTTCGCAGCGGACGCCGACGAGGCGTGGATCGCGGAGCTGCTGGCGTTCGACGACCAGATCGGTCGCGAGGACACGGCTCTGGTCGAGCGCGCCCAGGCGGGCGCGGGCGCCGGCGCGGTGGAGTCGGGCCGCCTGCTGGGCGAAAGCGAGCGTCTAGTCGCGCATTTCCAGCAGCTGCTGCGCGACGCTTTGAGCTGACGTTTCCCGCTTACGACGCCGGAACTCAATCGTCGCGTAACAGAAGTTCACCCGTTCGAGTGAGCACGCGACTACTTCGAACCGATGAAGTACGTAAGAAGGCGTTCATGCGGCGTGTCTTTGCGGTCATCGGTGTCTGGTTCGTCGTCGCGATCAGCGTGACGGTGGCCTTCGGCGACCCGATACAGGTGAAGGAGGGGGACGAGCCGCCCGCGGTCGTGGCGGGCCAGCCGTACGTCGTCAACTTGCTCGTGACGAAGTACGGGCGCGCGGTGCACAACGCGAAGCCCCTTGTGACGCTCAGCTATCCGGGTGGGAAGATCTCGTTCCGCGCGACCGAGCACGGCCACGACGGGATCTACAGCACCCGCGTGCGTGTCCCGATCCCGGGCAAGTGGAAGTACGAGGTGCGGGTCGGCAAGAACGTCGTCCACAAGCGCACCTTCAAAGTCGTCATGCCCTAGGCCTGGGCCGCCAGAAGCCCCGGCGCGGCGCCCCCGGCGGGGGCTCGCCGAGCGCGCGTGCCGCCGCGAGCACGTCGTCCGCGGAGAGAGACGACAGCTCGTCAGGCCCGATCTCGTCGAGGCGGCTCTGGAGTCGCAGTGCTTGCGCGTTCAGCGCCTGCTCGAAGAGCGTACGCGCGAAGCGGGCGTTGCCGAAACGCTCGCCGCGCTTCGCGCTGTCCAGCACCGTGCGAAGCGTTGCGAGGGCCGTCTCGTCGAAGACGTACTCGGCATCGGCGGCGAACTTCTGTGAGATCGCGAGCAGCTCGTCGGTCGTGTAGTCGGGGAACGTGATCTCGCGCGAGAAGCGCGACTGCAGTCCGGGATTCGATTCGAGAAAGCGGCGCATCAGCGCCGGGTAGCCGGCGACGATCACGACCAGCCGGTGGCGGTGATCCTCCATGCGCTTCAGCAAGGTCTCGACCGCCTCGGGGCCGAAGTCGCGGTCCTCGCCCCGCGTGAGGGCGTAGGCCTCGTCGATGAAGAGGACGCCGTCGAGCGCGCGCTTGATCGCCCGGTCGGTCTTGATTGCGGTCGTTCCGACGTACTCGCCAACCAGCCCCGCGCGGTCGACCTCGACGAGGTGGCCGCGCTTGAGCAGCCCCATCGCGCGATACATCTGCGCGAGGAGCCGCGCGATCGTCGTCTTGCCGGTCCCCGGATTGCCGAGGAAGACGAGATGCTGGGAGGTCGCCACCTCGGCGAGCCCATGCTCCTGGCGGCGTGCCTGCACCTGGAGGAACGCGACCAGTGCGCGCACCTGCTCCTTCACCGACTCGAGCCCGGTCAGCGCATCGAGCTCGGCCTGGAGCTCCTCGAGCGTCTTCTCCGGCTCGGGCTGGCGTTGTCCGAACTGCTCGGCGATCTCGTCGCCGACCGTCTGCCGGACGCGCTCGCCGAGCTGGCGGAGCGCCTCGGCGGCATCCTCGAGCGGGTTTCGGGACGGCATCAGGGGGACGGTACCTCCGCGCGGGCCGGACGAACCGGCCATGCCCGCTCCGAGCTGGTCCAGGTGCCAGGCATGGTTGAGGGAGGTCGAGGGTTCGTGACGTCGTTGTGACCGGCGTGTCAGGACCGGTTCACGCTAGGGGACGAGCACCGCCGAGCCCCGGAGCTCTCCGGAGCGCGCTCTCGCCAGAGCCTCGTTCGCCTGCTCGAGCGGAAACCTCTCCACCTGCGCCCGCACCGGTACGCGCGGCGCCAGCTCGAGAAACTCCTGGCCGTCGCGACGCGTCAGGTTCGCGACCGACCGCAGGACACGCTCTCCCCACAACAGCTCGTACGGGAACGCGGGAATGTCCGACATGTGAATGCCGCCGCACACGACGACGCCGCCTTTCGCGAGCGCTCGCAGCGCGTGCGGAACGAGTTCCCCGACCGGGGCGAAGATGATCGCTGCGTCCAGCTCTTCCGGCGGCTTCTCGTCGGAAGGGCCTGCCCACTCGACGCCGAGCGCGCGCGCGAACGCGGCCCCTGCCTCGTCGCCCGGACGGACGAACGCGAACACGCGCCGCCCTTCCCACAGCGCGACCTGCGCGATGATGTACGCTGCCGCGCCGAATCCGTACAAGCCGAGCCGCTCGCCGTCGCCTGCGAGACGCAAGGACCGATACCCGATCAAGCCCGCGCAGAGCAGCGGCGCGGCGGCGAGATCGTCGAAGCCGTCGGGGACGGGAAAGCAGTAGCGCTCGTCCGCGACGACCCACTCCGCGTAACCGCCGTCGATGTCGTAGCCCGTGAAGCGGGCGAAGTCGCAGAGGTTCTCCCGTTCCGAGCGGCAGTAGCGGCATTCGCCGTCCGTCCAGCCGAGCCAGGGGACGCCCACGCGCCGGCCGCCCTCGGCCTCGCCGACGATCTGGTGCCCCAGAACGAGCGGCAGCTTCGGACGAACGAGCTCACCGTCGAAAATGTGCAGGTCGGTACGGCACACGGCACACGCGCGTACCCGGAGCAGCAGTTGACCCGGCTGAGCAGCCGGCCGCGAAACGTCCTCCAGACGCAGCGGCTCGCGGGGTCCGTGCATCACCATCGCGCGCATCACCACTAGCCTGCCATGTGTGAAGCCCCTTCTTCCGGCGGAAGAGATCGCGCGCTATGCCGACGTGGCCGTCAACGTCGGCCTGTCGTTGCGCAAGGGCGACGATCTGATCCTGCGCTGCCAGCCTGCGCACCGAGAGTTCGCCGTCGCCGTGGTCGAGGCGGCCTACCGCGCCGGGGCCCATTCGGTCGACGTGGTGCTCAACGACCCGGTAATCAGGGCCGCGCGCCTGCGGGCGGCCTCGAAGGACTCCCTCGGCGACCTGACGCCGTGGCAGGCTGCGCGCTTCCGCGCAGCCCTGAAGGAGACGACCGCGACGCTCCTCATCGCCGGGGAGAGCGAGCCGGGAGCGCTGGCCGGCATCGACGCCGACAGGATCGCAGCAGAGCAGACGGGTCCCATCCGCAAGCTGCCGCAGGTTCGACGCGCAGCGCGCCAGGGACGGCGGCGGTGGGGGATCATTGCGTGGCCCGTCCCGGCCTGGGCGCAGCGGGTCTACCCGAAGATCTCGCAGGAAGCGGCGCAGCGAAAGCTGGCGCGCGATCTGTTGTGGTTTTGCCGCGTCGGGCCAGAGGACCCGCCGGGAGTCAAAGGCCTCCGCGATCACCTCGCGGCGGTACAGCGGCGAGCGAAGAGCTTGACGCGGCTGAAGCTGCAGCGACTCGAACTCCGCGGTTCCGGCACCGAGTTGACGCTGTCCCTGCACCCCGACACCGTTTGGGCCGGCGGCGGCGGCAAGAACGGGTTCGGGATCATGCAGGTGCCGAACCTGCCGACCGAGGAGAACTTCACGTCGCCGGAGGCCTCGGCAACCGAGGGGACGTTCCGCTGCTCGCGCCCTCTGATGTTTCAGGGCAAGCTGATCGAGGGGCTCGCGGGCGAGTTCCGAGGTGGCCGCCTCGTTCGTATGGACGCAAAGCGCGCCCCGGATCGCGACTGGCTCGCAGACTTTCTCCACTCGATCGACGGCGCCGACCGTCTGGGGGAAGTTGCGCTCGTCGACGGCTCGTCGCGCATCGGCCGCTCTGGGCGCGTCTACTACAACACCCTGCTGGACGAGAACGCGGCCGCGCACATCGCGTTCGGCAGCGGGTTCTCGTTCACCCGGCGGAAAAGCGAGAACGAGCGCGCCCGCCGCGGCGTCAACCGTTCACGCACGCATCTCGACGTGATGATCGGCACGGATGACCTCGAGGCGACCGGCCTCGGCGCCCGCGGCCGCCGCGTCCCGCTCATCCGCGACGGCTCCTGGCAGCTCTAGCCACTTTCGCGGGCTTCGCCGCGAAACTGGTTGGGCTCACTCGCTCGCCTGCTCCAGAGCCTTGGGTAGATGCCCCTTCCGGGGCAGGCGCAGGCCGTACCGCCACAGGTATCGTTAACCTAGTTAACGAATGCCGTCCCCGTCTCTCGCCACCACCGCCGCCGACCCGATCTCCGTTGCCAACCGGCTCCGGCCTACGCTGCTCCAGCTGAACCGGGAGCTGCGGCGGGAGGTCCACTCCCTCGGCGTCACCGGCGGCCAGGTGTCGCTCCTCGTCCAGATCCAGCGGACGCCCGGAATCGGCGTGCGCGAGCTGGCTCAGCGGGAGCGGATGTCCGCCCCAGGCATGTCCAAGTACATCGCCCGCCTCGAGGGCGCGGGACTGCTCCGGCGCGAGGAGCTCGAGGACAGGCGCCGCGTCGGAATCCGCCTCACCGAGGAGGGCGAACGCGTGCTCCGCAGCGTCAAGAAGCGCCGCACGGCCTGGCTCGCGGCACGCCTGCGCGAGCTCGACGACGACGAGCTCGAGGCCGTGGACGCGGCGATCGAGCCGCTGTCCCGGCTGCTCGAGGTGCAGCCGTGACGAAGCTGATCCTCCGGGGCGGACGCCGCACCTTCAAGAGCCTGCGCAAGCACCGCAACTACCGCCTCTTCTTCACCGGCCAGGTCGTCTCGGTGAGCGGGACGTGGATGCAGAACGTCGCGATGTACTGGTTCGTGCTCACCCTCACGCACGATCCGCTCGCCGTCGGCATCCTCTCGCTCTGCCGCTTCGGCCCCTTCACGCTCTTCGGACTGTTGGCCGGAGTGATCGCCGACCGCTTCGACAACCGCCGCACCGTGATCGGCACGCAGGCGGTGCAGATGGCGCTGAGTGCTGTCCTCGCCGTCGACGCGCTCACCGGCCACGCGACCGAGTGGCACGTCTACGCGATCGCCGCGCTGACGGGCACGGCGCTCGTACTCGATGCGCCGGCGCGCCAGTCGCTCACGTTCCAGATGGTCGGACGCGCCGAGCTGCCGAACGCGGTCGCTCTCAACTCGAGCCTGTTCAACATCGCGCGCGTCGCCGGCCCCGCGCTGGGCGGCGTCGTGATCGCCGCGGTGGGCGTCGGCTGGTGCTTCGCCGCGAACGCGGTCTCTTTCCTCGCCGTCCTCGCTTCGCTGCTGATGATGCGCGTCAGCGAGCTCTTCCCGGTCGCAAGGCGCGGGCGCCCGACGCTCGTCAAGGGGATTCGCGAGGGCATCGGCTACGCGCGGCGCTCGCGCGGCGTGGTGGTGATCCTCGGGATGATGGTCGTGTTCGCGAGCCTCTGCTTCAACTTCAACATCCTGCTTCCGATCCTCGCCAAGCAGACGCTCGATGCCGGGCCGCGCGCATTCGGGTTCCTCTCCGCCGCTTTCGGCTGCGGCGCGCTCGTCGGCGCGCTCGCGAGCGCTGCGATGGGCCGTGCTTCGTGGCGGACGATGTTCGCCGGCGCAATCGGCTTCGCCCTCTGTGAGCTGGCGATCGCCCCGATCCACGACCTCGCCCTCGACGGAGCCCTGCTCTTCGTCTGCGGAGTCTTCTTCACGTCCTACACGGCGAACTCGAGCACCCGGATCCAGCTCGACACGCCCGACCACCTTCGCGGCCGCGTGCTCTCCCTCTACTACTACGCCTGGAACGGGCTTGCCCCGCTCGGCGGCGTGATCATCGGCTGGCTGTGCGCGGCCGGCGGTACCGGGCTCGCCTTCACGGTTGCCGGCGCAGCGGGCCTCGTCATGGCCGCGCTCGGCGCAGTCGCGCTGTGCCGGCCGGCTCGCATCCACCCGGCCGAGGAGCAGACCGCGGAGCCGGGCGCGCAGCTCGCGGCGGCCTGACTCGCCGATCGACGTTCACTCGTTCGGGGGAAGGCGCATAACGCATTTACCCCCGATGCTGTGCATGCGGGGCAGAGGCGTCTCCCCGCGCAAACTGCGGCCAAATGAGGTTCCCAAGTGAGCGAGTCTGCGGCCCTTTCCGGGCTTTCCCTAGCTGAACCACCCCTGAGCCCGACCCCACCCCCCGCGGCCATCCGAGTGATCTCACCGACTCCACCTCCGCCCCCGACGCCCATCGCGGCCTCCTCGATCGAAACGCTCCTGCTGCGCGAGAAGCTGGTCACACCCGACCAGATCGCGCATGCGATGACCGTGCAGGTCAGCACGGGGCAAAGCATCGAGAACGTCGTCCGGGCAAACGGCTGGGTGACCGAGCAAGACCTCGCCCGCCTGCTCGCACATGTCAACCCCAACGCAACACCCCCGCCTGCCGTGGTCGTGGAAGCGGTCCCGCAGGTGGTCGAGCTCCCGGTAGCTCCCTTGCCCTTTCCGACTGCCGCTCACGAGCCGGTGCAGGCGATCGCTGCACCTGAGCCGGTGCAGCAGCATCCGATGCCGGCGCCCGTCCAGGTTGCCCCGGTGCCCACGCCCGAGCCCGTCCAGCAGCTCCCCACGCCCGAACCCGTGCACACCGTCACCGCGCCCGAGCCGGTGCAGCCCGTCATCACCACACCGGCGCAGCCCGTGCAGCCCCTCGCCGCGCCGGAGGCCCTGCAGCCCGTTGCCGCGCCCCAGCCGGTAGTCGAACCAGTCGTCGCCGCGCCGGCGCCGGTGCAGCCCGTCGTCGCGCCGGAGGCCCTGCAGCCAGTTGCCGCGCCCCAGCCGGTCGTCGACCCGGTCTTCGCCGCGCCGGAGCCGGTGCAGCAAGCCGCCCCGCCCGCGCCCATCGCCGGCCTCTCGGTCGAGGTGATGCTGCGGCTCACGAACGGCGAGCGGATCCCGATGGCGTCGTTCGAAGACAAGGATGCTGCCAAGCTGTTCGCGCTCGAGCTCTCGCGCCAGCTGGCAACGACGGCCGACTGGCCGTTCCACGGCGGACGCTTCATCCGTCCCGAGGCGGTCGTTTCGATCGACCTCGACGTGACGGGCTTCTAACAGACCAGCGGCCCCGCCTTGGCGCGGGCGCGACCGGCGAGTAGCCTTTGGCCCTTGCGACGAGCTTTCGTTGCCGGGCTGATCGCTCTGAGCCTGGTCGCCGGGGCCGCACGCGCCGCCCTGTTCCGCGGAACAGATGGGCCCGACAAGCTGGTGGGCACCGCGGCGGCGGACACGATCTACGGTTTGGCGGGGCCCGACACACTCGACGGCCGCGGCGGAAACGACCTGCTCGTGCCGGGTTTCGGGCGGGACCGCGTCACCGCCGGCGCCGGAAACGACCGGGTCGCGGCGCAGGACGGCTCCGTCGATCAGATCGGCTGCGGCACGGGCCGCGACACGGTCACTGCCGACACGGAGGACGTCGTCGCAAAGGACTGCGAGACCGTCTCGCGCCAGATCTCACGGGACACGACGTCGGACTTCTACGCCCAGCATGCGACCCAGGTCGAGCCCGATTCCTTTGCGTGGGGCAAGACGGTCGTGACCGCATTCCAGAGCGGGCGGATCGCAACCGGCGGCGCAGCCGCGCTCAGCTTCGCGACATCGCTCGACGGCGGTGCGAGCTGGAGGGCCGGCGACCTGCCGCAGGGCCGGTACTCGTACGTGAGCGATCCGGTCGTCGCCTACGACTCCCAGCACGGCTGGTGGCTCGTCGCCGGCCTCGGGGCGGCGCCCGGGCTGGACATCTTCGTCACCCGCTCGCGCGACGGGCTCAAGTGGAGCTCGCCGGTGATCGCGGCGGGCGACGTCGACGAGGATTACGACAAGGAGTGGCTCGCCTGCGACAACGGGGCGCGGTCGAAGTTCCGGGGGACGTGCTACCTCGCGTACGTCGACATCCGGACGCGCTGGCTCGCGATCCGGACGACGCGTGACGCCGGCGCGACCTGGTCGAAGCCGGCGCGCATCCAACCCGGGATCGCGGGCGCGACGTTCAGCGGCCCGATGCCGGTCGTGCAGCCGGACGGCGACGTCGTCGTCCCGTACGTCCTGTACGCGCCGATCTCGAACGGCGAGGACCGGATGGCCGCGGTGCTATCGCACGACGGCGGCATCACGTGGGGCGCGCCGATCCGCATTGCCGGCCTGAGCTACGAGGAGCCGTTCGAGCTGCGTGCGCCGACGATGCCGAGCGTCGACGTCGACGCCTCCGGACGCGTCTACATGGTGTGGTCGGACTCGCGCTTCCGCACCGACGGCCAGTCGATGGACATCGTCCTCTCGACGTCTGCCGACGGCGTGAACTGGAGCGCTCCCGTGCGGTTGCTGCCCGCCGAGACCGGCACGTCGATGTCGTTCATCCCGGCGATCGCGGTCGAGCCCGCGACGTCGGGGAAGACCGCGCACGTGGCGGTGACGTACTACACGATGCAGCTTCCCGGGCGCTGCCACCTCTTCGTTCCCGGCTGCGGGCAGGAAGTCAATGCGTGGTTCCTCGAGTCGAAGGACGGCGGCGCGACGTGGGGCGCGCGCCAACGGCTGAACGGGGAGCCGATGCCGCTCGACTGGTTGTCCGAGACGACGCTCGGCCGGATGCTCGGCGACTACGTCTCCGTGTCGTGGTCGGACGGCCGCGCGATCCCGGTGCTCTCGATGGCGGGCGAGCCCGGCTTCACGATGGCGCAGGCGATCTTCGCCACGCGCGCAGGTACATAAGAGGGAGGCGGCGGCGCGGGGTCGCCCCGCGCCGCCGTCGTGGATCAGTCCGCGGTGATCGAACCGAACAGACCGTCCTCTTCGTCATTCGGTCCGGCCGTGAAGAACAGCGTGTTCGTCGGACCCGCTGCCGCGCCGTTGCCGAACTCGAGCGCCCACAGGCCGTCGATCGATATCTGACTCCCGCTCGAGTCCCTCAGCCCGCCGACGCGCTCATACGTTCCATCGGGCTGCTGCGCGTAGGCATTGATCTGTCCGTCGCCGAAGTTGCCGACGAGCAGGTCGCCGCCGAAGGCACCGAACGACGCCGGAGCCTGTGCGAGGCCCCAGGGAGCGTTCAGCTGCCCGTGCTGAGCGACGCGCACCAGCAGGTGCCCCGCGGCGTCGTACGCGTCGACGAACCCACGTCCCTGACCGACGATCTCGTCCTCCGCGGCCGCGTCCTGTTTCGCGTAGGAGACGAAGATGCGGCCGCCGATGTTCTGAATGCCGAATGGCGCGTAGCCGGCGGGAAGCGATGGGTCGACGAACGCACCAGGCTCGGTGACGACGTGCCAGGTGTCGTCGACGACGTCGACGCGCGCGTTGTGGAAGTCGGCCGCGTAGAGGTGCGACCCGGCGATCGCGAGGCCCTTGTAGATCGCCCCGACGTCGGAGCGATCGAGGCCGACCTCTGTGAGGGTCGACGTCGGCGGCGGAGGGACCCCGGGATTCCAGCCGCGGATGGTTCCCGCTTCGGTGTCGAATATGAACCGCGCCGGCCCCGAAGCCCCGCCGGCGGACACGACGAAGCCGGAGGTGCCGTTGAAATTCGCTCCGGTCGGCGCGCCGGGAACCGAGACAGCGAGCGGGACGATCGCGCCCGCCCCGGTGTAGAGCGTCGCTAGGTCGGTCTCGTTGTCGGAAACCCACCAGGGCGACGCCGAACTCGCCGTCAGGCCCCAGGCATTGACGAGGTTCGGGTCGGTCGTCGTGCCCGGCACCGTGCCGTTCGACACGAGCGGGTGGACGGTGTAATTGTGCTGCGCGGCCGGTGCGGGCGCGACTATCGCGACTACCGTGGTGAGCCCGGCACCGACCGTCGCGAGCCGCAGAAGGACCTTCCTCATGAGCACGTCCTTTCCTCGCTTGTGTTCCCTGAGAGTCCTACGGCAGGGAGCGAGAGCGGTTTGGAGCGAGGCGCGATGCGACGTAAGAGGGAGGCGGGCCCAGAACCGCCTCCCTCGTTACGGCTCGATCAACCGACCGTCTGCACGTCCGAAGCCTTGACGAACGCGACGCGGTGGTTGAAGGAGATCTCGTAGAACTTCTCGTCGCTCGAGATGACTGCGTAGGTCGACGGCGCGTTGAACGTCGTCGCGCTGTAGTAGTCGGCGCCGACGAGGCCACGCGCGACATATGTCTGGCCGGCCGGAATCGTGTAGCCGAGGGTCGCGGTCGAGACGCTCGACGGGTAGGCGCGGCCGTAGACGGGGATCGACGCAAGCCCGGCCTTGGGCGTCACGAGCGTACCGCCGCCGGGGATCGTGGCCTTGCTCGAATCGTCGAGCCAGACCTTCTGGCCGCCGTACCAGAGCGCGATCCAGTCGCCCTGCCGTTCTGCGACCGCGAAAGTCTGTCCGGTGACGGCCTTGTCGCCCCAGTCGTTCGCGCAGGTCGTGCCGGGCCCAGGCAGCAGCGGATCGTCGACGAGCGGCGCGTCGTCGCTCGCCGCCGTGTGCAGGTAGACGAAGTTCGTCGGCTGTGGCGGCAGCGTCAGGCCGGAGCCGTCGCAGGCGCTCACGACGGGCCGGTTGGTCGTGAAGTTCGGGTCGATCGTGACGACGCGTCCCGTCTGGTCGCTGCCCGATGAATTGATCGGCGCGCCGACGAGCGCCATGAACTTCGCCCAGTCGAAGAACGTGCCGGGATCCCAGTGCATCCCGGCCTGGAACGCCGCGGTCGGGCCGGGCACCTGGTCGTGCCCGACGATGTGCTCGCGGTCGAGCGGGACGTCGTACTTGTCGGCGATGTACCGAGTCAGCCGCGCGAGCGAGTGGTAGAGCTGGTTCGTGTACCACTCGTTGCCCTCGACCGCGAAGCCCTCGTTCTCGATCCCGACGGAGCGCGAGTTGACCCACCAGTTGCCGGCCTGCCAGGCGACGTTCTTCGTCTCGACCATCTGCGCAACGAAGCCGTCGTCGGAGCGCAGCGTGTAGTGCGCGCTGACGTAAGCGAGCGGATTCTGGAAGATCGCCAGCGTCCCGTCGTAGGAGACCTCGGTGTCGTGGATGACGACATAGCGAACGGCGAGCCCATCGGCCGGCCGGTTGGCGAGGTCGTAGTTGCCGTAGTCGCCCGGGTCGGCGGAGTTCTGCTCGTATGCGGCGGGGATGAACTGGCACGCGAGCCCGTTCGGGCACTCGACACCGGTCCTGTTCGAGTTGCGCGACGGCGCTGTCGTTGTGGTGGGCGCGGCCGCGCCGGCGGGCGTGTCGCCCTTACCGGAGTCGCGGTTACGCGGCTCAGCCGAGGCAGTTGCGGCAGTGACTAGCGCCGCGGTGAAAAGTGCTGCTGTCGCGCGCAGGAATCGAGCAGGCATCTGGGCGAGAGGCTCCTTCCATGGCGTACAGGAGCAGGCGATTCTAGCTTAGAAGTGATAAACCCGCTGAACCCGGTCTCGCCTGAGTCGCGCTATGAAACGACCCAGGTCTCGCCGGCCCGCAGCAACGCCTCGAGATCGCCGGCGCCCTTCTCTTCCGTGGCGGCCTCGAGCTGGCTCGCCATCAGCTCGTCATACACCGGTGCCTCCACGTCACGAAACACGCCGATCGCGGTCGCTTGGTGACGGTCCTGCGTCAACCGCGAGAGCGCGAACGCCAGGCTCGGCGTCTCCGCGTGCGCGTCGTGCACCAGCGTCTCGCCGTCGCCTTCGAACACCTCGATCGAGCCGTCCGAGCGCTGCCGGACCCCGCGCTCGCCCTCTTCACCGAAGCGGATCGGCTCACTGTGCTTCAGGTACACGCGCTGCGTCTTGTCCTCGCGCACGAAGTCGAAGGCGCCGTCGTTGAAGATGTTGCAGTTCTGGAAGATCTCCACGAACGCCGCGCCGCGGTGTTGCGCCGCCGCGCGCATCGTCTCCGTCAGGTGCGCACGGTCCGTGTCGATCGTCCGCGCGACGAACGTCGCCTCGGCGCCGATCGCCAGCGACAACGGATTGAACGGTCGGTCGATCGAGCCCATCGGGGTCGACTTCGTCCGTGTGCCGATCGGACTCGTGGGCGAGTATTGCCCCTTCGTCAGGCCGTAGATCTCGTTGTTGAACAGCAGGATCGTGATGTTCACGTTGCGGCGCAGCGCGTGGATCAAGTGATTCCCGCCGATCGACAGCGCGTCGCCGTCGCCCGTCACGACGAACACCTTCAGATCCGGGCGGGACACGCTCAATCCTGTCGCGATCGCCGGCGCGCGGCCGTGGATCGAGTGCATCCCGTACGTCTCCATGTAGTACGGGAAGCGAGCCGCGCAGCCGATCCCCGAGATGAAGACGATGTTCTCGCGCGGAAGCCCGAGCTCCGGCATGAACGACTGCAGCCCGGCCAGGATCGCGTAGTCCCCGCAGCCCGGGCACCAGCGGACTTCCTGGTCGGTCTTGAAATCCTTCGCCGTCAGCTTGCCGTTGCCGTTCTCAGCCGTCACGTGAAGCTCTTCGCCGCCCCAGGCCCCAGCGTCCAGCCGTGGCCCTTCAGGTTCTTGCACGCCAACTGCTTGCCGTCGACGTTCCGGCAGGTGAGCCCGAAGTACGTCCACTTCTTGCCCTTGCGCAGCACGGGCGAAAGGTCTTCCCAGTAGCGCCGGTACTGGCGCGTCGTCACCTTGTGGACGACGCTCTTGCGGGCCATCGAGACGACGTAGCCGGTCCTCGGCCGCCAGCAGTTGAGAATCGCGGTCGGACTGCCCAGGTCCAGATGGCAGTACACGGACCTGTTCGGCATGTGGAACCACGTCGGCGCCGCCCCTGGAGCAGGCGTCGCGGACGCGGGAACGATCAACGCCGCAAACACGGCAAGCACGAACGCTCTTTTCACAGCATCCCCTCGATCGCTTCCTCGATGTCCCCGGCGCGGAACGGCAGACCGCGCACGCGGTTGTAGCCGACTGCATCCACCAGGAACTCCGCGCGCACGAGCTTCAGCAGCTGGCCGAGGTTCATTTCCGGTACGAGCACGCGCTGATAGCGCCGCACCACTTCGGCCGTGTTGCGCGGGAACGGGTTCAGATAACGCAGGTGCGCGTGCGCGACCTTCTCGCCCTTCTTGCGCACGCGGCGCACCCCGGCCGCGACAGGTCCGTACGTCCCGCCCCACGACAGCACGAGCAGCGGAGCGTCGACGTCTCCCTCGACCTCGAGCTCGGGAATGTCGGACGCGATTCCCGCGACCTTCTGCGCGCGGAGGCGCGTCATCGCGTCGTGGTTGTCCGGGTCGTACGACACGTTGCCCGTCACGTCGGCCTTCTCCAGCCCGCCGATCCGGTGCTCGAGCCCGGGCGTGCCGGGGACGGCCCACGGCCGCGCCAACGTCTGAGGGTCGCGCAGGTACGGCTGGAACTCGCCGCCGACGTTCGGCGCGGTCGCGAAGGGAACGGAGATGTCCCGCAGCGCAGAGACGTCCGGCAACCGCCACGGCTCCGAGCCGTTCGCGAGATATGCATCCGAGAGCAGGAACACCGGCGTGCGGTACTTCAGGGCGATCCGCGCCGCCTCGATCGCCGCGTCGAAGCACTGCCCGGGCGTCGCGGCCGCGATCACCGGGATCGGCGACTCGGAGTTGCGGCCGAACATCACCATCAGCAGGTCGCCCTGCTCCGGCTTCGTCGGCATCCCGGTCGACGGTCCGGCACGCTGGATGTCCAGGATCAGCAGCGGCAACTCGAGCGTGATCGCGAGCCCGATCGTCTCCATCTTCAGCACCACGCCCGGCCCCGCGGAGGTCGACACGCCCAGCGCACCGCCGAACGCGGCGCCGACGGCCGCGCCGACCGCGGCGATCTCGTCCTCCGCCTGGAACGTGCGAACGCCGAAGTTCTTGTGCCGCGCGAGCTCTTCGAGAATCGCCGATGCAGGCGTGATCGGATAGGCGCCGAGGAAGAGCGGCAGCCCGCTGAGCTTCGACGCGGCGATCAGCCCGTACGCGAGTGCCGCGTTGCCCGTGATGTTCCGGTACGTGCCCGGCGCGAGCGTCGCCGGCTTCACCTCGTAGGAGATGGCGAACGACTCGGTCGTCTCGCCGAACGCGTAGCCGGCCTGGAGCGCGCGCACGTTGGCCTCGGCGATGTTCGGCTTCGACGCGAACTTTCGCTGGATGAACGCGATCGTGCCCTCGGTCGGCCGGTTGTAGAGCCAGGACATCAGTCCGAGCGCGAACATGTTCTTCGCCCGCTCCGCCTCGCGCTTGGTGACGTCGACCTCCTTCAGCGCCTCGAGCGTCATCGACGTCAGGGGCACCTCGTGCAGCGCGTACTCCTCGAGCGAGCCGTCCTCGAGCGGGTTCGTCGCGTAGCCGGCCTTGTCGAGGTTGCGGTCGGTGAACGCGTCCTTGTTGACGATCAGCGTCCCGCCCTTCGGCAGGTCGCCGATGTTCGTCTTCAGCGCGGCGGGGTTCATCGCCACGAGCACATCCGGTTCGTCGCCGGGAGTGAGGATGTCGTGATCGGCGAAGTGGACCTGGAAGCCCGAGACTCCGGGCAGCGAGCCCGCGGGGGCCCGGATCTCGGCCGGAAAGTCCGGGAGGGTCGAAAGGTCGTTGCCGAGAATCGCCGTCTCGGAGGTGAACTGGCCGCCAGTGAGCTGCATGCCGTCGCCGGAGTCCCCGGCGAAGCGGATGACGACGGAGTCGCGCTGCTCGACCGCCTTTTGCATTCGGGATAGGTCTAGCACACGCTTCAGGCCCGCTACCCCTTTCGGGCGCGCAGGTAGGCGACCGCCGACCGGCCGGTCAGCTCGCCGGCCTTGTAACGGGGCCGCACGTACTCGAGGAACCGCTCGCGCTCGTCCGGGTCGAACTCGGCGTCGATCACCTCCTGGAAGGTCGGCGCGTTCGGGTTTGGCGCCGTGTTCAGCAGCCGTTCGAGCGGGGGCGGCACATGGCCCCAGATGCGTCCGCGCTCGATCCGCGCCTCGAGCTCCACGTCCGTGTCCGGGAATCCCGCGTCGTGCGCAAGCTGCAGCAGATCGCGCTCGTCGAAGTCGATCATCGCCGACTCGTCGCCCGACATCGCGTCGAAGCGGTCGCGCAGTCTCTTTGCGAGCGGCCAAACCTCGCCCATGTCGATTCCCGCAAAGACGCCCTCGGGCTCCGGGAAGGCGAAGCGGTTGATCGGCTCGAACATCGACAGCCGCCCTCCGGGCTTCAACACCCGGAAAAACTCAGCGAACGCACGCCGCTTCTCGGTGACGTAGATGATGACCGAACGCGTCGTCACGACGTCGACCGACTCGTCGGCGATCGGCGAGAGATCCTCCGCCCGCGCGTACACGAACTCGGCTCGTTCGTCGCCAGCCGCAAGACGCCGCGACACGTCGAGCAGGTCGTGGGAGACGTCAGTGAAGATCACCCGCCCTGCACCGCGCTCGAGTGCGCCGAACGCGATCAGCCCGTCACCGCAGCCGACGTCGAGCAGCGTCTCGCCTTCAGTCAACTCAGCGCGATCGAGCACACGCTCGCGCACGGTCGACAAGCCTTGCAGCATCGTCTGGGCAGCCTCTGCATCGCCGCCGAAGCGACGGCTCAGGATCCACTCGGCCCAGCGGTCACGCGTCATCCGCTCTCTCAGCGCAGCTCGTGCAGCACGTCGAGATACGAGCCGTAGCCGGACGGGGACGACCACTCGAGCGCGGGCTCGACGGCCGTCCCCTCGCCCCACTCGCTGAAGCTGATCACGAGTTGCCAGGGCTCGCGCGACGCGATCATGTCCGAGACGTTCCGCCGCCAGCGGTCGAGGTCGCGGGGGAGCAGCACGCGGTCGCCGACCTTGACGAACCCGGGCGCGATGGTCGAGTTGTAGCCGGGTAGCTGAACGTTGCCTTCGGGCGAGAACGCGTACAGGTGCCACGAATCCGGCTGCGTCCGGCACAACGGGACTGCGGAAGGATTCACGGCCGCATCGATGACCACGTATGCGCCGAGGTCGTTCGCCTGCGACCAGCGAGCGGCGGTGTCGCAGACGTCGGTCGCCTGCTCGAAGACGAAGACGACCGGGCGCCCTCCGATCCGCAGGTAGGCCGGCTTCGCGAAGTCGTTCGCCAGCCCGTGCAGGTCGTCGCGGATCTGCTCCGGCGTCGGCGTCGCGTAGCCCTCGGGCTCGTAGTAGATCGCCCAACGGAACGGCGTCTGCCGTGCGACGTCGAGGTGCATCGCCAGGCGCGCTGCCGTCCCGCTGCCGCGCCCCCACCAGGAGTAGATCCCGACCGCGAAGTTGCCGTAGCGCAGCGCATCGAGCTCGCGCGCAGCGACGCCGCGGTCGCCGGAGTCGTAGAACCCGAGCGCCGGGTGGTAGACGGTGCCGAACTGCGTCCAGTTCTCGGGGAACCAGGGGTAGAAGAAGGCGCCGCGGATCGGGAAGACCGGCTGCGTCGGATCCGCCGAGGGGCCGCGGAAGTCGGCGACGGTGCCGTCGGCGCCGAGGGTGAACGTGACCGGGATCGTGGTGCCGCTGTCGAGATCGTGGGCCTCGCCGCTGACTACGAAGCGCTGCCAGTAGAGCTCGTCGACGTCCTTCCGCGGCCGGCCACGCGGGCGTACGAGCGGATCGGTGAGCTCGACGCTGAACGTCGGCCGGTCGGGCTGCGTCTCGTCGGTCGCGAGCCGAGCGTGGGCCGCGGCCGTCTCCGCCTGCTGGAGCGTCCCCCAGGCGGCGTTCGCACCGGGAGCGAGCACCAGGGCGGCGACGCACACGCTTAACACACGCTTCATCGGTCGAACCGTAGGCGGCCCTTGACGGCAGCTCAAGCGCGGCGTACTCTCTCGCGTTGGAATATTTCGGTCGAGAGACATTCGATGTGGAGGTATATACGCAATGGCAGCCACGAAGACCTACGCCACCCTCAGCCTTGCGGAATCGTTCGCTGAGGCTGAGCCGAACGACGAGGGGCGCGTCCGCTCACGCGTGCGGCGCGAGCTCGACGTCAACTCCTTCGGCATCAATGCAGCGCGTATTGCGGCGGCAGGCACAAGGTTGATCCGCGAGCACGACGAGACAGGCCCGGGCAGTACGCGCCAGGAGGAGCTCTACTTCGTCCACACGGGGCGGGCAACCTTCACAGTCGGCGGCGAAGAAATCGACGCGCCTGCCGGCACGTTCGTGTTCGTTCCGGATCCCGAGGAAAAGCGGAGCGCGGTCGCGGCCGAGAGCGACACGACGATCGTGATGCTCGGCGGAACTCCGGGCGAGGCCTGGCGCGTCACTCCGGGTGAGGCGCTCTACGGCTTCTTCGAGAAGTACAACGCGAAGGATTACGAGGGGGCACTCGCGGCGACGCAGGAGGTTCTCGCCGACTATCCGGGGAACGGTCTGATTCTCTACAACATGGCATGCAGCGAGTCGCTGCTCGGACGCGTCGATGACGCTTTCGCACATCTCGGGCAGGCGCTCGAAGCGGCACCGTCGCTCGTCGAGAACGCTCGCACGGACGAGGACTTCGATTCGATCCGCAAGGACCCCCGCTTTGACAAGCTGGTGAGCTAACCCTCGAGCTCGATAGCGTCGCCGACGCGAACGCGACCGGGCTCGACAACTTGCGCGTAGACGCCGAAGTCGATCTTGCCCGCGCGCGGCATGCCGCGGTAGCTCTTGATCAGCCGCAGCGTGTCGAGGTCGCGCTCGCCCGTGTCCGGATCGCGCGTGGTCATCGCACAGCGGTCGACGGGGCCGCCGAAGCGCAGGACGGCGCCCCCGACGCGGGCCCTGCGCCCTTCCCACTCGTCCTCCTCGTGCGGGTCGCAGCCGCCGATCGTGAACAGCATCCGGAAGCGCCGCGAGTCGATCGACTGGCCCGCTTCCTCGGCGAGCCGGTCGAGCGACGCCCGCGACACGAACGTCACGGGCTCGCTCAGCGACGCGCCCGGAAGCTCCGGACGAACGAGCCTGACGGGATGGCCGGCGAGCTCGGACAGCGGCTCCGTCCACGGGCCGTCGACGACGCGGACGTCGATCTCGCCGCGGCTGACGACGCAGCGAACCGTTTCGCCGTTCGCGAGCGCGCTCGCGGTCAGCTCGCGTCCGCCCGGGAAGCGAATTGTCAGCTCTTCGCGCTCATCGTCGTAGCTCCCCGTGACGACGACCGGCCACGACGTCAGCGAGCTGCGCAGCCGGTTCCCTTCGCCGTCGACCAGGAGGAAGCGCCGATTGTCGACGACGCCGCGCTCACCGACGTAGACCTCGTCCCGAGACAGAAGCGCGAAGCCCTTCACGGGCGCCGTGCGGATCTCCGTGACGCTGACCACGCTCCGACGATAGCTGCCGCCCTGCCGCCTTTCCGCTCCTCGAGCAGCGTCCGGCTAGCCTTGACCACAGTGTCGGCACCGCGAGACCCAGAGGAGACGACCGCAGCAGCCGCACCCGTGAGCGCGTCGATCCCGGATGGGACGACGATGGGCGCCGTTCACTTGACGGTCGCCGATCTCGATCGCTCGCTCGCGTACTACGAGAGCACGATCGGGCTGGCCGTGCTCGAGCGCACGGACGGACGAGCGTCACTCGGCGCCGGCCGGACGGAGCTGCTCGTGCTCGTCGAGGAACCGGGCGCGCAGCCGGCGCGCCGGCACACGGGCCTCTACCATTTCGCGCTGCTCGTGCCCGAGCGAGTCGAGCTCGCCCGCTGGCTCGCACACGCGGTGCGCGAGCGTGTTCCCCTCGTCGGCCTCTCGGATCACTTCGTCAGCGAGGCGATCTACCTGAGCGATCCCGACGAGCACGGGATCGAGATCTACGCCGACCGGCCGCGCGAGGTGTGGGAAGGACAGGTCGGCGCGCGGATGACGACGATCCCGCTCGACGTCCAGAGCCTGTTCGGCGAGCTCGAGAATCCCGAGTCCGAGCCGTTCGTCGGTCTCGCGAACGGCACCGTCATGGGCCACGTCCACTTCAAGGTGGCATCGATCCCCGAGACGATCGAGTTCTACCGCGACGTGCTGGGATTCGGCCTGATGGCCGCACTCGGGTCGCAGGCTGCGTTCCTCAGCGCCGGCGGCTACCACCATCACGTCGGCGCGAACACGTGGGAGAGTGCCGGTGCGCCGGCCCCGCCGGCGGGCTCGGCGGCGCTGCGCCACGCAACGATCGTGCTGCCCTCGGCGGAAGACCGAGACGAGGCCGCACGCCGTGTCGCCGACAGCGGGCGCGAGGTCGAGGACACCCCGCAGTGGCCGCTCGTGCGCGATCCAGCTGGCAACGCGGTCGTCCTCACGGCCTAGCCAGCCGCAGCCCGGAGCCGGCGAGCCACCAGAGGCAGTACGCGAGCCAGGGGATGCCGTAGGCATCGGTCTGGACGGCGACGACAAGGACGAACGCGAGCGCAGCCGCCAGATCCAGCCGCCGCCCGCGAACGAGGGCCCACAGCGCGCTGACGTTCCAGGCAATGAACAGCAGCGCACCGAGGAGGCCGGTCTCCACTCCGAGCTCGGTGTAGTTCGACTCGCCCGCCTGCAGCTTCACTCCTGTGCGTGAGGCGATCTCTCCTGCATTCCCGAGCCCGAAGCCGTATGGATGCCGCACAACCGTACGGACACCGTCCCAGAAATTGCTCACGTGGCTCTCGGTGGAAGTCGGAACCTGTACGTCTCCTGTGGAGGGTCTGGCGTTCTCCCGCTGCCAGGCGAGCTCCGCCTGCGTGTAGTGCGTGCTCGGACCGATCTGCGGGAAGGCCTTCACAAATGCGAAGCCGACGACCGCGACGGCAACCGCGGCGACGAGCGGCCACGCACGACGCCACGCCACCGCCACGACGACGAGCGCGACCGCCAGCGCGATCAGCGCCGCCCGCGTGTACGTCCAGAGCAGCCCCGCTGCGGCGAGTACAGCGAACGGGAGCGCGAGACGAACGCGAGGCGCGAGTAGCAACGCGATCGCGCACAGGTACGCAGAGGCGAGCGGCGAGAGGAACGTCGAGATCAGCCGGCGCAGAACCTCGTGCTCGCTGCCGGCGTTGTAGACGAAGTTCTCCGGTAAACGTGAAAGCGCGGGTGTGTATCGGTAGTCGAGCTGGTTTCGGAAGTAGCCGACGGTGCCGTTGTGCCGCCACCAGTCGAGCGAGATCGCGTAGACGTCGATCAGACCCCACACGGCAACCACTGCCGCGACGCCGAGGATCAGCCAGCGCGTGCGGTGAAGATCCGGAACGAGCGACCGTCCCAGGAAGTAGGCGGCTGCGCCTGTCAGGTCGTGACGCAGCGCATAGGCAATCCCTTTCGTCGTCGCGTGCCCGCCGAGCCAGTCCTGCGGGATCAGCGCGTACAGGACGACGAGCGCGACGAACGCGAGTGCAAATGCATCCGGCAGAGCCGGGCGGAACGGCAACGCGCGGGCGCGCAGTGCATCGAGTGCGACGCGTGCGAATGCGACGAAGAGGAGCACGTCCTTCCACGCCTGGATCGCCGTCAACGAGTGACCGCGCACGCCCGCGCCGTACAGCGCATCCATCGTTGCGTTGTGGAGCGCGAGGCCGAGGATGAAGACGAACAGCGCCGCCACGGGCCGCCGCCAGACCACCACGGCGGCCGCAGCGAGCAGCGCGGCATAGAGGACCAGTACGAGGAACGTCAAGCGTGCTCCAGGCGCAGGAAGACGTCCTGGCTGAAGCGATAGGGCGCGTCGGGCCCCGTGTCGCGGGAGACAATGCGGAGCCCTGCGTTCTCGAGCCCTTGCTCGAGCTCGCGGCTGGTCAGGCGGTTGCCGCGGAATGCGGCGGAGCTGGTCGGGCCGCGGAACGCGGTCAGCGGAACGAGCGAAGCGCGAAGCGCGCGCCAGACTCGCGGCAGCGCGCCCTCGTCGAGGATCGGAAGCTGCACGAATGCCTGTCCCGAAGGCTTCAGGACGCGGGCGAACTCGGAGAAGTAGCGCAGCACCAGCGCGCGGCGCGGGAGGTGCTGGAGAACGAGGTAGCAAACGAGGACGTCCGCGCTCCTGCCGGCGACTCCGTCAAGCCGCTCGCCCGAGATCTCCCTCACCTCCACGTTGTCGTCCGGTGCGTTCGCGCGCGCCTGCGCGAGCATCGCGGGAGACACGTCGAGCGCGAGCACGCGGTCGAAGCGCTTGGCCAAATGCTTTGTCATCCTGCCCGGCCCGCACCCGACTTCGATGCAGGTGCCGCCGCGCGGGTCGGCGCCGAGGCGCCCGAAAAGTGCTTTCAGCTCCGACTCGCCGCGGCTCGGATCTCCGGCGAAGACGTCGGAATCGGAGGCGAGCGCATCCCACGTCGAACGCATGTCGCGCACGCGCGCAGTATCGCGTCGCCACCACCGGGCCGCGTGCCATGATCGGCCGATGCCGGGATCGATGGTGAGACTGCGCCCGCGCGGGCCGTACTCGCTTGCGCTCACCTGTCACTTCGCGTCGGACGCGACGCGCAGGCTGCGCGACGGCGTCCTGAGCGCAGTCGTCCCGGGCGAGTCAGGGCCGGAGCTCGTGCAGGCCCGTCAGCAACCGGACGGCGCTATTGAAGTGCTCACCAATTCCGACACGGCGGTCGAGCACGTGCGCTTCATGCTGGCGCTCGACGACGACCACAGCGCATTCGTGCGCAGGTTCCGCGACGATCCGACGCTCGGTCGGACGATTGCGTACCTGCGCGGCAAGCGCGTGCTGCGAACGCCGACCGTCGCGGGTGCGCTGCTGCGGGCGCTGTGCGGGCAGCTGATCGAGTCGAGCCGTGCGCGACAGCTGGAGCGGACGATCGTGCGAGCGACGAGCCGGCGGCACGGAGAACTCTGGGCGCCTCCAACCTGCGCATCGCTCGCCGAGCTCGCGCCGGCCCGACTGCGTGCGCTCGGACTCCATGCGCGTCGCGGCGCCACGCTCGTCCGGATTTGCTCGGAGCTCGAGCTCGAGCGCTTGCGCACCGTCCCCGTCGAACGTGCTGCGGAGCGGCTTGCGCGCGAGCGAGGGCTGGGCCGCTGGTCTGTCGGCGTGGTCGCGCTCCAGGGGCTCGGCAGCTTCCGCTACGGGCTGGCCGGCGATCTCGGGTTGCTGAAGCTCTTCGAGGCGCTGCACGGCCGCTGGCCCGAGGAAGGAGAGGACGCGGAGCTACTCAGGCCCTACGGCGAATGGCAAGGCCTGGCCAGCGTCTACCTTCTCACCGGTTTCGCGCGCGGCCTGATCCAGCTCGAGCGGCACGCGGCAGCCTAGAGCGGTTTGCAACTCCGATGCAGAACGGCGTAGATTTGCACCATGGGCAACTGGATCGCAAAGATTCGCAGCTGGCTGGGGATCGGGAAGAAGACTTAACCGTTCTCGCGCCCCGAAAGGCGTAGGATCATTTCTGAGCTGGCCCTGCGCAGGAATTCTTGGCCTGAGCCCGCAAACCACCAACGCGCACAGCGCGCGAGGCGAGGAGCTTGAGGCGAACGGAATTCCACGCCGGGCCAGTCTTTTGTCGTGGCGCCTGACGAGCGGCGGGCGGAGACGCTTGCGCAGAACCACGTCATGACCGTCGAGTTGATCGTCCTCGCCGGCGAAGAGGACGCAGCCCGTGCCGCGGGGGAGCTCCTGGCGGAGCACGCGCGCGCCGGCGGCGACGTCGCGCTGTCCGGGGGAAGCAGCCCCGAGGCGGCATATCGAACGGCCGCCCGGCTCGAGCCCGACTGGAGCCGGGCCGAGGTCTGGTGGGGAGATGAGCGCTGCGTGCCGCCCGACGACGAACGGTCGAACTACCGACTCGCCAAGCGCAGCCTGCTCGACCGGCTCGAGCAAGCACCCGGAGACATCCACCGGATCCGGGGCGAGGTCGACCCGGAGGAGGCGGCCGCCGAGTACGACGCCGCGCTGCACGGCGTTCGCTTCGCCCTGAACCTGCTCGGGATCGGGCCCGACGGGCACACCGCGTCGCTGTTTGCGAACGCACCGGGACTCGGCGAGGAGGAACGACTGGCGATCGCGGCCGAGCCCGCGCTCGAGCCGAAGGTGACACGCGTGACCATGACCCCGCCCGCTCTCCGTAACGCCGACCTGATCGTCTTCCTCGTCACCGGCGAGGAGAAGGCCGAAGCTGCCGCAAAGGCCTTCGGCGGCCCGCCGAGCCGGGCGACGCCCGCCAGCTTGATCCGCTCCGACGGCGGGCGGACCCTTGCCGTCCTCGATCGGGCCGCCGCTGCCCTCCTCGACCACTGATATAGGAATCGCGCTCAGAGTCCCGGCTCGCATCTTTCCGAGCGAGGTGCTAGATATAGCGCGGGTCCAATGGAGGGGGTAACGGTGCGGGACGTGTTGACGATCGACCGTCCCGAGCAGCTAAAGGCGCTCGGACATCCGCTCCGCCTGCGCGTGCTCGAGGAGCTCGGCGGCGAAGGCGACGCATTGACGAATCGGGAGCTGGCGCAGCGCCTCGGCGTCGACCCCGGCCACCTGCACTTCCACGTGCGGATGCTCCACAAGGCCGGGCTGATCGAGCTCGCGGACGGAGCCGGCAAGCGAGAGAAGCCGTACCGCTGCGCAGCGCGCACGATCCGCGTCGCGCCGGAGCTGACCTCCGCGGGCCTCTCGGGCGACCTGCACGCGGCGATGCTCGACGAGGTCCAGCAAGGGTTCTCCCGCTGGGGTGCCAAGGGCGAGTTCCGCGGCGCCCAGGTGACGGTCAAGCTCCCGGTCGAACGCGCGCGCGAGTTGCTGCGCGAGTTCACGCAGAAGCTCGAGGACGCCGAGGACGACGGCGCGGAGACGCTCGTCTTCACGACGCTGTTCCACCCGCCCGCATCGCGCGGCTGATCAGCTCGCCGGCAGGAGCTCGGAGTCGAGCTGGGCGAGTAGTTCGCGCCTCACGGCGAGCGCCTGCAGCACCATGACGGTGTCCGCCGCGGGCAAGTCCTCGAGGTAGGCCTCGCGCGACTCGAAGGAAGCGAGCACGCGTTCAACGGCGTCGACGTAGCCGACCACGTCGTGCGCCGCGATGAAGGCCAGCGCATCACCCACGGCGGAGGGAAACCCTTCGTGCGTGCGCAGCTCGTCGGCCACGACTCGCGCACGAGCATCCTCGCCGAGCACGAGCATCGCGAGCACGGCCGCGTACTTCCCGATCGGAGACTCGGCCCCCTCGGCGCGCTGGTCGAGCGTCCACCGCGCGTCGTTCGCCGCCCGGTCCCAGTCGTTCGCGAGGATACGAGCCTTGAGGATCGCGATCGGGCGTCCCCAGCTGCCCGGGGGCGCGTCCGCCCAGCTCTCGCGGTACCGCTCACACGCGCGGGCGAACCACTCGCCGGCTTCGCCGCCGCGACCCGCCATGACCAATGCGAGCCCCGCGCCCGCCGCAGCATTGCCCATGCGTGTGAGCTGCCGCTGCCGCGCGTCCGCGTCCTCCGCGTCTGGCAGGCGTGCCTCGCCGTCGCGGTACCGTTCCTGCTCGCGCTCGACGTGCACGATCCAATCCACCACGGCGCGAGTATGCCCACCTGAGCATGGAGACGACCTTCCACGGACTCGAGTTCCTCACCGCGCCCGGCCGTGTCTTCACGCCGCGCGCGACGACCGAGGCGCTCGTCGACGCCGCGTTGAAGCGCATCGGCGACGACCCCGTGCGGATCGCCGACGTCGGCACGGGTACGGGCGCGATCGGCGTCTCGATCGCCGTCGCCGCCCCGCAAGCCGAGGTTTGGGCGACGGACACCAACGAGAACGCGGTCGAGCTGGCGCGGGTGAACGCGAAGCGTCTGGGCGTCGCGGACCGCGTCCACGTCGTGCACGGAAACCTGCTCGAGCCGCTGCCCGAGCCGCTGGATGTCGTCGTTGCGAACCTGCCGTACCTTCCGCTGGCGACACGCGACCTACCGGAGCACGCGGAGCTGCGCGGCGAACCCGAGGACGCGGTGTATGCGCCGGGCGACGGCGTCGGCCCCCTGCAGGAGCTGCTCGAGCTCTGCGCGGCGGGAAAGCTGAAGATGCCGGGCTTCGTTCTCGTGCAGTTCCACCGGAGGGTGCTCGAAGCCGATTGCCAGCACCTGCACCATCTGGGCGAGCGGATCGACGCTCAGGCGCGCGCCGCCGCTTAGACTGGCCCCGTGGACCGGGAAGTCGTCTTTGTCGACGGCGTCCGCACGGCGTTCGGGCGCGCAGGCGAGAAGGGCGTGTTCTGGCGCACGCGTGCGGACGACATGGGCGTGAAGGTCGTCCGCGAGCTGCTGCGCCGCAATCCGCAGCTGCCGCCGGAGCGGATCGGCGACGTGATCCTCGCCGCCACGGCGCAGGTCGGAGACCAGGGGCTGACGCTCGGCCGCGACGTCGCGCTGCTCGCCGGCATCCCGCAATCGGTCCCCGGTTTCGCCGTCGACCGGATGTGTGCAGGCGCGCTCACTGCCGTCACGGCCGCGGCCGGCGAGATCTCCTGGGGCGCCGCCGACTTCGTCGTCGCCGGCGGCATCGAGCACATGGGGCACCACCCGATGGGCGCCGACGTCGACTTCAATCCCCGCTTCGTGGCCGAGCGCCTGGTCGACACCTCCGCGGTGACGATGGGAGCGACCGCGGAAAACCTGCACGACAAGTTTCCACAGATCACGAAGGACGACGCTGACCGCTTTGCGGTCGAATCGCAGCGAAAGGCAGGCGCCGCGTGGCAGGACGGCGTGATGCGCGAGACCGTCGTCCCGATGTCCGTCTTCACGGACGACGGCTGGCGGGTCGCCGACCGCGACGAGTTTCTGCGCCCGGACACGACGCTCGAAGGACTGGCCGGCTTGCGGACCCCGTTTCGCGTCGGCGGACGGGTCACCGCGGGAAACTCGGCCGGTCTCACCGACGGCGCAACCGCGGCGCTCGTGGCCGATCGCGAGGCCGCCGAGAAGCTCGGCCTGACGCCGAAGCTGCGACTCGTTTCCTACGCGTTCGCCGGTGTCGAGCCCGAGCTGATGGGCATCGGCCCGATCCCGGCGACGAAGCGCGCCCTCGAGCTCGCCGGCCTCACCCTCGACGACATCGAGCTGCTCGAGCTCAACGAGCCGTTCGCGGTCCAGGTGCTGACATGGTGCGACGGCCTCGGGGTCGCACGGGACGACGAGCGTCTCAATCCGTACGGGGGCGCGATCGCCTGTGGGCACCCGCTCGCGGCGACGGGCGTCCGCCTGGTCGCGCAGCTCGCCTGCGGCATGCGCGAGCGCGGCTCGCGCTACGGCCTGTCCGCGCTCTGCATCGGTATGGGAATGGGCGCTGCGCTGGTGTGGGAGAACCTGCAGTGAACCCGACGCAGTTCAAGCTCAACCCCGTCGACACGGACGCCGGCCGGCTCGCTCTGGTCACGATCGACAACGGCGAGGACTACACAAAGCCGAACGTGTTCGGCCCGGCTGCGCTCGAGTCGCTGCTCGGAGTGCTCGAGCAGCTCGAGACCGGCGACTGGGTCGCGATGGTGCTCACCGGCAAGCCGTTCGTCTTCGCGGCCGGCGCGGACATCACGGAGTTCCCGAAGATCGCATCGCGCGAGGCCGCGATCACCGGCTCGCGCGCAGGCCAGGAGCTGTTCGGCCGCATCCGCGCGTTGCCGTACCCGACCGTCGCCGCGATCAACGGCGCCTGCCTGGGCGGCGGCATGGAGATCGCGCTGCATTGCGACGCCCGCACGGTTTCGAGGGCCGTGCGCCACATCGGCCAGCCGGAGGTCTTCCTCGGGATCATCCCCGGCTGGGGAGGCACGCAGCTGATCCCGGCCCTGATTCCCCTCGCCGATGCAATCACGGTTGTGATCTCCAATCCACTCCGGCAGAACCGGCTGCTCGACGGGACGCAGGCGCATGGGCTCGGGCTCGCCGACAGGCTGCTCGACCCCGTCGAGTTCGTCGACGAGTCGATCGCGTTCGCACTCGAGCTCGTCGACTCGCCGCTCGAGCGCGCCGCGCCAGACCACGGCGACGTCGAGCGAGCGCTACGCAGGGCAGAGGCGCAGATCGACGACGCCGTCCACGGCGCTGCGCCTGCGCCTTACCGCGCGCTCGAGCTGCTCGAGCTCGCCAGCCACGAGACGCTCGAGGACGGGCTCGCGGCGGAGGCGGACGCGTTCGCCGACCTCGTCCTCTCGCGCCAGGCGCGCGCCTCGCTGTACGCGTTCGATCTGATCGAACGCCGAGCGAAGAAGGGCGTCGGGTTTCCGACTGCCGATCCGCGGAAGATCGAGAAGGTCGGAATCGTCGGCGCCGGGTTGATGGCGACGCAGCTGGCGACGCTCTTCCTGCGCCGGCTCGAAGTCCCCGTCGTGCTCCGCGACTTGACGCAGGAGAAGGTCGACGAAGGCGTTCGGGCTGTACGCGACGGCCTACCCGATCGCATGTCCGACGACAAGCGCCGCTTTCTCGGCTCCCTTGTCTCCGGCTCGACGGACTGGACCATCTTCGAAGGCTGCGACCTCGTGCTCGAAGCGGTGTTCGAAGAAATCGCCGTCAAGAAGGAGGTCTTTGCCGAGCTCGAGCGGGTCGTGGGTGCGGAGTCCATCCTCGCCACGAACACGTCCTCGCTCTCCGTCGGCGAGATGGGCGCCGATCTGGAGCACCCGGAGCGGGTGGTCGGCATGCACTTCTTCAATCCGGTCGCGATCCTGCCGCTGGTCGAGCTCGTGCGCGCGCCGGAGACCGACGACGCCACGCTCGCGACGGCGTGGGACGTGACGAAGACGCTGCGCAAGCGCGGCGTGCTCGTCAGCGACGCGCCCGCGTTCGTCGTGAACCGTGTGCTGACGCGGATGACGACCGTGCTGATGGACGCGCTCGAGCACGGAAACACCGTCGAGGAGACCGACGAAGCCGTGCTCCGGCTCGGCTTCCCGATGGCGCCCTCGATGCTGCTCGCGATGGTCGGCCCGCGGGTCGCGAACCACGTACTCGAGACGTTGCACGAGGCCTATCCTGAGCGCTTCCCGCTCTCCCCGACGCTTGCGAACTACGCGCGAGGCGACGACACGATCGTTGTCGTCGAGGAGCAGCGGCGCGAGGTCGGCGAGATCACGAACGACGTGCTCGAGGCGATTGCAGACGAAGTACGGCACCTGCTCGAGGAGGGTGTCGTCGCCGAGGCCGCCGACGTCGACACGTGTCTCATCCTCGGCGCCGGCTGGCCCTTCTTCCTCGGCGGGATCACGAAGTTCCTCGACCAGGTCGGCGTCTCCGAGCGAGTGGTCGGGCGGCCGCTGGCCGAGCTCCGCGGGGCGCCCGCAGCCGCCTAGAAGCCGCTCGGATCGGTTATAGTGCTTCAGGACGCTCGTCCTGAGACGAGCGCGACCTTTGAGGGAAACGCCGCAGCGCCCCAGGCGCTGCCCACATGTCAGAAGCTACGGAAGACCTGACCTTTTCAGCTGTACCGACCGCAGAACTTGCCGCGGAAGCAACCCGCGCGGAGATGTGGGCGGTGGAGCCCTTCCTGCACCCGGGCGAGGAGCCCGCTGCCGTGCTCGCCGAGGGCACCGCCCGCCGGCGGGCGCTCGACGACGCCTTGGCCGAGATCGACGCCGGCAACCGCAAACCCTCCTCTCGCTGGAAGGTCCGCTACGGCCTGATGCTGGGCCTGGAGCGCATCCTCTGGGACAAGCCGCCGCGGCTTGCCTCGGGCACCGAGCTGCGCCGTCACCAGGTCGACGCGCTTGCCGGGATGCTGACCGAGCTGATCGCCGCGAATCAGAAGGTGGACGAGGACGAAAACGGAAACGGCATTGCGGCGGTCGAGGACGCCGTCGAGCTCGAGGACGACGAGGACTTCGACTCCGGCGTCACCGACGAGGAGGAAGACGAAGAAGAGATCGCCGAGCTCTTGCCCGCGCAGGATCCGGGTGCGAAGCGGCGCTACCGCTTCCGCCACCCGACGGCCTCCGGCAAGACGATCGCGGCCGCCGGCTTCGTCGAGGCGGCCCGGACGCTCGGGGTGCTGATCCTCACGCACCGCCGCCTGCTCGTCTCCCAGTTCGACCGCGAGCTGAAGGCGGAGGGCTACGGAGACCGGATCGTGCCGCCGATCGAGAAGGACAAAGAGCCGCTCCGCGACGACCCGTTGACGATCAACACCTACGCGTGGTTCGCGCGGCACGAGCAGTCGATCTCACGCGATGCGTACCAGCTCGTGATCTGCGACGAGGCGCACACGGCGCTCGGCGAGAAGACGAGCGCGGCGATCCGGCGCTTCTCCGAGCCGCTCTACATCGGGATGACGGCAACCGAGCAGCTGATCGCGAAGCAGGTCTCGGACGTCTTCCCCGCGTCGGTGGACGATCTGCCGCTCGGCGACGCCGCCCGCCGCGGGCTGATCGCGCCACTGCGCTGCCTGCGCGTTCCGCCGGCCGCTGCGATCCACTCCGTGCCGATCGTCGGCGGCGACTTCGACGAAGTCGAGCTGGCGAAGGTCCTCGACCACCAGGCGCTGAACCAGGCCGCGGCGTCGCTGTACCGCGACCGTTTCGACTCCACGCCGGGCGTCGTCTACGCCGCAGGGGTCGAGCATGCGTACAACCTCGCGCGCGAGTTCCGCGCCGCCGGGCTGAAGGCGGAAGCGGTCTCTGGGCGCACACCGCCGGTCAAGCTCGCCGAGACACTGGCTGCGTACGAGCGCGGAGAGATCGACATCCTCATCAACGCCATGCTGCTCGCCGAAGGCTGGAACTCGCCGCGCGCGACTGTCGTCATGCATCTCGCGCCGACCGCGTCGCGGCGCGTCTACCAGCAGCGCATCGGCCGCATCATGCGCTTGCACACCCGCAAGGAGGCCGGCATCGTCGTCGACTTCGTCCACAAGTCCGCGACGCACAACGACCGTGTCGTGTCGCTGCACTCGCTGCTCGACGCGGACTTCTACCGCGAAGGGGCGCGCGTCACGCCGGCGCCGCGGCGCCGTCACCAGCGGCGCGCGAAGCGGAAGCTCACGCCGGCGCCGTGGCTCGTGCCGGTCACGCCTGACGTCCGCCGCCGCCTCTCGGTGATCCAGCGCGAGTGGCAGCGAATCGACCCGAGATACCTCGACGAGGACGAGCAGCGTTACTGGGCGACGATCGCGGGGCGCAACATGCGCTTCGAGGAGCGGACGGAGCTCGTGCGGAAGTTCACCGAACGGGGCGCCTCCAAGACGGCTCTGGCGCAGTTCCTCTCCACGTGCGCCGCGGAGAACCCGAACCGGCGGCTGCGGATGATTGCGTTGAGCGACCGCGTCTCGACGCCGGTCGAGCGCGCCGATTTCGACGACCTCGTCACGCTCGTGACTCAGGCACCTACGTGGGAGAAGGACCGGATGCAGGGCATCCGCGTCCTGCTGCGCTCGATCGCCGAGGGCAACGCGGACGCACCGGACCAGATCCTCGCCCGCTGGACGTGGCGGCTTGCCCGCGCGTCGCGCAAGGCACAGGATCGAAAGGCTTCGGCCGACTTCCCCGAGGCGAAGCGCTTGCTCGGCGCGCTCGCGAACTCGCGCGGCCATCGGCACGAAGAGAACGCGGCGAAGCTCGTCAACGCCTCGCTCGAGCAGCCGCTCGCGGTCGGCGCGGCGCTGCTGGCGTCGGCCGAAGGGTACACGCCGCGCGCGAATCAATTGCTCGAAGCGGCACGCGAGCGGCTCGGCACGATTCACGAGGTCGCCGCCGCTCTGGCAGAGAACCTGCCCGCTCCGAAGCTCACGCCTTCCCGGAAGCGCCGCCGGCGGCGCAAGAAGAAGGGCGCGCCTTCCGCAGAAGCTCAGCAACAGCAGCCCGCAGGGCAGAACGGCGCCGTGCCGGAGTCCGAGCGAAGCGCCGAAGCGCCGCCCAAGAAGCGCAGGCGCCGCCGGCGCAAGCCGGCCGCCGCGTCGGGCGACGGCGCACCGGAGCCCGTAAGAGAAACGTAACGACCGAGCGCGCTCCCGGAACTACTCTGGGATCGTGCTCGTCCTGATCGGAATCGGCTTCGTCGCGGGCGTGATCACGGCGGTCTCGCCGTGCGTGCTGCCCGTGCTGCCGATCGTGCTCGCGGGCGGCGCGACCTCGACGACCGGCCGGCGGCCCTTGGCGATCATCGCCGGGCTCGTCGCGACGTTCAGCGTGTCCGTCCTCGTCGCCTCGCGGCTGCTGCGCGCACTCGGTCTGCCGGGGGACACGCTGCGAACACTCGCGATCGTCCTGCTGTTCGTGATGGCGGCAACGCTGATCTTTCCGCCGCTGGCCCGCTTCGCCGAGCGGCCGTTCCTGTTCCTCACGCGCCGGAGCGGTCGCGATCTCGGCGGTGGCTTCCTGCTCGGCGCGAGCCTCGGCTTCGTCTTCGTCCCGTGCGGTGGGCCCGTGCTCGCGGCCATCTCAGCGGTTGCCGCTACCGAGAACATCGGCGCGCGGGCGATCGCCGTGACGGTCGCGTACGCGCTGGGCGCGGCGATCCCGATGCTGCTGATCGCCTACGGCGGACGCGGCGTCGCGGCGCGCATCCGAGCGAGCGGGGCGTGGCTCCGGCCTGCAATGGGGACCGTGATCGCCGCGACAGCGGTCGCGCTGACCTTCGACGTCGACCAGCGCTTCACGACTGCGGTGCCGGGCTACACGGACGCTCTGCAGGAGCACGTCGAGCGCACCGATCGAGCCCAAAGCGAGCTCGCGAAGCTCACGGGCGCGAAGACCCGGAAGTACGGCTCCGCAAAGACGTCGCCGGACTACGGCATCGCTCCCGACTTTCAGATGATCGACGCATGGATCAACTCCAAACCGCTGACGATGCAGCAGCTGCGCGGCAAGGTCGTGCTGATCGACTTCTGGACGTACTCCTGCATCAACTGCCTGCGCACGCTGCCGCACCTGAAGGCCTGGTACGCGCGCTATCACGAGGACGGGCTCGTGATCGTCGGCGTGCACACACCTGAGTTTGCGTTCGAACACTCGCTCTCCAACGTGCGCAGTGCGAGCAAGCGGCTCGGCGTGACGTATCCCGTCGCCCTCGACAACTCGTACGGGACATGGAATGCGTACGCGAATCAGTACTGGCCGGCGGAGTACCTGATCGACCGCCGCGGTCATGTGCGGCGCGTCCACTTCGGTGAAGGTGAGTACGGCGAGAGCGAGCGAGCGATCCAGAAGCTCCTCGGCGAGCGGAAGGTCCCGTTGTTGCGGATCGCCGACCAGACGCCGCGCAACCTGATCTCACCCGAGTCGTATCTCGGTTACGCACGACTCGACCGCTTCCTCGGCACGCCGGTGCACGTCGACGAGCCCTGGCGCTACTACTTCCCGAAGGCGCTGCCGAAGGACAACCTCGCCTTTGCCGGCGTGTGGAAGATCGAGAAGGAGCGCGCGGTCGCCGTGACCAACGCGCGCCTGCGCTTCCACGTGCACGCGCTCCACGTCTACCTCGTACTCTCCGGCAAGGGATCGGTGGAGGTGCGGGCCGACGGACGCAAGCAGCGGACGGTGCGCGTGAACGGCGACCGGCTCTACACGCTGCTCGATGCGCCGCGCGGATTCGACGGCATCCTCGAGCTCCGCTTCACGCCCGGCATCGCCGGCTACGCATTCACGTTCGGCTAGCTCGCGAAATCCGCGACGACGGGGAAGTGGTCCGATGCGCCGTCCGCCTCGGTGACGACGCGGCACGCCGCCGCGGTCCGCTTCGCGAGCACATAGTCCAACCGCGCCCAGGGGTGCCATGTCAGGTACGTCCAACCGGGCTCGTCGTGCAGCGCGCGGAAGCAGTCCGTGAAGCCGGCCTCGAGCGCGAGCTCGATCGGCCGCCGCGAGACGTGCTCGAGCGCCTCCTCGGCGGGCGGCTCGCCGATCTCGTCCTGCGGATGCACCGCGTTGAAGTCGCCGACGAGGACGTCCGCCCCGCGCGCGTGCTCGAGGACCGCCTCCATCTCGTCGATCCGATGCGGCTCGTCCCGGAGCGTTCGACCGGCGCTGAGGTGCGTCGTGAAGAGCCGAAGCCGACCGAGCTCGAGCTCGAGCAGCGTCTTGTCGAGCACCGGCAGGCGATGGTTCCGCACACGCACGTCCTCGCGCGCGAACCAGGCGACGGCGTAGGCGGAGTTCGCCTCGCCCCAGAACACATGCATCCCGAGCGCCCCTCCGAGCGCCTCGACCGCTCTGCGGTCGTTCGCCTCCTGCAGCGCCACGACGTCGGCATCCAGGTCACGCAGCACGGGGTCGATCTGCGCCAGGCGATCCCCGCCGCCCTCCCAGATGTTCCAGGTGACGAGGCGCAGTGCTATTGCGCGCTCGGCCCGTCCGGACGCGGCCCGCCGTTTCCGTGCTCGCGCTCGCGGAGGTAGCGCGTCAGCTCGGCCGCGAGCGTCTCGCCGGAGACGTTCTCGGCCTCGATCGTGTCCGCACGCTGCTCGAGCTCCTCGACGTACGCCCGCGTCTCTTCGTCGGACGCGACGGCGGCGCTCACCTGCTCGGCGTACGCATCGGCGGCCTCCTTCAGCTCCTGCGTGTCGACCTCGGCTCCGATCAAGGTGCCCAGGCGCTCGCACAACGCAAGCGCCGCACGCGGGCTCGGCGCGAGCGAGACGTAATGCGGAACCGCCGCCCACAGAGAGAGCGACTTCAGGCCGCGCCGAGAACAGGCGTCGTGCAGCACGCCGACGATTCCCGTCGGCCCCTCGTACCTCGAGCGCTCGAGTCCGAGGTCGTCGATCAAATCCTGGTCGTTCGCGCTTCCCGTGACGGGCGACGGACGCGAGTGCGGAACGTCCGCGAGCAGCGAGCCGAGCGTGATCACAAGCTCGACGCCGAGATCCTCGGCAAGGTCGACGATCAGCTCGGTGAATCGCCGCCAGCGGAGGTTCGGCTCGATCCCGAGCAACAGAACGACGTCACGGTCAGTGCCGGGAATGCTCGCGTGGTGGAAGGCGGTGTCCGGCCAATCGACCTTTCGCGTCTTGCCGTCGACCAGCGAGACGTGCGGCCGTGCCGCCTGGAAGTCGAAGAACTCCTCGCAGTCGATCTCCGCAAACCGCGCCGCGCCCCAGGCCCGCGCGAGATAGCCGGCAGCGAGCGAAGCTCCCTGGCCGCCGTCGTTCCAGCCGCGGAACGCAGCGATGAGTATGGGCCGGTTCAGGGTCGGCCGTTGTGCGATGCGGAGCTCGTCGGGCACGAGCCGAGTCTACGGGCCGAGCGGCGCGAGCGGCCGACGGAGAAGGATCGCGTACGCAACGACGGCGGCCCAGAGCGCCGACGCGAGCGAGACGTGCACGAGCACGAGCCACCACGGCAGATGCGTGCGGTACTGCAGCTCCCCGACGCCCATCTGCACGATCAGGATCCCGAGCACGAGTGCCGCACCTTCGACGAGCAACGGCCAGCGCGAACGCCGGCGCCAGAGGTAGAGCGCGAGCACGAGGAAGGTCACTCCGAACACGGCCGTCGCCCGGACGTGCACGTACACCGCGGCGTGCAAGTGCCAGAGGCGATCGACGTCCGCGCTCCCGGGGTGAGGACCGGCCGCCGTTGCCAGCGTGCCGGTGACGACGAGCGCCAGGCACGAGGCGGCGAGGACGAGCGCGCCCACGCGCGCGGGCTCCGGCAACGGCTCGCGCGACGACCCCAGCTCGAGGCGGAAGGCCTCCGTCGCCACGACCACGCCCGCGGCGAGGACGAGCAACGCGAGCAGGAAGTGCGACATCACGAGCAACGGGTGCAGTCCCGCATACACGGTCAGCGCACCCAAAGGCGCCTGGGCGAGCGTCCCGAAGAAGGTGACGCCCGCGAGCCAACGCGCCCAGCGCGGCAAATAGGGCGTGATCAACGCTCCCACCCAGAGAACGAGCGTCAGGAGGATCGTCACCGCGCTCACGACGCGGTTGCCGAACTCGATGAACGAGTGGTAGTCCTTCTCCGGAAACGGATTCGCCGCCGTGCAGCCTGGCCAGTGCTCGCAGCCGAGACCCGACGCGGTAAGCCGCACGGTCGCGCCGGTGGTCACGACCAAGTAGAGCGCCGCGACGCCGGCGAGGGCGTACCGTCGAAACGTCTGCGGGGTGAGGACGAGCGGCTGAGCACCGGCGACCTGCATCCGGCCGAGTGTAGTCTCGCTCGTCCCAGATGGAACCGACCGCGCTCGAGCGCTCACCGTGGGACCCGGACGTCTGGCTGAAGCGCGAGGACGTCCACGAACTCGGCGCCTTCAAATGGCGCGGTGCGCTGGCGGTCCTGGAGGCAAAGCGCGAGGACGTCGTCACCGCCTCGACGGGCAACCAGGGTGCAGCTGCCGCATGGGCGGCGCGGAGGCTCGGGCTCGAGGCCAGCGTCTTCGTCCCGCGCGGCGCCAGCGCGACCAAGCTCGAGCTGATCCGCAGCCAGGGCGCCGACGTCTATGAGATCGACGGGGACTTCGACGACGCCAAGGACGCGGCGCAGGAGTTCGCCGCCGAGCGGGCACTGTTCTTCGAGGACGGGAACGAGCCGGCGCAGCTCGACGGCTACGCACCGATCGGCGAGGAGATCGTCGCCCAGCTCGGCGCGCCGCCCGCCGCCGCGATCGTTCCCGTCGGGAACGGCGCGCTGTTCGCCGGCGTCGCCCGCGGCCTCGGATCGTCGGTGCGGCGTGTCGCAGTCGCCGCCGAGGGCGCACCCGTGATGTACGAGAGCTGGCGCGCCGGACGCGTCGTCGAGTCCGAGCGCTGCGAGACGATTGCGGACGGTCTCGCGGTGCGCGTCGCGATCCCGCAAGCCGTCGAGTGGCTGAAGGGCAGCGCCGACGAGTTCCTCCTCGTGTCCGAAGACGACTTGAAGCAGGCCGTCGCGAGGTTCTGGCATGCCGGGATCCGCGCCGAGCCCGCTGCTGCGGCCGCGCTTGCGGCACTGCCGCAGGTGCAGGAGCGGCCGGTGGTCCTGCTCGTCACCGGCAGGAACATCGACGACGCGCTGCTCGCAGCGTGCCTCGCGTCGTCAGACGCGTAGGGGCTCGAGCAGCGACGGATAGCCGTCGGCGCTGTCGTACGGCGTCGGCCGCGAACCGAGGAAGAGCGGCCGGTCGGCGGCGTTCAGCAGCACCGGCATCATGTCGGGCCCTCGGAGGTGCCCGAGAATGCCCTTCGAGCACGGCAGCTCGCCGAACTCGGTGACGTCGTCGGCGCGCACACCCGGGCCGGCGAGCACGAAGGGGACCGGATCGCCGGAGTGGATCACGTCCGGCGTGCACGGTGTCGCATGGTCACCGGTCAGGCAGACGATCGCGCTGTCGGTCGGGAGCTCGTCGAAAGCGGCGTCCAGCTGCGCGATCGTGTCGCGCTTCACGGTCGGATCCTTGGTGTGCCCGGCGGCGTCGGGCGTCTTCTGGTGGACGAAGACGAAGGTCTCCCCCGCGTCGAGCCGCTCGCGTGCCAGCGCGAGACGCCGTCGCATGTCGTCGACCGGATCGTCGGTCTCCGGCTCTTTCACCTCGCCGAGACCGACGGCAAGCGCCAGCCCGCGCAGGAACGCGGACTCGCCGATGAACGTCCCCGTGACGCCGTGGCGCTCGAGGAACGTAGGCCGTTCGTGCTCGCGTCCGTACCACTTCAGCGTGATCACGTTGAACCGCTCGCCGTCGAGCCGGCGCAGGACCTTGCGCGTCCAAGCCTCGACCGCGTGCGCGGTCCGCCCTGCCTCCGGGACGGTCGCGCGCGGACGCAGCACGGGATACCACGCCCGGAAGAACGCGTCCGTGTCCGTGATCCGGTCATCGGCGCCGCCGGTGATGCGGCAGATCGCCTCTCCGCGCCAGACGTGCTGGAGATGGAACGCGAGGCCGTCGACCTCGATCCCGTCGCAGCGCGCGACGAGTTCCCCCGCAAGCTGCGCATCCGCTTCGGCATCCGGACGTCCCGTGAGCCACAGCTCGCCGTCGCGTAGCTCTGCCGGCCGAAGTGCGGCGTACGCGTACACATCCTCGCGCTCGACGTCGAGGCCGCGCCCGTAGGCCTCGAAGATCGCGCGGCCCGGGAACTCGTCGGGCCGGTAGCCGAGCATCGACCAATGCGCGACCTCGGACGAGGGCGCGCGCCCGGGCCCGATCGCGTACAGCACGCCGTTCGAGCCCGAAGCGCAGAGGCGGTCGAGGTTCGGCGTGGCCGCCGCTTCGTTTCCCGTCTTGCCGCCGAGCACCTCGTGCGCCCGGTCGGCGAGCCCGTCGAGCAGCACGATGAGGATCGGATACACGCGACGAATCTAGTGCACTTACACGGTGACTCGGTCGAGCGACTCGATCACTCGCGCCACACCAAGCGGCACGAGCGCCCGCCAGTCGCCGCCGTTGCGCATCGCCGCGCGCACGTCCGCGCCCGAGATCTCCTTCTCCGCCCCTTGGTCCAGGATCACGACCTCGTAGCCCGCACTTCGCAGCCGCTCGATCTTCGTCCCGCCCCATTCGGAGAAATGCCGGATGAACTGGACAGCGTCGCGCGGGACGTACGCGTCCCACAGCTCGGGCTCATTGACCGGGAACGGAATCACGTGCACGTCGATCCCCTCGTCACGTGCCGTCTCCTTGATCATCAGCAGCCGCTCGGCGTACGTGTATGGATTCGATTCCGGCAGGTGGCGCAGCGGGTCGGACGCCTCTTCTTTGATGCGCAGCGGGTCCGGGTTCGTGATCCCGATCCAGACCTCGTCGCTCCGCGCCGCGGCACCACGCAGGTACTCGAGATGGCCCAGGTGAAACGGCTGGAACCGCCCGTGAATCATTCCTCGCTTCACCGACCGCGCTTCACCGAACGAGGACCCCGGCTCCTTCCTCCACACCGCCGATGCGCCGTAGGAAGAGGTGCTTGGACTCGAAAGCCGCCTCGAGCGCCGAGCCCTTCTCGCGTGGCAGCGAAACGAGCAGTCCGCCGGCAGTCTGCGGGTCGAAGCCGAGTGCGTCGATCGCCGGGGACACACCGTGCTCGAGCGTCACGTGCCTCCCGGCGAAGTCACGGTTGCGAGGATCGCCGCTTGTGCGCACGTCCTTGCGCGCGAGGTCGAGCGCACCGTCGATCGCCGGCAGCCGGTCGGCTTCGAGCACGATCCGCGCGCCGCTCCGCTCCGCCACCTCGTGCGCGTGGCCGAAGAGGCCGAACCCGGTGACGTCGGTGACGGCGTGCGGCGCGAGCCCGCGCAGCACGTCCGACGCGTCCTTGTTCAACGTGCGCATCCAGCGAATCGCGCGCTCGAGCGGTTGTGTGCCCGCGAGCCCCTTCTTGCGCCCGGTCATGATCAACCCCGTTCCGAGCGGTTTCGTGATGAAGAGCGCGTCGCCCGGCTTGGCGCCGTTCTTGGGCCAGATCCCGTCGGGGTGCACCGTTCCGACGACCGCAAGTCCGTACTTCGGCTCGACGTCGCGGATCGTGTGTCCGCCGGCGAGCAGGCCGCCGGCGGCGCGCACCTGTGCGTCCGCGGCAGCGAAGATCTCGGCCAGCATCGCTACGGGCAGCTCTTCGGGGAACGCAGCGATCGACAGCGCCAGCAACGGCGTCCCGCCCATCGCGAACACGTCGTTCAGCGCGTTGGCCGCCGCGATCGCGCCGTAGTCCGCCGGCTCGTCGACGACGGGTGGGAAGAAGTCGAGCGTGAAGATCAACGCACGTTCGTCGTCCAGCTTGTAGACGGCGGCGTCATCGGCAGGAGCGAGACCGACGAGCAGATTCTCGGCCTCGGCGGGCACGAAGCCCTTCAGGAGTTCTTCGAGGCGAGCAGCCGAGTATTTCGCGGCACAACCGCCGCACGCCGCAAGATCCGTGAGCTTCACTCTGCCGGCTTCAGTGGTCAAAGAAGCCCTCCATTTCCGGGGACTGTAGGGACCTGGAACGAATTCGTCCACGGAACATTCCCGGTCGTTACATGGGTGACTCAAGAGCAGCGGCGGCCAGGGCCGCCGCTGCCGGTCAGGGGAGAGGAGGAGCCCGTTGAAAGGTTCCCCTTCGTCGTTTTCGGGCGCTAGCCGGGCGTTCCTTTCTCGATCGGCACGTCCACCAGATTGCCCCATTCGGTCCAAGAGCCGTCGTAGTTGCGAACGTCCTCATAGCCCAGGAGCTCCCGGAGGACGAACCATGTGTGCGCACTCCGCTCGCCGATGCGGCAATACGCGGTGATCGCCTTGTCCTGCGTCACGCCTTTCCCGCCGTAGAGCTCGCGCAGCTCGTCGGCGGATTTGAACGTCCCGTCGTCTCGCACGGCTGAAGCCCACGGGATCGACTTCGCGGTCGGGATGTGACCACCTCGCCGCGCGCCCTCCTGCTCGTAGCCCGGCGGCGCGAGCAACTCGCCGGAGTACTCCTGCGGGCTGCGCACGTCGACGAGCACCCGCTCGTCCTTGCCCAGCCCTTCGAGCACCGCGTCGCGAAAGGCGCGGATCGAATGGTCGCGGTCCTTCGCCGTGTACGCCTGCTGCTGTGGTTGCTGCGCGTCGGTCGTGAGCTCGCGGTCCTCGTCGATCCACTTTTGCCTGCCGCCGTCCATGATCCGCACGTCCTGGTGCCCGTAGATCTTGAGGTACCAGTACGCATAGGCCGCGAACCAGTTGTTGCGGTCGCCGTACACGACCACGATCGTGTCGTTGCCGATCCCGCGCGAGCTCATCAACTGTTCGAACTCGGGCTTCTCGATCAGGTCGCGTTCGACTTGGTCCTCGAGGTCGTCGTGCCAGTGCAAGCGCACGGCCCCGCGGATGTGGCCCTCGTCGTAGAGGTCCGGGTTCTCGTCGACCTCTGCGACGACGACCGACTCGTCGTTCAGGTGCTCGGCGACCCAGTCGGTCGTCGCGAGCACCGGCTTGGCGTAGCCATTCTCCGCCACGGGTTCCTCCCTCCGGTCCGACACTTCAATTTGGAAAGCTACTACAGCTCACCCGGCGTGCGGATGATCTTCCACACCATGTAGAGGCCGAGCAAGAAGGAGCAGGCGAAGCCGGCGTACGCGACCGTGTGGCTGATGCGGGCCATCAGCGCCGACGAGACCAGCAGGCCGACGACAATCAGCGCGGCGCCCACACGGTTGGCAGTCGAGCGAAGGATGCGCTCCAGGCCGGTGAGATCGGTCGGGGCGATCCCGACCTTCAGCGTGCCGCTCTCGAGCCTGTTGACCACCTGCGCCGCGCGGCGAGGGAGACGCGCGAGCGCATCCAGCTGTGTGTACACGTAGGACAGGAACGTGCTGGGCTCGAGGCGACGCTCGGCCTCCTCGAGCATTACCGCCAAGGAGTCTTTCTCCAGCAGCCCAACCGGGTCGAGCTCCGGGTCGAGTGCGCGGGCGACGGAATCGGCCTGGGACAGGGTCTTGCCGACGAGTGCGAACGCGGGCGGAAGGCGGATGCCGTAACGCAGCGAGATGCGCTGGAGATCCGCGAGCGCCTCACCGGCTCGGATGTCCTTCAACGGACGCCAGTGGTACCGCGGGAGCTTGCGCCGGATCTCATGCAGGAAGCTCGGCTCGTCCGAGACGAGCGTCGTCAGCGAGAGGTCGAGAATCACGTCGGCGACGTCCTCGGCGCGGTTTTGGGCGACGGCCAGCAGCAGCAGTGCGAGCGAGCGGCGCGTGTCGTCGTCGAGCCGCCCGAGCAAACCGAAGTCGAGCAACACGAGCCGGCCGTCCGGCGTCAGCAGGATGTTCCCCCGGTGCGGATCGGCGTGGTAGACGCCCTCGCTGGTCACCTGCCTGACATAGGAGCGGAACAGCTCGCGCGCAAGCTCTCGCGCGCGCTCCTCCGGAAGTCCGTGCGCGGGCGTCACTTTCTGGCCCTGCAACAGCTCGAGCACGAGCACGCGTTTCGTGACGTACGGACGAATGACACGGGGGACGACGAGGTTGCGGGAGTCGCCGACGAACTTCGCGATCAACTCGGTGTTGTGCGCCTCCTCCTCGAGGTCGAGCTCGCTGCGTAGGTGCACCGCGAGCTCGTCCGCGAGCGCCTCGACCTGGAGGAGCTGCGCCGCCTCGGAATGCTTGTCGAGCAAGCGAGCCGTGGAGCGGATCAGGTCGAGGTCGCGTGCGACGACGTCCTCGATGCCCGGCCGCCGAACCTTGACCGCAACCTCCAAACCGTTCGCGAGCTGCCCTCGATGGATCTGCGCGATCGACGCCGTCGCTATCGGCTCTGGATCGATCTCCACGAAGAGGTCCGGGTCGAGCTCCTCGCGCACCACCTGCTCGACCTGCCCGAACGGCACCGGCGGCACCTCGTCGACGAGTCTGCTCAGCTCCTCGATGTAGACGTCCGGCAAGAGATCGGGGCGCGACGAAAGCAGCTGGCCGAGCTTGATGTACGTCGTGCCGAGCTCCTCGAGCGCTTGTCGAAAGTTGCGCGCCCCCTCGGCGGTCGGCGCTCGCTCGCCGACGACACCGATCTCGCGCAACACGCGGAACAATCCACTCCTCCGCGCGACGCGCGTGACATACAGCGCCCGCTTCGCTCGCTCGATCCGCGCGCCCATCGCGCGGGTTCTTACCTGATCAGTTCGCGCCGAACCGCGTCGCGAAGCTCTTGCGCGGAGGTCGGGCCCTCGAACTTCGTCGTGATCCTGCCATCGGCGCCAACGAGGAAGACCCACGGCTCGGAGGGCAGGTGCCACTGCTTCATCCAGCGGTTGTAGCCCCGGCCCGGGTCGTTGTGCTCGTACACCTCAACATGGATGAAGCGCACGTTCGTTCCCTGGAACTCGCGTCGAACGTGCGAGACGACGTCGACGACCGGACCGCAGAGGCGGCTCGTGCAGAATTTCGGGGTCGCAAAGACGAGGACGAACGGCGCGTGCGCCGCAAGCGCCTGCGCGACGGAGGACCGGTACAGCGCGCGGTCGGGCCGCCTCGAGGTGGTCAGAACGCTGAGCTTGCCGCCGGTGCTGGCTAGCGTCGGCGTGTCGGACTTGGGGGCGGGCGTGCCGATCGCCGGCGACGTGGTTTGCCCGGCGACGACGATGTTGCCGAGGGCGTTGACGCGCGCGCCGTCGGGCCGTGCGAGCACCCAGAACGTTCCGGCCGTCGGGAGCCGAAGGTGCGTGACGAACACGGATTCCGCACCAAACGGCGCCTTCGAAACGCCGGGCACGCCGATCGGGAACAATCGCGCCGTCGTTTTCGCAAACGGCTTCTGTTTCAGTCCGCGCGCGACCCAGACGGTCGCGCGCGGACGACTGATGACCCGGCCGTCCTGTGCCCGGACGATGAACGTGTACCGCAGCGGGCCAGGGGCGAAGTCCGCATCACCGGGCGTGATCGCCACGGTTGGACCTGGTCCTTGGGCGAGAGCTTGGAGGGTGCCCTTCGCGGCCGTGCGCGCCTGAGTATCCGCCGAGGATCCGGATCCGCACGCCGAGAGGAGGAGGACGCCGGCAAACACGACGAGCCGGGAGCGAGGCACCCGCCCCAGTTTACCGCCGACTACCGCAGCTTCCGCAGATTAACCGTCGCCGTCGAAGAACCCGGGGTTGAAGACGCCGCTGTGTCCCTTCGCAGCCAGGTACAGGCCGAGCAGGGGGAGCACTGCGCGTGCCCAAAGATAGATGCGTGCGTTGATGTCGTTCACCTCCTTTCGTTAGAACCGGAAGTCCTGCAGGGTCTCCGCAGCGCGGCGGTACAGCCGCGCAGCTTCCGAGTCGTCGCCGCGGCGCGCTGCGAGATCGCCCTTCGCGATCCACACCGCCGCCTTGTGCGACGCAGACTCGAACTTGGAAAACGTCCCTTCGGCCTCCCCAAACACCCCTTCCGCCTCCTCGAGGCGCCCCTGTTCGAGCAACGATCGCCCGAGTACGAGCTGTGCGTTCCCGATCTCGTCTAGCCGATCGTCGCGGCCGTCGAGCAGCGACAGCGCGTGCCTTGCCTGGTCCTCTGCGGTCTGCAGCTCACCCCGTCCGAGCTGCACCTGCGCAAGCGACGAGACGGCTGTTGCGGCCTCGTCGTCGCGGCCCGCGTCGATCAGCACCTTGAAGGCGTCCTTCAGGTGCGTGACCGCAGCGTCCGTCTTGCCGAGCAGGTAGTTGAGGCCGCCGAGGTTGTTCAGCAACCGGCCGACGTCGGCCTCATCGTCGACCTCTTCGTACAGGGCCTTGGCGCGCTCCGCGTAGCTGCGCGCGAGCACCCAGTGCCCCTCGCGCTCCGCGATCAGCGAGGCCTGGAAGTACACGTGCGCCGTCATGCGCCGGTCCTCCAGTCCTTCTGCGAGCTCGAGTGCGCGCTCGACGTCCTCGCGCGCGGCCTCGTAGTCGCGCTGGCGGCGCCGGCAGCGCGAGCGCCAGTTGAGCACCTTCGAGCGGAGCATGTCGCACGGAAGCCCCGACCGCTCTGCGAGCTCCAGCGACTGGTCGAACAGCGCGACGGCCGTCGCGATGCTCGAAAGCTTGTAGCGGCAGATCCCGAGCCGGAAGAGGATGTCTGCGCGCTCGACATCGGAGAAGCCGGGGCCCTCCGCAATCGTGCGCGCCTTCAGCAGCAGGTCGATCGCCTCGCGAACCTCACCGACGGCCTGGCGGGCGATCCCCTCGACCGAGAGCAGCCTCACTTCGATCTCCGGCGAGCCGGTGGCGAGGGCGGCGGTCCTCACGTCCTCGACCTGCTCGATCGCCTCGGCGTTCTGCCAAGCCTCGGCGAGCGCCTCGGCCCGAGCCAGCTTCGTCTCGATCCGGCTTCGCTCGTCGGTGGAGACGCCCTTCTCGAGGAAGTCCGCGTCGACACCGAGCCGGGCCGCCAGCCACTCGACAGTCTCGCGCGTCGGCCGCGTCTTGCCGCGCTCGATTTGGCTGACGTACTCCTTGCTGAACCGCTCGCCTGCGAGGTCTGTCTGCGTCAGCGCCGCAGACATGCGGAGCTGGCGCAGCCGCTCGCCCAAGCGAGTCGACGGGTCGGCGATGCGGCGTGGTGTGCGGACGTGGTTTGTCACAGGGCGGCTCGACAAGTCAACCTCACACTTCACCAAAGTGCAAGGGGCGCCAAAGCGGTATCCCCCAAAAAGGGCATGAGAGCAGGTATTTCGAGTCAAGTAAGCCAAGTGCAAATCACTTGACTGGGTTACTTGACAAGGTCGCTTGACCGGCATACAGTCCGGCTAGCTTGCAGGGAGGGCCGAAGACGCCAGGCCCGGAACCAGCAAGAGGTCGCGCCGGGATGGGCGATTCGCGGGGACACTGACTGGGCCGCAGAGTCAGGGTCCCGGGGAATCGGCCCGGAGGTGAGGCCAGATAGGGATCGAGCCGGGGCCGCAGCCGGCTCTCCCAAGGGAATGAGCCCCGGAGCCGCAGCCGGGGCTCTTTTCTTTGCTGGCTCGCCGGAAAGCCGTCGGCTCGCTCGGCACGCGCCGGCAAAGCCGGCACGTGCCTATTGGAGTCAAGACCTACGCGACCATGTCTTTGTGGATCGGTCTGACGTGGGCCCGGCGATGAGGGCGCTTCCGGGTGACCTCGGTGGTGCACGACTGTGAGTCGTGCAGGTAGCGGGACCTTCTTAAGCCTGCGAGGCTCTGGAGCTAGGCCGCTTCGGCGGCTGCCCGTTGGTGGGCGGGAAGCGCCCGAACCTTGCGGATCCCGAAGGCGGCCACGAAGACGCCGGCCAGCGCGATCCCGGCTGCCACCCGGGTTCCCAGCTGGAAGCCGCTCACGAACTCGTGCGGGCTCGGGTGGGACGGGCTGTAGCGGGTCGCCACGATCGCGCCCATGACCGCGATGCCGACGGAGCCGCCGACCTGGCGCATCGAGTTGATCACCGCCGAGCCCACGCCTGCCTTGTCCACCGGCACGGATCCCATCGCGGCCGATGTCGTCGGCGCCATCGCCATCGCCATCCCGAACCCGCCGACGACCAGCGCGGGTAGGAGCGACCAGAAGCTCGAGCTCTCGTCCTGCATCGAGAACAGGAGCAGTGAGAGCGAGACCAGCACGAGTCCGGGCACCATCATCGACCGCGGACCCAGTTTGTCCGAGAGCCGGCCGGCGTTCGGAGCCACGAGGATGATCAGCACCGTCATCGGCAGGAACGTCGCACCCGCCTTGGTCGGCGAAAAGCCGAGCACGTTCTGTACGTAGATCGAGACGAAGAAGAACATTCCGAACATCGCGAGGCCGATCAAGAACATCACCGCGTTCGCGCTCGCGAACGTGAGGTTGCGGAAGAGACCGAGATCGAGCATCGGCAGTCGCTGATGCCGCTCGAGCAGCACGAACGCGAGCAAGAACACGGCAGAGACGACGAACAGGGAGAGCACCAGACCCGAGCCCCACCCGCGGTCGTTCGACTCGATCAGCGCAAAGGTCAACGCGAACAGACCGATCGCAGACGTCGTCAGGCCTGGGAGGTCGAGCCGCTGCTCGTGAGACTCGTCCTTGGACTCGTCGATGAAGATCCGCGCCCCGAGGATGCCGACGATCCCGACGGGGATGTTGATGAAGAAGATCCAGCTCCAGTTGATGTGCTGGGTGATCACGCCGCCGACGAGCGGGCCGATCGCGAGCGCCAGCGCCGAGACGCCTGCCCAGATCCCGATCGCAGTACCCCGTTGCCTCGGCGGGAACGTCGCCGTGATGATCGAGAGCGTCGCCGGGTTCATCAGCGCGGCGCCGACTCCTTGCACCACGCGTGCGCCGATCAGCATGCCGGCGCCCGCGGCAAGCCCGCAGAAGAGCGAGGAGATGGTGAAGATCGCCAAGCCGACGATGAAAATCCTGCGCCGGCCGAGGAGGTCGGCGAGCTTGCCGCCCGAGAGCAGGAGCACGCCGAAGGTCAGGGCGTACGCGTTGACGACCCATTCCAGCTCCGAGATCGAGATGTCGAGTTCGCGGCGGATCGACGGGAGCGCGACGTTCACGACCGTGTTGTCGAGCATGATCATGAACAGCCCGACGGCGACGGCCACGAGCGTCCACCACTTGCGGTTTTCCTCTGTAAACAGGCGCGCGCGCACGAGGACGTAGGCTACCGGCGGGGTGTCGGGCTACGTCTGGGTTCCCACGCAGCAGCAAATCGAGCAGGCGAACGTAACGCGGCTGCAGCGCGTGCTCGGTTGCGCCGACTATCACGACCTGCATCGGGTTTCGGTGCAAGAGCCTGAACGGTTCTGGCCCGCGCTCGTCGACGACCTGGGAATCGAGTTCGCACAGCCGTGGAAGCGTGTCCTCGACGAGTCGAACGGAATCGAATGGGCGAAGTGGTTCGTCGGCGGCAAGGTGAACGTCGCGTGGAATTGCGTCCACAAGTGGCGCGAGCTGCCGGGTGCGGCGGCCGTCTTCCGAGGCGAGGACGGGTCGCGTGACGAGCTGAGCTGGCACGAGCTGTCGCATCAGGTCACGCAGCTCGCGGAGCGGCTCGTCGAGCTCGGCGTCGAGCCGGGCGACCGCGTCGCGATCTTCATGCCGATGTGCCCGGCCGTCGCCGTCGCGTCGCACGCGTGTGCGCACATCGGTGCCGTGCAGGTGCCGATCTTCTCCGGCTTCGCCGCGCCGGCGATCGGCGCGCGGCTCGCGGATTCGCAGGCGAAGGCGGTCATCACCGCCGATTGGTCGCTGCGCCGCGGCAAGCGCATTCAGATGCTCGACGTCCTCGAGGAGGCCAACGACGGCGCGGAGGTTCTCGTCTGGTCGCGTGCCGGAGGCTGGCCGGAGGAGGTCACGGGGCAGCCGGGTCGGCTCCCACCGCTCGACGTCGACTCCGAGCATCCGTACCTCCTCGCCTACACGTCGGGCACCACGGGGCGTCCGAAGGGCGCACTGCACGTGCAGGGCGGGTTCCTCGTCTCGATCGCGCGCGAGGTCGCGTACCAGACGGACGTGAAGCGCGGCGACCGCGTCTTCTTCGCTACGGACATGGGCTGGATCATGGGGCCGTGGACGGTGGTCGGCGCCGGCGCGCTCGGAGCGACCGTGATCTACATGGAGGGCGCGCCGGATTGGCCCGACGATCGGCTGTGGCAGATCGTCGAGGACGAGCGGGTGACGATGCTGGGCGTCTCGCCGACGCTGATCAGGGCGCTGATTCCGAGAGGCGTGCCGACACAGGATCTGTCGTCATTGCGTGCGATCGCGACGACCGGCGAGCCGTGGAATCCGGATCCCTACCTGTGGCTCCTGGAAGAGGTCGGCGGCGGACGTGTCCCGATCGTCAACGAGTCCGGCGGAACCGAGGTCGGCGCGTGCTTCCTCGCCTCGACCCCGATCGCGCCGCTGAAGGCGTGTGCGGTGGGTTTTCCGGCGCTCGGCGAGGACGTCGACGTCTTCGACTCGGAGGGGAGGCCGGTTCGCCGCGAGGTCGGCGAGCTGGTCTGCAAGCGGCCCTGGCCGGGCATGACACGGGGCATCTGGGGCGATCCGGAGCGGTATCTCGACACGTATTGGCGCCGTTGGCCCGGTGTGTGGACGCACGGCGACTGGGCCTCGATCGACGAGGACGGCTACTGGTTCCTGCACGGGCGCTCGGACGACACGCTGAACATCGCCGGCAAGCGAATCGGGCCGGCGGAGCTGGAGTCGGCGGCGATCGGCTCGGGCGTCGTCGCGGAGGCTGCGGCGGTGGGGATCCCGCACGAGGTGAAGGGCGAGGTGGCCTGGATCTTCTGCGTCGCGACACCCGGCGCCGAGGCAGACGGGGCGCGCGTCGCCGACGCGGTGTCCGGTGAGCTCGGCAAAGCGTTCACGCCGGAGCGGATCATCTGGGTGAACGCGCTGCCGAAGACCCGCAGCGCCAAGATCGTGCGCCGCGCGGTACGGGCGCAGGCGCTCGGAACCGACCCCGGCGACCTGTCGTCGTTGGAGAATCCCGACTCGTTGGAGGACATTGCTCGTGCCGTCAGATGATCTGTCCGGCCAGGTCGCGCTCGTCACCGGCGGGGGGCGCGGGATCGGCGCGAACATCTCGCGCGAGCTCGGAAGCGCCGGCGCGCGCGTTGCGGTTTCCGCGCGCTCGAAGGATCAGGTCGAGGCGGTCGCGCAGGAGATCGGCGGCCTCGCGGTCGTCGCCGATGTGTCGGACCGGAAGTCCGTCGAGGCGATGGTCGCCGAGGTCGAGTCGGCGCTCGGCCCGATCGACCTGCTGTGTGCGAACGCAGGCACCGGCAGCGACGAAGACGCGCCGTGGGAGATGGAGCCTGACGACTGGTGGCGCATCTTCGAGGTCAACGTGCTCGGCGCGTACCTGTCATGTCGGGCCGTGATCCCCGGGATGCTCGAGCGCGGCGACGGCCGGATCGTGATCACCGGCAGCGGGGCCGCATACCTCCCGATGTCCCGGAACGCCGCCTACGCCGCGAGCAAGGCCGCCGCCTGGAGGCTCGGCGAGTTGCTCGCGAACCAGCTCGAGGGAAGGATCCCGGTCTTCGTGATCTCTCCGGGGCTGGTGCGAACCGACATGACGTCACAAGTTCCCGACGATGCGCCGTGGACACCCCCGGAGCTCGCACCCCGGCTCGTACGCGTACTCGCGTCGGGCCGCGCAGATGCGCTTGCCGGGCGCTACCTCCACGCCGAGCACGACGACATCGAGGATCTGATCCGGCGCGCGGACGAGATTCGCGAGCAGGATCTGAACGCGATCAGACTGCGAAGGTAGATGAGCTGCGGGCGGCGCCTGACGGTCGTGCTCGTAGCCGTTGCGGCGGCAGCGATCCTCGACGGCGCGGCGCCCTCGGCAGCGCCGCCCTCACTGCAGTTCACGGTCTTCTCGCACACAGGCATCGGGCTCGTCGACATCGTCTGGACCGGCAAGCAGTTCCTGCTCGTCCAGAACACGGACACGGTGCTGACGACGATGGACACCGCCGGCCGAGTCGGTCCGGTCTTCGCGCGACTGCCGAGGCTCGTCGAGGAGACGCGTTGCGTCGCCTCGCCGGGCGCGCACGGCTTTCCGGCGGGCTTGGTCTACTGCCACACGCCGGACAACAAGATCTACCGCCTGAGCGCGGACGGACGCAGCATCGACGTGCTGGCGACGCTTCCCGAGTCGGAGCCGTCCGACGGCGCGCTCGCGGTCGACACGCTCGGCGTCTTCGGCTACGGCCTCGTCGCGGCGACCGGACGTTCGGGCAAGGGCAAGCCGCCGGGCGGAACGGTGTACGTCGTCGATGCCGCCGGCCACGTGCGGCGCATCGGGTCCTACGCGGGCCCGGGTGGCGCCGACCAGGTTGCGATTGCGCCGCGCCGGTTCGGGTCCGCGTCTCGTCACGCGTTGCTGTCCGTCGACGCCGGAAGCTCGGGCAGGCTCGTGGCGATGGACGCGCGGGGACGGACGCGAACGGTTGCGCGCTTCGACGACGGTCCCAACCCGATCGTCCCGCTCGTGCGAACCGGCCCGAAGCGCGGCGGGGCGCGCGCGGGGCTCTACGTCACCGACACCCGGTCGACGAACGTGTACTTCGCGGCTGCATCGCAGCTCGCGCGCTACGCGGGAGTGCTCGTCGGCAGCGAGCTGCGCGCGCATTGGTGGATCGTCGTCCCGATCAAGGGCGGATTCCGCGCCATCCGGCTCGCGACGAACCTGCGCGGGGCGTACAACCTCGAGGGCGCGAAGTACGTGCGCTAGTGCCCTAGCGGGGCTCGATCCAGGTCGCGCGTGCAACGCCGACCACGTCACCGTCCTCCCCGAACAGCGCCGTCCCGGCGAAGTGCTTGCGCTCATCCGTGCCGAGAGGCCAGCCGACGACGACGCAGCGCTCGTCCGCGTGTGGCACCCGGCGCACATCCGCAGCCAGCCGTCCCAGCACGACGGTGCCGCGGCCCGGGACGCCCGTTGCGTACGCGCCGGGACAGTCCAGGGCCGCCCAGACGAACTCGGGCGCGGTCAGCGAGGTGTCCGGAACCCATGGGGCCGCGACAACGTCGCGTCCCGGAACGGGCGCGGCGAAGATGTGCAGCCCATCGTCGCGTTCGTGCCCGCAGACGAAGCACTCGGGAAAGGGACTCCCGAGATCGGGAGCGGCCGCCTCGCTCGCCGCTGCGAAGGACACGGGCTCCGGCGGCTCTAGCTCGAGGTCCGTGGGGACGCCTTCGGCGACGAGAGCGTCGCCGTCCCACAGACGCTTCCCGTCGAACTCGAGCGGCCGCTCGAGCGGCGGCGGCAGCCTGAGCGTGACCTCCGCCGGATTCCCCACGAGCGCGGCCACGAGGCCGCAGGTATAGCCTCCGTTGCCCGAATCGCTCGGGCCGCGAAAGCGCTTCGCGATCACGACCTCCACAGCGGTACACTAGGTTTTCGACTGAGAGGCGTAAACACTGAGGCTCGCACTCGCGCAGATCAACCCCGTCGTCGGCGACCTCGACGGCAACCGCGACCTGATCGTCGATCGGCTTCGCGACGCACTCGGGAAGGGCTGCGACCTCGCGCTGTTCCCGGAGCTCGCGGTGACCGGCTACCCGCCAGAGGACCTGCTGCTCCGGCCCGGGTTCATCCGCGCCGCCGGACGCTCGCTCGCCGAGATCGCCGCGCACGCGGACGGGATCGTCGCCGTCATCGGGTTTCCGCACTTCCACACCGACCTGTTCAACGCGGCTGCGGTGTGCGCGGACGGTGAGGTCAAGGCGATCTACCGCAAGCGCTTCCTTCCGAACTACGGTGTCTTCGACGAGGATCGGTACTTCGCGCCGGGCCGCGATCTCGTCCTGCTCGAGGTCGGCGAGTCACTCGTCGGCGTGACGATCTGCGAGGACATGTGGCAGCCCGGCCCGCCGGCGACCGATTTGGCGCTGGCCGGTGCGGAGCTGCTCGTCAACGTGAGCGCATCGCCGTTCCACGTCGGCAAGGAGCTCGAGCGTGAGGAGATGTTCGTGACCCGCGCGCGCGACAACGCGTGCTTCGTCGCGTTCTGTAACGCGGTGGGCGGACAGGACGAGCTGATCTTCGACGGGCATTCGTGCGTGATCGACGACGAGGGCGGGATCGTCGCGCGCGCACCCGGTTTCGAGGAGAGCATGCTCGTCGTCGACGTCGATCCGAAGGCCGTGATCGGGCGACGGCTGCGCGACGTGCGCCGGCGCGCACTTGCGCGGGAGCGAGGCGCGGCGCCGCCGGTGCAGGTCGTGCACGTGGGAGACGTCCGCGGCCCGGGCGCAAACGGCAACAGGCTCGAAGGAACGGTGGATCCCTTCGAACCCGAGCTGGAGCAGATGCGGCTCGCGCTCGAGCTCGGGTTGCGCGACTACGTGGGTAAGAACGGCTTCGGCGATGTGGTCATTGGCGTGTCCGGGGGGATCGACTCTGCGTTGACGGCGGCGCTCGCCGTCGAGGCGCTGGGCTCGGAGCGCGTTCATTGCATCTCGATGCCGTCGCGGTATTCGTCGGAGGGCACGCGCACGGACGCCCGGCGGCTCGCCGAGGGGCTCGGCTGCGACTTCCGGGAGATCCCGATCGAGCCGATGTTCGATGCGTTCACGGCGGCCCTGCGCGAGCACTTCAGCGGGCGTGAGACGGATCTCACCGAGGAGAATGTCCAGGCGCGCATCCGCGGCGTCCTGTTGATGGCGCTGTCGAACAAGTTCGGCTGGCTCGTCGTCGCCACCGGAAACAAGTCCGAGCTGTCGGTCGGCTACGCGACGTTGTACGGCGACATGGCGGGCGGCTTTGCGCTGCTGAAGGACGTGTACAAGACCGACGTCTTCCGGCTCTCGAAATGGTTGAACGAGCGTACGGGCCGCGAGCTGGTTCCCCAGAGCATCATCGACCGAGCACCGAGTGCCGAGCTGCGCGCGGATCAGCTGGACGAGGACTCGTTGCCGCCGTACCCGGTGCTCGACCAGGTGCTCGAGGCGTATGTCGAGCTCGATCGCTCGCGCGAAGAGCTGTCGAGTGACGGCTTCGACCCTGACGTCGTCGAGCGCGCGGTGGCGATGATCGACCGTGCCGAGTACAAGCGCAGGCAGGCGCCGCCCGGCGTTCGTCTCCGGCCGAAGGCCTTCGGCCGCGACCGGCGCACGCCGATCACGAACCGCTGGCGCAGTTAGCGTTCCGAAGGACGTCCGCTAGACGCCGACATCGGCTGGCTCGGCCGGCGGACCCTGCTCGATCACTTCGCGCAGCAACTCCGGCAGGCGGCGGGGTGCGAAGACGCACTCGCGGCGCTCCACCTCTTCGAGGGTCCACCAGCGAACGGCCTCGACGCCTTCGGCGCTCAGCTGCTCTTCGGTGAATCCCGGCCGCACGTCGACGTGCCCGACGCGAACGAGGTAGTGCCGCTCGCGCTGGCCGCTCCACCGCGGCATGTTGAACCAGTGCTCGCGCGTCCAGACGACCGGCCCGAGCCCGAACTCCGTGATCCCCGCCTCCTCCTCGAGCTCGCGCGCGATCGCCGCCGCGTCGTCCTCGCCCGACTCGACGCCGCCGCCCGGCGGGGACCAGAACTCGGCTCGGTGGAGGCGGAAGTGCACGAGCAGAACGCGGTCGTCGGGATCGAGGACGAGCGCGCGGACGGCCTCTCGCAGCGGCAGCGCGCGAATGCGCGCAGAGAGCTCGTCGAACCAGAGCACGCGTTCGCTGTACGGGACGGCGGCGTTCGCCGGTGAGGTCGACGGGAGCACGAACAACCGCGTCTCACCGAGCGTCCGTTCCTGCATGCCGAGCTGCGGTCGCTCGTTGAACACGCCGCGGTAGGCCTCCTTGCCGACGAATGCCAGCCAGCGCGGCCGCAGCTCGCTAGCTATCAACGCGAGGCGCCGTGCGGAGTTCGCGAAGTCCGACCGGCGAAGGTCGCCCGAGCCGGGCGTCGTGCGATAGGCGGCATTCGTCAGGCCGACGCGCAGCTCCAACAGCTCGAACTGCTCGTGCGGCTCGTACAGCCGCGGCGTGAAGCCGGCGTCATGCAGGAGCCGCCAGAAGTCGTTCCGGGGATTGGCGAAATGCGCCCGAGCAGTGGCCGAGACCCGCCCGGGGTTGATGCCGCAGAAGACGACATCGAGGTCGGGCGCAAGCACGTCGGGAACCTCGCTCGGCTGACTTTTCCCTCGCTTCGCTCCGCTCACGCTCGGGGCGCGCCTTCGGCGCGCGATTGGTTGGTCTTCGCGGGAGCTCTGATTATCGGCGAGACGCTTGTGAGCGGCGCGGCAAAGCCGCGCCGCCGCCTGGGGATCTCCGATCGCGAGACGCTTGTGAGCGGCGCGGCAAAGCCGCGCCGCCGCCTGGGGATCTCGGATCAGGCCGCTTCGAACTCGGTGCGCGCGTCGAGGCGTTCCTCGAAAAGCCGGCGCAGGTTTTCGCCCGTCGTCAGGACGTCGTAGCGTGGACGGCGCGGTTCGACGTGGACGACGCGGACCATCTCGTCGCGGGTTCCGTAGCAACGGGCGTAGCACTCCGCCTCGGAGAGCGGTCGCAGCCTTCGCATGCTCGGACACTAGGGACGCAGCCGGACGTCACAGCTCTTCCTCGCAAGCGATCCGCAGGAGCGGATCCAGCCGCGCCGCGAGCGTCCGGGCGTCGAACGCCTGCGCCGGGGCGAGCGCACCAGCCTCGCGAACTTGGCCGGCAAGCAGCGCCTGCGCCGCAGTGACGAGAAGCGCCGCAGTCAATCCGTACACGTCGGTGCCCTCGAGTGTCGCGCGCCTGCGCCGTGACGTCCCGAGCGCCTCGGCGACCACCGTCCAGCGTGACGCCGCGCGGCGATGGTCGGCGGGGCCGCGCCCCACTACAGCCGAAGCCCGCATCAGCGGTGCGAAGACCCGTCCGAGCGCGGCCGTGCGGGCTGCGAGCTTCGGTGCGCGCAGGTAGGAGCGCACGTTCCGGACGTGCGTGTGCCGCGGAACGGTCAGCGGCTCGGTGCCGCTCCACTCGACGACGTCTCGCTCGCCGAAGGGAAAGCGGATGCGGCGGCTCGTCGCGCCGAACCCCGAGGCGACCAGCACGCCGTTCTCGAGCGCCACCTGGTCCTGTCGCATCACGCGCGCAATCGTGCGCCGGGTCCCGGCCGATGTCCGAAGGCGATTCGTCGAATACGCGACGACGATCTCGTCGACCGGCTCCAGATCTTCGGCTGCGATACGGGCGGCGAGATCACCGGGAACGTAGTCGAAGCCGAACGACGTCAGCAGCGCGACCCCGCGCTCCCGGGCGGCCGAATCGTGCGTGTCGTACACCAGCTTGGCGAATGCCTGCTCCCCGCTCGTATCGATGTAGTGCGCGCCGGCTTCGATTGCGGCGCGGATCGGTGCATCTCCCAGTGGTAGAAACGGGCCCGCAGTCGAGATCGCCACGCCGGCACCGTCGAACGCCTCCCGCAAAGACGCGGCGTCCCTTGCATCGGCGACGCGCACCTCCTCGCCTTCGCGTACGAGGGCCGCCAGCGCGTCGGCCCGGCGGCCCACCAGCCGCACAGACAACCCTGCCGCCCGCGCGCGGCCGAGCACGAGCCCACCGGTGTAGCCCGTGGCGCCGAGTAGCGCGAGCACGTCCGCGATCTTCCGCGAGCGTGCGGGGGGCGTCAATGGGCCGGTGCCGAGTCTCGTTCTGTAGCGTTTGGCGCGTGACGACCGTCGCCTTCGACGTCGACGCGGTACGCGCGCGCTTCTCGGCCCTGAGCTCTCCGCTCGCGTTCTTCGACGGCCCAGGCGGAACGCAAGTGCCGGACTCGGTGATCGACGCCGTGGCGTCGTACTTCCGGAAATCGAACGCAAACGTCGGCGGCCCGTACGAGACCAGCCGGCGCACCGAAGCCCTGATCACGCATGCGCGGCTCACAGCCGCCGACTTTCTCGGCTGCACGCCGCAGGAGGTCGTCTTCGGGGCGAACATGACAACGCTGAACTTCGCGCTCACGCGCGCCGCAGCACGGGGCTGGAATGCCGGCGACGCCGTGGTCGTCACACAGCTCGACCACGATGCGAACGTCGCCCCGTGGCTCGAGCTCGCACGCGACCGGCAGCTCGAGGTTCGCGTCGTCCGCATGCACGACGACACGACACTCGACCACGACGACCTCGCCGCCAAGCTGGACGACAGCGTGCGTGTCGTCGCCTTCCCGCTCGCGTCGAACGCGCTCGGAACGCTCACGGACGCACGCCGGATCGCCGAGCTCGCGCACGAGACGGGAGCGCTGGCCTGGGCAGACGCGGTGCATCTCGGGCCGCACGGCCCGATCGACGTCGCCGAGCTCGGGGTCGACCTGCTCATCTGCTCGCCGTACAAGTTCTTCGGACCGCACCTCGGGATTGCGTTCGGCCACGCGGAGCTGCTCGGCTCGTGGCGCCCCTACAAAGTGCGCCCGGCGCCGAACGAACCGGTCGGCCAGCGATTCGAGACCGGCACGCTGCCGCACGAGCTGCTCGCCGGTTTCGTCGCGGCGGTCGAGTACATCGAGTCCGTCGGCTGGGAGGCGATCCGCACGCAGGAGAGCATGCTTGGCGATCGATTCCTGGCGGGACTCCCGGAGCAATACGCGCTCCACGGCCTGCCGACGATGGAGGGACGCGTCCCCACGTTCGCGTTCACGCACGCCGAGCTGTCACCGCGCGACGTCGCCGTCCGGCTCGGCGAGCGCGGCATCGCCGTCTGGTCCGGCGACTACTACGCGATCGAGGTCATGCAGAGGCTCGGCCTCCCCGACGGCGCCGTGCGGGCGGGGATCGTCCACTACAACAACGTTGACGAAGTGGACCGGCTGCTGGGGGCATTATCCGCGTTCTGATTATCGGCGGCACGAAGTTCCTGGGCCGCCCGATCGTCGAGGAGGCGCTCGCGCGCGGTCATGACGTGACGCTGTTCAACCGCGGAGAGACGAACCCGGAGCTCTTCCCCGAAGTGGCGAAGCTGCACGGCGACCGTGACGGCGCCCTCGACGTGTTGCGCGGACGCGAGTGGGACGCAGTGATCGACACCTGCGGCTACGTGCCGCGCGTGGTGCGGCAGTCGGTCGAGGAGCTCCGCGATGCCGTTCCGCACTACACGTTCGTGTCGAGCATCTCCGCCTACGCAAGCTTCGAGCGCGGGCCGAAGGAAGGAGATCCCACGGCCGAGCTCGAGGATCCCGACACGGAGGAGGTCCTGCCGAACTACGGCGGGTTGAAGGCCGCTTGCGAGCGCGTCGTGCGGGAGGCGTACGGCGACGCGGCTCTGATCGTGCGGCCCGGCTTGATCGTCGGCCCGTTCGATCCGACCGGCCGGTTCACCTACTGGCCCCACCGGGTCGCACTCGGCGGCGATGTGCTCGCGCCCGAGCCGCGTGACAAGACGGTGCAGTTCATCGACGTGCGCGATCTCGGCGAATGGATCGTCCGTCTGGTCGAGCAACGCACAGGCGGCGAGTTCAATGCGACCGGCCCTGTTCCGCCGCCGACGATGGAGCAATTCCTCGAGGACTGCGGCAGCGCAATCGGCTCGGACGCGCGCTTCGTCTGGGTCGATGTCGAGTTCCTCCGCGAGCACGAGGTCGGCGAGTGGATGGAGCTGCCGCTGTGGATCGGGCCGCTCTCCGAGGACATGGCGGGTCTCCTCGACGCCGACGTGGCGAAGGCAGTCGCACACGGACTGACCTTCCGCCCGGCCGAGACGACGATCCGCGCGACGCTCGCCGAGGCACGGCTGACGGACGAGGCAGGGCTGAAGCCCGAGCGGGAGCGGGAACTGCTCGACGCGTGGGCTGCTACCCGGCGGTAGTCGACGCGTTCCGGCGACGAGCCGCATGCCCGAAAAGGACTACAGCCACGTGCTCCTGTCGGCCAAGCTTGGCGCCAAGCCGGGCACCGAGGTCACGGTCTTCTTCACCACCGAGGCGGCCGAGCTCCGGCGGCGGTTTCCGAAGCTGAAGCGCACGCTCGGCCCCGCCGACGCGCTGTGGATCGCGTGGCCCAAGAAGGCCTCGAAGCTCGAGACCGACCTCGGGTTCGCGGACGTGCAGCGCATCGGACTGGACAACGGACTGGTCGACAACAAGTCCGCCGCGGTCGACGACGCCTGGCAGGCAGTGCGTTTCGTCTTCAGGCGGGCGGACAGGCCTAGCGGTAGAGGGAGCGCGCGCGGGCCCAGCGCTCGTCGTCGCGCCTGATCCGGTCGGGATCGACGCCGCGCGCCTCGGCCAGTGCGAGGGTCAGCAGCTGGAAAGGCACGATGTCGACGACGGGATGCGCGGTCGGCACGAGCTCCACGTCACATCCGAGCTCCCGGAGCGCGGCGACGGCGTCGTCCGCCCGCTGCGCTGCGCGTCCCTCGCCCGCGAGCACGAAGCAGCGCACGCTCTCGTCGATCGCGGCGAGATGGCCATGCAGCAGCTGCTCGGTCTGGTGCGCTTCCGCGGCGACGAACGCGCCTTCGCGCAGCTTCAGGACGGCCTCCTGGGCCGTCGGCCAGTCACTGCCCGCGCCGGCGACGAGCCAGCGGGGGTGCTCGCTCGGGCGCGCCGCCTCCGAGAGCGCCTGCTCGACGGCTCCCGAAAAGGCCGAGATGTCGTTGCCGTGCAGTGCAGCGAGCGCGGCCACGGCGCAGGTGTAGGCCGCCGTGTGGCACCACGATCGCTCGACGTCCGGGGTCGCGACGACGACTCGTTCGCAGAGCTCGCCGAGCGGCGAGTCCGCCTTGCCCGTGACGAGCCAGCGCTCGCCGTGGAACGAGCGCGCGGCCTCGAGCGTGAGCGGCGTGTCCCCTTCGTGCGAGACCACGACGAGAACGTCCGCCCGGCGCGGGGCAAGCAGCAAATCGAGCGCCTGCACCGCCTCGCCGCCGGTCTGCGCAGCGTGGAAGGACGTCCCGCAGCCGGTATAGACAACGCTCGCGCCCTCCGGCAACCGGCTGTCCGTCGGAACTGAGCGCAGCCACTCGGGCTGTGCGAACACCGCCGCTCTCGTCTGCTCCCCAGCCATATCTGCGTCTATAGCATCCGGCGGGTGCCGTTTGTCCACCGTGAAAGCGTGCGCTTCCGTGATCTCGACTCGCTCGGGCACGTGAACAACGCGGTCTACGCCACCTACCTCGAGCAGGCGCGGATCGCGTTCCTCGAGCCGATCGGCGCCACCCAGCCGGACATGATCCTCGCGCGCCTCGAGATCGATTTCCGCGCCCAGGTGGGCCTCGGAGACGACGTCGAGGTCGAAGTGCGCCCCGCCAGCGTCGGGACGAAGAGTTTCTCGCTGGACTACACCGTGCGTGTCGGCGAATGCATCGTGGCGGAAGCGAAGAGCGTCCTGGTGGCCTACGACTACGCGAAGGAGCGCTCCGTCGAGGTTCCGGCTCGTTGGCGGGAGGCGCTCGCGGCCTAGTTATGGGGGTGTTCGAACGCCAGACGCTCGACAACGGTCTGCGGCTGCTGACGGCCCCGATGCCGCAGGTTCCCTCGACCACGTGCTTCGTCTTCCTCGCAGCCGGCTCCCGCTACGAGTCGCCGGACACGAACGGGATCGCCCACTTCTCCGAGCACATGTTCTTCAAGGGGACGGAGAAGCGTCCGACGGCACGCGACATCGGCGTCGCGATCGACGGGATCGGCGGCGAGTTCAACGCCTTCACCGGCAAGGAGTACACGGGGTACTACGTCAGGTGTGCCTCGGAGCACCGCGAGATCGCGCTCGACGTCCTCACGGACATGCTCCGTCACTCGAAGTTCGCCGAGGAAGAGATCGAGCGCGAGAAGGGCGTAATCGTCGAGGAGATGAACATGTACTTCGACACCCCGCGGGACTTCATCGGCGGTGTGTACGACGCCCTCCTCTACGGCGACCAACCGCTGGGGTGGGACATCATCGGCCGCAAAGAGACGGTGCGCGCGGCCACGCGCGAGACGTTCGTGGACTACATCGCGCGCTGGTATCGGCCGTCGCGGATGGTCGTCGGCGTTGCCGGGCGTCTAGACGGTGACGTCCGAGGCGACGTCGAGCGCTTGTTCGGAGACTGGGAGCCGGCCGATACGGGTGAGCCCGACCCGCTCCAGGGCGCTGCGAACGGGGCGGGCCCGCAGGTCAAGCTGCACAGCAAGCAGTCCGACCAGGCGCACTTGATCCTCGGCGTGCGCAGTTATCCGCTGGCACACCCGGACCGGTACGTCCTCCAGGTGCTTTCGACCGTCCTGGGCGGCGGCATGTCATCGCGACTGTTCACCGAGGTGCGCGAGCGCCGCGGGCTGGCGTACTACGTCTACGGGATCAACCACAGCTACACGGACGCCGGATCGCTCTACGCGCAGGCCGGCGTCGACATCAACCGCATCGACGAGGCGGTGACGACGATCGTCGAGGAGTTGAAGCGGATGGCAGCCGAGCCCGTCCCGGCCGAAGAGCTCGAGAAGGCGCGCAACTTCGCCAAGGGAAGGTTCGTGCTGCAGCTCGAGAATCCGCAGGGACTGATCCTCTTCGGCCTCCGCCGGGAGGTGCTGGAGGGCGAGGCCGTCGAGCCGGACGAGGTGATGGCTGCGATCGACACCGTCACGGGGGAGGACGTCCAGCGCGTCGCCCAGGACCTGATCGAGGACGAGAAGCTCAAACTCGCCCTGATCGGCCCCTTCGACGACGCCGAGCACTTCGAGCAGATACTCGCGGGCTAGGTACCCCAAACGAGCTATACGCCGTTAGGCGTTGTCGAGCGATATCTGACTGGAACGGGTCCTAACCCGGGTTGCGGCCAGTTTTCCGGACACGCCTCCTCGCCAAGCCGCTCGTGACCGCCGAACCACACGCACACGCCGTCTCGCCTGCACCGCTCGACCGGACGACCCTCGAGCGCCTGCGCGTCGTTCTCGACGTTGCGGGTCTCGCGCGCGGCGATCGGGAGCTCGACGACGTCCTCGACGCGCTCGCGACGACGATCGCAGACGGCCTCGGCTGGCGCACCGTGGCGATCAACCTCTACCGCCCGGCCTGGGACGACTTCCAGGTGGTGACGGTGCACGGGAGCGAAGACGCGCGCAACGCGCTGCTCGGCGTGACGACCGACTGGGGACAGTGGCGGCCGCTCCTGGCGAAGCGCTTCCACCGCTGCGGCGCGTACCTCGTCGATCACCGCGAGATCGACTGGGCGCGCGAGGAGATCCCGATCTACATCCCCGAGCTCGAGAAGGGCACCGCCGCGAACGCCTGGGATCCCGAGGACGGCCTGATCGTCCCGCTCGCGCACTCCGACGGCCACCTGCTCGGCATCCTGTCGGTCGACGAGCCCCACTCCGGCCTGCGTCCGAACGACGAGGAGATCGACCTGATCTGCGCGGTCGCCGGGGAGGTGGCGCGCGCCGTCGAACACGTGCAGCGGCAGACCGAGCTCGGACGGTACCGCGCCGCGCTCGAGCATCTCCACGAAGTCTCGGCGCGCTTGTCATTCGCCGCCGCGCCTGAAGCCGTGCTCGACGCGATCGCCCAAGGCATCTCCAGTGCACTCGACTTTCACCGTGTCGGCGTCTTCCTCCGGCAGGACGACGGCTTCGCGCCGACCGCGCTGGCGGGCTGGCCTGCCGACGAGCCGCCGCTCCAGCCGAAACTCTCGAAAGCCGACTTCCACCGCGTCGTCGACAAGCGCTTCGAGGTCGAAGGTTGTTACCTCCTACCCCATGCTGACGCGAGCGAGCTGTGCACGGCCGGCTCGGATTACGCGTCGCGGATGAACGGTCTCGGCCCGTGGGCGTGGAACCGCCACTGGCTGCTCGCCCCGCTCTACCGAGAGAACGGAGAGCGGATCGGCTTCATCTGGGCGGACGATCCCGACGACCGCCTGCTCCCTTCTCCGGAGAAGCTGCGCGTGTTGCGGATGTTCGCGAACCACGCCTCGACCGCGCTCGAGCTTGCACGGACATTCGCGGCCGAGCACGATGCGAGCCGCGAGCTCGAACGGCGCAAGCAGGAACTGGAAACGCTGCACGACACGACGCTCGACGTCGTCGAGCACCTCGATCGCGGGCATGCGATCGAGTCGATCGTGGCGCGCGCGTGTGAGCTGCTCGGAACGGAACACGGCTTCGTCTACCTCGTCGAGGACGCCGACGAGGAGCTCGTCTTCGCGCTCGGCACCGGAGCGTTTTCCGACTGCGTTGGCGTGCGTCTCGCGCGCGGCGAGGGAATCGCCGGGCGTGTGTGGGAAAGCGGACAGGCCCTCCTGGTCGACTCGTACAAGGACTGGAACGAGCGGGCGGAGCCGTTCGAGGGATTCGGTTTCCGCGCTGTCCTAGGCGTCCCTCTCCGCTCGAAGGACCGATTCATCGGCATCCTGGGCATCGGCCACCGGGACGGCAAGACCTTCGACGCAGACGACGTCGCGCTGATCGAGCAGTTCGGCAGACTCGCGTCGCTCGGCCTCGAGAACGCGCGGCTGTTCGAGGAGGTCTGGCAGAGCCAGGAGCTCTACCGGCGCGTGCTCGAGACGTCGACGGATGTGATGACGCTCTTCCACCTCGACGGGACGGTCGCATCCACGTCGGCGGCCGTGGAGAGCGTGTTCGGCTGGACTCCCGAAGAGCTCGTCGGACAGAACTTCGTCGACCTCGTCCATCCCGACGACCTTGCGGCCGCGAACGTGTCGATCGCCGCCGCGCTCACGGACGGTTCGTCGAGCCCCAGCGTCGCGCGCATCAAGCACAAAGACGGGCACTGGGTGCATGCCGAAGGCAAGCCGGCAGTGATCCGCAACGAGCGCGGCGAGCCCGAGATGATCCTGGGGATCTCGCGGGACGTGTCGGATCGGATGGAGGGAGAAGACCGCCGCCGTGAGCTCGAGGCGCAGCTCCGGCAGTCCCAGAAGATGGAGGCCGTCGGCAGCCTCGCAGGCGGCATCGCACACGACTTCAACAACCTCCTGACGGCAATCGCCGGGTACGGGGGGCTCGCGCTCGCCGCGGTCCCCGAAGGCCGGGACGAGCTCAAGTCGGACGTCCAGGAGATGCTCAACGCCGCCGAGCGGGCGCGCCAGCTGATCCGCCAGCTGCTCGCCTTCAGCCGCAAGCAGGTGCTGCAACCGCGCGTGCTCGATCTCAACGAGACGGTCACCGGCATGCAGTCCATCCTGCATCGTCTGATCGGCGAGGACGTCGAGCTGGTCACGAAGCTGCAGGCCGATCTCGGCCACACGAATGCAGACCCCGGACAGCTCGAGCAGGTCCTGCTCAATCTCTGCATCAACGCCCGCGACGCGATGCCGGAGGGCGGTCGCCTCGTGGTCGAGACGTTCGACGCGGAGCTCGACGACGAGTTCCTCGCGACGCACGTGGGCGCGCGCGTCGGCCCGTGTGTCGCCCTGCGTGTCTCCGACACCGGTCACGGGATGAGCGCCGAGGTCCAGTCCCGCGTCTTCGAGCCGTTCTTCACCACGAAGGACGAGCGCGGCACGGGCCTCGGCCTGTCGACTGTGTACGGAATCGTGAAGCAGAGCGACGGCTACATCTGGTGCGACTCGGAACCGGGGAACGGCACGACCTTCACCGTGTACCTGCCGCGACACGACGCCGAAGCGCCAAGGATCGTCGAGGCTCCGGGCCCGGCCACGAGCGCGAACGGCACCGAGACGGTGCTGCTCGCCGAGGACGAGGAGCTCGTCCGCTGCCTAGTGCACCAGCTGCTCGAGCGGCTCGGCTACTCGGTGCTGGTCGCGTCGAACGGCGTCGAGGCACTCGAGCGGCTGGAAGAGCATCAGGGCCACATCGATTTGCTGCTCACGGACCTCGTGATGCCGGGGATGAACGGCCGCGAGCTCGCGGCGATCGTGCGCGAGCGGTTCCCCGCTGCCCGGGTCCTGTTCATGTCCGGGTACAACGACGAGGCGGTCACGAGCCACGGCGTGCTCCAGCCCAGCGCGCAGCTCCTGGAAAAGCCGTTCACCGCTTCGAGCCTCGGTTCCAAGGTTCGCGCCGTCCTCGACGGCCCCTCGATCTGAGACGCCTCTACGCCGTCGCGCCGGAAAGCTCGCTGCGGGCGTGGTGCGCCGGCAGGTACATCGTCTCGACGTACTCCCGGACCATCCGGTTCGTGTTGAACTCGCTGCCGAGCCGCTCGATCGAGTCACGCATGAGTCCGAGCCACCGGGACGGCAGCCCGCGGGCATCACGGTCGTAATAGGCGGGCACGACCTCGCGCTCGAGGACCTCGAAGAGCGCGGTCGCGTCGAGCGCGTCCTGCTCGTCGTCGCTGTGGGCCTGTTCGCTCCCGCCGATTGCGAACCCGACCTCGGGCGAGTAGGCCTCTGCCCACCAGCCGTCGAGGATCGAACAGTTGAGAACTCCGTTCATCGCAGCCTTCATCCCGCTCGTGCCGCTGGCCTCCTGTGGACGGCGCGGCGTGTTCAGCCACACGTCGACGCCCTGCACGAGTTGGCGGGCAAGCGTCATCTCGTAGTCCTCGAGAAAGACGACGCGTCGCTCGAAGCGACTGTCCTCGGACAACTTCCGGATGTCGCAGATCAGCCGCTTTCCGCCCTCGTCCGCCGGATGCGCCTTGCCCGCGAGCAGAACCTGGACGGGGCATCCGGCATCGCCGACCAGGCGAGCCAGCCGGTCCGGATCCGAGAACAGCAGCCCGGCGCGCTTGTAGGTCGCGAAGCGGCGAGCGAAGCCGATCATGAGCACGTTCTCGTCGCCGGCGAGCGAGACGCCGCGATCGCGCGCGACGGTGAGCAGCTCGGCCTTGCTCTGCAGGTGGATGCGCCAGAGCTCGTCGTCGGAAAGCTCGCGCACGCGAGCCCAGTCGCCTTGGAGACGCCTGCCGAGCTCCGTGGAGATCCAGGTGCGCGGATGGACGCCGTTGGTGACGCTGCCGATCGGAACCTCGTCCTCCGGCCGGTCGGGCCACAGCACCCGCCACATCGCGCGCCCCACACGGCCGTGCAGAACCGAGACGGCGTTCGCGTGCGCCGACAGACGGAGCGCGAGCGGCGTGAGGCCGAACAGGTCGCTGTCCGCCGCTCGGCCGAGAGCGAGGAAGTCGCCCCAGTCGAAGCGGGCACCCGCAACGAGGCCGGCGAGGTACCGCCGCACCAGGGCCGGATCGAAGACCTCGTTGCCCGCCGGAACCGGCGTGTGGGTCGTGAACACCGTCGAGCTGCGGACGGCGTCCAGCGCGGCCTCCAGCGAATGGCCGGCCTCGGTGAGCCCGCGGACCCGCTCGAGGGCCAGGAAGGCGGAATGCCCTTCGTTCATGTGGAACACCGTTGGTGCGATGCCGACCAGCCGCAGCGCACGCACGCCGCCGACGCCGAGGACGACCTCCTGGCGGATTCGGTGCTCCCGGTCGCCGCCGTACAGCCGGTCGGTGGTCGCTCGAACCGCGTCGCTGTTTCCCTCGACGTTCGCATCGAGCAGGTAGAGGCGCGTTCGTCCGACGTCGGCCCGCCACACCTGCAACGCGATCGGCTCGCCCGCGAGCTCCAGATGCACGTGCAACGGCTCGCCGCTCGGCTTGCGCTCGAGCGTCAACGGCAGGCGAGCGGGATCGTTGACCGGGTAGCGTTCACGCTGCCAGCCGTCTTCGTCGAGCGTCTGCCGGAAGTAGCCCCGGTCGTAGAAGAGGCCGACGCCGACCATCGGCACTCCGAGCTCGGACGCGGACTTGAGATGGTCGCCCGCGAGCACGCCGAGCCCGCCGGAGTACACGGGCAGGCTCTCGTCGAGGGCGAACTCGGTGGAGAAGTAGGCGACCAGGAAGTCTTCGCCGGCATGCTCGACCTCCCACCACGTCGGGCCGTCGAGCTCCTGCTGCAGCGTCCGCTCGGCAGCGACGACACGCTCGACGAACTCGTCGTCCTCGGCGAGCCGCTCGAACCGGTCGTCGGACAGGCCCGCGACCAGGACGATCGGATTGTGATCGCTTTCGTCCCAGTCGGCGGGATCGATGTCACGGAAGAGGTCGCGTATTGCGGGCAGCCACGAGAACGCGAGGTTCCTCGCCAGCCGCTCGAGCGTGCGCCGCAGTTCGCCGCCCGTGATGCCCCTAGCCCCTTCCGACACGCGGGCAAGATACCGGCGCGTCGGCTGCGAAGGTCCGCTCAGTGCTCTAGCTCGCCGCGATCGCGCGGAGGACGTCGCGGCCAATCCTGCGAGCGTCGCGGGCGTACAGGCCGCCTTCCCGGCTCAAGGCGACGACGACGATCATCGGTCCCCGCCGGCGATAGACGATCGCCGCGGTCAGACGGGCGTCGTCGAGCCAACCGTTCTTCTCCGCCACCGCGACGCCGCGCAGCCACGGCCGCAGCAGACCGACGTTGTCGCCGAACGGAAGCGCACCGCGCAGAAGCATCAGCGCCCGCCGTCCCTGCGCACGTGTCAGGAACGAGCTCCGCCCCAGTGCTGCCCGCTGCAGGGCGAACAGCGCGCGGCCCAGGTCGTGTGCCGTCGTCACGCGGGTGTGGAGGGCCCCGGCTGCGGTGCCGACGCGATACGGGCCCGGGTACGTGCTGTGCGTCATACCGAGCGAGCGCATCGCGCGTGCAATGCGTGTATAGCCGAGCAGCGCGACGATGCGGTTCGCTGCGAGGTTGGAGGACCACGCGGCGAGCTGCTCGGCGTCGTACCGCAGATCCCGGCGATGGGCTCTGAGCGCCGAGGCGAACGCGGCGAGCTTGACGGTCGACGCTGCCGGCAGCGTCGCCTCCGCGTTCCACGAAGCAACGCGTCCGGTGCGCAGGTCGTGCACCCAGAAAGCGGACGTTCCGGGGAAACGCGCACCGATTCCGGACAGTCGGGCGCTCAGCTTCGCGTCAACGGTGCCGGCCGGATGAGCGCGGCCCCATCCGGCGGGGAGCCGCGGGATCGACGTCGAGCGCACGCGCGGAGCCCCGTCGGCGTGCTCGACGCGCGCGATCTCGGCGCGTGCGTGGGCGATTGCGCTTCGGTCGCGCGAGTGCTCGACGACATCGCGCGCCGCGTCGTAGCGCGCCTGCAAGGACGACGCGGCGAGCAGCGCGGCAACGGCGAGCGCGACCACAGTTATTGTGCCCGGGCCCAAGCGCGGGCTTCGCCCGCGCGGCCCTTTCGGGTTGTCTCGAAGGACCTAGCGCCACCTGTCGCGTTGTTGTGCCCGGGCCAAAGCGCGGGCTTCGCCCGCGCGGCCCTTTCGGGTTGTCTCGAAGGACCTAGCGCCGCCTGTCGCCCGTTCAGCGCGCGTCCTCTTCGCCGGGGAGAGTCGAACAGTCCTCGTCGAAGTGCTCGCGGTCCTCCGAATCCGCGATCGCGTCGCCGGCGGCGCGCGCCTTGCCCTTCCACTCCGCGGCTTCCGGATTGCCCGCGAGCGCGTGCGCTCGGGCGAGCGCCTCGTAGGCGTAGGCGAGATCCCAGTCCCCGATCCCGTTCTGCTCGCAGTGGTCGAGGCAGCGCTGTGCGTGCCAGATCGCGGGCTCGGCTCGGCCGAGCAGCGCGTAGACGCGCGAGACGAGCCACTCGCCCCGCGCGAGGTTCTCCGGCTCGCACTCCGGCGCCTCGCCCCAGTGGAAGCGCGACGCATGCGCCATGTGGAGCATGCGGTCGTCGTCGTCGCGGGAGATGATCAGCTCCCACGTCGCGTTGAAGAGCGCAACACCTCGCCTGCGCTCTTCGCTCACTCCTCCTGCGACTTCTCGTTCTCCGCTCGTGTCTTGATCTCCTCGACGACGTTGGGATCGGCGAGCGTCGTCGTGTCGCCCAGCGGCCGTTGCTCGGCGACGTCCCGGAGGAGGCGGCGCATGATCTTGCCGCTGCGCGTCTTCGGCAGCTCCGGGGTGAAGACGATGTTCGCGGGCTTGGCGATCGGGCCGATCTTGCGGCCGACGTGGTTGCGCAGCTCCTCGAGCATCTCGACGCTGCCGTCCGCGCCGCCCTTGAGCGTCACGTACGCGACGATCGCCTGGCCGGTCTGGGCGTCGTTTCGACCGCACACGGCAGCCTCGGCGACCTTTTGATGGTCGACCAGGGCTGACTCGACCTCGATCGTCGAGATTCGATGGCCGGAGACGTTCATCACGTCGTCGACGCGGCCGAGCAGCCAGAAGTCGCCGTCCTCGTCGATGCGGGCACCGTCGCCGGCGAAGTACTCGCCCGGGTACTTCGACCAGTACGTCTCCTTGTAGCGTGCGTCGTCGCGGTAGATCCCGCGCAGCATCGCCGGCCAGGGCCGCTTGAGCACGAGGTAGCCGCCGCCGCCCGGCCCGACCTCGTTCCCCTTCTCGTCGTACACCGCAGCTTCGACGCCTGGAAACGGCTTCGTTGCCGAGCCGGGTTTGAGTGTTGTCACACCGGGCAACGGCGTGATCAGGATCATCCCCGTCTCGGTCTGCCACCACGTGTCGACGACGGGGCAGCGGCCGCCGCCGATGTGCTCGTGGTACCAGACCCAGGCCTCGGGATTGATCGGCTCGCCGACCGTTCCGAGGAGGCGCAGGGACGACAGGTCGTGCCGTTGCGAATGCTCCGGGCCCCACTTCATGTGCGTGCGAATCGCGGTGGGAGCGGTGTAGAGGATGTCGACCCCGTACCGCTCGACGATGTCCCACCAGCGGCCCCTGTCGGGGAAGTCGGGCGTCCCTTCGTACATCACGCCGGTCGTGCCGTTACAGAGCGGGCCGTACACGATGTAGCTGTGACCGGTCACCCAGCCGACGTCGGCAGCGCACCAGTAGACCGAGTCGGGCTTGATGTCGAAGATGTAGTGGTGCGTCGTGGCGACGCCGACGAGGTAGCCGGCCGTCGTGTGCGCGATTCCCTTCGGCTTCGCCGTCGTGCCGGACGTGTACAGGAGGTAGAGCAGATCCTCCGCTTCCATCGGCTCGCACGGGCACTCGGACTCGTCGGTCGCGACCTCGTGCCACCAGTGGTCGCGGCCGTCCTGCATCGGCGCCTCGTTGCCGGTGCGGCGGAGCACGATCACGCTCCGCACCGTCGACGTGTCGGCGAGAGCCTCGTCGGCCGTCTTCTTGAGCGGGACAGTCGTGCCGCGCCGCCACGCCTCGTCCTGCGTGATCAGCACCTCGCAGCCCATGTCCTGGAGCCGCCCGGCGAGCGAGTCGGCACTGAACCCGCCGAAGACGACCGTGTGCGGCGCGCCGATGCGGGCGCAGGCCAGCATCGCAATCGCCGTCTCCGGGACCATGCCCATGTAGATGCCGACCGCCGTGCCCTTGCCGACGCCGAGTGACTTGAGCCCGTTCGCCAGCTTCGTCGTCTCCCGCTGCAGCTCGGCGAACGTGACCTCACGGCGGTCGTCCTCCGGCTCGCCTTCCCAGTAGTACGCGACCCTGTCCCCGTTGCCCGCCTCGACGTGCCGGTCGACGCAGTTGTAGGTGACGTTCACCTTCCCGCCGACGTACCACTTGGCGTACGGCTGCTCCCACTCGCACGTCTTCGTGACGGCTCGAACCACGTGACGCGCTCCCGTCCTTCTGTCTCCCAGAACTCGTCGGGGTCTCGGTCGTAGATCTCCGGCTGCGCGTTCGCGTTGCGGGCGAACTCGTCGGGCGGCGGATAGCGCCGCTCTTCGAGGAACAGCGTGTCGATTGCCTGACCGCCGACTTCGCTCAAGGCTCGAGGTCGTACGGGTAGCGCGTCAGGTTTTCGGCACCTTCGCCGGTGACGAGCACGAGGTCCTCCAGTCGGCAGCCGCCGAAGCCCTGCCGATAGAGGCCGGGCTCGAGCGTGACGACGTCGCCGGCGACGAGCGGCTCTTCGAACCGCGAGAGGTGCGGCTGCTCGTGCACCTCGAGACCGACTCCGTGGCCGAGCGAATGGAAGTACCCATCCTCGACGACCTCGCCGTCCGCCTTGTTCAGCAGCGTCTTGTAGCCCTCGCGATGGAAAGGCTCACAGGAGATCTCGAACAGCCGCCTGCCGCTCTCTCCCGCCTTCACCGCGGCGAGCGAGTTGTCGAGCGACTCCTTGACGATCCGGTGGTACTCGCGGAGCTCGTCCGGGATGTCTCCCACGCAGAACGTGCGCGTCATGTCCGCGTAGCAGGCCGTCTCGCCGTCGCGCGGCCAGAGGTCGATGACGATCGGCTCGCCCGGCCCGATCGCGCCCGAGCCCATCTCGTGGCCGACCGCGGACTGCGGCCCATGGGAGACGATGAACTCGTCGGCAACGCACCCGTGCGCCATGAACGCCTGCGCAATCGCGTCCTTGAGGCGCTCCGACGTCAGCGGCTCGCCGTCGAGCACGAGCGAACCGTTCGCGCGTTCGGCTCGCCGAAGGAGGTCGCGCGCCGCGTCCATCCCCGCCTCCGCCGCGCGCTGGGCGCGCCGGATGCCGTCGATCTCCGTGTCGCTTTTCGTGCGACGCCGCTCGTCGAAGAAATCGCGGTCGACCTTCAACTCGACGCCGTTTGCGCGCAGATGGTCCGCGATGGCGAGCGGGAAGGTGTGCGGGACGATCGCGCTCGTGATCCCCGCGCGCTGAACCGCGCGCACGACGATCTCGAGGCTCACCTCCCAGTACTTCTTGCCCGTGCGCAGCAGCTCGTCCAGGCCGAGCGAGAACGGGGAGATCAGCTCCGCGTCGACTCCCGCGTCCTTGATCCGGGGCCATTCGAAGTCGGTGATCATCAGATGCTTGCGGCCGTCCTTCTCCATGTAGAGGAAGGGGTCGCCGAGCGTCAGGGGCACCTCGTGGCGGAGCTCCGGGTGCCGGACGGTGTCGCCGTGAATGAGAACGTCGGTCATGGCGAAGACTCTATCGAGGCGGCGTTTGCCGCATTTGCACGCGGCGCCAGGCCGAGCCCGCTCCGGCCAGGTCCCCGTGCCAGGCACGGTTGAGGGAGGTCGAGGGTTTGCAACGAGATCGTCACAGCGGCGGCAGCAAAGGCCGTTCAGGAACAATGGGTGCGTGAGCACGACTGCGAACCTGGGACTCGAGGGCGTCGTCGCGTTCGAGACGGAGATCGCGGAGCCGGACAAGGAAGGAAGCGCGCTTCGCTACCGCGGCGTCGACATCGAGGAGCTCGCGGGCTCGGTTCCGTTCGAACAGGTCTGGGGGCTCGTCGTCAACGAGTCGCTCGAGCGCGAGCTGCCGCTGCCGGGCCCCGAGTGCCGGCCCGTCAGCCGCACGGGGGACGCCCGCGCCGATCTCCAGGCGACGCTCCCGACGCTCGCGCCCGCCTGGGGCATCGAGCAGCTCGTCGACATCGACGCCGACCAGGCCCGCGAGGATCTCGCCAGGCTCTCCTCCGCGACCCTCTCGATCGTCGCGCAGGCGCTGCGCGGCGACCGGCCGGACGTCCCGCACTCGGAGGTGACGCGCGGCCGGACCGCCGCAGAGCAGTTCCTGATCCGCTGGCGCGGCGAGGCGGACGAGAAGCAGGCGAAGGCGCTCGACGTCTACTGGGTCAGCGCCGCCGAGCACGGGATGAACGCGTCGACCTTCACGGCGCGGATCGCGGCGTCGACCGGCGCCGACTGCGCCGCGGCACTGGCGTCGGCCGTCGGCACCCTGTCGGGCCCGCTGCACGGAGGTGCGCCTGCGCGGGTGCTGCCGATGCTCGACGCGGTCGCCGAGGTTGGAGATCCCGACAAGTACGTCGCCGACCTCCTGGCGCGCGGCGAGCGCATCATGGGCTTCGGCCACCGTGTCTACCGCGCCGAGGACCCGCGCGCCCGCGTCCTCAAGCGCACGGCGCGAGAGCTCGGCTCGCCGCGGGTCGACGTCGCGGAGGGACTGGAGCGAGCCGCGATCGCCGCGCTGCGCGAGAAGTACCCGGATCGGCCGCTGGAGACGAACGTCGAGTTCTGGGGCGCGGTGGTGCTCGAGCTCGCCGAGGTTCCCGCAGCGATCACGCCGGCGCTGTTCGCCTGCGCGCGCACCGCGGGCTGGTCGGCGCACATCGTCGAGCAGAAGCTGACGGGGCGCTTGATCCGCCCCAGCGCCGTCTACACGGGTCCCGCAGAGAGACCGCTCGACTCTCTCCGTTGATGGAAGCGCTCGGGCGCGCCGACGAGTTGCTCGCAGCCTGGCGTGACCAGCTGCGCGCAGAGCTTCCCTCTGGGCTCCGGCTCTTCGACGCGCACACGCATCTCGGCGACGACATCGACGGCATGCGCGGACGGCCGGACGAGCTGCTCGGGCTGATGGACGAGTACGACATCGAGCGCGCATTCGTCTTCTGCCTGGACGAGCCCGATCGCCATCCGGCGTTTCGCGCCGCGAACGATCGCACGCTCGCGTATGCACGCGAGTCCGGCGGGCGGCTGATCCCGTTCGTCCGCTTGGACCTGAACGAGTCCCCGATCGAGGAAGCCGAGCGCTGCCTGGACGCAGGCGCGCGCGGAATCAAGCTGCACCCACGGGCGCAGAAGATCTCGCTCGAGGACGCCCGGCTCGGGCCGGTGTTCGAGCTCGCGGCCGAGCGCAAGGTGCCGATCCTGATCCACGGCGGGCGCGGGATGCCGCCGATCGCTGCACACCTCGAAGCGCTCGTCAAGGCGTGCACGGACGTGCAGCTGATCGTGGCTCATGCCGGGATCGCCGACATGGCGAACCTCACTTCACGCTTCGCCGGCTACCCGGGCGTGTTCTTCGACACGGCGACGTGGAGCGCCGTCGACCTGCTCGACTTCTACCGGCGGATGCCCCCTGAGCAGATCGTGTACGCGTCCGATTACCCGTACGGACGCCAGCCCTCGTCGCTGCTCATGGCTCTTCGCACTGCGCGCCTTGCCGGCTTCGGCGCCGACGACCTTCGCAGCCTCCTCCGAGACAACGCCGCGAGGATCGCAGACGGCGAGCCGCCGCTCGAGCCCTCGGCGCCGAAGGGCGGTGACCAGTTCACGCAGCCGACCGTCTTGGCGCGCATCCACCAATACCTTTCGATGGCGATGCCGCTCTTCTGGATGCGGCAGCCGGACACGATCGGTGTTCTCGGGCTCGCGCTCAACACGTGCGAGGGCCGCACGAACGGCTACCGGGAGCAGACGGAGCAAATCAGGGAGCTGATCGCCACGGCGCAGGCCCTCTACGGCAGCGCCCTCGCGCTCGAAGAGGAAGAAGAGCGCCGGCGTGTGGCCCGCCACGCGTTTCGACTCCTCCACCTGGCGGACATCCTGGCAGTGACGGCAAATGCCTGAGCTCACGATCAACGGCCACCGCTACGACGTCGACGCACCGGTCGGCCGCGCGCTCGCCGACGTGCTGCGCGACGATCTCGGCCTCACCGGCACGAAGATCGCCTGCTACGAAGGCCACTGCGGCGCCTGCACGGTGCTGGTCGACGGTGTCCCGATGCTCTCGTGCATCACGCTCGTGCACAGCGTCGAGGGACAGGAGATCACGACGATCGAGGGCTTGCGCGACCATGCGATGGTCGAAGCGTTCGTCCGCGCAGACGCAGTCCAGTGCGGCTTTTGCACGCCCGGGCAGGTCGTCTCCGCAGTCGCACTCGTCGAGGCGAACCCCGCCCCCTCACGGGAGGAGATCCGCCACTCGATGAGCGGGAACCTCTGCCGCTGCGGGACGTACACGAAGATCGAGGAGGCGATCGTGACTTGGCGCGCCTGATCCGCACCGAGAAGGAAGTCGAAGGCCGCTTCGAGGAGGTCTGGCTCGTGGTCGACGAGGATCCGCTCGACCAGTGGCCCGCAGGCCCACGCGACGTCGTCGGCAGGCCCGCGCAGCGGATCGACGGAAACGAGCGCGCGACCGGCATGGTGCGCTACACCGCGGATCTGAAGTTCCCGGGGATGCTCCACGCTGCGATCCTTCGCTCACCGCACGCCAGTGCGAAGGCGACGCGCATCGACACGTCGCGCGCCGAGCAAGCCCCTGGGGTGCGCGCGATCCTCGCGCCGGGCGAGATCGAGCAGCTCTCGGACGACGTGAACTACCACGGCGCCCCGGTGCTCGCGGTCGCCGCCGAGACGTACTCGGAGGCGCTCGCGGCCCTCGAGTTGGTCGATGTCGAGTGGGACGTGCGCGAACCGTTGCTCGATCCCGACGACGCCGTCGCGCGCGACAGCCTGATCGAAGAGCCGAAGCGCTATTCGCGCGGCGACGTCGAACGCGCACTCGCGGAAGCGGACGTCGTGGTCGAGGGCGAATACCGGACACAGACCGTCCTGCACAACCCGCTCGAGCCGCACCAGGCAATTTGCGAATGGGTCGGCGACGAGCTGCACGTCTACATCTCGACGCAGTACATCTGGGGCGTTCGCGAGACGGTCGCCGGGACGCTCGGCCTACCGCAGGACAAGGTCCGCGTCGTCTGCGAGTACATGGGCGGCGGCTTCGGGGCGAAGAACGGCCCCGGCGCCTACACGTTCGTCGCCGCCGCGCTCGCGAAGCGCAGCGGCCGCCCGGTTCGCTGCGCGCTCTCGCGCCGCGAGGAGAACCTCGACACAGGCAACCGCAACGCGACCATCCAGCGCCTCAAGGTCGGCGCGCGCAGCGACGGCACGATCGTCGCGCTCCAGGGAGCGTTCGTGGCGTCGGTCGGCTGGGGCGGCTGGCTGGCCCCGACGGCCGGCCCGATGCAGATGCTTTATGCGTGCGAGAACGTGCAGACCGTCGAGTACGGCGCGAAGGTCAACACGCCGCCGATGGCCGCTTTCCGCGCACCCGGCTTCGCCGAGGGAACGTTCGGCCTCGAGTGCCTGCTCGACGAGCTGGCGCTCGAGCTGGAGCTCGATCCGCTCGAGCTCCGCAAACTGAACTACGCGCACAACGACGCCAAGGACGAGCGCCCCTTCTCGTCCAAGAACCTGATGGAATGCTACAAGCGCGCGCAGCCGCACTGGGAGCGCCGCGAACAGGTGCGCGCGCGCAGCGAGGGAGCGTGGAAGCGCGGCGTCGGCGTCGCCTCCCAGATCTGGTACGGGGCCGGCGGACCGCCGTCGTATGCCTGGGTGCGCGTCGGAGCCGACGGACGTGCGCAGGTGATGACCGCGATGCAGGACATCGGCACCGGCACGCGCACGACGATGGCGCAGATCGCGGCCGAGCAGCTCGGCCTGCCTCTCGACCGGGTGCGGGTCTCGCTGGGCGATTCGGCACGCGGACCGTACGCGTCGATCTCCGCCGGCTCGTCGACCACTCCGTCGATGGGCCCGGCGGTGCGGGCGGCGGCGGCAGACGCCGGACGGCAGATCATCGAGATCGCGGCCCAGCGCTTCGACAAGGAAGAGCGCACGCTCTCGCTCTCGGGCGGCCGGGTTCAGTGCTCGGACGGCGGCGCGTGGGCGATCGAGGACGTGGTCGGCCTGCTGGAGGACGCGCAGATCCTCGGCAAGGGAGCGCGCGGCCCGAACCCGACGGGGATGCAGACGCTCACGTTCGGCGTCCACGTCGCCGAAGTCGCCGTCGACGTCGAGACCGGGGAGATCCGCGTGGAGCGCGTCGCGGCGATCCACGACGTCGGCCGGATCATCAACCCGCTCGGCGCGTCGTCCCAGATCGAGGGCGGGGTCATCCAGGGGGTCGGGCACACACTCTCGGAGGACCGACTCGTCGACCCTGAATCGGGGACGATCCTCACGCAGACCCTGGACGCCTACAAGCTGCCGACGATGGCCGACGTCCCGCCCGAGATCGTGAGCGAGTTCGTCGACGTTCCCGACGCGCACCTGACGAACCTGGGCTCGAAGGGGCTGGGCGAACCGCCGATCGTGCCCGTCGCGGGAGCGATCGCGAACGCGATTCGCGACGCGACAGGCGCGGACGTCCACCAACTGCCGATCTCGCGGGAGGAGATGCTGCGCGCGCTCGAGGCGGCTCGGGACAAGGCGCGCACGGAGGCGGTGCCGGCGTGAGCCTGGACGTGTTCCTGACCTCCTTCCGCAGCGGCGAGGAGGTTCCGGTCGACACCGAGGCGCTCGAAACCGCGCTCGCCGGCAACGGGCTGACGGGCGACCGGGCGACGGTACGCACCGCCGACAAGGGAATCGCAGAGCTGCTCGTCGATACGGACGGTGCGTCGTTTCTGGTCGAGCAGCTGACGCCGCAGATGTCGCAGCTCTTGTTCGATCTCGCCCGGGATGCGCGGCTCGTCGTTCTTCCCGCAGACGGCACGCCGAAGGCGTACGTCGTCGACGCCGGGCTCGCCGCAGCCCTCCCTGACGACCTGGACTCCCAGGTCGTCTCGAGCAGCGCAGCGCTGCACTCCGCCCTTCAGGCTTCAGTCGAGGCGCGTGGAGCTCGTACGACCTGACTCCGTCGAGGCGGCTGTCGCCGCGCTCGGGAACGGGAGTGTCGCGCTCGCCGGCGGCACCGAGCTCGTTCCGCTGCTCCGCGAGCGGATCGTCGACGCGGCGACGCTCGTCGACGTTCGCGGTGCCGTGCCCAAGGGAGTTCGTGGCTCAGAGCCACAAACGCTGATCGGCGCCGGGACGACGCTCGGCGAGCTGGAGGCCGAACCGGCGATCCCGGACGCGCTGCGCGAAGCGTGCCGCCTCTCCGCCTCGCCCCAGTTGCGCGCGATGGGCTCGATCGGCGGCAACCTCCTCCAGGCGACGCGCTGCTGGTACTGGCGGCTCAAGTTCCCCTGCCGCCTGCACGGCGGCGACCGCTGTCACGCGCGGGAGGGCCAGCACCGAGAGCACGCGATCTTCGCCAACGACTTCTGCGCCTCCGCGCACCCGTCCGACCCCGCAGCCGCGCTGCTCGCGCTGAACGCGACCCTCCGCACGACACAGCGCGAGCTCCCGCTCGCCGAGCTCTACCGCCTCCCGGACGACGCGAACCGCGAGACGACGACGCTCGCTCCCGACGAGCTGATCCTCGAGCTCGAGGTGCCGCGGCCCGACGCGAGCGCCTACCTGAAGGCAATGGACCGCGCTCGCTGGTCGTTCGCGCTCGTGGGCGTCGCTGCTGCGCGCTTCGGGGAAGACGTACGGATCGCTCTCGCCGGCGTGGCTCCGATTCCCTGGTTGCTCGGATCGCTCGACGACGCGACGCCGCTGCCGAAGAACGCGTACAAGCTCCAGCTCGCGCGAACACTCGTCGAGCGCGCGCGTCAGGCCGTTGCGGCGTAAAGCGCGCGGGCGCCGATTCCCTTCAGCTCGACGTCGCCACGCTCCTCGAAAGCGAGACCGGAGCCCGCGACCAGATCGCGCGTCGTCGCACTGACGAGGACTTCGCCCTGCTGCGCGTGACCTGCGACACGTGCACCCATGTGGACCGCTATGCCCCGCGGCTTCTCGCCTTCCGGACGTTCGACCTCGCCCGTGTGGACGCCTGCGCGCGCAGCGAGACCGAGCTCGGCGAGTGCGTCTCGCACGGCGAGAGCACAGCGGATCGCGCTCGTCGGCCCTTCGAAGAGCGCGAAGAACCCGTCGCCGGCAGTGTCGATCTCCTCGCCGCCGAAGCGCGCGAGCTCGCGCCGAACCGTGTCGTCGTGTCGCTCGAGCAACTTCGCCCATGCCTGGTCGCCCAGTTCGCGCGCCCGTTCGGTCGAGCCGACGAGGTCGGTGAAGAGTGCCGTCGCAAGAACGCGACGAGCCACGGAGACCGGACGCGCGCCGGTGAGGAACTCCTCCACTTCGTCGAGGATCTGGTCCGGATCGATGTGCGGAATGTGGTCCTCGCCTTCGAGCTCGACGAACTTGGCGCGCGGGATCCGCTCGGCGACGTAGCGCCCCTCCTCGGGGAACGAGTCGCGATCGCCGGTGCGGTGCAGCACCAGCGTCGGCGCCTGCACCAGGGGCAACGCCGCCCTCACGTCCGCTTGGGAGTTCATCAGGATCAGGTCGCGCGCGCCGCGAGGGCTCAGGGCGGCGCGGCCGCGGCGCCCGAGCCACGCGACGAGCTCGGGATCCGCGTTGGGGGCCATCGTGCTGAGGTCGAAGTCCTCGCCCCACCCGCGTTCCAATTCCTCTGCCGTCCTGACGCGCTCCTCCCAACTCGGCGCCCACGGGTAGTCGTCCGCGCGCAGACGCTTCGCATAGGACCCGTAGAGGACGAGCGCCCGAGTCCGCTCCGGATAGGTGGCCGCAAACAGGATGCACATCGGTCCGCCTTCGGAGTACCCGAGCAGCGCGGCACTCTCGGACCCGACGGCATCCATGACTGCGCGGACGTCGTCCATACGCGTTTCGAAGTCCGGCAGTCCGACGTCTCGGTCCGAGAGTCCGGTGCCGCGTTTGTCGAAACGAATCAAGCGCGAGAAGGAGGAGAGACGCTCGTTGAGGTGTCGCGCCGCCGGATGCTCCCAGTCGAGCTCGAGGTGGGAGAAGAACCCGTGCACCAGGACGAGGTCGAACGGCCCCTCGCCGCTCACCTGATAGGCGATGTTCACGTCGCCGCTGCGTGCGTACCGGATCGGGCTTCGTTCCACGGGGCGATTGTCTCCGGCTCAGGGTGCACGGCGCTAGCATCCGGTCCCCGAATGCGGCCCAGGCTCCTCCTTCTCGTCGTCGTCGCCGCCTGCTCGAGCGCCTCCGCCGTCGCGGTGGCGAACGCCCGCTCGGAGAAACCGCGCGCCGCACACATCCCAGCGATCCCCATCGCCGCAGTCACGATGGCGAATCGGTGTCCGGTGCCGATTCAGTATCGCGCCGCCTTCAACCGTGCGGCGAACGACACGAACCTCCCGCTCGCGCTGCTGACGGCCGTGGCCCAGGTCGAGTCGCGGTTCGACTCGCGCGCCACCTCTGCGGCGGGCGCGCACGGGCTGCTCCAGCTGATGCCGACAACGGCCGCCGAGCTGAAGCTCGACGCGGAAAAGCCGGACTCGAACGTCCTCGCCGGCGCGCGCTACCTGAAGCGCCTGCTCGATCGTTTCCACTCCACCGACCTCGCCCTGGCCGCATACAACGCGGGCCCGACGGCGGTCGCGGGGGCGGGAAGGGCGCCGAACGACGAGACGATCTCCTACGTCGCAAACGTCACCGAGATCTGGCGGCTGTTGCACGGATGCGCCTGACGCCGGGTAAGACGGTCGTGCTCGGCGTCGCCGTCACGGTGCTGGCGGGATGCGGCGGCAGCGGCGGTGCAACGGAACAGGCGGGGGAAACGTCCGGCACGTCGAACGGGTGCACGTCTGGGACGCCGCACGCGCATCCGAACGGCGGCTACAAGCGGGAGAAGCTGGAGCTGAACCCGGCCAAGACCTACGCCCTCGTCTTCCGGACGAACTGCGGCTCCTTCACGGTGACGCTGAGCCCGAAGACGGCTCCGAAGACGACGGCGTCTCTCGTCTCGCTGGCCAGGCGCGGCTTCTTCACGGACACGTACTTTCACCGCATCGTGCCGGGCTTCGTGATCCAGGGCGGCGACCCGACCGGCAGCGGCAGCGGCGGCCCGGGGTACAAGACCGTGGAGAAGCCGCCGGTGAACGCCCGCTATACGCACGGCGTCGTCGCGATGGCGAAGGGCGGCGCGGAGCCCCCGGGCACCGCCGGCAGCCAGTTCTTCGTCGTCACGGCCGCGGATGCGCAGCTCCCGCCGGAGTACGCGATCGTCGGCAAGGTGACGAAAGGCATCGGCGTCGTCGACCGGATCGGCAGGCTCGGCGATCCGACGACGGAGCAGCCCACGCAGCCCGTCGTGATCAGCCGCGTACGCGTCGTGATCTCCTAAGGTGCCGGCGGGGGTCACCGCGGTCGTGCTCGCCGCGGGGGCCGCGTCGCGCTTCGGGTCGCCGAAGCAGACCCTCTTGCTGCCTCGTGTGCTGGAGCGCCTGGGCGCGAGCATCGTGGACGATGTCGTCGTCGTCGCAGGCGCGTACCCGCTCGAGACCGGGGCCCGCGTCGTCACCTGCGCGGACTGGAAGCGTGGACCGGGCGCGTCGCTTCGCTGCGGCCTGGCGGCGATCGATGCCGAGGCCGCAATCGTCGTGCTCGCCGACGGGCCGAATCTCGATCCGAGGGCCGTCGACCGGGTCGCTGAGGCGTGGCGCGCCGGCGCCGGCCCGGTCCTGGCAGCGACCTACGACGGCGTCAACCGCTCTCATCCGGTCCTCCTCGCCCGGTCGCACTGGGAGGAGATTCCGGACGAAGGCGCCCGCGCGCTGGCGGTGACGCTCGTCTCCTGCGACGATTTGACGGATCCCGGAGATATCGACACTCCCGAAGGGTTGCGAGATGGAGATGGCGAATCCTGAACCAATGTCCGTTGTTCCCCTGCAGCGCGACCGGGACTGGTCACCGCTTGCGGCTGCCCGCCTGCACCGGCAGCTGACGGTTTCCGAGGCTGCGCGCCGCGCGGGGATCACCGAGGACGAGGCTCGCTGGCTCGAGGAGGGCCGCGTCTACCGCTTCCGCTCGACCGACGCCGCGATGCTCGCCCTCGTGCTCTATTCAACCGGGCTCGGGATCGACCATCGTGAGGCGAAGCAACTCGCCGGGCTCCCGCTGCCGCCGAAGCCGTTCGAGCCGGGGACGCGGGCGCGGCTGATCGCCGTTGCGGCGATCGCGGCGCTCCTCGCTGCGCTGCTGACCGCCGTCGGCTTCTCCAAGCTCGGCGACACGGCGATCACGAAGCAGATCGCTCCGCCGGGGTCGACCCTGCCCCCGCCTTGGCAGATCCGTGTCGACGTCTTCGACGGCGCGCAGGACATCGTCCGGGCGCGCACGCTCGCTTCGCGCATCGGCTCCTACGGCTACTCGATCCACCGCGTGCGCAAAGCGACGCAGTCCAATTACCGGCACACGATCGTCTTCTACGAACCGGGCGGCCAGGCGATGGCTGTCCGCCTCGCGCGCCGGCTGGGCGTGGCCACTGCACCACTACCAGGCGGCAAGGACAAGAACCGCCTGGTCGTGATCGTCGGAAAGCGCTAGTGGAGCTCGATGCGCAAGGCCGCGAGCTTTTGCTTGAGCTCGAGCGGCATCTGCTCCGTGGTCGCCGTACGGATGTAGCGCCGCAGCGACACCTCGAACCGGTAGCGGCGCCGGCAGTGGCTGCACGTGTCGAGATGAGCCTCCGCCTCCTGCATCTCGCCCATGGTCAGCTCACGGTCGAGGAACGGCTGCATCATCTCCTCGCACTTCACGCACGGATCGACGCCGTACCCGCTCATTTGGCCACTTCCTCCGCGAGCTCGCCCTTCAGGATACGCCTCGCGCGATGGAGCCGGGACATCACGGTGCCGACCGGGATGTCGAGGATCTGCGCGGTGTCGGCGTACGAGAAGTCACCGATGTCGACGAGCACGAGCACGTCCCTGAAGTCGTGCGGCACGTGCGCCAGCGCGTCGACGACCGAGTCCTGTGACAGCCGCTCGATCACGCGCTCCTCGTCCATCGGTCGCCCCTCCTGCTCCTCCAGCTTGTCGTAGAGGTAGTAGTCGCTCTTCTCGTCCAACGACGTCGTCTGCGGCGAACGCTGCTGGCGCCGGCCGCGGTCGATGTTCAGGTTCGTGAGAATCCGCAGCAGCCACGCGCGAAGGTTCGTCCCCGGCGTGTACTGCTGCCAGCTGCGAAAGGCGCGCACGTACGTCTCCTGCATCAGCTCGTCCGCGTCCTCGCGCGAGTTCGCGAGATGGCGTGCAACGCGATAGACCTGGTCGGAGAGGTCGAGCGCTTCCTCCTCGAACCGCACACGGTTGCGTGCCTCCTCTGCCAGGCGTCTCGTATCGGCCGACGTGGGCTCGCTCATCTCGTCGGCCACCCTACCAACGCTGAAACGACGCACAGGACGCGCATATTCCAGGCACTTTTCGGGTAGCTGCTCGGTAACGACTAGAAAGGGAGGGCTCCTTGCACCATGACCACGATCTGGTGACGCTCGACGATCAAAAGATCGGCCACGTCGTCGGCGAGCACGACGACTACCACATCGTCGAGCACGGTCTTCTGAAGACGAAGCACCTGGTGCCGAAGACGTTCGTGGAGCAGCACGGTGACGGCTATCGCACGACACTGTCCAAGCAGCTCATCAACGATTCCCCGAAATTCCACGAGGACGACGGCGATCTTCAGGTGATCGCGCAGCACTACGGGCTCGCGGAAGGGTTCGACGACCCGATGACACGCGGCTACGGCGACCTGGAGCCAGACGATCCCGCACGCACCGCCGAAGAGGACGCCGTCGCCGCCGGCGTCGACCCGGTGCACGAGCGTGTCGCGGTTCGCAAAGGACTAACCGACCCTGATCCCGGCCGGCCGAAGTACGACTCTCCCGGCCTGACCGGCGGCGACCGGTACCGGGACGCTCGGCGCGAAACGCCGGGAACCTAGCTCGCCCCCCAACGAACCGATGCGGCCGCGGCTCGTCCGAGTCGCGGCCGCGCTGAGCAAGCGTCAGCGCGCCGTGGGGTCGACCGGGCGGAACCCGCCCCGCGCCATCACCTCGAGCAGCCGCTCGCGAGACGTCAGTCCGTCATCCCACTGGAGCATCACCTGCCCCATCAGGTTCGCGTTCGCGAACTCCAGCCCCTCGTGACCTTCAAGCGTCTTGCCGAGGCGCATGACGCACCGTTCACAGCGGATGCCGGTGACCTGCAGGGTCTCGGTGCGCAGCACGCGCCTACGGTAGCGAGCGCGCAACGATGTCGGCTGCCGCCTCGCGCGGTTGATCGAATCCCAGCTGCAGATCGGCCTCGCAGAGCGAGGGGTCGAGCCCGTCGAACCCGATCCGCTGGCCGAGCTCGGCGTAGAGCTCGGGGACGCCCACCGGGGCATCGCGCTCGGGATGGATCAATTGGGCGCGAGGGCCAAAGCGGGCCGCCGCCCAGCGGTTCTGGTCGTAGACGACGCGCGACGAGCCGTCGACAGGCGACTCCGGCTGCTCGAGGGCCCAGGCGCAGAGCGTTCGCACGAGCTCGATCAGCGCCCCGCTGATGCCGACGTCGGTCGGCTGGTCGGGCATCCGCACCTCGAGCGTCCCGTACCTCGGGTGCGGCCGCACGTCCCAGTGGATCGCCGTGTAGACGTCGATCACGCCCGCGTCGCAGAAGCGGCGCACGAGCCGCTCCCAGTCCTGCCACGAGTCGAAGCGCGGCGGCGCGCCGTGTCGCGGCAGCAGCGTCAGGATCTCGGCGCGTATCGAGGACATGCCGGTGCGTGCGCCCTCGAACCACGGGGAGTTCGCCGACAGCGCGAGCAGGAGCGGGAGCCACGGGATGATCGCCTCGACGACGCGCAGGCACGTCTCGGCATCCGGCATCCCAACGTGCACGTGGAGTCCCTGGACGCCCTGACGGTGAGCCGCAGGTCCGGCGTACTCGACGAACGCCCGATAGTGCGGCTCGTTCGCGATCTCCTGCTCGGACACGACGTCGAACGGATGCGAGCCGGACGCCGCGATTCTGCATCCGACCTCTCGTGCTGCGCGCTCAGTCTCCCGGCGCAGGTCGCGCAGCACGCCGAGCGCATCGGCGGCGGATTCGCAGACGCCGGTGTTCAGCTCGACGATGGACTCGAACAGCTCGTGCTTCACAAGCCCGCGCTCCGCGTCGACCCGTGGGATCACCTCCGAGCTGACCGGCCGCTGCGCGAGCGTCTCGGCGTCGACGAGCATCAACTCCTCCTCCGCGCCGAGCGTGAGGACGGTACCCCAGTTCTGCTCCGTCATCGAGCGGGCGATCCTCGCGTTCCTGACGACCCGCTGGGCGGGCGAGCGCCGGAGAGACAGTGCGGGAAGCACGGCCTCGTAAGCGATCGTCCGTTCAGCGGGCCGAGCCGCCCGCGGAGCCGGGCTCCGCCCGGCGGGAGCGGGCGGCGGTCAGGGGCGCGAGGCGTCACTGCCTCCTGATCCCGTGTACCGGCCGGCCGGCGGCCTCCCAGGCGTAGTAGGACGCGCTGGGCCCGAACTCCACCTGGTAGACGACGACGCGCGGGTTGCGGCCGACCTCCTTCGCGCGCTGGGCGTGCCGGAGCAGGTTCGGATCGTCGCGCTGTTCCCAGACGAGGATCAGATGCACCGCCGTCATATGCAGGGCGACGAATGTGCAGCCTTCGGCGGGACAGGGGAACGGATTGGTCGCGACGCAGAACCAGCCTTCGTGGTCGTCGCGCGTGTCCTCAGTCCAGAGCTCTTCCTCGACGACGAGCTCGGTCTCCATCGGGCCACGGTAACGATTCCGCTGCAGTGCAAGCTCCGGGCAGCGGAGGCGTCGCCGACGAATGTGGGCGTTACGGCCGCCAGCCGCGAAACGCAGCGAGCAATGCCGCTTCCGCCTCCGGCGTGACCTGCTCCGGGTTCAGCGTTCCGGTCACGCGGATCGTCTCGCGCATCTGCTCGAGGTAGATCCGGCAGCCCTTGCAGGACTCGACGTGGCGCTCGAACCGCTGCACGAGCTCGTCCGGCATGATGCCTTCGAGGTAGTCGGTGACGAGCTCCACCAGTTCCTGGCAGCTCAGCTGATCGTAGGTCTCGGGTGGTTGCGTCATTCGTCGTCCATGTACTTCTCGAGGGCCGCGCGGACGGCCGAGCGTGCGCGGTGGAGCAGTACCCGTTGATTGGTCTCGCTCAACGTCAGGGCGTTACACACTTCGTCGGCGCTCCAGCCTTCGATGTCGCGCAGCGTGATCACCGTTCGCTGGGTTTCCGGCAGCCTCTCGATCGCGTCGGCGATCACGTCGCGGGTCTCCGCGGCGAGCAGCCGCTCTTCCGGAAAGGCGCGCGGAGGGGCGCGCCAGTGGCCCGGCCAGCCCTCGTCGGGATCGCGGAAGCGATCCACGTCCACCGCGGCGTCGTCGTTCTCGAGTGACGAGAACGGGAGCGAGCGCCCCTCGCGCATCCCGCGCGTCTTGGCCCGGTTGGTGAGGATCCGGAACAGCCATGTCTTCAGGGACGAGCGTCCCTCGAAGCGATCGATCCCCTCGAGCACCGCGAGCCACGTCTCCTGCGCCACCTCCTCGGCGAGCGCCCGGCTGGGCACGTACATCTGGGCCACGCGAACGAAGGGCGCGTGGTAGCGCGCGATCAGGTCCCGGAAAGCGGCCTCGTCGCCGGAGCGAAGCGCCGCGACGAGCTGCCGCTCGTCCTGCATCGCGCGAGCGTAACTGCTTGGTGCGAAGTGCTTTGCACCAGCAGTGGCTCGACCTTGTAACACTGAGCCACTTGGTGGGAAACGTCGTGTGTAACGGGATCGCCGGGCGCTCAGACTGCTTCGTTTCTGCGGCGTCGACGAGCGAGGAGGTAGCGAGAAGTGAGCGAGTCATTCGACCTGATCGTGCTCGGCTCTGGCTCCGCAGCGCGCGACGGAGCCGCGCGGGCGTACGACCTCGGCGCGCGGGTGGCGATGATCGAGCGCGAGCGCTGGGGCGGCTCGTGCCCGAACGTCGCGTGCCGTCCGACGAAGGCGTATCTGGTCGCCGCGGAGCAATTGCACGACGCAAACGTCCATGCAGCGGAGCGCGGCGTGCGCACCGGGCCTGCGACGATCGACATGGCGGCGCTTCGGCGCTGGAAGGACTCGCTGCGACGCGATCAGCAGGGCTGGCTCGAGCTCCTCAGCGGGCGCTATGAGACGGTGCAGGGCGAGGCCTCGTTCGTCGACCCGCGCACCGTTCGGGTGCGCGATCGCCAGCTGAGCGCCGAGAAGATCCTGATCGCCACGGGTTCGCGTACGGCCGTGCCGACGGTTCCGGGGATCGAGGACGTGGACTGGCTCGACCACATCAGCGCGCTCGAGCTGGAACGGGTGCCGGAGTCGCTGCTCGTGGTCGGCGCGGGCCCGGTCGGGCTCGAGTTGGCGCAGATCTTCGCGCGCTTCGGCTCCCGGGTCACGATCGTGAACCATTCGGGGCAGATCGCCGCCCGAGCGGACGGCGAGGCCGCGGCCGAGCTCCAAGCGGCCCTCGAGGACGAGGGAATCGAGGTCGTGCTGAACGCCGGAGTCGACGCCTTCCGGCGCGAAGGAGACGAGATCGTCGCAACCGTCGCCGGGCGCGAGGTCCGCGTCGGCGACGTCTTGCTCGCCTCCGGCCGCAAGGCGAACACCGAGTCGCTCGCCCTCGATCGCGCCGGCGTCGAGACGGATCGAGGCTTCATCGTCGTCGACGACCGCCAGCGGACCGCCGCCGAGGGGATCTGGGCCGCGGGCGACTGCGCGATCGGCCCGATGTTCACGCCCACCGCGCAGTACCAGGCCCGGGTCGCGATCGCCGACATGTTCGACACTGGCGAGCGGCACGCGGAGTACTCGGTGCTGCCGACGGCGATCTTCACCGACCCCGAGCTCGGCGGCGTCGGCCGGACCGAGGCCGAGGCGCGGACTGCGGGTTGCGACGTGGACGTCGTCAAGCATCCGCTCAAGGCCGTAACGCGCGCCCAGTACCTGGGGATGCAGCACGGGCTCTACAAGATCGTCTTCGACCGGTCGACGCGCCGCGTGCTCGGGGTTCACGTGGTCTCCCGGGGTGCCAGCGACATCGTCGGGAGCCTCGCGGCCGCACTCCGGCTGGGCGTGACCGTCGACGACCTCGCCGCCGTGCACCACGTCTATCCCTCCTTCAGCGAGGGGGTCAAAGCGGCGGCTGAGCAGGCCCTTCAGGAAGCGGCGCGCGCCTGAGCCTGAGCGCCTCTTGTCGCATTTGTGGCGTTGTGGGAAGATCGAAGGCCCCTGACAAGTCTTAGGGACAGCGCAGCAACCATGCTGCGAATCGAGACACGAGGAGAAGGCGTATGGGAGGCACCACAGCGAAGCTCGTGGACGCTCCGACCTTCGACGGCCCAGGCATCGCAGCGACGCTCCCGCGCTCCGAGGTCGAGCAGGCAATCGCCCGCAAGGGCGACGTCTCGCTCAAGCTCGAGGTGGAGGCCCGCCCCGACGGTGCTGCCGACTTCGAGGCGCACACGCTCGAGATCGGGTGGGACCGCGCTGACCTCGAGCGGCTGCTCGAGGAGTCGTCGGGCGACGAGGTAATGCTGACGTTCGACGCCCGCGAACTGGCCGAAGTGATCGACCCCGACGTGGAGGGACAACTCCTCCGCGAGCGGGTGGCCGTGCTCACGGTCGCGGTCGCTGCGGCGACGGCGGGAACGGCGGGCTACGTGGCGACGACGATGGCACATCACGAGAGCAAGCCAACGTCGTACGCGTATGTGCACTCGACGGCTCCGATCGACCAGGTGAGCGACGCGGCGTCCGGCGGCGGTTATGGCGCCGCCACGGTTCAGCCGACGTCGGTCGAGCAGGTCAGCGACGCGGCCAGCGGCGGCGGCTACCCCGCGGCGAGCGTCGAAGACGCGGCCACCGCGGGCGGCTACACCGCCGGCGGCATGCAGCCGACGTCGATCGAGCAGGTCAGCGACGCGGCCAGTGCGGGCGGCTACACCGCCGGCGGAATCCAGCCGACGTCGGTCGAGCAGGTCAGCGATGCGGCCAGCGGAGGCGGCTACACGGCGGCGGCGCCCACAGAGGACGCCGCAACGGCCGGTGGCTACACCGCCGGCGGCATGCAGCCATCACAGACGGTGCAGGGAGCCGAGCAGTACGCGGGCTACCAGCACCCGACCGCAGCACCGGTCGAGCAGGTCAGCGACGCGGCCACCGCGGGCGGCTACACCGCCGGCGGCATCCAGCCGACGTCGGTCGAGCAGGTCAGCGACGCCGCAACCGGCGGCTATACCCCGGCGGCCCCGGCCGACCAGGGCGATGTCGTCAGTCGCGCCGCCGCCAACCAGGAAGCCGCTCAGGGCGACGTGCTCAGCCGTGCGGTGGCGAACGACCAGGCTGGGACGGTGCAGGGCGCCGGGCAGTACGCCGGCTACCAGCACGCCACGGCCCCCACCCCGGAGCTCACCAGTGACGCCGCCAGCGGCGGCGGCTACCAGGCCGACACTGCGGGCGCTGCGAGCGTCTCGAAGACCGCGGACGTGCACAACGTCGTCACGGAGGCAGCGAGCGGTCCCGAGCTGATGAGCGATGCGGCCACCGGTGGCTACACCGCGCCGACGGCAACGCCGGCGGCGACCGAAGGCGGCGGCACGTTCGACACGCCGGCGACGCCCGGGCTGATCGCGGGAGGAATCGCGCTCCTGATCACCGGCGCCGCCTTCGTGACGGGCAAGGCCCGCGTGCGCAAGGCACACCCGGCCTAGCACGAGCGACGCAGAAAAGGAGAAGAGCCCCGGGGCAGGCAATCCGGGGCTCTTCGTTTGCTCTCTCCGCTGTGCTGGCTACGGCGTCGAGAGCGGGCCCCCAGGGGTACGGGGCCGATTCGGGCGGCTGGGGTCAGGGAGAGGGTTGCCGCCCAAGCTTCACCTCGATCGTCTGCTTTTTGTCGCCGCGGTAGATCTCGAGCGCGATCGTGTCCCCGGGCTTGTGACTCGCGATCACGTCGCGGAGACGGTCGAGCGTCGCAGTGGGCACGCCTTCCGCCGAGACGAGGATGTCGCCGCCGAGCGACCACGTCTGGCCGGCCACGACCACGTCGTTCGTCCCCTGCTTCAGCCCGGCCTTCGCAGCGCCGCTGCCGGTCTGGACCCGCGCAACGAGCAGGCCATGCTTGACGGGGAGATGGAAGAGCTGTGCGATCTCAGGCGTGATCTCCTGGGGGGTGATTCCCAGGAATGGGTGCTCGACGTGCCCGTGCGCGATCAGATCCGCGACGACGCGGCGCACGGTGTTCGACGGGATCGCGAAGCCGATACCGAGATTCCCCTGCTGGCCGGTATTGCCGGTCGAAATCTGAGAGTTGACGCCGATCACCTCGCCGCGCGCGTCGAGCAGCGGACCGCCTGAGTTGCCGTGGTTCAGGGCGGCATCGGTTTGGATTGCATGATCGATCGTGCCGTTGTGGTCGGGGGCGGCGAGCGGACGGTCGAGCGCGCTGACGATCCCGGCGGTCACGGAGCGCGTGTAGCCGAACGGGTTCCCGATCGCGACCACCGAGTCGCCGACCTGGACGGTGTCGGAATCGCCCCAGGTCAGCGGCGTGAGCGCGCGCGAGTGCTCGTTGATCTCCAACACCGCGACGTCGGTCGACGCATCGGTTCCCACGATCTTCGCCTTCAGGCGCTCACCGTTCGTGAAGCTGACCTGCACGTCCCGCGAGCCCTGCACCACGTGGAAGTTGGTGACGATGTGACCGGTCTTGTCGATCACGAAGCCGGAGCCGAGCGACTGCTGCTGCTCGGTCTGCGGCGCGAACGGGTCGGGAAAGAACGGGTTCTGCGGAACGCTGACGATGCTCGTCGAGGTGATCTGGACGACTGCGGGCGCGGCCCGCCGGTACACCTGGTTGATCGAGAGCGCCTTCCCCTGAGCGAACGAGACCGGCGGAGTGGCACGTTGGGACGCCGGAACGAGCACCCGTTCGGTGCTCTTGCCGCCGAGCTCGCCGAGGAGAGCGGCGCCGCCGAGTGCGACGGCGCCGCCCAACACCGACGCGGCCACGAAAGCGGCCGCACGAGTGATGCCGTACCAGTGCTGCGAACGGGGTCCCAATGCCACGGCCTCGTTCTAGTCACGCGCCGTTGAAGCGCGCGTTGAGCCTCTGTTAAGGAGTGTTCAGGTGTGGAAGCAGGGTGTGAAGGCGGACGTCTGGTGATGCCCGCGTAGGCTGCGCCCGTGCGTGAGAAGTTCCTGCTCGACCCGGATGTCGTCTTCCTCAACCACGGCTCGTTCGGCGCCTGCCCACGGCCGGTGTTCGAGGAGTACCAACGTGTCCAGCTCGAGCTCGAGCGGAACCCGGTCGACTTCCTGTCGCTGGATCGACGTTTCCCGGCGCTGATCGAGGAGGCGCGCTCGCGGCTGGCCGCATACGTAGGCGCGTTGTCCGCGAATCTGATCCTCGTTCCGAATGCGACGACGGGGGTGAACGCCGTCGCGCGGTCCCTGAAGCTGCGACCAGGCGAGGAGATCGTGGCGACCAACCACGAGTACGGCGGCAACGATCTGCTCTGGCGCTGGGTATGCGAGCGGGCGGGTGCGCGCTACGTGGTCGTCGACACGATGCCCGCGACTGCGGTCGAAGCGCTCCTCGGCGCCTGCGGCCCGCGAACGCGCTTGCTCTTCGTGTCGCACGTCTCCTCGCCGACGGCCCTGCGTTTTCCGGCCGAAGAGCTGTGCCGCCGCGCTCGAGAGGCGGGAGTCCCGACGCTCGTGGACGGCGCGCACACGCCGAGCCAGGTCGACCTCGATCTCGAATCACTCGGCGCGGACTTCTACACGGGCAATTGCCACAAGTGGTTGTGCTCGCCGAAGGGCGCGGGCTTCCTCTACGCACGACCGGACGCACAGGCGCTGCTCGAGCCCCTCGCCCTGAGCTGGGACTGGGAAGAGACGGCGTGGGCAGACCGGCATCGCTGGCAGGGCACGAAGGATCCGTCGCCGTACCTGGCGGTGCCGGCGGCGATCGACTTCCAGGCCGAGCATGAGTGGAACGGCGTCCGCGCGCGCTGTCATTCGCTGGCGGCGCGGGCGTGGCGCGAGCTCTCGGAGCTGCTCGGAACCGAACCGCTCGCCGCCGCCGAGCAGGAGTTCGTCCAGATGTGCACCGTGCGGCTTCCGCGCTGCGACGCGCTCGCACTAGCGGCCAGGTTGTGGCATGAGCACCGGATCGAGGTACTCGCGCAGGAGTGGCGCGGCGAGCCGGTGCTCCGGGTGTCCTTCCAGGCCTACAACGACGAGAACGACCTCGAAGCGCTGAAGGAGGTCCTGCCACGCGCATTGTCGTGATCACCGTCGCGCCGCAGGTGGCGGCACCGTTGGTCGAAGGACTGCGCGCCCTCGGGCACGAGGTGCTCGGCCTCCTGACGGCGCCGACTCCGCGTAAGCCCGAGAATCTCGAGCAGATCCTCGCCGAGTCGACCGTCGAGACGCACGTCGCGCGAGACGTCGGGCATGCGACGGAGCTGCTTCGCGCCTTCGACGCCGATCTCGCCATCTGCTCGGGCTTCCCGCGGAGGCTGCCCGCGGAGGCAGTGACCGCGCCGCGGTTGGGGATTCTCAACGGACATCCGTCGCTCCTCCCTCGTTGGCGCGGTCCCAACCCGTTCGGCTGGACCTTTCGCGCGGGCGACGACGTGCTCGGCTTCACCTGGCACCTGATGGATGCAGAGCTCGACACCGGTCCGATCGTCGCGCAAGGGTCGACGCCGCTCACCGACGACGACGGCGTGCACACGCTGTTCGCGTTGATGCCTCCGCTTGCGGGTGGTCTGCTGCCGGCGGCGCTCGCGCGGCTGCAGGCCGGCGATCGAGGCGACCCGCAACCGACCGAGGGCGCGACCTGGGCGCCGCTGTTCGAGGACGAATACGCCGAGATCGACTGGGGGCGTCCCGCGCGCGAGGTGCACAACCAGATCCGCTGCTGGTTCCTTCCCCCCCGAAGGGACTACTGGGCGCGCACACGACGCTCGAGCGGAAGCGCGTCAAGGTGACGCGTTCGCAGCTCGCGGAGGGCGAATTCGGCGCCGCGCCGCCCGGCACGATCGTCGCGCGGGAGGACGCAGCATTGCTGGTGCAGTGCGGCGACCGGCCCCTGCGCGTGCTCGAGACCGAGCCTGCCTGACGGTTTCACGATCACCTCTCCACGTCGGTGACTACGTCGTGTGGCTGAGGCCGGTGCGGTAGCGTGAGCGCGTGACCGGGCCGTCACTCGCCGACTACCGGGAGGCTGCGAATCTCCGGGCTGCCCTGCGGGCGTTCCTTCGGCGAAGCGAGGAGATCTCGCGCCGAAACGGGCTGACGCCGCGCCAGTACCTCCTGCTGCTGATGGTCAAGGGCGCACCCGATGGAAGCGAGCGCTCGACCATCACCGACCTCGTCGAACGCCTGGCGCTCACGCAGAGCACGGTCACCGAGCTCGTCCAGCGGGCCCAGGACGCCGAGCTGCTGGTACGCGAGCCGTCCTCCTCCGACGGCAGGGTCGTCTATCTCCGGCTGACTCCCCGGGGCGACCAGCTCATGACGGCCGCGTTCAACGAGCTCGGTGCCGAGCGTGAAACGCTGCTCCGGTTGATCCGCCAGGACTAGCGGGAAGGCGCGTGTTTCCGCGCGCGCGCCGTGGAAATCGAGACCGGCGATGAAGCTCGCGAAGCTCATCGCCTCGTGGCCCGTTTTGCGCCAGCTCCAAGGCAGCGATCCGCGCGCACTGGGCTCGGCGGCGAGCTCCGCCAAGACACGGGGCCTGCGCGCGCGGATCGACGACGCCGATCACGTGGTCGAGTCGATCTGTCCCTACTGCGCGGTCGGCTGCGGACAGCTGGTCTACGTCAAGAACGGCCGCGTGACGCAGATCGAAGGCGATCCGGCCAGCCCGATCTCGCGCGGCCGCCTCTGCCCGAAGGGGTCGGCGTCGAAGCAGCTCGTCACGAGCCCGTTGCGCGAGTACTTCGTCAAGTACCGCCGGCCGTTCTCGGACCGGTGGGAGTCGCTGCCGCTCGAGCAGGCGATGGACATGATCGCCGAGCGCGTGCTGAAGACGCGCGCAGAGAACTGGCAGGCGACGGAAGGCGACGAGAAGCTGAATCGCACGCTCGCGATCGGGTCGCTCGGCGGCGCGACCCTCGACAACGAAGAGAACTACCTGATCAAGAAGCTGTTCACGGCGCTCGGCGTGGTCAGCGTCGAGAACCAGGCCCGCATATGACACAGCTCCACGGTCCCCGGTCTGGGGACCTCGTTCGGACGCGGCGGCGCCACCGGCTTCCAGCAGGACCTCCAGAACGCCGACTGCATCGTGATCATGGGCTCGAACATGGCCGAGAACCACCCGGTCGGCTTCCAGTGGGTGATGGAGGCGCGGCTGCGCGGTGCGAAGGTCTTCCACGTCGACCCTCGGTTCACGCGCACGAGCGCGATGGCGACGGACTTCGTCCCGATTCGCGCCGGCTCGGACATCGCGTTCCTCGGCGGGATCGTCAACTACATCATCGAGAACGAGCGCTGGTTCGACGAATACGTCAAGACGTACACGAACGCCGCGGTCGTGATCGACGAGCGGTTCGAGGACACCGAGGACCTCGACGGGCTCTTCTCGGGCTGGGATCCCGAGCAGAAGCAATACGACCCGACGAGCTGGCAGTACGAGGGCATGGAGACGGAAGGCTCCGGCCAGGGCGAGGAGGGTGCGCCGAGGGGCGAGAGCGCAGGCCACGGCGGTGCGGGCGGCGGGCTCTCGCACGGGGAGCCGCCGCACGAGGACGACACGCTCCGGCACCCACGCTGCGTGTTCCAGATCGTCAAGCGGCACTACTCGCGGTACACGCCGGAGACGGTCGCGCAGATCTGCGGCTGCACCGAGGGGCAGTTCCTCGAGGTTGCCGAGGCGCTGTGCGCGAACTCGGGTCGAGAGCGCACGTCCGCGTTCGTCTACTCCGTCGGCTGGACGCAGCACACCGTCGGCGTGCAGTACATCCGCACCGCGGCGATCATCCAGCTCCTGCTCGGCAACATCGGCCGGCCCGGCGGCGGTGTCATCGCCCTTCGCGGGCACGCCTCGATTCAGGGCTCGACCGACCTCGCGACGCTCTACAACATCTTTCCGGGCTATCTCCCGATGCCGCACGCGCATGCGCACGACGATCTCGACGAGTACGTGAGGCGCAATTCTTCGCCGACGGGCTTCTGGGGGAACATGAAGTCGTACTTCGTGTCGCTGCTGAAGGCGTATTTCGGCGAGCACGCGACATCGGACAACGACTTCCTCTTCCATCACCTGCCGCGCATCACGGGCGACCACTCGGCGTACCAGGCCGCGCTCGACATGCTCGACGGGAACATGAAGGGCTACTTCCTGCTCGGCGAGAACCCCGCGGTCGGCTCGGCCAACTCGAGGCTGCACCGGCTCGCACTCGCCAAGCTCGACTGGCTGGTCGTGCGCGACCTCGTCGAGATCGAGTCGGCGTCGTTCTGGAAGGACGCACCGGAGATCGAGACCGGCGAGCTCGAGACGAAGGAGATCGGAACCGAGGTGTTCTTCCTCCCCGCGGCCGCGCACACCGAGAAGGACGGGGCGTTCACGAACACGCAGCGGCTCGTGCAATGGCATTGGAAGGCCGTCGAGCCGATGCACGACTGCAGATCCGACCTCTGGTTCGTGTTCCACCTGGGCCGCCGGATCAAGCAGCGGCTCGCCGAGTCGGGCGACCCGCGCGACACGCTGGTCAAGGCGCTCCTGTGGACGTACCCGACGCAAGGCGCCGTTCAGGACCCGAGCGCCGAAGCCGTGCTGCGCGAGATCGGCGGCTGGAACGAGTTGGGCGAGGCGCTCGCCGCGTACACCGAGCTGAAGGACGACGGCTCGACGGCGTGCGGCTGCTGGATCTACTGCGGCTGTTTCGCCGGCGAGGAGAATGGGCCTGCGAGGCGCAAGCCGCACTGGGAGCAGCACTGGGTCGCGCCCGAGTGGGCCTGGGCCTGGCCCGCGAACCGGCGCGTCCTCTACAACCGGGCCTCCGCCGATCCGAAGGGCAGGCCGTGGTCAGAGCGGAAGCAGCTCGTCTGGTGGGACGAGGGCGAGCGGAAGTGGACCGGCTTCGACGTCCCGGACTTCGAGGAGCGCAAGCGGCCCGACTACGAGCCGCCGGACGACGCGCGCGGACCCGACGCGATCCGAGGTGACCACCCGTTCATCATGCAGTCGGACGGACAGGGCTGGCTCTTCGCGCCGAGCGGGCTCGTCGACGGGCCGCTGCCGACGCATTACGAGCCGCACGAGTCCCCGTTCACGAATTTGCTCTACTCGCAACGCGCGAATCCCGCGCGACAGCGCCACGACCGCAAGGAGAGCCCGTCGAACCCGTCGCCGTCGGAGCGCTACCCCTACGTCGTGACGACGTACCGGCTGACGGAGCATCACACGGCCGGGGGCATGTCGCGCGGCCTTCCCTATCTCGCCGAGCTGCAGCCGGCCTTCTTCTGTGAGGTGTCTCCGGCGCTCGCCGAGGAGCGCGGCCTCGAACACGGCGGCTGGGCGACGATCGTGACGTCACGGACGGCGATCGAGGCGCGGGTGCTGGTCACCGAGCGCCTCCGTCCGCTCGAGGTGCAGGGCCGTCGTGTGCATCAGGTCGGCCTGCCGTATCACTGGGGAGGTCGCGGCTTGACGACCGGGGACAGCGCCAACGACCTCTTCCATCTCGTGCTCGATCCCAACGTCCACATCCAGGAGGTCAAGGCGGCGACGTGCGACATCCGTCCAGGCCGCCGTCCTCGCGGCGAAGAGCTGCCGAAGTTCGTGGAGGCGCACCGTGCCGGCTGACGGGCACACGACCTACGGGCTCCAGATCCAGCCGCGGGTCGGCTTCTTCACGGACACGACGGTCTGCATCGGCTGCAAGGCCTGCGAGGTGGCCTGCAAGGAGTGGAACCTCGTCCCGGAGGACGGGCTCAACTGGACGGGGAAGTCGTACGACAACACGCAGCAGCTCGACGCGAACACCTGGCGTCACGTCGCGTTCATCGAGCAGCGCAAGCCGGTCCGTGTTCGCTCTGACGACGCGAGTCAATCGGCTTCCTGGGGCGCCGCCGGCGGTGCGGGGCCGGAGGGCACAGTGCAAGGACGCACGGGCCCGCAGAGCACCGTGCCGCCGGCGGCGTCAGTCGGCGGCGAAGCCGGGCTCCGCCCGGCGGGAGCCGACGACGGCCAGGGAGGCGATTTTCGCTGGTTGATGTCGAGCGACGTGTGCAAGCACTGCACGCACGCCGGCTGCCTCGACGTCTGCCCGACCGGAGCGATCTTCCGCACCGAGTTCGGGACCGTCGTGATCCAGGACGACGTCTGCAACGGCTGCGGCTACTGCGTCACCGCGTGCCCGTTCGGCGTGATCGGCAAGCGGGAGCTCGGCGGCGACGGCGGCATGCACAAGTGCACGCTCTGCTACGACCGCCTGGAGGAGGGGCACGAGCCCGCGTGCGCGAAGGCGTGTCCGACGGACTCGATCCAGTTCGGATCCTTGGACGAGCTGCTGGAGCGGGCGAACGGACGCCTCGAATCGCTGCACGAGGCCGGCGTCGAGGACGCGCGGCTCTACGGCGCGAACCCGGAGGACGGCGTCGGCGGCTTCGGCGCCTTCTTCCTGCTGCTTGACGAGCCGGAGGTCTACGGCCTGCCGCCGGATCCGGTCGTGCCGACGAAGAACCTCGGGCAGATCTGGGGTGCGGTCGCGGCCGCGGCGGCTGTCGTGGCGGCGGGAGTCGCGGTCGCGTTGGCCGGAGGAGGCGATGACGTCCGATAGCTCGACGCCGGGGCCGCAGCGGCCGACCTCCTACTACGGGCAGCCGATCATCAAGCCGCCGGTGTGGAAGTCGGAGATCCCGGCCTACTTCTTCACCGGCGGGCTCGGCGGAGTCGCGTCGACGCTCGCGCTGGGCGCGCGCCTGAGCGGCAACGACGTGCTGGCGCGTCGTGCGTCGCTCGCTGCGGGCGCGGCGCTCGGCGTCAGCCCGATGTTCTTGATCAGAGACCTCGGGCGACCGAGACGGTTCCTCAACATGTTCCGCGTCTTCAAGGTCACGTCGCCGATGAGTGTCGGCAGCTGGCTCCTGGGCGCAGCCGGCAGCGCGGCCGGCACCTCGGCCGTACTCGAGCTGAGCGGCCTCTTCCCACGGCTGCAACGGCTGACGGGGGGCGCGGCGGGCGTGCTCGGACCGGGCGTGGCGACGTACACGGGCGGGCTTCTGGCTCAGTCGGTGGTGCCGGTCTGGCACGAGGCGCGGCACGAGCTGCCGCTGCTGTTCGGAGCGAGCGCCGCGGCCGCAGCGGGTGGCGCGGCCGCCGTCCTGACACCGGCGGCTGCTGCAGCACCGGCGCGCCGACTCGCCCTCGCAGGCGCCGTCACCGAGCTCGTCGCACAGCGCGCAATGGAGAAGCGGCTGGGCGCTCTGGCCGCGGAGCCGTACACGCGTGGCCGCGCGGAGAGGTACTCGAAGCTCGGTGAGAGGTTGATGCTCGCGGGCGTGGGGCTGATGGCAGTCGCCGGAAGGCGGCGTGCCGGAGCAGTCGTCGCCGGCTCGCTGCTCATGGGCGGCTCGCTCGCGCAGCGCTTCGCCGTCGTCCACGCGGGGATGATCTCGGCGGAGGATCCGAAGTACACGACGCTGCCGCAGCGCGAGCGCGCCGAGGCCCACGGCAGCCGGGCGCAAACACGCTGACCCTCGGCCGTGCCCGCTCCGGCCCGGTCCAGGTGCCAGGCATGGTTGAGGGTGGTCGAGGGTTGGTGACGCGTGGCTGGAGCAGATCGCCAAATTCGACCAAGCTGGCTTCACCCAGGTCGCCGTGCACCACATCGGCGCCGACCAGCACGGCTTGATCGACTGGGTGCGTCGGGAGCTGGCGCCCAGGATCTAGCATCAGCGGTATGGGTGACCGCGGGACGCTGAAGGTCGGGGATCGCAGCTACGCGATCCACCGACTCGACGCGGTTCCGAACGTGACGCGCCTTCCGTACACGCTGCGGATCCTGCTCGAGAACGTGCTCCGGCACGACCACGCGGACGACGTCGAGGCTGTAGCCGGCTGGGTGGCCACGGATGAGCCGTCGAAAGCGATCAGCTTCTCTCCGACGCGCGTGATCCACCAGGACTTCACGGGCGTCCCCGCGATCGTCGACCTCGCCACGATGCGCAACGCGATGGCGGACATGGACGGCGACGCGGCGTCGATCAATCCGCTGATTCCCACCGAACTCGTGATCGACCACTCCGTGCAGGTGGACGAGTTCGCCACCAGGTCCGCCTTCGGCAGAAACGTCGAGCTCGAGTTCGAGCGGAACCGCGAGCGCTACGCGTTCCTCCGCTGGGGGCAGAAGGCCTTCAGCGACTTCAAGGTCGTGCCCCCGGGCACCGGCATCGTTCACCAGGTCAACCTCGAGTACCTTGCGCGCGTCGTGGAGGAGCGTGACGGCGGCGCGTTCCCCGACACGCTCGTTGGAACGGATTCGCACACGACCATGGTGAACGGGCTCGGCGTGCTGGGCTGGGGCGTCGGCGGGATCGAGGCCGAGGCCGCGATGCTCGGAGAACCCCCGTCGATGCTCGTGCCTCAGGTCGTCGGCTTCCGGCTCACCGGCTCGTTGCCCGAAGGGGCAACGGCGACCGACCTCGTGTTGACGGTCACCGAGATCCTCCGCCGAACCGGCGTCGTGGGGAAGTTCGTCGAGTACTTCGGCGAAGGGCTCGCCGGTCTGCCCGTAGCCGACCGCGCGACCATCGGCAACATGTCGCCCGAGTACGGCGCAACGTGCGGCTTTTTCCCCGTAGACGAGCGGACGGTCGAGTACCTGCGGCTGACTGGCCGGAGCGAGGAGCGCGTGGCGCTCGTCGAGGCGTACTGCAAGGAGAACCTGCTCTGGCACGATCCATCCGAGCACGCCGAGTACTCACGGATCGTCGAGCTCGACCTTGGGGATGTCGAGCCCTCGCTCGCGGGCCCGCGCCGGCCGCAGGACCGCGTGCCGCTGCGCACCGCGAAGCCGTCCTTCCTCGACGCGCTCGGTACCTTCGGCGTCGACTACGGGAACGGCTCGCACGACCGCGCAGTTGCGGACACCTTCCCGGCCAGCGACCCGACCAGCGAGCAGGCACCGGGTGGCGAGGAGCACGAGGAAGAGGAGCGTCCGCGCGCAGTCGCGGTCGCGACGCCGGAACGCCACCGCGTCGCGGTGCGAGGTGCCGACTACGAGCTCGAGCACGGCTCCGTGGTGATCGCTGCGATCACGTCGTGCACGAACACGTCGAACCCGCAGGTGATGGTCGGCGCAGGGTTGCTCGCGAAGAAGGCGGTCGAGCGCGGGCTCGAGCGTAAGCCGTGGGTGAAGTCGTCGCTCGCGCCCGGATCACGCGTCGTCACCGAGTACTACGAGAAGGCGGGGCTGCAGCAGTACCTCGACCAGCTCGGGTTCAACACCGTCGGATACGGCTGCACGACATGCATCGGGAACTCGGGTCCGCTGGCGGAGGAGATCTCGGAAGCGATCGGCGACGGCGATCTCGTGGCCGTGTCCGTGCTCTCCGGCAACCGGAACTTCGAAGCGCGAATCCACCCCGAGGTGAAGGCGAACTACCTCGCCTCGCCGCCGCTCGTCGTCGCCTACGCGCTCGCAGGGCGGATGGACATCGATCTGCTCGAGGAGCCGCTCGGCGAGGACAGCGAGGGCAATGACGTCTTCCTCCACGAGATCTGGCCGAGCGCCGACGAGATCAACGAGGTGATCGCGTCGAGCGTGCAGAACGAGATGTTCCGCCGCACGTACGCGGACGTTTTTACCGGCGACGAGACGTGGCGTTCCCTCCCTGTTCCCGAGGGCGAGCTGTTCACCTGGGACCCCGACTCAACGTACGTGCGGCTGCCACCGTACTTCGACGGAATGTCGCGCGACCCCGGCACGGTCGAGGACATTCACGGTGCGCGCTGCCTCGTCGCCCTTGGCGATTCGGTGACGACCGATCACATCTCGCCGGCGGGTGCGATCAAGCCGGACTCACCGGCGGGGAAGTATCTCGTCGAGCATGGCGTCGAGCGGAAGGACTTCAACTCCTACGGCTCACGCCGCGGCAATCACGAGGTGATGGTCCGCGGCACGTTCGCGAACGTGCGACTGAAGAACCTGCTCGTGACCGGCTCGGAGGGAACCTGGACGGTGCACGTGCCGAGCGGCGAGGAGATGACCATCTACGAGGCGGCTCAGCGCTACCTCGCCGAGGGAACGCCGCTGATCGTCCTCGCCGGCAAGGAATACGGCTCCGGCTCCTCTCGCGACTGGGCCGCGAAGGGGCCGAAGCTCCTGGGCGTGCGGGCGGTGATCGCCGAGTCGTACGAGCGAATCCACCGCTCGAATCTCCTGATGATGGGCGTGCTGCCGCTGCAATTCATGTCCGGCGAGTCACGCGAGACGTTGGGCCTCAGCGGACGCGAGGAGTTCGCGATCACGGGCGTCGACAACGCCGAGGCGGACGAAGTGACGGCGCGCGCGGACGACAAGGAGTTCCGCGCCCGCGTCCGTCTCGACACGCCGCGCGAGCGCGAGTACCTGCGCCACGGAGGGATCCTTCCCTTCGTGCTGCGGCGACTGCTGGCGGACTGAACGTTACGCCGGCGGCGCGGCGAATGCCGTGCCGCTCACTATCCCGCGAGTACCAGCGTTCCGCTGAAAACCGACCAGTTGCGCGCCGAAGGCGCGCCCTGAGCGCGAGCGAAGCGCAGCGAGGGACAAGCAATCAGCTCGCCGGCAGCACGCAGTCGCCGTCCCGCTCCTCGAGCTTGACGACGAACGCCTGTCCGCGGAGGGTCGCACGGTAGTGGTCGCAGTCGTTCGCGCCGCGCTTCGCTATGCAGAGGAACACCGTCGTCGGAACCTCCTTCACGAAACCGGTGTGCGCACTGCGCGTGCACGAGACGTCCGTATCCGGAGCACGGCGCGCGACGGCGTCCGCGGCGGCCTCCTGGCGCCCACTCGAGCAGCCCGCGAGCGGCAGAAGCGCAAGGACGAGCAATGCACGGCGCACCCCGTCATCGTACGGCGCATGCCGCCGCTGCTCGTCATCGTGACCGGCCCGCCCGGCGCGGGGAAGACGTCGATCGCCGAGCCCCTCGCCGGACGGCTCGGACTGCCGCTTCTCGCCAAGGATCCGCTCAAGGAGACGCTGCATGACGTCCTCGGCGGAGAAGGGCGTGAACGGTCGCAGCGCCTCGGAGCCGCCACCTTCGAAGTGATCTTCCACGTGCTCCGAGAGCTCCTCGCGCACGGGTGCTCCGCAGCCACGGAGGGAAACTTCGGGCGCGCCGAGCCGTTCCGCGAGCTCCCGCCCGCGCGCATCGTGCAGGTGTACGCCGACGCGCCTCCGGACGTCGTGTGCGAGCGCTTCCGCACGCGCAACCGGAGTCATCCGGTGCACTACGACCTCGAGGTGATCGACGAGGTCCCGGCGCGGATGGCCGCCGGCGAATGGGATCCGCTCGAGCTCGACTGCGAGCTGATCCGCCTCGACACGACGAATCCGGTCGACGTCGAAGGATTGGCGCGGCGGATCAGGGAGCGAGCGTGAGCGGAGTCTCGCGGATGTGGATGTGCGACCCGTCCTCGGCGGAGGCCTCGTAGACGACGAGCGTCCCGTCCTGCTTGCTGCTGACGGAGAACGGGATGGTGAAGTCGAAGGTGCCGCGCTCTCCCGAGCCCGACGTCGCGGTGACGAAGTCGTGGTGCAGGACCTTGCCGCTTGCATCCTTCAGGTCGTACTCGAACGTCGCCTCGAACGTGTTCGCGTTGCCCGTGACGCGAAGGGGGCTCGTCACGCGCGACTCGGCGGTCGGCGACTCGACGAGGATCGCCGGAACGATCGACTCGACATCCTTGCGCGTCTTGCCGTTCACCGATTGCACGGTCGGGAACTGCGTCAGCGTGTAGACGACCTGCGCGAGCGCGGCAGGCGAGAGCGGCGAGCCGGTGACCTTCGCGTCGCCGTTCGCGATCGTCAGCGACAGGTTCGGCGGCACCTCGCTGTCCGGCTCTTCGGCCAGCACGCGCAGTGCCGCCGCTCCGACTGCCTGCGTCGGCTCGATTGGCTTGCGGAGCGCGTACAGCTTGTGGTCGCTCGGGTCGATCAAATACAGCTCGAGGGATTGGAACTCCAGCTTCCACGTGACGACGCGCTTGCCGTCGACCGTCGTCGTCCCCGGCGAGGAAGCGGACGTGGCCTTCGTCTCGCCGTCACCGCAGCCGGCGACGAGCAGCACAGCTACGAGTGGAACAAGCGCGCGCTTCACACCTCAACGATACGGACTCCCACCGCCGCGTCCTCCTCGCGCAGCGCCTCGCAGAGCCGCCGGGTGAAGGCGAACACCGCGACGGGCGCGACGAAGACCATCACGCGCCAGAACCAGATCTGCCCCGTGTACGGGATCTTCAGCCAGACGAAGACTCGGTCGGAGGCGCCGGCAACGACGACGACGAACACCCACGTGACCATCGCCGCGCCGACCGCGGTTCGCCACGGGTTGTCCCGAGGGCGGTCGAGCACGTTGTGAAGCGCGTCGTCTCCCGTGACGCGCCGCTCGACGCTGGGCCACGCGAACAGGAAGCCGAAGACGAGGAGCGGAAAGAGCGCGCCGCCCCAGAACGGGTTCGGCACGAGCGTGTAGCTGCCGATCGTCACGTCGAAGCCCGGCATCAGCCGTAAGGCGCCGATCAACCAGCCGAGGTACCAGTCCGGCTGGGCGCCGTTCGTGCCCTGGGCGGTCTCGAAGGGGCCCCATTGCCAGATCGGATTGATCTGCACGAGGCCGCCGAGGAGGAACAGCAGCGCCGCAACGCCGAACGCGAGCCCGACAGAACGCGGCGCGTAGCCGGGCACCATCGGCAGCCCGACGATCCGCCGTTCCGTCGCGCGCGGACCGCGGAACTGCGTGTGATGCCGCGCGACGATCAGGAGCAGATGCACCGTCAGCAGAACGGCGATCACGATCGGAAGGATGAACACGTGCGTCACGTACATCCGCGACTCGAACTCGTGCGTGCCGGGGAACGGCGCGCCCCACAGCAGCAGGGCCAGGTTGCCGCCGACGAACGGGATCGAGAGCACGACCGAGTAGGCGATCGCGAGCCCCATCCCCGAGAGCAGGTCGTCCACCATCGAGTAGCCGAGGAAGCCTTCGAGCATCGCCGCCCCGAGCATCATCACGCCCACGTACCAGACGAGATCGCGAGGCTTGCGGAAGGCGCCGGTGAAGAAGACCCGCAGCAGGTGTAGGACGATCGCGACGAGGAAGACGTCCGCGGCCCAGTGGTGGGTCTGCCGCATCAACAGTCCGGCCTTCACGTCGAACGACATGTCGACGGCCGAGCGGTACGCCCGCGACATCTCCGTCCCGTGGAGCGGCGCATACGAGCCCTGGTAGGTCGTGTGCTCGGTCGAGGCCTGGAAGAACAGCGTGAGGTAGACGCCGGTCGCGACGAGGATCACGAAGCAGTAGAGCGCGACCTCGCCGAGCAGGAACGACCAGTGGTCCGGGAAGACGTAGCGCAGCGCCTTCCTCAGCAGCGGCGCAGTGCCGCTGCGCTGGTCGAGGTAGCGGACGGCGCGGCGGATCACCGATGTTGGCTGCCCCAGCGCACGCCCCACCAGGACGGGCCGATGGGGCCTGAGAAGTCGCCCGCGGCGCGCAGCTCGCCGTTCGCAATCGCGAGCGGCAGCTGCGGCAGGTTGCGTCCGGCCGGGCCGAAGAGCACCTTGCCGCCGGCCGCGGGGTCGAAGGTCGAGTAGTGACAGGGACAGACGAGCGCGGGCTTGTCGGAGGTCGGCTCGTAGAGCGGCGCGCGGTAGAGCGCGATCGCGCAGCCGGCGTGGGTGCAGATCTTCGAGTAGGCGACGATTCCCTCCGGTGCCCAGTCCGCGCGGTCGGCAGGCAACTCGAGGCTGTCCGGATCGAGGCGGACGACAACGAGCGGCGAGCCGAGAGCGTTCTGGTCCGCACCTTCGGGGAAAGCGGTCAGGAAGGACTTCGTGCTCACGTCGTCCGCGCGTACGGGCTTGCCGTCCGAGTCGACGAGCCGCACGCCGCGGCGCCACGCCGTCCGCCGCAGCTGCGAGGCGTCGAGCACCGGCCCGAGCGAGACAGCCGGCGTGACGAGCGCAGCGCCGAGCGCCGCGCCCGCGCCTCCTGCGGCGAGCTTCACCAAGCGTCGCCGCGTGAAGCCCGTGCCGCTCTCCTCGACGATCTCATCGACCTGCGCCTGCTCGTAAGCGTGTTCCGGCTCGGGGTAGGGCTCGGCGAGTTGCTCCTGCGGCACGAGGGTCCTCGCGACGACGATGCAGGCTGCCGAAAGGAACGCGAAGGCGAGGCCGAGCGACAACCCGAACAGCTGCGTCTGCACATGCCGCATTGAGTCCAGCGCGTAGATCGGGACGAATGCGAGCGCGCAGAGGGACGCGAAGCCGAGCAGTGCCAGCACGACGAGCTCCGCGCCCGGCCGCTGCGATGCCGGAGCGACGATCCGCTCGCGCGGAAGCTTGCGGCGGCGGTGTCGGCGCCCGAGCAGCAGCGCGATCAACGCGATCAGCCAGTTCATGCTTTCTCTCCGATCACTCGCGCGAGAACGAGCAGGACGACGCCGGCGAGCAGCCAAGCGATCAGCCCTTCCGGAACGGGGCCGATGTTCCCGATCGCCCAGCCGCCGCGATCGATCGGATTCTTCGCGTACTGCACGTACGCGATGATCGAGTCGAGCTTCCGGTTGCTCAGCTGCCGCTGCGTGAAGCGCGGCATCACGTACGGCCCGATGCGCACCGCTTCCGCAATCTGCGTCGGGCTCGCCTGGTCGAGCCCGGGCGCGATCGCGGTTGTGACGATGCCGCCCTTCGCGACGACCTGGTGGCAGCCGGCGCAGTTCTCGGTGAACAGGCGCAGGCCTTCGCTGATGCTGCCGCGCTCCGGATGCGGTCGCGGCACCGGCGGCCCGCCGAGCGAGCCGATGTACGCGACGAGCGCCCGGAGGTCGTCCTCCGAGTAGAGCGGACGACGGCGGCTCGGCTGCGCGTACGGATCCCGCAGGGGCATGTACCCCGTCGACAGGTAGAAGTCGGCAGCGCGTGCGCCGACTCCGAGCAGCGGCGGGCCGGCACCGTGCACGTCCAGCGAGCCCGCAGGCGCCGAGCCGGGGGCGACGCCCTCCCCGTTCGATCCGTGGCAGGTGATGCACCCCTGGTCGTAGAGTGCTCGGCCGTGCTGCACGAGTTGCGGGTCGGCTGCGGCCGCCGCCCCCGCGGAGGCGAGCCCAAGCGCAGCGGCGAGTGCGATCAGCCGTGCGTGCACGGGTCGAGGACGATGACGTAGGTGCCGGCGAGCGCGATGATCGCGAGGAAGAAGAGCGAGCCCGCGAAGCCGAACAGCGCCAGGAAGTGCACCCGCCCGCGCGGGTCCGGCACTTCGGCCTGCCGAACGCTGCGCACGCTCGAGAGCGCAGCGAGCATCCCGAGCGCGCCGACGGCGAGCGCGACGACGGTCACCCCGACCTGCCACCAGTGCTCGCCGTGCCACCAGAGGCGCGAGCCGTTCGAGCATGCCGCTTCCTCGAACGTGTAGCCCGCGACGAGATGCCCCGCCCAGGCGAGCGGCGCCGCGAAGACGCCGAACCACAGCAGCACGTTGCGGCGGGCGGTCACAGCTGGGGCGAGAGGTAGGCCGTCAGCAGCACGGCAACCGCGACCACGCTGACGAAATGGACGTAGAGGGACGAGATCTGCACGGCGGCGCTCCACTCCGGCCGATAGGGCGTGCGCGAGAGCTGCATCACAACGAATCCGAGCAGCAGGACGCCCGCGGCAACGTGCGCCCAGAGCAGACCCGCAAGCGTGTAGTAGATCGACGCATAGGCGCTGCCCGCCGGCCGGAACGCTCCCCAGTCGTCCTCCAGAAGCAGAAACTGTCCGGCCGCGAACGCAGCACCGAGCGTGAGCGCCGCGGCGACACACGCGCGTACGAGCCTGATCCGCGCGCCGGCGAGCGCTCGCGCCGCGACCGCCATCGGCGCGCTCGCGGCGACGAGCACGGCCGCCAAGACACACGGCACCAGCACCTGCGGCTTCTCGATTCCCTCCGGCGGCCAGGCCACGTTCTTGAAGCGCAAGTAGAAGTACGAGGCGACGAGCGTTGCGAACAGCGTCGCCTCCGTCGCGACGAGCAGCAGCATCCCCCACCAGCCAAGTGGGCGAGTCTGCGCGCGCGTCCAGACCGGCTCGATCGTCGTCATAGCGCCTCGTGATGCCATGACTTCTGCGTGTGCCAGGCGACAAGCGACGCGGCGGCGGGCAGGCCGAACACCGCCGCCGTGACGAAGTGGTCGAGGAGCAGCGCGGTGAAGACGAGCGCGAGGGCGGCCGCCAGCGCGAGCGGCCAAGGCGATTCGCTGGGCATCTCGAGCACGCGATCGCCTTCGCCTTCGTTCACGGTCGTCGCGAGCGCCTGGTGCCCGTCGGCGAGCACGAGCTGCGCGCGCGCGAGCCGCTGCTCGTCCTCAGCGCGGTCGACCGGATCCCATACGGGATAGGCGCTGCGCACCGTCGGGATCGCTGCGAAGTTGTACTGCGGCGGAGGTGAGCTCGTCGCCCACTCGAGCGTCCCGCCGTAGAACGGGTTGTCCCCCGCCGGGGCGCCGCGCCTTCGGGAGACCAGCAGGTTCACAGCGACCACAGCGATTCCGGTTGCGGTCACGTACGCACCGATCGACGAGAGCAGGTTGAACACGTCCCAGCCGAGACCCGGCAGATAGGTGTAGACGCGGCGCGGCATCCCGAGCAGCCCCGAGATGTGCATCGGGAAGAAGGCGAGGTTCATCCCGAGGAAGATCAGCCAGAAGGAGAGCTGTCCGAGCCGCTCGTCGTACATCCGCCCCGTCAGCTTCGGGAACCAGTAGTAGAGCCCGGCGAAGATCGGCATCACCGACCCGCCGAACAGCACGTAGTGGAAATGCGCGACGACGAAGTACGAGTCGGTGACCTGCTGGTCGAACGGGATCGCGGCGAACATCACGCCGCTCACGCCGCCGATCACGAACACGACGATGAAGCCGAGCACGAACAGCATCGGCGTGCGGAGGATCGGCCGTCCCGTGATCGCCGTCGCGCACCAGCCGAAGATCTGGACGCCGCTCGGAATCGTGATCAACAGCGACGCCGCGGAGAAGAACGCCATCGTGATCTGCGGCATGCCGGTGGCGAACATGTGGTGCACCCAGACGCCGAAGCCGACGAATGCCGTCGCCATCGTGGCGAGCGCCATCCATACGTAGCCGACGATCGGCCGCTGCGAGAACGTCGGGACCACCGTCGAGACGATTCCCACCGCGGGCAGAAAGATGATGTACACGTCCGGGTGCCCGAAGAGCCAGAACAGGTGCTGGTAGAGCAGCGTGTCGCCGCCGTGCTTCGGCTGGAAGAAGCGGAAGTCGAACTTGCGGTCGAGCTCCTGCATCAGGTTCGCCGCGGTCAGCGCCGGCAGCGCGAAGATCACCGAGAACTGCGTCGCCAGTTGCGCCCAGCAGAACAGCGGCAGCCGGTTCAGCGACATTCCCGGTGCGCGCAGCTTGAAGATCGTGACGATGAAGTTGACCGCGCCGGCAGTCGTCGAGATCGTCAGGAAGATCAGTCCCAGCGAGTAGAAGTCCACGCTGCGGTCCGGCGTCGCGATCTTCTCGGACAACGGCGCGTAACAGAACCAGCCGCAGCTCGGCGCGGTCGAGAAGAGGAACGACGAGTAGAGGTAGATGCCGCCGAGCAGGTAGATCCAGTAAGAGAGGGCGTTCATGCGCGGAAACGCCATGTCGCGGGCGCCGATCTGCAGCGGCACGAGGTAGTTGCCGAAGCCGGAGAGCATCGGCGTCACGAACAGGAAGATCATCGTGACCCCGTGCATCGTGAACAGCTGGTCGAAGAGCTTCGGGCCGACCAGACCGTTGTCCGGCTCGATCAGCTGCGTGCGCATTGCGACCGCTTCGAGCCCTGCGATGCAGAAGAACACGAACGAGGTGACGAGGTAGCGCTTGCCGATGTCCTTGTGATCGACGGTCGTGAAGAAGTGGCGGATCGGACTCGGCGGCGCCCACGTCTCCTCGAGCTTGCGCAGCACGACCTCGGTCTGCGGGACGGTGACGGTCACTTCAGGCTCTGGAGGAAGTCGAGGAGCTGCCGGAGCGCAGCTCCCTGGAGCGCGAACCCGGGCATCTTGTTCCCGGGCTTCACGTGCTGCGGGTCGCGGATCCACTCGCTCAGGTACTCGCGCGTGTTCGGGATCGACACCGCCGCGATCGTCGTCCGCGAGGCGAGATGCGTGAGATCGGGCCCCAGCCTCCCCTGCGCCTGCGTCCCGCGAATCGCGTGACAGCCCGAGCAGCCGTAGCCGACGAAGGCGCCTACTCCCTGCGCGGAACCCGCGGCAGGACGCTCCTGTTCCGCGAGCCAGGCGCGGAAGCGATCGGGCGTGTCGACGAAGACGAGGAAACCCATCTTCGCGTGCTGCAGTCCGCAGAACTCGGCGCACTGGCCGCGGTAGACCCCGGGCCTGCGCGCCTCGAGCAGGATCCGGTTCTCGTGCGCGGGGATCGTGTCGATCTTGCGATTCAGGCCCGGCACCCAGAAGGAGTGGATCACGTCGCCTGTCGTGGCAACGAGTTCGACAGCGCGGCCGGCGGGGATATGGATCTCGTTCGCGGTGACGACGCGCTGCCCGAGATAGCGAACCTCCCAGAACCACTGGTGGGCGACGACGTGAATCGTGAGCGACGCCTGGCGCGGTTCCGGCTGCGCCGTCGACGGCAGCGTCCGCAGGATCAGCGCGAACAGCCCAACCAGGACGACGAACGGGATCACCGCTCCGCCGAAGAGCACCAGCGCCGTCGTTCTGCGCCCGTCCTCCTGCGCCGGCTCTCGCCGTCCGCGCGCGCGGAGGACGGTGACCAGCACGAGCGTGAAGACGATTCCGCAGACGATCGCCGCGCCGGTCAACATGATCCACCAGAGGTTCTCGATCTTCCCCGCCGGCGCACTGTCGGTGCGGAGGGTCGACTGCCGGCCGCCGCAGCCCGCGAGCAAGAGCACGCCCAGCAGCGCGGGGGACGCCGGTCTCACGCGGGTCGGATTTCCGCGCGAGGGGACGGTAAACGCTACGCGGGAAGCAGCCGGGTCGCGGTCGCTTTGAAGGTGGCGACCACAGGTTCCCCCGGTGCGAGCGCGAGTCGCTCGGCGGAAGCCGCCGTGACTTCCGCGGTCAGCGGCCCGACGCGCACCCGCACGCGGTTTCCGACCGGAACGAGCGAGCCGATCGGAGCCTGGACGTGGTTCAGCGCCGAGTCGGCGGGCGTCTCTCGGGCGAGCGCGATGTCCCAGGGATAGACGAGCACGCTCACAGGGCCTGTTCGCTCGTCCGTCGACCAGACGACTCCGCCGTCGTGCAGGGTCACCTCCGTGAGCCCGCGTTCGAGGCGAGCCACGCCGCGCAGCACGTTCCCACCCGCTAGGCCGGCGACGAACGCGTCCGCGGGCGCCGCAACGAGCTCCGCAGGAGTTGCGACCTGCCGCAGCCGTCCCTGGACGAGGACGCCGACGCGGTCGGCCAGGGTCGCCGCGTCGTCGAAGTCGTGCGTGACGAGCAGTGTCGGCAGCTCGAGGTCGCGCAGGATGCCGTGCAGCTGGGCGCGCACGTCGGCCCGCGTGTGCGGATCCAGCGCGGACATCGGCTCGTCGAGCAACAGCACCTTCGGGCGGCGCGCGAGCGCCCGCGCGAGCGCCACGCGCTGGCGCTCGCCGCCCGAGAGCTCGCCGGGCTTCGCCTGTGCCAGATGCGCGATGTCGAAGCGCTCGAGCAGACCGTCGACCAGTCCGGCGAACGCCACGTTGCGCTCGACGGTGAGGTGCGGGAAGAGCGCGTAGTCCTGGAACAGCAGCCCGACCGAACGTCGCTCGGGCGGCAAGTTCCGCCTGCCGTCGAACCAGGTCTCGCCGCAGACGATGCGCCCACGCGCCGGGTGAGCCAGCCCCGCGATCGCGCGGAGCAGGGTCGTCTTTCCGGCACCGGACGGCCCGACGAGCGCAACCGTCTCCCCCGGCTCGACGTCGAGCGCTACGTCGAGCTCGAAGGCGCGGAGCGGAACGGTGAAATCAGCGCGTAGCGGGTCCACGAAGGCACGAGCTTGATCGACAGCAGGAGGACGAAACTGATCGTGACGAGCAGTGCGCCGAGCGCAAGCGCGACATGGAAGTCGCGCTGGAACTGGGCGTAGATCGCAAGCGGCAGCGTCTGCGTCACGCCCTGCAGCGAGCCCGCGAACATGATCGTCGCGCCGAACTCGCCCAATCCGCGCGCGAATGCGATCGCGCCCGCAGCGCCGAGACCGGCGCCGGCCAGCGGCAGCGCGACCCGTCCGAAGACGCGCGCCGGTCGCGCTCCGAGCGTCCGTGCGGCGTCGAGCACGTTCTCGTCCACCGCCTCGAACGCCGCAATCGCCGGTCGCACGTAGAACGGCCCCGCGACGAAGCAGACGGCGAGCACGACCGCCGTCTGCGTGAACGGGACCCGGAGACCCAGCGTGTCCAGCGAACCGCCGAGCAGGCCGGTGCGCCCGAAGGCGGCGAGCAGCGCAATCCCGCCCACGGCGGGCGGCAGGACGAGCGGCAGCTCGAGCATCGTCAAGACAACCGCGCGGCCTCGAAACCGCCGCCGCGCAAGGAAATAGGCCGCGGGCGTGCCGACGAGCAGGATCAGCGCCTCCGCGACGATGTTCGTCTTCAGGCTGACGAGCAGCGCGTCGCGCGCGACGTCACTGCCGAGCGCGTCGACCAGCTCGCGCGGCGGAACGCGGAGGAAGAGGGCGGCGAGCGGAAGCGTGAGGAACGCGAGCGCAAGCGCGGCGGCTGCGAAGAGGAAGCTCTTCACGGCAGCCCGAATCCGGCGCGCCGAAGTGCGACGCGTCCGCGCGTGTCGAGCACGCGCGCGACGAATGCGCGCCCCGCGGCCTTGTGGCGGGACGCCTTGACCACCGCGACTTCGTAGACGATCGACGGTCGGGCGCGCTGCGGCAGCTTGATCGCAAGCACGTCGCGCGCCGCGCTGAGCACGTCTGTGCGGTAGACGAAGCCTGCGTCCGCCTCGCCGAGCGCGACCTTGGCCACGACGCCCTTCACGTCGTCCTCTTCGCTGACGACGTTCTTCAGAACCGAGTTGAGCCCGATTGCTGCGAGCGCCTTGCGCGTGTAGTCGCCGGCCGGCACGCCCTTCGCCGCGATGACGATCCGCAGGCCGGCTCGCCGCAGGTCGAACACCGAGTGGATCGCGGCATCGTTCTCGCGCGGGACGATCAGCACGAGCTCGTTCGTCGCGAAGGCGCGAGGCTTCTCCACGAGTCCGGCCGCATACAGCTGGTGGGGATACTTCGGGCTCGCGGCGGCGAAGACGTCCGCCGGCGCACCTTCGCCGATCTGAAACGCGAGCTGGTCCGAGCCGGCGAAGCTGTAGCGGGCCGCGCGGTCGATGCGCGGAAAGACGGCGGTCAGCGACGCAGCGGCGTATACGGTGATCCGCGCGGCGCCGGCAGAAGTCGCCGCCGGGAACACGAGCGCGGTCAGGGCGAAGAGCGAAAGCGCGCGCCTCACCGCTCGACCATCACGCTCGTCGCCTTGACCACCGCGGTCGCCGTGACTCCGGGCGCAAGGCCGAGGGCCTCGGCCGAGTCACGCGTGATCACCGCGACGAAGCGCGGCGATTCCGTCGCCTCGATCTCGACCTGCGCGAGCAACCCTTCGATCTGGACTTCGCGCACGACGCCGCGCACGCGGTTGCGCGCGCTGAGTGCGTGCTCCTCGCGGCCCGTCAGCCGCTCCACTTCCTCGAACGGCACCAGACGCCGGTTCAGAGCGTCGCGCTCGACGCGGATTCGCCCCTGCTTGTCCCAGCGCCGCAACGTGTCGACCGAGATGCCGAGCGCCCGGGCGGCCTCGCCGGCGGTGAGCGTCTTCGCCATGGCGCGATCGTAATGCATATGCATTGCCTATGCACTGATACCTGGCACTTACCTGGCACGTACCGGGTACGTTGTCCACAGCCGGGGTGCCCCGCGCCGGGGCTGAGATCACACCCGCCGAACCTGATCTGGCTAGCACCAGCGAAGGGAGCTGACGCGATGGAGAAGACACCGTCCTGGGGCATCGACCCCGTGCCGTTGCGCCTCCGCGTACTCGGCACCCTGGACACGTTCCTCCTCTGGACGAACCTCGGCATCTCGCTGCTCGTCCTCGTCGCGGCGGCGTACTTCGGCCTCTCGCTGAAGCAGGCGCTGCTCGCGACGGTGCTCGGCGGACTGATCGGCAACACGATGCTCGGGCTCGCCGCCCTGATCGGCGCCGACGCGCGCGTGCCGACGATGGTGCTCCAGCGCGCCCCGCTCGGACAGCGCGGGTCATACCTGGCCACAGGGCTGAACGTGCTCCAGTGCCTCGGCTGGTCGATCTTCGAGCTGATCATCATCGCCACGGCGGCGGCGGCACTCTCCGACCGCGTCTTCCACTTCCAGGCCGCGTGGATGTGGAAGCTGCTCTTCGGCGGCCTCGCCACGGCGCTCGCATTGCTCGGCCCGATCGGATTCGTGCGCCGCTTCGTCCGCAAGGTCGGGATCTGGGCCGTCGCCGCGTCGGTCGTCTACCTCGCCGTCTGGATCCTGCGGCACGGTCAGGTGGGCACGAACTGGCAAAAGGGCGGCAGCGGCGGCTCCTTCTTCGCCGGGGTGGATCTCGTAATCGCACTCAGCGTCTCGTGGATCCCGCTCGTCGCCGATTACACACGTTTCTCGACGACGCGCCGCGCCGCATTCTGGGGCGCCGGGCTCGGCTACCTGTTCCCGACCCTGTTCCAGTTCGGCTTCGGCGCGATCCTCGTCCTCTCGCACCCGTCCATCGACCCGGGCAACCCAGGCACGGTGCTGACGACGATTGCCGCCGCAGGCGTGGCGTCCTTGCTCGCGCTGCTTGCGCTAACCGTCGACGAGACGGACGAGGCCTTCGCAAACATCTACTCCACCGCGGTCTCGCTGCAGAACCTCGTGCCCGAGGCGCCGCAGCGGGCGTTGATCGTCGGCTGCTCAGTCGTCGCAACGCTCGGCGCGCTCGTGTTCGATCTGACGCAGTACTCGCAGTTTCTCTACCTGCTCGGCGCGTTCTTCGTGCCGCTCTTCGGCGTCCTGCTCGCGGACTGGGTGCAGCGCGGGCTCCGCTACACGACGGCGGACGTCTTCGAGGGCCCGGCAGTCCGGCCGGGGATGATCGCGTCATGGTTCGCCGGCTTCATGCTCTACGAATGGCTGGCGCAGTCCCAGGGCCTCGGCTTCTGGACCGACTTCCTCGCCAAGCTGCATCCGCTCCATTCGCAGATCGGGGCCTCGCTGCCGAGCTTCGGGCTCGCGTTCGCGCTCGCCTCGGGCGTCTCGCTCGTCGCGCGACGTACGGGCGTGCTCGCACCCGCGGAGACCTAGAGAGAATCACGCCGTGGCTGCGGTCGCGGTGGTCGGCAATCTCTCCCTGGACCGGGTCGCGGGCGCGCGGCCGCGGATCGGCGGCGGGGCATACCACGCGGCGCGCGCGCTGCGAATCGTCTCGCGCAGCGCGAGCATCGTCACGCGATGCGCGGACGCCGATCGCCGCTTCCTGCTGCACCGACTCGCAGCACTCGGGCTACCGTTGCGCGTGCTGCACGGCGAGCACACGACGGCCTTCTCCTTTACTTACGTGGGCGACCAGCGCCTCATGCACGTGGACGCCGTCGGCGACGCGTGGACCTCGGACGACGTCGGCGCGCTCGACCGGCGTGTGCGCTGGGTGCAGGTCGCGCCGCTGCTGCGCTCCGACTTCGACGCGGAGACGCTCGCGACGCTCGCACGTGGCCGGCGCCTGCTCCTGGACGGGCAAGGCCTCGTGCGTGCGCGGCGCACCGGCCCGCTCCAACTCGATGCCGACTTCGATCCACGCTTGCTCGAGCACGTTGCGATCCTCAAGCTGGCGGAGGAGGAAGCGGAAGTCGTGGGCGAGGTCGACGTGCCCGAGTTGCTGATCACGCGTGCCTCGCGCGGCTCGACGGTGTGTTTCGGCGGCCGCTCCGTCGACGTGCCGGCCTTCCCGCTCCCGCGCGACCCCACCGGCGCGGGGGACACGTTCGGTGCTGCTTATCTCGCTTCCCGTGCAGGGGGATACAGCCCTGTCGCCGCCGCGCGGCGCGCGACCTCAGTCGTCGCCTCCCTGCTGCTGTGAACGTCTATGTCGACACGGAGTACGGCGCGTACGCGGTCGATCTCGAGACGGAGGAGGTCCAGCGCGCCGACGCCGTCGAGGTCGACGAGGTCGCCGTCGAGCTTCCACGCGTGCTCGCCGCCGGGCGAACGGGATCGACGATCGTCGCGCTCGTCGACGCAGTCCCGCCGCTGATGATCTCGCACGATGCCGGCGCAACGTGGCGAGACTCGGGACGCGGGCTTCCGCCCGGCCGTTCCGTCGCCGTCTCGCAGGACGACCCCGACCTGATCGTCTACGCATCGCGCAACCGGCTGCACGTCTCTCGCGACGGCGGCCGCTTCTGGATCGCGCTCGGCATCGAGCTGCCGGAGATCCGGGCAGTCGCCCTGTAACGTCGTAGAGCCATGGAACACACGAGCGTCTCCCCCGAGCTCTCGGTGCGCCGCGGCCGCGAAGCCGTCGACTTCTACAAGGCCGCCTTCGGCGCGGTGGAGATCTATCGCGTGGGCGGTACGGCGGACCACGAGGAAGTGGTCGCCCAGCTCTCGGTCGGCAATACATCCTTTTGGGTTTCCGACGAATCACCGCCGCACAAGAACTTCAGCCCCCAATCGCTGGGCGGAAGCACGGTGCGACTCTTGCTCGTCGTCGACGACCCACGCTCCGCGATCGAACGGGCCGTGGGCCTCGGCGCGACGGAAACCTCTCCGGTGGCCGAGGAACACGGTTGGCTGCTGGGCCGGATCGAAGATCCCTTCGGACATCACTGGGAGATCGGAAAACCGTTGGGCGAATGGCCCCCGGATCCGTCTTCCCGTTAGAGCTGAAACTCGCCGCGCGCGACGATCACCGCCGAGCCGCCGACTGCGACGCGGTCGATGCGCTCGGGGGTTCCCTCGGCCCGAGCGTGCAGCCTCGACGGCCTGCCGATCTCGGCGCCCTGCTCGATCTCGATCTCCTGCCCGGACTCGATCCGGCCGTGCCGCAGCAGATGCACGGCGAGCGGGCCTGCCGCAGAGCCCGTCGCCGGGTCCTCGGCCACGCCGTGGAAGGGCGCGAACATTCGCGTCTTGATGCGCTCGTCGGCGCGCGCGAAGCAGTTGACGCCAACCTGGAAGTCCTCGAGGGCGGCGAAGTCCGGACGCAGCGTCGCGACATCGTCCGGCGAGCGAAGCGCGACGAACACGTGCGTCGGCCCCAGGTCGTACACCTCCACCGGTAGCTCCGACTCCACACCAAGCTGCGACAGCAGTTCATCCGCGCGCTCGTAGGGCTTCCAATTCGGAATCGGCTGCTCCATCCAGCCGAAGATGATCTTCGGCCCCTCCCGCTCCAGCCGAACGGGGACGATCCCGGCGCCGGTCTCGAGCCGGATCTCGCCGAGCTGCAGCGGACCGGCGAGCACGAACGCCGATCCCAGCGTCGGGTGCCCGGCGAACGCCAGCTCGAGCCGGGGCGTGAAGATGCGGATCCGCGCGTGCCCGCCGGCCTCGGGCCTGTACACGAAGACGGTCTCGCTGAGATTCAGCTCGCGCGCGATCCGCTGCAGCGACTCCTCCGGCAACTCGCGCGCGTCCGTGAAGACCGCGAGCTGGTTCCCGGTCAGCGGCGTGTCGGTGAAGACGTCGGCGAGGACGTAACGGAACGTTCCCATCCGGCCGAGTAAACCAGTAGCGGCGGGGTAGTAGCCTGAGACTGTGCGCCTGTATCTGGTCCGTCACGCGAAAGCGGCACCGGGAGATCCCGACGACCTGCGCACGCTGACCGAACATGGGCGCGAGCAGGCGCGAGAAGTCGGCGAGCAGTTCGCCCGCGACGGGATCCGTCCGGACGCGGTGCTGTCGAGCCCGCTGCTTCGCGCCCGCGAGACCGCAGAGGCGATCGCCAAAGCGACGGGCGCGAGCGCGGAGACCGACGAGCGTCTTGCACCCGGAGCAACCGCCGAGTCCGTGCGCGCTGCGATCGCGGGACGCGGCGAGACGATCGTCGTGGTCGGCCACCAGCCGGACTGCGGCCAGATCGCGGCCTCGATCAGCGGCCGCCCTGAGCCGAAGTTCCCGACCGCCGGCGTGTGCGAGCTCGAGCTCTGAGCCGCTTCTCGTAGCGCCGCCACCAGCCCAGGTTCCAGTCGAGGAAGTCGATCCCGTACGAAAGCGCGTCGGCCGTCGAGCCGCTCGCCTCGATCGTCCTGAAGAACGCCAACGCCTCCTCCGTCTGCTCGACGATCTGACGGACGTTCGCGAGCCGCTGCTCTTCGTCGACGAGATCGGCGAAGAACACCTTCAGCAATCCCTCGTCACGCGTCGAGAACCACAGCGGCTCCCGCGACGACAGCCAGTCGCGCAACGCACGCCTGCCGGGCGCGGTGACGCGGTACTCCTTCCGCCGACGCGGCCCGCGCTGCTCGCTCTCGACCAGACCCGCACGCTCGAGCCGCTCCAGCTCCGGATAGATCTGGCCGTAGCTCGCGCCCCAGAAGAACGCGGTCGAGCGCTCGACGGTCCGCTTGATGTCGTAGCCCGTACGCTCCCCGAGGGCGATCATCCCGAGCACGACCTTTGCCGTTGGACTCAACTCCATATATCTGGTAGATATATCAGCAAAATGGCAGCAGCCGTCACCGTCCACGACCTCAGCAAGCGTTACGGCGACCACCAAGCGGTCCGCGGCGTCAGCTTCGAGATCCAGACGGGTGAGGTGTTCTCGCTGCTCGGCCCGAACGGAGCGGGGAAGACGACGACCGTCGAGATCCTCGAGGGATACCGGACACGCGACACGGGCACGGTCACGGTTCTCGGCGCGGATCCCGCGCACACCCCGCGCGCGTGGCGAGGCCGAATCGGCGTCGTCCTGCAGTCGTCCGCGATGTACGAGACCCTGACCGTGCGGGAGAGCCTGCAGGCCTTCGCCGGTTACTACGACCGGCCCCGGCCGGTGGACGAGGTCGTCCACGTCGTCGGCCTGGAGGAGAAGGCCGACGCACGCGTCAGCAAGCTCTCCGGCGGGCAGCGACGCCGGCTCGACTTCGGCCTCGCGCTGGTCGGCGATCCGGAGCTGATCTTTCTCGACGAGCCGACGACGGGATTCGATCCTGCAGCGCGCCGTACGGCCTGGCAGACGATCCGCTCGCTCAAGCAACTGGGCAAGACGATCCTGCTCACGACGCACTACCTCGACGAGGCCGAGCAGCTCTCCGACCGCGTCGCCGTCCTGCGCCAGGGGCAAATCGTCGCCGAGGGTGCTCCTGCGGAGCTCACCCGGACGCCTGCGACCGAGATCCGCTGGCGCGAGAACGGGCAGGTGAGGGTCGAGCGCACGACCGAGCCGACTCGCTTCCTGCACGAGCTCACGTCCCGCGCCGTCGCGGCCGGACGGGAGCTGGAAGGGCTCGAGGTGCGCCGACCGTCGCTCGAGGACGTGTACCTGCAGCTCACGCAGGAGGAGGAGCGGTGAGGCTGCTCCTGCACGAGATCCGCACGCAGCTGCGCTTGTACTCGCGCAGTCGCGAGCTCGCGTTCTTCACGTTCCTGCTGCCCTTGATCCTGTTCGTACTGCTTGGCTCGGTGTACGGACACGACCGGATCGAGGGGTACAAGGGCTCGCGCTACCTCGAAGCCGGGATGCTCGGCTACGGCGTCGTATCGGTCGCGTTCGCCGGCCTCGCGATCTTCATGGTCATCCGGCGCGAGTCGGGGATCCTCAAGCGCGTGCGCGCCACGCCGCTGCCCGGGTGGGCGTACGTGACGGCCGTGCTCACGGCGACGCTCACCGCCTTTGCGCTCAACGCGGCCGCGTTGATCGTGATCGGCCGGGTGCTGTTCTCGGTTGCTCTGCCGTCCCGGTGGTTCTCACTGCTCCTCACGCTGCTGTTGGGCGCGCTCGCGTTCGCCGCGATGGGACTCGCCCTGACCGTGCTGATCCGCTCCGCGGAGGGATCCTCCGCGGCTGTCAACGCGATCTACCTGCCGATGTCGTTCATCTCCGGCGCGTTCTTCTCGCCACACTCGTTCCCGAAGTTCCTGCGCGGGATCGCGGACGTGCTCCCGCTCACCTACTTCATCCGCCTGACGCGCGACGTGATGCTGCGCGGACACGAGATCTGGGATCGGCCCGGCGACGTCGCCGTCGTCGCCGCCTGGGGGGCCGTCGCAGCCGTGATCGCCCTGACCCGCTTCCGGTGGGCGCCGACCGAGGGTTAGCCGGGCGGCCGTACCGGTTACAAGAAGCCTGTGACCGAGCTCGGAAGAGTCCTCGCCTTTGTCGCAGAGCCAAAAGACGCCCCGCTGGAGGTGCGGGTGAACTTCGGGCTCTTCGCCGGGCGCGAGGCGACGCCGGCCGAGATCGACGAGCTCGCTACGGAGCTGCTCCCGAAGGTCGGGGACGTCACGATCGTTCGTGAGGAACGGCACGAGATCTCGGAGCACTCCGAAGGATCGGTGTCGCTCGTGCGGATCGCGCTGCCGTCCGCAGACGCGGAGCTGGCAGGCCGCGTCGCCGAGATCGCGGAGCGATGGGCGAAGGATTGCTTCGACGAGCGGCACGTGGAGGTCTCCGGGCTCTAGCGCGTCACGCCGGACGGCGCACCAGATCCGCCGCAGGGTCTAACGCGCTAGCGCAACCTCGCCGACGTCGGCTGGCACGAGACCGAGTTCCGCATGCGGAGCTCGTTCGCCTACACCGTCGTCGCGCCGGACGAATCCCGGGTACTCGGCTGCGTCTACATCTATCCGGACGAAGACGCCGATGCGCAGGTCCGCCTGTGGGTGCGGCGCGACGCCTACGAGCTCGACAGCGTGCTCGAGCAGACGGTTCGCGAGTGGATCGAGCGCGAGTGGCCGTTCCCGCGCGTCAGCTGGCCGGGGCGGTAGGGTCTCCGCCACGAAGTCGCGCGACCGAGAAAGGACTCAGGGCCATGCCACTGCTCAACCGTCTCGCCGAGATCGGCGACCGCTGGAACGTCCTCCGCCATCCGTTCTACACGCGCTGGGAATGCGGCGAGTTGTCGCGCCCCGAGCTGGCCTTCTACGCCGGCGAGTACAAGCACGCAGTCGTTGCGCTCGCACGCGCGGCCGAGGCGGCCGGCGACCCGGAGCATGCGGCGGAGGAGCTGGCACACGTCGCGCTGTGGGACGAGTTCGCCGCCGAGCTCGACGCGGACCTCGAGCGGGCTCCCACCGAGGAGACGCGCGCGCTCGTCGACGCCTGGGCACGCTCCGACGCGATCGACGCGAACGCCGTTCTCTACGCCGTCGAGTCAGCGCAGCCGGCAATCTCGCGCACGAAGCTCGCGGGGCTTCGAGCGCACTACGGCTTCGACGGCCGCGGCACGGCGTACTTCGAGCTGCACGCCGAGCTCGACGTCGCGCACTCGCAACGCGCGGCGGACTGGCTGCTTGCGAACGCCGACAACGAGGAGCGGGTGCTCTCGGCAGCCGAACGCGCGCTGCGGGCGAACTGGCGCTTCCTCGACGGGGTCAGCGCCGCCTAGGTGTAGTTCCTGAGAGCGTTGTTCCATCCGGGCCTCCTTGGAGGCTGGAGCTGCCAAGCCACCAGCTCCAAGGAGGGGATCCGGATGAAGTTGCACGCTAACGCGAGGACCTGTCCGCACAGCCGTCGCCTGA